>ERZ1370068.10611-contig-9294_pt1 | contig 28231 bp, 31 predicted proteins | sample MGYA00561227_ERZ1370068 | MGnify/ENA primary metagenome ERZ1370068 (study PRJEB38410, sample SAMEA6850437) | metagenome | study: Metagenomic assessment of the ecological functions of the soil: analysis of the soil microbiota associated with the...
AGTTACGTATTGCTTGCTCGACCATCCCCGCGCACCGGGATCGAATACGACCTCGGTCTGTTGGGACTTCACCACGCCGCTCGGACCGCCCGGCACCGACTGCGAACACCTGCAACGCCGATTCCGGCGGACCGCTCTTCGTCGACCTCGGACGGGCCTCCGCGTCGCCGGCACCACCTCGGGCGGCTCCGAGCGCGAGCCGCGCGCAACCCGACCGACCACAGCTACGACGCGAACGTGTTCACCTACCGCTCCTTCATCCAGACCCAAGGCGGCAGCGGACCTCGCCAACACCACCTGCGGCACCGTATCCCAGGTGGGCGACGCCGGCACGACGGTCACGGCATTCAACGGCGCCGTGAACGGAGCGAACCCCGGAAGCCTTCACACCTTCAATGTACACGGCAGCCACGACGCTGCTGCGCGTCGCCATGAACGCCTCGACGACGGTCCCAGCGACTTCGACCTCTACGTCAGAGCGGGAGCGCGCCGACCGTCGACGACTATGACTGCGGCCGTTTCGGGCCGAACCACCTCGGCGTCTGCGAGTTCGCGACGCCGACGCCCGGCACCTGGCACGTTCTGGTGAACCGCTTCGCGGGCGCGAGGCGACGTACCAGCTCGACCGTCACGCAGTTCGCGACCGGATGCGTGCGGCACCCGGAAGCGACGGCAATCCCGTGACGACGGCGGTAATCCCTGCACCGGTCCCGACACCTGCCAAGCGGGCAGCTGCGCCAGCACTCCGGTCGGTGACGGCGACGCCGTGCAGCGGACGGCAATGCCTGCACCGGTCCCGACATCTGTCAGGCCGGTATCTGCAACACCGGGCCCCCGTCGCCAACGGCGCCGTGCGACGACGGCGATCCGTGCAGCCGCCCCGATACCTGTCAGGCGGGCGCGGCGTAACGGCACTTCTCGCCCGCAATCGGCTGCAAGGCGACCGCTGCACGGCCTCGGCGCTGCTCACGGTCGACAATCGCGCCCCGACACGCGTGATCGCCTGGCGTGGACGTGGCGGAAGAGGCGCTGGCGACGAGCCTCGCCGATCTCGGCAACCCGACGACCTCGACCTCCTACGTGGCTCCGTCTCTACGACGCGGTGAGCGGCGTGCCGCACGCGCCGGTCTCACCAAGGTCATTCCCCGGCGACACTGGAAGCCTACTCACGCGGCTTCGCGCTTCCACGACTCCACGAGTGCCACGGGCGGTATCCAGTCGGTCGTGCTGACCGAAGGCATCGCCGGACGCTCGGGAATCCAGGTCCGCGGCAAAGGCCAAGCGCCTCACGCTCCCGCGGCCCCGTTCGCGAAGCAGCCAGACGTGATCATCCAGCTGATGAACGACACCACCTGCCGGGCTCGAGCTCGACCCACTCCATCGCCGTCACTCAACAACATCGCGCACTTCAAAGCGCGAAGAACGACTGATCGCGCTGCAAATGGTGGTGGGCGGGTGCGGAGGCTCGCCGGGCTGGTCGTGGCGCACGTACCCTGCGAATGAAGAGCGTTTTTGTGCCGGGTCTTGAGCCGGCGAGCCGCCGCCGCCCGCCGCAGCGACGTCGCGCGCAGGCGATCGAAGCGCCGCGCCAACGCGCCTTGTCGCGCCACGATGCTTGTGTAGACGCACCCGATGGCCGGCGCGCGCGGGCTGCGAGTGGCGATCGTCGGGGCCGGGCCCGCGGGCGCGGCGCTCGCGACGTTGCTCACGCAGGACGGGCACGACGTCGTGCTCTTCGACGACGGACGCCGGCCCGAGCTCGTCGGTCGGCGAAGTCGCTGATCCCGGCCGGGATTCCGCCGCTCCGCCGCCTCGGCATCGAGGACGCCGTCGCCGCGATCGGCATGGCGAAGCCGGGCGCGACGCTCACCGTGGTCGCCGACGCATCGCTTCGCGTTTCGTTTGCGAACGCTACCGGCGATGGATGGTGCCGTACGCCTACAACGTGCCGCGCCACGCGCGTTCGATCAGGTGCTGCTCGATCGCGCGCCGTCGCCGTGGGAGGCGCAGCGCGTGACCATGCGCGCGACGGCGCCGGCGCGACGGCGGCGGCCGACGCGCGGAGCTCGCGCTCGCACGCCGACTGCCGTCGCCGTCGACCGGCTGGCCTCGCGCCGCGACCTCGTCGTCGACGCGCACGGGCCGCGCGCGCGCGTCGGCGCGCGACTGCTCGGCATCCCGCGCCACGACCGGTCCGCGGAACGACGTCGCCCACTTCGCGCACTTCGAGGAGCTACGCGTGGAGACGACGCAGCCTGGACAGGTGTTGATCGACCGCCTCGACGGCGGCTGGAGCTGGCGGATTCCGCTGAACGAGCGCCTCTCGCGTCGGCGTCGTGCTGAACCGGCGCGCCGCAGCCGCGCCTCGGCGACGACGCCCGACGCCCGTCTCGCCGCGGCGATCGCCGCTCCCACGACGTCCTCGCCGCGACCGTGCGGGAGGCGCCGCAGGTGACCGGCGTCGCGACCTACAGCAACTACCAGCTGATCTCGACCCGCGGCATCGGGCGCGGCTGGAGCCGCGGTCGGCGACGCGCTTCCGGCTTCGTCGACCCGATGCTGTCGCCGGGCGTCATGGTGGCGTTGCGCTCGGCCGAGATGGTGACGGCGTGCCTCCGCGCCGTGGCGGAGCACGCGCGCGGCAGCGATCCCGCGACCTCGCCGACCGCGCTCGAGCCCTACGCGCGCAGCTGACGGAGCTGCTGCAGTGCGTGGATGGAGCTCATCACGTATCTCTACGACGGCCGCATGCTGGCGCTCTTTCGCGCCGGCAGCGACATGATGGCCGAGCGCGGCGGGCGCCTCGCGCCAGGCGCTCCAGGACCACATCGAGGCCAACATCGCCGGGCTCGCGTCGGGCACGTCGATCACTTCGCGGCTACAGCCTCGGGCTCCTGCGCTTCCTCGGCCGCCACGGGTTGCGCGGGGTCTCGCCCGACGCGCTCGCGATCCAGTGAGCTGGCGATGCGGTGACCGCCGTCGATCGAGGCGGTCACGGCCGCGGTCGTGCGCTTCCTGAACACCGAGATCATGGCGCCCACCCATCCCGCTCGCGCGCCGACGACGATCTCGCCGACGCCGGCGTCGACTCGATGGCGCTCCTCAAGGTGCTGGTGTTCCTCGAGCGCGAGCTCGGGATCTGGGTGCCTGACGAGGAGCTGACCGACGAGGTCGATCCGAGACGGCGCGCGACGCTCGCGGCCTACGTCTGCGCGTCGCGCGCCGGCGGTGAGCGCCGCCGCGCCGCGTCGGTCGCTCTCCTCGGTCCCGACGTCATCCTGCTCGCCGATGGAGACCCTCGCCGCCGGGTCGCGCGGCGAGCAGCAACGCGCGCGCTGGTGGTCGAGCTCGCGACGCGTCGGTCGACGCCGCACGCGTCGCGACGCGCGCTCGGCCGCTTTCTCGCCGATCTGCCCGTGGCTCGGCGGCCGGCTGCGGACGTGCCGCGGCCGTGGAGCAAGCTCGCGCTGGCGCGTCCCCGCCGCGCGGTCCGACGCCGCCGCCGATCGACTGGCGGCGACGCTCGCGCCGCGGCGGGCTCACGGCCATGATCGACCGCGAGCTCGCGCGCCGCTCGATCCGCGCCGCGAGCCCCGCTCCGTGTGACGCTCGCGGCGCCGGCGGCGACGCGACCAGCGCTCGTGCTCACCTGGGCGCACCCGCTGATGGACCCGCACGGCGCCGAGCATCTGCTCCGCCGTCGCCGAGCTCGACGAGCATTCCGACCGCGCGCCGCCGTGGCCGACGCCGCCTGCTGCTCGCGGCGCCGCGACCTCCGACCAGCTTCGCGAGCGCGGCGCGCTCGCGAGCCGCGGCGCCGCGCATCTCCGCGTCGCTGGCACCGGTACCGCCGCGTCTCGCTCGCGAGCGCACCGTGACCACGCGCATCGGCGCGGCGCGCGCCGCGCCACTGGCGCTTCCGTTTCGCCGCCGGTCCGGCGCCGGCGGATCGGCCCGACGCGGCGTGCCGTGGCGGCTCGCGGTCGGTCGCGCAGGCGATGACGGCGCTCTACGTGCGACGCGGCGCTCGCGACCGACGTGCCGTTCCTCGTGCCGGTCTCGGTCGACCGCCGCGCCGCGCGGCGAGCACGGTCCGGTGCTCGGCAACTACCTCGCGCTTTCATTTCGCGCGCTGCCGACCGCCGGCCGACGGCGACACCGTCGGACTCTCGCCCGCGCGCTCCGCGATCAACTCGCCGAGGCCGTCCGCCGGGACGAGCTCGAGGCCACGTGGGCGGGCATGAGCTTCGCCCGCTACCGGCCGCTCCGCGGCATGTTCCGCGAGCTCCCGTGGACGCGCGGCGGCGACTTCTGCTCCTTCCACTTCGCCGACACCGGACGCGCTACTGCCCGACCGCACCCATCTTTCGGCGCCCGCATCGTCGGCGGCTACCACGTCGCCGCCGTGCCGGCGCGACCCGGCGTCGGCGTGTTCTTCAGCCGCGCGCGGCGCGATCGAGAGCCTGGTGCGTCAGCTGGAGCGGACGACGTGCTGGACGACGCCGACGCCGGCGAGCGTCGCCGGCGTCGTCCAGCGCGCGATGAGATGGGGAGCGCGCTACGGGGTGACGTCGTCGGCGACCAACGCCGGTGGCGTACCGATCGGGCGCGGTGACAACCAGCCGGTACTTTCCGCCCGCGCAGCCATTGCTCACCGCTCGCGCCGACCGCGACGTAGAACGCCCCGTTGAACGGCGGCGACGCGCTGGAGCTGAGGGCACTGCGAGCCGCAGGTGTTCGGGACGGCGCACGGCACGCTGTCGACGTTGGTATCCGGCGACCGGCGTCGCCTGGTCGGTGCCGAGCAACCTCAGCGTCGGCTCGATCGTCGAGACGCCGGGGGTGTCGTTGCGGGTCTTCACGCGCGACGATCACCTTGTCACCCGCCTCGCCGACGATCCGCTACACGTCGGCCTTGCCGGCCGAAGGAAGATCCTCGCGGAGCTTGTAGGTCACCGGGAGATCCGGGAACGCCGATTGAGATTGGCGGCGCGGACGGCGTCGGTGGCGCGCGGGCTCAGGAGCCCACTCATTTGATCGATCAGCTGGCGCTGGAGAGGACCGCCGAGACAGTTGATCAGGTTGCTGAGACTGCAGGTGTAACCGGGATTGAGCGCGAGGCAGCCGGCGTTGACGAGCGCGAAGTTCAGACCGTTGCCGGTCGCGCCGCAGAGCTCGTCCTGCGTGAGCTCGCTGCACGACGTGAAGATCTTGTTCTGCTTCGGTGGTCTCGTAGCCGTTGATCTTCTCTTCCTGGTCGGCGCAGTACTGGTCGGCGTCCGACATGCAATCGTCGAAGGTGGCGTTCGAGTTCCGGTCGTCGGGATCGCAGCAGGGCGGTGGGTTCTCCTCGCAAGGAGGGCCGAAGACACCCTGCTCGCACTGCACCTGACAGCTCGGCGACCTTCTCGGTGCACTTGAGCGTGGTGACGATCACTCGCTTGGCGTAGTCGGCGCCGGCGGTGGCGATCTTCTTCTGACAACGAGCGACCGACGTGATGTCGGCCGCGGCGGGCGCGGCGAGCGCCATGACCAACGCGCTCCCGGCAACGACGGCTCGGGCGATGGTGCGCATGACCTATCCTCCCCGTGATGCGTCGAACGGCGTCAAGACTAGCGGCAGGGAACGACCGGCACGTGGCGACAGTGCCACACGGGTCGCGGCATAGACAAGAAAAACTCGACCGTACGGTCGAATGAGACGTCCGAAGCGTCCTGGCGGGTTGGCAAACCCCCGAACGGGCATGCGAAGTACAGGCCGTGACGAAGGGCTCGCGCTACGATCGTAGTCGTCGCCGGCGGTGGGGCGGCCGGGATCGCGGCGCGCCTCGCCGCGGCCCGCGACCGGCGCGAAAACGCTACTCCTCGAGCGCTACGGCTTCCTCGGCGGCATGGCCACCGCCGGCATGGTGGGCACGGTCTGCGGGCTCTATCTCACGCGTAGCGAGGGCTCGCCTGAGCGCCCAAATGCCGCCGCGCTGCGCGCCAAACGCTGGCTCGCCCGAGCGCCAAACGCCGGCTCGCCCGAGCGCCTGAATGCCGGGCTCGTCGGCGAGATCGCCGACCGCATCGAGGCGCTCCCCGGAGCGGGCCGCCGCTCCGCCGCGGTCGGACCTTCGTCGTTCCCTATCTTCCGCACGAGCTCGCCGCGCTCGCCGACGACCTGACCGGCGCCGAGCCCACCTCGACGTCCGCCTGCACGCGTACCTGACGGAGGTCGGCGTCGATGGCGACGCCGTCACGCCACGTGCGTTTCGAAGCGTCGTCGGGGGCGAGCGAGGTCGACGTGTGGCGCCCTCGTCGACGCGAGCGGCGACGCGATCGCCGCCGCTCGCCGCGGAGCGGCGGTCGAGTCGCCGGCGCACGGCCGAGCCGTCAGCTCTGCTCCCTCGTCTTCACGTTGCAGGGCGTCGCCACGGGCGCGCTCGGCGGCGGCGCCGGGCTCGCCATTCTCCGCCGCGTCGCCGGCGCCGAGGCGACGGGCGTGCTGCCGCCCGGGTCGAGCGGATCTCGGATGGCGGCCGACCACGTGCGTCCGGGCGAGGTGGTCGCGAAGCTCGCGCTCCGCGCGCGTCGACGTGGCGCCCGACGGCGATTGGCTCTCCGCCGCCGAGCGCGCCGGGAGGCGGCGGGTCGCGGCCCTCGCCGCGTTCCTCCGCCGCGAGGTCCCCGCGTTCGCGGACGCGTTCACGTCTCGCACACCGCGGCGCAGGTCGGTGTCCGCGAGAGTCGCCGCATCGTCGGCCGCCACCGCCTGACGCGCGCCGAGGTCCTCGGCGGCCGGCGCTCTGCCGACGGCATCGCGCGCGCCGCGTGGCCGATCGAGCTCTGGCGCGAAGGCACGGCCGGCGCGTCGTACGAGTACCTCGCCGACGGCGACTGGTACGACGTGCCGATCGGCTGCCTGCGCGCGACGGCCACACGAACCTCGCTCGCCGCCGGACGCTGCATCAGCGGCGACTCGGACGCGCTCGGCTCGGCGCGCGTCATCGGCACGTGTCTCGCGACCGGGGTCGCCGCCGGACGCGGAAGCGGCCCGGATCGCCGTCTCGTGACGCTCGTCGACCGCCTGCGTGCGAGCGCGGAGCGCCATCCCACGCGTCCCGCCGTGACCGACGTCGCGAGCGGCCGCTCGTGCACGCACGCGGCGCTGGTGGCCGAGGTCGACGTCGTCGCCGCCGATCTCCGCGCGGCCGGCGTCGCGGCGCCGCAGCGCATCGCGCTCGTCGGCGCGAACTCGTTCGCCTAGTCGGCGTCGCCTTCGGCATCCTCGCCGCCGGCGCGTGCCTCGTCCCGATCGCCGCCAACCTCCGCGACCCCGAGCGCGAGCGGATCCTGACCACGATCGACGTGAACGGCGTCGGTCCGCGTTCCGGAGGACGGCGTCGGCGTCGGGCTTCGCATGGATCGACCGGACCCGGAGAGCGCCGGACGAGCTTCGCCGCGCTCGACCCGGCGTTCGTTCGCTTCAGCTCGGGCACCACCGCCGACGCGAAAGGCGTCGTGCTCTCCCACGCCGCGACGCTCGCGCGCATCGCCGCCGCCGACGCCGTGCTTCGCCTGACGCCCGACGATCGCATCCTCTGGACGCTGCCGCTCGCCTACCACTTCGCGGTGACGATCCCGGCCTATCTCGGCGCCGGCGCCCACATCGTGCTCGCCGTCTGAGATGCGTCCGAACCGCGCGGCGACGGCCGCGGCCCTCGCCACCGAACGGGCGACCGTCCTCTACGCCTCGCCGGTGCAGCTCGCGCGCCTCGTCGCGGTTCCCGAGCCGCCGCCGCTCGGCGCTCCGTCTGGCGCTCTCGACCGCCGCGCCCGCTCCGCGCCGAGCTCGCTGCCCGCTTCGAAGCCACCTACGGCCACTCGCTCGGCCAAGCCTACGGCATCATCGAAGCCGGTCTTCCCTGCATCAACGTCCGCGACGACTCGGCCGTCCCCGCGACTGCGGTCGGGTCGTCCGGTTCCCGGCTGACGCGATCGCGGTCCTCGCGGAGACGGCGCGCCGCTCGCGACCGGGCTCGACAGGGAGGTCGGCATCCGGGGCCCGGCGCTTCGACGCCTACTATGCGCCGTGGACGCCGCGCGCCTCCGTGCTCGCGAACGACTGGTTCATGACCGGCGACGTCGGCAGCGTCGACGTCCATGGCGCGCTCACCCTGCACGGCCGCTCGAAGTCGACCATCGTCGTCGCCGGCCTCAAGTTCTTCCCCGAGGAGGTGGAGGAGGTGCTGGCCGCCTTTCCCGCGATCGCCGAGTCGCGCGTGTTCGCGCGTCCGCATCCCACCTCGGTGAGCTCCCGCACGCCGAGCTCGTGCTGCGCGACGACGCCTCGCTCGACCGCGACGCGCTCGCGCGCCACTGCGCACGCCATCTCTCGCCCTACAAAGTCCCGGTCGAGCTCACCGTGGTGACCGCGATCGCACGGACGGCGGGCGGCAAGATCCTGCGGCGGCCGTGACGGCGACGTCCGTGACGCGGTTGGGAATCCGGTGGCGCGACGTCGCGGCTCCGATGCCTCCTCGGCGCGGCCCTTCGCCTGTATCGCCTGCCGACGCAGATCCTCGTCGACGACGAGTGGCACATGGTGCACAAGCTCCGCGAGGGCGCCGAGGCTCGCGAGCTTGGTCGGCGACTTCGGGAGCAACGATCACTCGATCGGACTCTCGCTCTGCGCCTGGACGATGGCGCGGGTGACGACGCTCGACGAGACGATGCTGCGGCTGCCGTCGCTCGTCGCCGGGCTCGTGCTGATCGCGCTCGTGCCGGCGCTGCTCGCGCGCTTCGTCGGCCGCGGGACGGCGATCGTCACGGCGTGGCTCCTCGCCGTGTCGCCGCTCCTCTGCTTCTTCAGCCGCCTCGCCCGCCCTCTACGCCATCACGACGCTCTTGGCGTCGGTCGCCGTCCTGGCGTTTCACCGCTGGTTTCTGACCGGCAGCCGGCGCGCCGCGACCACCTGGGTCGTGACGACGACCCCGGCGCCGCTCTTCCACCTGCCGGCGCTGCCCGCGGTGCTCGCGCCGTGCGCGCTCGGATCGTCGCGCGCGGCCTGCCGCTCCCGCGAGCGCCCGTCGCCGCGGCGGATCGCGCGCCTGGTCCTCGTGACGCTCGGCGCGCTCGGCCTCGTGCTGGCGGTCCCGACCCTCCGGAGCGCCGCGACGGTCGGCGCGGCTCCAGACCGATCATCCGGGACCGGCGACGCTCCCGATCCTGCTCGAGCTTCTCGCCGGCACGGGTCACCCGATCGGCGTCGCGTTGGTCGCCGTCTTCGCGATGGTCGGCGCGGTCGCGCTCGCACGCCGCGACCAGCTCCTGCTCCAGCTCTTCGTGCTGGCGATCGCGGCCCAAGTCACCGCCGTGATCGCGAGCGGGGCTGCGGCGTCGCACGTCCCGATCGTCGCCGCGCGCTATCTCGCCGTCGTGCTGCCGTTCCTCTGGGTCTTCCCGGCGGCCGGTTGCCAGGCGCTGGCGCGCCGGCTCGGTCTCCCGCTCCGCGCAGGTCGTCGGCGCCGGTGCGGCGCTCGCGCTCGTGGCCATTGGACCGCTCGGGTGGATCGACGGCGTGCCGAACGACTTCACGAACCACATCTCGTACCAGGCCGACTCACGCTGCCGGACCGCTACTTCGAGCGCTTCCGTCCGTACGACGTGTCGAGCGTTCTACGAGGATCTCGCCGCGCGCCCACCCGGCAGCGTCACCATCGTCGAGGCGCCTCTGGTACTTCTACTTCCACCCGTTCGCCTACACGCAGCGCGTCCAATCGCCAACGAGTCCTGATCGGTTCGTCGACGAAGAGGCGCGTCCGTGCGGAGCGGTGAAGTCGCACGTAACGATCCCGTCATACGCCTCCGGAATGCCGTTCACCTCGGTCGATCGCGAGACGCTGAAAAGACCGCCGCGTCGACTTCGTCATCCTCCACCGTGATCTCCTGCAGGAGATCGAGTGGCCGCACGGGGTGAGCGAGCGGCCGATCGACGTGACGTCGTGGGAAGACCGCTATCGCGCCTGGTTCGGCGCCCCCTGTCTTCACCGATGCGCACCTCGTCGTGTTCGCCGTTCGTTGAGCGCGCCGGAGCGACCCCCACTTGATGTCGACGCCGCCTTCGGCAAAAACTTCGCGCCCGTGCCGTTCTCGGGGTCGAGACAGTGGAGGCGGTGGCGCGTCGTGGCGCGCGGCGTGATGCCGCTCGCGTGGCGCTGGTCTTGCGTGCGATCGTCGGCTTGGTCGCTTCCGCTCGACGCGACCGACGTCATCCGCGAACGCGCCCCGGACGAGCGCGGGCATCTCGACATCGTGCAGCTCTCGCGGAGGGCAAGGCACCGGCGTGGCCCGTCAACACCACGTCGGCCTATGCGGCCTTTTCGCCTCTACGGCACGCTCTTGGCATTCTCCGTGATCTGGGCGATCGCGTTGATCCATGCCAACCCCTGCGTCGCCCACGGCTGACCCGACGCGATCCCCGTGGCGGCGCGCGCCGCGCTTCTCCTCGCCGCGGTCGTCGTGTCGTGTCTCCTCGTCGAAGGGATGGTACGTCTCCGCGATCCGCCGCGACGGCGACGGCTGAGAATGGCTTCGCGACGTTCGCCTCCGGCCGTATCATCTGCCGCTGACCGAGATCCGTGCGACGCTCGCCGCCCCCGCGATCCCGCGGCCTTTCTCGTCTACGACCCTGACCTCGGCTGGGCACCGCGACCCTACGCGGCGAGCCGCGACGGCCAGCGGCGGTCGACGGCGGCGGGTATCCGCACCGACCGCGAGACCGCGCTCGCGGCGCCGCCCGGCGTGCTGCGGATCGCCCTCTTCGGCGACTCCTTCACCTTCGGCGACGAGGTCGGGCAGGACGAGACCTGGGGCGTGGCGCTCGAGCGCGCTCGCCGCCCGCGGCGTCGCCTCGAGGTGCTGAACTTCGGCGTCAACGCTTACGGCACGGATCAGGCGTTCCCTGCGTTGGCGTCGCGTCGGTCGCGCGCTACCATCCGGCGGTCGTCGTGCTCGGATTCCAGCCCGAGGACGTGCTGCGTAACCTGAACGTCTTTCGACCCTTCTATTTCGCGGGCAGCGAGGTGCCGCTCTCGAAGCCGCGCTTCGTCGAGCGCGACGGCGTGCTCGCGGCCGTGAACGTCCCGACCGTTCCACCCGACCGCCTCCTCGACGTGCTCACCGGAAGCGAGGGCGATGCGCTCCTCCGCCACGAGCGCTACGGGGCGGCCTACGCACGGCCCTGGTGGATGCACGGCAAGGCGGCGGCGCTCCTCGCGAGCGGCGCTCGCCGACGCGCGCGCCGAACCCGTTCGTGCTGACCGACGAAGCGCGCGACCTGACCGCCCGACATCGTCGCTACGTTCGCCGGACGAGGTCCATGCCGACGGCGCCGCGTTCGTGATCGTCCACCTGCCACGCCGCGAGGACCTCGCGACCATGCGCGGCGGCAGTGCGCCGTGGTACGGCGATCTCCTCGATGACTTGCGGTCGCACCACGTCGTCGTGCGGCCCGAAGATACGATCACCCGAATCGACGACACGCTGTTCGCACCGCGCGGACACTACGCACCGGAGTTGAACCGCCTGGTCGGCGCAGCACTGGTCGCGCCGGTGTTTGCAAGCGGCCGGCAAGCGCTGAGCCGCCGAGCGAAATCCTATGGCCGGTCGTCGCGAACCGCGCACGAACCGAATCGGCATTCCCGACCTCGTCGGCGACCAGTCGGAACCCGTGCTCGGCGAGCCACGCGCCCACGTCGCGACGATGCCAGCCGTCCACGAAGGGCTCATGCATCCAGCTCGCGAGCAGGAAGAAGTAGAGGCCGCGGCGGCCGCTCCGGCGCACGAGCGCACGCCAATCGCGGACGCGGAACTGGACGGGCGACGGCTCGGCGATCACCAGGCGACCGCCCGGGACGAGGATGCGGCGGATCTCGTCGAGGCTCGCGTCGGCGGCACGCGGGGGCAGCTCGTGGAAGAGGAAGCACGCACCGACGCCGTCGAAGCGCGCGCTCGGAAAGCCGGTGCTCTCGACGATGCCCTGCGCGAAACGCACGCCGCGATGACGCGCGGCCGCGAGCTGGAGCAGATACGCCGACGGCTCGATGCCCCACACCTCGGGAATGCCGGCGGCGCGCATCGCGCCCGCGAGGGACCCGATGCCGCAGCCGGCGTCGAGCACCGCCCGGCAATCGGCGAGCTCGGCGGCGAGCCGCGTCCGCGCCTCCACCGTCGACCCCAACATGAACACGGTCGAACCAGCGCCCGTAGGCGTCGGCGTGCCGCTTCGAGTAGACGCCGTTCGGGAGATGATGGAACTCCTGCCGGAGGTACGCCGGCAGGCGGTCGGCGCCGGGAAGATCGGGCGGGATCTCGACCTTGCGGCGTGCGCCGAACCAGCGCCGCACGTAGGTGAGCAGATGCGCGGGATACCGCAGGTCCAACTGGTCGGGCCACGCATCGGGGAGCGCTGCGCTCTCCCAGTCGACGGCGATCGGGTCGCTCACGACGTCCTCAGCGAGGCGCGCCACATTCCGATCGTGTCGCATGCGCCGCCGCGATTTCTACGAACGAGCGATCGAGCTGTCAAATCCAATCGATGCTAGGTTCCCGCGCATGACGGCGACGCGCGGGACGGGGATGGCGTTGGCTCCGCCGCCTCGTCGTGCTCGCGATCGTCGCCGCCGCCGCACGCGTGCTGTTCGACGCGGCAACCGCGCATCGACCTCGCCGGCGCTGCCGGCGCCTGCGCCACGCGACGTCACGTACGACGGGGAAACCGCCCGCGTCGGCGCGAGCTACCTCGCGCGCCGGGGCAAGCTCTGGGTGCTGCAGGTCGCCGGCGATCCGGTGGCACTCGGCTATCAGCACGCCCGGCTCGCGAGCCCGCTCCATGGCCGAGGGCGACGGTCGCATGCTGGCACTCTTTTCCTCCACCGTCCCGTCGCGCTCGCTCCGTGCGATCGTGGGCGCGATCGTCCGCGCCCGCTACCGTCGGCTCGACCGTGCCTTCCCGCCGACCGGCGCGCCGAGATCTACGGCGAGAGCGTCGGCTACGCCGACCCGTACACGTTCGTCTTCCCGACCTACCAGCGCCTCGTGTACCTGCACTCGCTCTACGACATCGCGCTCGCGTTCGAGCACTCGCCGCTGCTCGCCTGCACGGCCTTCGTCGCGTCCGGCCCGGCGACGGCGAGCGGCCACACCATCGTCGGCCGCAACTTCGATTTCGACGTCGACCCGTGGTTCGACGACGACAAGGTCGTCGAGATCGTCGCGGCGGACGGCCGCATCCCGTTCGTCTCGGTCGCGTGGCCGGGCATGACCGGTGTGGTGACCGGCATGAACGCCGAGGGCATCTGGGTGAACGTGAACGGCGGCCGCGCCGGCGAGCTCGACAGCGGCGGCGTGCCGGTCGTGTTCACGACGCGGAGCGTGCTCGAGGGCGCGCGCTCGATCGACGACGCGATCGCGATCATCGGCCGCGACGCGCCGATGGCGTCGCACATCCTGCTCCTCGCCGACGGCAAGACCGGCGAGTCGGCCGTCGTCGAGCGCGCCCCCGGCCGCGCGCTCGGCATCGTCCGCGACCCGACGACGACCGTGCTCGCCAACCACTACCGCACGGCACCCTTGAACGCCGACCCCAAGGACGCTCGCGTCCGCGAGCTCACGACGACGATCGCGCGCGACGTCCGCATGCACGAGCTCGTGACGCGGGACCGCGGCCGCATCGACCCGCGCACCGCGGCCGCCATCCTGCGCGATCGCGCCGGCAGCGGCGGTGCGACGCTTCCGCTCGGCAATCGGAACGCGCTCGACGCCGTGGTGTCGACCCATTCCGTCGTCGCGGACCTCACGGCGCGCACGCTCTGGGTCTCGGAGGGCCGCACACGCTCGGCCGCTACCTGCGGATCGACCTGCCGGCGCGCCTCCGCGAGGGCGAAGCGGCGGCGGCGCGCGAGGCCGAGGACGACATCGCGGCGGATCCAGCGCTCACGGACGGCACGTGGGCGCGCCTCGAGCTCGGCGCGCGTCTCCGGAACGAAGCCCGCGTCGCCGCCGGCGCGCACCGCTTCGCCGCAGCGGTCGATCTCTACCGGCGCGCGACCGCGCTCCGTGCCGACGATCACCTGGCGTGGCGCGGGCTCGCCGAAGCGGCGGAGCACGTCGGCGACGACGCGACCGTTCACGCCGCCTGGCAACGCGTGCTGGCGCTCGCGCCCGAGGGTCCGGCCGCCGCCGCCGAAGCGCGGACGCGCGCTGCGGCAGCGACCAGATTGACGGGCCAGAACGCGCACGTTAACACCCTCTCGATGGACGACTTCCGCCTCGACGAGGATGCCGTCCGCAGGCTGCTCACGCGCGCGCGCCATGCCGGCGCGGGAGGCCGCGGACGCCGTACTCGCCCGCGCCGAGCGCGGCGATCCTCTCGGCGCCGAGGACATCGCGATCCTGTGGTACGCCCGCACGATCGCGACCGATGCGCTCGCCGCCACCGCCGAGCGCGCGTGCGCGGCGCGCGTGCATCAGCTCGAAACCTTCTCGCCGCTCTACATGACCAACACCTCGCGACGCCGCCTGCCGCATGTGCGGCATGCGACGCGACAACGAGGCGCTCGTCCGCGAGACCGCCGAGCTCGAGACCGTCGAGGCCCAGCTCGGCATCCTGCTCGAGCGCGGCATGCAGGCCGTCGCGCTCTTGACCGGCGAGTACGGCGCCGTCCCGCCGGCCGTGGGCGATGCGGTACGTGAACTCGGCGCTCAAGCGCGACCGAGCGCCTCGGGTTCAACCACGTGCTGGTGAACGTCGGCTCGATCGACGAGGACGAGCTACCGATGCTGCTCGACGGCATCAGCCGCCGCGCCGACGGCATGATCGCCCCGAAGCTCACCATGTGCACGTTTCAGGAGACCTACGATCGCCGGACGTACGGCAAGTTCATGGGACGCGACCCCGAGAACCCGCGGAGCGACTACGAGCGCCGCCTCACCAACTTCGACCGCGCCCGTCGCGCCGGCTTTCGCGTCGCCAATCCCGGCGTCCTGCTCGGTCTCTCTGCCGACGTCGCGTTCGAGATGGTGGCGTCGACCCTGCACGTCGAGCACCTGCTGCAGTCGGGCATGGAGGTCTACCTCTCGACGCCGCGCCTGCGTCGCATCGCGGGCCGCGGTACCGAAGGCAAGGTCACCGGCCGCGGCGTGGACGACGACGACTTCGTCCGCCTGCTCGCGCTGCTCTCACTCGCGCTTCCCGACGCCGAAGCTCGTGCTCACGACCCGCGAGCCGCGCGAGATCCAGCAGCGCGTCGCGAAGCTCGTGAGCGTCCTCTCCGCCGGCTCGTCGGCGGTGACCCCGTACACCGAGGACGGCGCCCGCTTCCCGCTCGAAGCGAGCCAGTTCGAAGTGATCGACCAGCGCCCCTTCGAAACGATCCTGCGCGAGCACCTCGACGCGGGGTCGCGATCGAGAACTTCCAGCCGTCTTGAGAGGCCGGTGGTCGTGGGGTGGGGGATCGCTTCGCCGCAGCGACGATGACGCGGGTAATGCCTAGTACCGGGACTTCTTGGCGACCTCGACGAGCTTCTGCATCTTGCCGACGTCGACCGAGATGAAGATGCCCTCCGCCTCGGCGGTCAGCACGTCGCCCGCGTAGAGCCGGCCTTCGGCGAAGATCTTGCGGCCGTCGACGCGCTGGACGGTCGCCTCGAAGCGGAGATCGGTGTCGAGCGGCGTCGGCCGCCGGTAGCGGATGGTGAGGGTGCCGGTCATGCCGGGTTGGCCGGTCGTCGATTGCACGAACCCCAGCACCTCGTCGAACGCGGCGGCGACGAAGCCGCCGTGCACGTGGCCGGGCGGTCCCTCGTACGCCGTCCCGAAGCGCACGCGCCCGTGCACGGTCTTGTCCTCGACCTCGAGGATGATCGGGGGCGCGAGCGGGTTCGAGAGGCCGATCATCGGGCTGTAGTCGAAGAAGCGCCGCGACGTCGCCGGCGTTGGCGCTCTCGCCGAAGCCGTAGGGCAGATTGCGGCGCGGGTGCGTCGCGAGGCGTGCGGCGTAGCGCTCGAGCCCGTCGGCGGCGGCGCGGAGCTCCTCCTCGGGTGCGTCGCTCGTCGTGAGGCGATCGATCACCTCGCGCATCGCCTTGGCGAGGCGACGTCGTTCCGCCCACGTGCCCGTCACTTCCGAGCCGGCCGCCGACCAGAAGAGAAGATGCGCTCGCGCCGGATGCGTCGTCGTCCGCCATGGCGGCATGACTACCCGAGGCGCGCGGGAGTGACCAGGGCATCGGTCGCGGCGCCGCGGAGTGCCGCGCCGGGCGTCACTCCGGCGTCGCGGTTTCGGTCGGCGTCGGGTCGTCCGTCGGCGTCGCGGTAGGCGTCTCCGTCCGGCGTGTCGGTCGGCGTCGGAGTCTCGACTTCGGTCGCGGTCGGCGACGGCGTCGGCGTTTCGGTCGCGGTCGGCGACGGCATCGGCGTTTCGGTCGCGGTCGGCGACGGCGTCGGCGTTTCAGTCGCGGTCGGCGACGGCGTCGGCGTTTCAGTCGCGGTCGGCGACGGCATCGGCGTTTCGGTCGCGGTCGGCGACGGCATCGGCGTTTCGGTCGCGGTCGGCGACGGCATCGGCGTTTCCGTGCTCGGTCGGCGTCCGGCGTCGGGGTCGCCGTGCGCGTCGGCGTCGCCGTCCGTGTGGGCGTCGCGCGTCGCGGTCGGCGTGTGCGTCACCGTCGGCGTGGCGGTGACGGTCGGCGTCGGAGTCGCCGTATGAGTCGAGGTGGCGGTCTCCATCGGCGTCGCGGTGACCGTCGGCGTCGCCGTACGTGTCGGGGTCGCGGTCGCCGTCGGCGTCGGCGAGAGCGTCGGCGTTGCCGTCGACGTCGGGGTGGTCGTCCGGGTCGGTGTCGGAGTCGCGGTCGCCGGGACGTCGGGCGTGTCGGTCGCGGTCGGCGTGGGTGACGGCGTCGGCGTTCGGGTCGCGGTCAGGGTCGGAGCCGCGGTGAACGTCGCCGTCGGCGTCACGAGCAAGGTCGACGTCGGTGTGGACGTGCGGGTGGCGGTCGCCGTGGGTGTCGGCGTGATCGTCGCGGTCGGCGTGACGGTGTGGGTCGCGGTTACCGTCACGGCCGTGCTCGCCGTCGGGGTGACGGTCGCCGTCGGGCTCGCGGTCGGCGTGACGGTGAGGGTCGCGGTCGCCGTCACGGCTGTGCTCGCCGTCGGCGTGACGGTCGCCGTCGCCGTCGCCGTCGGGCTCGCGGTCGGCACCGGGCTTTCGGTCGGCGTCGGGCTCGCCGCCTCAGTCGCGGTCGGCGTCGGACCCGTCCCGGTCGGCTCGGGCGTCGCCGTCGGGCTCGGCGTGAGCGTCGGCGTGACGCTGATCGTCGGCGTCTCGGTCGGCGTCTCCGTCGGCGTCTCGGTCGGCGTGATGCTCGGGGTCGGCGTCGGCGGGTCGTCGCGGTCAGCACGCCCGGCGGCGGCGTGGACGTCCGCGTCGGGGTCGGGGTCTTGGTCTTGGTCGGGGTCGTGGTGCGGACCGGCGTCGGAGTCGGCGTCGGACGCGGACAGAAGGCGCTGTGGAGCTCGTCCCCGACCGACGCGAGCAGCGCCTCGGCGCGCGGCACCGCGAACTCGACCGCCTCCTCGACCTTGCAGCGCGCGTTCCTGAGCGTGCACTCCTCGAACGCCGAGAGGCTCGCGACCGGCCCGACGAAGAGGCGCTGGCAGCCGTCGTCGAGGAGCGCCAGGTTCGCCCCGTCGGGCGAACGCAGGGTCGTGAACGGCACCACGCCCTCGTTGCACTTCTTTTCGACGGCCGTCCGAAGCTTCGCCGCCAGGACGTCGCGCTTCACGGATTCCTTGCTGCACTTGGCGGTCGCTTTGGGCAGACACGCCGCATCGAACTGCTTCAGCTGCACGCAGATGAAGCACGGCATCGACGCAGTTCTTGAAGCTCTTGTACGTCGACGCGAAATAGCTGCCGGCCGCGCCGGTCGCCGTCTTGTGACAGGCGTTCACCGCCTTCGCGGCGGCGGGATCGAGCACGGCCAGTTGCGCGCCCGGCCGGGCGCACCGCGCCAAGGACCAGCAGCACCACGACCAGACGACTAAGGGGGAGTGCGAACGACATGCGCGGGTGAGTCACCGAGAGTCCGCAGCCTACGAATCGGGGCTTTATGGGTCAAGGCGCGATTCCACTCGCGCCCGACCCGCGCAGGTCACGGAAGACAGATCAGCTTCAGCTTGTCGCTGTCTTTCTCACCCGTATAGAGCGTCGCATATCCTTTGAGCACGAGCGATCCCGGCTTCAGGCCGCGGACCGCGATCGGCACGTCGAGGGTGCTCGAGCAGACGTCGGAAAGGGTCGGGCCGACGATCGCGCCCGGGACGCTCGCGAAGGCGGCGCGCGCGGCGGCGAGCGCGGGCCGCGTCGCGGCCTTGTGGGCCGACGGCGAGCGCAGCTCCCAGCTGCGGAGACGCGAGCCCGGACGACAGTCCGGCATCTCGGTGTTGTCGGCGCAGACGCGCACGTGGAAGGTGCAGGTGCCGACGACGGCGTCGAAGTCGCAGCGCGGGTCGCCGTCGACGCAGGCCTGGACGCCGCTGAAGGCGCCGCGCTTGTCGAGGAGCGGCACGTTGGTCGGGTTGTCGACGACCCACTCGGCGAGACAGTCGGTCGTCGGCGAGCCGCCGCCCGGAATGCGCTCGAGCGTGCACGGCGCGCTGCAGCCGTCGCCGACGACCGCGTTGCCGTCGTCGCATTGCTCGCCGCACAAGACCTCGGGGATGCCGTCGCCGCACACGAGGCCCGGCTCGGGGACGCAGAGGTCGCTGCACCCGTCGCAGCTCGTGCGGTTGCCGTCGTCGCAGGCTTCGCCGTCGTCGAGCACGCCGTCGCCGCAGTGGGCGTGCCGGCAATCGGTCCGACACGCGTTCGGCAGCACGTCGTCGTTGCCGGGCCCGTCGTCGCATTGCTCCTCGCAGTCCGTCGACACGACGCCGTCGCCGCACACGTATCCGGGCTCGAGGTTGCACGCGGCGTCGCAGCCGTCGCAGCCGAGCAAGTTGCCGTCGTCGCATTGCTCGTTGTGGTCGACGACGCCGTCGCCGCAGGTCGGGAAGGCGCACGTCGTACGACACGCGTCGGGCGTCGTGTCGCTGTTGGCGGGACCCGCGTCGCAGCGCTCGCACTCGGCCTCGACGACCCCGTTGCCGCATCCCGTGTGGAAGGGCGGCACGCAGAGCTCCCGGACCTGCATCGTCAGGTCGTAGCCGCTGCGCCAGCCCTCGACGAAGCGGCCGTCCGGTCGGGCCACGAGGATGAGGCCGCTGATGGGATCGTCGTGAAGCGGGAACGACGCCTGCAGCGGCCGCCCCGCGGGATCGAACGCGCGCCCGCGCGGCAATACGAGGTACGAGCTCAGGCTCCACGCGACGTAGAGACGGCCCGCCGGGTCGAACGCGGCCTGCGGGCCCACGAGCAGTCCGGGTTCGAGACGGTCGACGACGAACGCCGGCCCGCTCGCGACGCCGGCGTCGTCGAAGCGGCGCGCCCAGACGCCCGCCGGACGGGCGTGCGTCTCGGTGTCGCGCGGCCCGACGACGACGAATCCGCCGTTCGGGCTCGCCGCCATGGCGCGGCAGAGCGAAGTCGTCGGTCATCGCAGAACGCGGCACCGAGCGGCGTCCCGGCCGCGTCGTACATCCGGCCGCGGATCGGCCCGTCCTGCTCGTCCCACGCCACGGCGAACCCGCCGCCGCCGACGCCGACCACCGCCATGCTAGAACACGGTGAACGGCGTGAACGCGGCGACCGACCGACCGTCTGTCCGATCGGCTGCCCGGCGACGTCGTAGAGACGGAACTTGACCGCCGCGGGCTCGGACCATGCCACGACGACACCGGTCGGAAGACCCGCCACGACGTGTTGGAACACACCGGAGTTCAGGACCGTGAAGGGCGGCGTCGTCGGGTTCCCTGACACCGTCGAGGAACCGGGCGATCAAGGGAACGCCGACATGCCGGCTCCAATGGCGCGACGAACCCTGCGCGAGTCCGACGTCACGGCCGGTCCGCTCACGTCCTGCGTCTCGTCGAGTCGGATGATGCCGCCGACCGCGCTCCCGGACGCCGCGAAGCGTTGCGCGACCGCCTTTTGCTTGGCGCTGTCGGTCTTCCACGAGCCGGTCACCATCAGCACGGACGAGTCGCTCCCCGGCGCGAGCGTGTAGTTGCCGTGGTAGACGCCGGCGTCGAAGCCGCCGTCGATCGCCATGAAGGGCTCGACGTCGAGGAGCTGCGCCGCGACGGGCGACGCCGCCCCGACGAGCGCAGCGAACGCGACGAGCGCCAGGACATCGGTCAGACGACGAGTCGGAGCGAGGGCGGCGAGATCATCGGGGGTTCCCTCCTGCGATCGGGCGAGCGAGGCCGCTCACCAGTAGACCGAATGCGCGCCCGTCCTCAAGCTGAAAAGTCGACGCGGGGTCGCTTGCGTCCCCGCCGGGGCACTCGGTACAGCGCGCCGCGCATGGAGATCTCGCTCTGAACGTCTGGGCGCGAGGGGCGATCGCCGCGGTCATGGTCGCCGCCGCGGGCCGGTGCAACGGCCCCGCGGTGCTGGCGCTCGCGATCGCGAGCGGCTTCACCTTCTTCGATCTCGGCCGCCGTGATCGGGTCGAGCGCGCCGCGCGCGCGGACGGGCGGATGGAGGGGACGGCCGGAGGTCGAGCCCTTCGGCTTCGCCATGCAGCTCGCCTTCCTCGTGGTCCTCTGCGTCGGCGCGTGGGACAACCGCACGCCTGACGTGGCCTGGCGCTCGCCCGGCTCCCGGGGTCGCCGGTTTCGCCCTGATCATGGCCGGGGTCTTCCTCCGGCAGAGCGCCGCCCGCGCGCTCGGCCGCCACTTCACGGTCGGGCGCTCGGTCCGCGCGGACCACGAGCTGATCGTGAGCAGGCTCTATCGCTGGCTTCGCCATCCGAACTACGCCGGTCTTCTGCTCGTCGGCTTCGGGACGGCGATGATGATGTGGAGCCCGACCGCGGCGGGCGTGATCCTGGTCGGCTGGCTCCCGCTCGCGCTGATGCGCATCGATGCCGAGGAGCGTGCCCTGCAGGAGCGCCTCGGCGACGCCTTCGTCGAGTATCGCCGCGGCGAGCTGGTGTCTGGTGCCCGGGGTGTATTGATTCGATGTCGGCCGATGTTGGCCGCTTGCCCGCTTGAAGACCGGCCACCGGTCGACGATCTTCCCGCCGCGCACCACGACGAGGTCGCCGAACTGCAGCATGACGGCCTCGCTCTGCGTCGGCCGCAGGAACACGTAGTCGTCGACGCCGAGCGCGACCGCGCCGAGCCGTTCAGCATCTCCTGGTTGGAGCTCCGCCCGAAGAGGCGCGTTGTTGTGGAGCCCCGTCGGTGCGACCGGATGCGCCATCCAGTAGCCGCCGTAGAGGAAGAAGGTCCGCGCCAGGTTCGGGTTCCACCAGTCGAGGATGCGTGAGAGCCAGTCGAGGCCGGGCAGGCGCGCGCTCGCGCTCGCCTTCAAGACCGGGGTCGCGATGAAGAGCGCGGGCACGTGCGGCGCGAGCGTGTCGAGGTCGAAGTCGGTCGGCTTCACGAGCGCCGAGCCGACCGAGAGGTCGTTCAGGAGCGTGTCGTCCTCGTAGAGACGGTACGGTCGGGCTGCCGGCGCCGTTCAGCGTGCACGCGGTCGTTCCAGAGCTGCGGATAGCGGCGCCTGCACGTAGTCGACGTAGCCGCGGTAGATCGTGCGCACCTCCTGGATCAACGAGGCGCGCGAGCGCGCCCACGTCGGCACCTTGGCGACGTGCGGGTCGTAGCCCATGAACCCGGCGAACTCGAGGCGCGCCGGGTGGGCGGCGATGATCGCGAGGATGCGGTCGAGCGTCGCGGTGTCCTGCACGCCGCCGCGATGGAGGCCGACGTCGATCTCGACGTTGATCCGCATGCGGCGCTGCAAGCGCTCGGCGAGCGCGCGAGTACTCCTCGAGCCGCTCCGGGGTGTCGATCAGCCACTGCAGCTGCTGCTCCGGGTACGAAGCCGCCGTGCAGGCCGGCGTAGAACTCCGCCGCCGACTTGACCGGCATCGGCTTCCCGAGCAGCACCTGCGCGGCCGGGAACTGCTCGGCGACCTGGGCGAGAAACGGCTCGTGGAACGACATCACCCGATTCGGTGGCGGCGTGCTCGAAGACGTACCGCAGCAACGGGAGCGACGGCAGCGACTTGTCGACGACGCGGAACTGCTTGGGCGGGCGGATCGACTGCGCGCAGCACCTTGATGTTCTGGTCGAGGCGGTCGAGGTCGAGGAGCAGCACTGGCCGGGCCGGACCCTCCCGCTTCATCATCTCGTTCAAGGCGCGGAAGTACGGGTCGTAGCCGCCGCCGTCGTCGCGCGGGCGGACGGCGTAGAAGAGCGTCGCGACCCCCGCCGCGACGACGATCCCGATGCGTCCGAGCCTCATGCCGCCTCCAAGCACGTGCCGCAGGTGGTCGTTCAGGAACTTCCGCCCGGATCGAGCCGGCGCCGCACCGCCTGGAACGCGTCCCACTGCGGGTAGAGCTCGGCGAGCTCGGCGGCGCCGAGCGTGTGCAGCTTCCCCCAGTGCGGGCGGCCCTCGTGCTTCCGGAAGATCGGCTCGACCGTCGCGAAGAGCTCGCGGTAGTCGACCTTGGCGTACTGATGGATCGAGATCGACGGCGCTGACGCGCGCGGTAGAAGGGGCTGAGCCAGCAATCGTCGGCGGCGACCGTCCGGTACTCGATCGGGAAGAGGCGTGGTCACGCCGCGCGCCGCGACGGTCGCGAGGATCTCGCTGCAGGCACGCCGGGGCCGCTCGCGATCGGCAGCTCGTATTCCATCTCGTTGAAGCGGACGTTCCGCGGGCTCGGATACACGCGGTACGAGCGGTCGACGCGTGTGCCTTCCGGGCGCAAGGCTGGCGAGCAGCCGTTGCAACGAGCCGGCGAGCGCCGGAATGCGATGCGCCAGCTCGCTCGCGGTCCGCAGCACGCGTCGATCGGGAGAGGAATCGCCGGCGGCTCCGTCGGCGCGGCGTCGGCCGGGGCCTCGTCGAGCGTCTTCACCATGACCTCGTCGGCGGCGATAGAAGGCCCAGAACTCGAAGTGCCGATGGCCGGTGATCAGACGCTCGAGGTCGCGCGCATGACCTCGGCGAGCGGCGCCGTGTAGACGTGCTCGCGGAGCGCGTAGGCGCTCGCGGTTCTGCATGCGGAGCTGGGTCACGACGCCGAGCGTCCCCATCGCGGTGCACGCCGCGTGGAACACCTCGGCGTCGCGGGTCGGGCTGCACTCGATCACGTCGCCGGCGGCGGTCACGAGTCGGACGCCGCGCACCGCCGACGAGAACGAGCCGAGCATGATGCCGGTCCCGTGCGTGCTGGTGCCGACCGCGCCGCCGAGCGACTGGCGGTCGATGTCGCCCTGGTTGACGAGCGCCTGGCCGCGCTCCCAGAGCGGATCACCGAGGCGCGTGCAGGCGCGTCCCGGCCCAGATCGTCGCCTGCTTGCTCGCGTCGTCGTGCGCGACGATGCCGGTGAGCTCGTCGAGCGACACCAGCACGTCGTCGGTCGCGACCAGCGGACTGAAGGAGTGCCCCGCGCCGACGACCCGCACCGTCCCGCGCGCCCGCTGCACCTCGCTCACGAGATCGGGCTCGTTGGCGGGAATCAACCACGTCTTCGGGTGCGCGGTCTGGCCGCCCGACCAGTTCGTCCACGAGCCGTCCGCCCGTGGACGGGACGACGCGTGGTCGTCCCCGCCCTCACACCCGAGCATGCCGAGCAATGCGGTCAGCGCCGGCGGCCTGCACGGCAGCGCGCGACGCGAAGCTCGTTCGTCGACACGCGGCGTGAAGCTATCCGACGCCATCGGACCGACGACGATCGCTCCATCAGCGCGCATGGAACGGGCGGTCGCCTTCGCTGCCGCCCCACCATCTCACCGGATTCATGAGGGGTGCGACTTCGGAGGAGCTGGAGGAGGGGACGGTCAGGTGACCGAGTAGCCGCCGTCGGCTGCGATGGTCACGCCGGTGAGGATGTCTCGAGGCCGGCGAGGCGAGAAAGACGGCAAGCGTCGGCCAGCTCGTCCGGCGTGTTCCATCGCCCAGAGGGCAGGCGCTCGAGAATCCGCCGATTCATGTCGGGCATCTGCTCCTGGATCACCTTCGTGAGGGGCGTGTCGAACCAACCCGGCGCGATCGCGTTGACGCGGATGCCGTCACTGGCGAATCTCGACCGCGAGGGTGCGGGTCAAGAGACATGAGTCCGGTCTTGGCGGCGCCGTAGGCCGGGGCATAGGGGCACGCGAAATACGAGGTCATCGAGGCGATGTGAATGAGACACCCGCGGCTCGCCTTCAGGTGCTGGACGGAACGCGTTGGCGAGGCTCAACCGACAGCTTGTTGATCTGGACGCTGTGAGCATCACCAAGGAGAAGAAGCTCAGCTAACATGCGCGCGACGGGGCACGACGAAGGGCGACGCGATCATCTGCTCCGCACGCGCGAGTCGGCCTCGACCTCGCGCGCAGTGGATCTCCAGAGGACGAGCTCGTCGAGGTGGCGCCTGAGAAATGGCTCCGGGCATGCGTAAGAAGGCCCCCTAAAAGAGGGCTCGCGCCGGGAAGTCCGAGGCTGACCCGAGAGTGGGCTCGCTCGGGGGCGGTGACCGCCAGGACCACTTCGCCCAGCCGCTGCGGTGAACTCACGCACGCGCGTTGGCTCTAGATCTTCCAGAGTCGGTACGTCGGATCGACGGCGAGGCCGAGGACCTCGAGTGCTTCCACGCCGAGGAGCGGCTCTGCGCACTCGGCGATGACGGTCTGGTGGTTGGCCCGGCCACACCCGGCCCTCGATCTCGACCATCCCCGGAACCTATGTCGGCCTGAACCACTGTGTACCGGCCGTCCGGCGAGCGTCACGGTTAGCTTGCGCGGTAATCGGGCTGGCTGCCGAGCCGATCGGCCAATGCCGGCGAGATCAGCGAGTGGGTGAGCCCCGGTGTCGACGATGATGGTGAGCTCTCACTCGTGCACGGCGGAGAGCTTCAAAGGCGCTGGTAGACGTGTCCCATGACATCCGTCCGGTAGCACGCGGGCCGAGGGGTCGCGAGGCTATTCGTTCGCAACTGGCCCGTGCGTCGGCGGTGGTAGACCACGCGGGCAGCCATCGCCAGAGTCCGCGAGGGCCGCAGATACGCGATGACCGTGGAGGCTTCAGGAAGTCTTCGGCGATCGGCAAGTAAGCGACCGTCCGATCCACGAGACATGATGCGTAGAGCCGCCCGCCTTTTTCCGACTTCAGCGCCCGATAACGCGGGCGTGCTGAGCATCCACCGGATGGCGTGACTCTTGTCGCTCGTGGTCACGGAGGACGCCGGGCAGTGTGATCACCTCTGGCGACGCGCGACACGGTCCTGTCCGTCGGCTGACGCGCGTCCCATCATGGCGCGGCGCGCGGCGCGTCGGCGAATACCTACTCGGGCGATGCCGCCGCCACGCGCGGCTGCCATGACCTCGGCTCGTGGCTTGCGAGACCGCCGCATGCGACGACACGCCGCGCGCCCGTCGCGTCCCTGGGCTATACGCCCCGCCGGGCCGAACGCACCGTGCTCCATCAGGTGGTGCGCGAGCACCTGGAGACGCTTCTCGCCACCACCGCCCGCGACGATCCCGCGCGGACTCCCGCGTTCCTCGAGCAGGAGTTCCGCGGCCTTCCTGAGACTGTGGCGTGTGGGCCCGCGGCTTCGCGCGGTTTCAGTGCGCACGGCTGTCACGCCGAGACGCTCGTCCCCTTTCTCGTGCAAGCGCCGCGGGTTCTGTCCGAGCTGCCGGCGGCCGGCGCATGGCCGCCGGTGCGGCGGAGCTCGATCGACCACATCCTGCCGCATGTTCCCGTGCGCCAGTGGGTGCTCGTTGCTGCCGCACGCGCTCCGCCATCGCCTGGCGTGGGATCACGCCTCTGCCGCGCCGTGCTCACGATCTACACCCGCGCGCGCTCCTCGGCTTCGAGCGTCGTCGCGCGCGGCGGCGCGGCATCATCGATGGTCGCAGCGGCACGGTCACCGCGATTCAACGGTTTGGCGGTGGCGTCCAGCTCAACGTCCATTTTCACACGCTACTGCTGCTCGAGGGGGTCTTTGCGCTCGGGGGCCATGACGGTACCACGCGTTTCCTGACCTGCCGCACCGCCGCCAACCGGATCGCGGGGTGGGCCCGCCTGCTTTCGCATGGCAACGATCGCGCCTTTACGCGCATCCACCGCGGCTCTTGCGACGGCGCGCGGCGCTTGCACCCAGACGGCGAGGATGTCGAGGCCGATCCGCTCGCCCCTCGACGCGCCCGTGCTGGCGCAGCTCAGCGCCGCCGCGGTACGCGGGCGCTCGGCGTTCGGCGACCGCGCCGCGGTACGCCCGTGTTGGGCCTCGGCGCCGCCCCCGACGCCCCGTGGGTTTGGACCGTCGGCCCCCGCCACGCCCACCTCAACGCTTCGACCTCCATGCCGATCGCGACGTCGCCGCCGTCGACCGCGTTGGGCTCGAACGAGCTCTGCCGATACCCTTTGCGCCCGGCCGCTTGCGCAAGAGCGGCTCGCGCGACTTCGCCGACGGCCGCATCGTCTGCACGCTCCGCCATCCGTGGCACGACGGCAGCGCCACCTGATCTTTACCCCCTCATGAATTCCTGAACGCTTGGCCGCGATCACGCCGCGCCCACACATCAATCTGCTGACCTATCACGGCGTCCTGGCCCCACGGGCGCGGTGGCGTCCGCGGGGATCGTGCGATCTCGCCGTCGTCGCGCCGCCAACGCCACGGTCGACGGCATCCGCTGCGCCGGCACCGCCCGGTGCCATTGCCCACGGCAGGCGGCCCGGTGGCCTCGCCGCGCGCCGTGCCCTCGCCCCCATTGCCGGGGATGCCAACATCCGACCGGCGCCCCATCGCGCCCCGCGCCCCCAGCCCCATCACGACTGTCGCCGTGCCGCCGCGCGAGCCTCGTCGTGCGCCTGGGCGTGGGCCGACCTCATGCGGAGAATTTTTCCCTTGACGTTCCTGGCGTGCGCCGGACGCGGCGGCCGCCTTCCGACTCCTTTGCCACCATCGAGGACCCCGAGACCGTCACCAAAATCCTGACCCACCTCGGGTTGCCGACCGAGCGGCCCGCCCCGACCCCCTGCTCTCGCCCACCGCCCCAGCAAGACGAGCTCGACTTCCCCCGACGCCCGCCGTCGTGCGAGCGTCCCCGCCTCCGCAGCCTCTCGCGGGCCCGCATAACGTCGCAAGCCGCGCCTTGACCCTCGCCTCCGGCAAGTGCGATCTCGCGCCCCATGCCCGCGCTCGGGTCCGCACTCGCCGCTTTGTCTGCGTGTGGCGAACGGGCAGCAGTTCTGCAGGAGCGCTGTCCGATAAGAGAAATTCTGGTCAACTCGCCGGGGCGAAACGGCAGCTAGATTCCTATCAACCACGGACACGACCGTCGTCGAGATCGTTCCCAGGTCGCGAGGGCGGCGCGCGGCATTCGGGACGTGGAACGACGAACTCCTCGCCCGTTCCGACGTTCGCCCGTGGTCGACGACGGCCGCGCTATCTGCAGCGACGATCGGCGCTTCGACGTCGTGGTCTCCCATCTCTTTATCCCGGCATGCGAGGCCGGCAGCCTCTACGCCCGCAGATCGACGACACCGCGGCGCGGCGGCTCGCGCCGGGCGGGCTCTTCTGCCAATGGCTGCCCCTCTTACCAGCTTACCCGCGAGGAGTTCGACGTAATCGTTGAGACGTTCCTCGCCGTCTTCCCGCACGCGACCCTGTGGCGCGACGACTTCTACCCGAAACCGGCCGGTCGTCGGACTCGTCGGACGCCGGCCCGGGCCTGTCGACCTCGAACGCGCCGCCGAGCGGGCTGCCGGTCTCCGACGTGGGGGCAGGATTCACGCTGCGGCTCCCCGCGGCCTCGCCATGCTCTACGCGGGGAATCTTACGACCGTCGCTGACGACTCTCGCCGCCGCCCCCGTCAACACCGACGACCGCCCCGTGATCATTCCGGCGCCTCGGCTCACCCGCATGAGCCGGACCGGGACAAGCGGATTGGTTCGTCGGCGAGCCGCTTGCCGCCTTCTACGATCGTCTGCTCGCGCGCGACCCGGATGTCACCGAGGCGTTCGCGCAGCTTTGGCCACGGGAAGCAATACGTAACTGAACGAAGCATAT
>ERZ1370068.4577-contig-3641_pt1 | contig 28230 bp, 44 predicted proteins | sample MGYA00561227_ERZ1370068 | MGnify/ENA primary metagenome ERZ1370068 (study PRJEB38410, sample SAMEA6850437) | metagenome | study: Metagenomic assessment of the ecological functions of the soil: analysis of the soil microbiota associated with the...
TTACGTACTTGCTATTCAGTTTTACCTTAGGCATACGAGGACCTCCTGGAGGGAGTACTCGGGCGTGAGTACCGGGGTCAACTGAGTGGGCGATACAGGCGCAGGGCAGACCAAAATGTCGTGTTTTGGCAAACAGATCTTCACTTTGCTGATGCGTGTTGCCGCTGTTCTCGGGTTTGCAGGGCACCGACTGACCGCCGTGCAGGCTGAAAAATCTTAGAACCATGGTCTTTTGTCTCGGGCACTTTGCCTCGTTGTCTTGAGACATTGGGTCTTTGTTTGTGACGACATTGGGTCTGTTGTTTTAGAACGTGCACTCTTTCTGTCTTAAAGACTCCTTGCCTCAACTGTCTCAAGTACATCAGTGGCCTGTGTTCGAGGACATTGGTCTATTGTCTTGGGACAAGGCTCTGTTGTCTTAAGACATTGATTCATTGTCTTAAGACATCACGTCTTTTGTTTGAGGATATTGGTCTATTATCCTAGAACAAATGCTCTATTAGCCCAATTATTACTATTGTGGCTCGTTTCAAACGGTGATATAAGGCGCAGGAGTTGGCTGGCGGCGTGGGGACGATGTCTCGCCAGTCTCAAGCCGGGAAGCTCCCTTGGGGGATCAAGCACCCTTCGATCCTCTAGCGCATTCCCGGCTGGATAAAATCCTTCCCTTGATCGGATCGGTGATATAAGCCAGCCATCATGTATGCCGCCTAAACCCTGGCCGAACCGAAGTCGAAAATTCTATTTGCCCAAAGCCAATTAGCTTGGCCAGGGCTTTGCCTCAAAACTCGAAATAGTTCCACTCTCATTCACACCGGCTTTAGCCCAGCGTGATCCGCGGCACGAAAGATGCGTGAAACCGTTTTAACGGTTTTCTCCTCTTGGACAGATCACTGAGTGGCTTGAGCCCGGAAGAAGTTACGTCACCAGCCAGCCGAGAAACCGTTGAAAACGGTTTTGAATGTTCACGATTCTCGGTCACGGGCTAAAGCCCGGTGTGAATGGATGAGGGCCGCTTTCAGACTTTTTGAGGCAGGCGCGCTGCTTGCCCCAAATAGTCTGCCCAACAACCGACTTATCAGGCAAAGCCAACTTTGACCGATCAGATCTTCCGCCGCTTTGCTCAACGGTCGCGGTGCATACGTCGTACGCTTAGAGAACCGGCAACTAATGACTGGGCGCACTCAGCTTAACGCAATGCTTGCAAATGGCCTTATCAAGCGGTCTTGTGGGCGTATTGGTCAATCCTGATTTTTCTTGAGATGGAGCCGGCGAACTTTCAGACCGCAAACAGTCTCCTCGGTCGTGCGATCGACCAGGTGGTAGACCGGACTTTCGTCGCGACACGCATACACGGCGCAGCTTATATCATGGATTTCAAATTAGGACACTCGCGAGTCATAGGTTGAGTGGAGCGTGCTGGGCGTTGTAGTGTAACCTTCGAACATTAACTCAATAATCTGTCGAGGGAGATCCGGTATGAAATCGCTTCGATTTACCTTAGCTATCATCATTGGTGTGGTAATGACGTACGGTCTTGCGCTCCCGTTCGGAAGTACGCGCACACCAGGGCGACGATCAATTGCGCACTCCTGAGCAGGGCAGCGCGGAACGCAAGGCCATCCTGGATGCGGTGCACGAAGCGTATAAGGAAGGTGCTGATCAGCCAGCACAGTTTCTCGTAAATTATCTAAAGGTGCACCACGGCTGGGGCCTGGATTAACGTCACGCCCCTGGACGCTAAGGGAAAACAGGGTAAGCCGATCCGGCGCCGCTCCTGTTCCATAACGAAGACGGCAAATGGGTGAGCAAGGATCTCAGCCTGACGTTCCCACCGATCCAAACGATCACGTAGGAGCCGCCTCGAACCCAGTGCGAAATACATAAAAGCGCTGCAGCAAAAATATCCGGTGTGTGCCCGCCGATATCGTCCCGGGAAAGAAGCGCTAACGGACGGTACGCTACGCCTCCTGGCGTGCTCCGGATGACGCTCGCAATCAAGCACAGAGTCGTGCGCACGCAGGAAGTCGAGTGCAATAAGCAAGAACTGTGTAGAACGGGTTCCATTGTCATAGTGAGCATCGGATAAGGTGCGAAAGAGACAACTCATTCAGACGGGAGGTTGTAGGTGACCCTGGTCCCCTCTGCCTTGATTAGTCCCTTCTTCTTCAGTTCGGAAACCAGTGATGACACCTCCTGTGCAGTTAGCTGTTTCTGAAACTTGGCGCTAATCGTGCTTGAAAGCGTTTTCACTGTCCGAGGCCGAGACGCACGACGCTGCTTCAGATCCTCAACGATTAGCCCCACCCTATCAGTCGAAGCTTGGGGCCTGTGAGCGTCGGGAGCGGAATTGCTCCAATTGTCGGTACCCGGCACACTTGTATTTTCTTCCCTCGAGATGTTCTATGAGCGGGTCGAATCCGGTGTCTTTGGAGAGAATGTAAAAATCTGCATCGGGTTCTTTCACCGCCAGGTCGCCAAGGTAATAAGCAATGTGAAAGTCGAGGGGCATTCGGTCCGCTGCCGGACAGTCGTACATATTCCGCGTGTAGTTCCCATCCGTTGAAGCGCAGCAGCGTTGTCAAAGCTACTTTTTGTTTGATGAGGCCCAACGAAAACGAAGACACGAACATGCTCGTGATGTAGTGCGGCAATGTCATTGGGTTGCACGCTCTCGTAATCTATCAGGACATATTTCGTTTTCATGGTCTTCACTAACCTTCCAAGACATCTCGTCAAATTTGACCGTGAGGGCGGTCTTTATTTTCCCAGTCCAGCCGGGCCGAGCACTGATTGGAGTGCATCAGCACCAGACGGCGAAAGCAACCACCCGAGCCCGGCGCAGTTAACCACGACTGTTGCCCAAAAGACGATTTGGAATGACACCTTCTTCGACTTATGACGAAAGAACTTCTGAGCGACGAACGCACCTGGCCAACCGCCAAGCAAGCTCAGGACCTGCAGTGTTTTTCTCGGGGTTCTCCACCCATCTCTTTTTGCCGCTGCCTTGTCGTGACGGTAGACAAAGAATGAGATAACACTGGCGAGCAGATAGAGTCCAAGAACCACGAAGGGCAGTCGACCCACAAAAACTGATACTGCCACGAACATGAGAAAGAGAGCAGATACTGCAAACGAAATCGCGGCGCCCTGGATGTGAATGGGGTTGTCGCCGATGAATGCGACACGCTCGGCTCGTTTGCGACCTTTGTCGTCAGAGGTCACTTCATAAGTGACAATCTCATTGCCAATGGGGCGTCGGTGCCGGCTTGAAAACGCCTTGATGTGGACGAATACCTGCTCGCCACCGCCGCGCGGCGTGATGAAACCGAAGCCCTGCTCATCCTTCCATTTTGTTATTTTGCCTTGATGACGCATCAACGTTCCTTGATCGGACTAACGTTTTAGTTGACGCAGCGGCATCAGCGAAGACTCAACGTCATCCGTGAAAAGTCAATCGTGACTCTGCCAGTTTGCAAGAGCAGGTCCAGGCCGATATTGCCAATGCAGCATCGACCTCCCAGGGCAGAGTTTTCCTGCAGCGTGACATTCGCGGCGCGAAGCGTCGCGGACTTACCACCAATTAGGAAATCGAGTTTCGGGACAGTGATAGAGTCGATGACTGAACTTCCGCCGAGGCCTTCCACTCGCGTCGTGCTTTTCGTGCCGACGTCTTGAATCTCCCGGGCGAACTCGCGCGCGAAGTTTGCATTTAAATCAGTCGTCTCTGCCCCAGTGTCGAGAGTCATGAAGGATTGGCGGTTCGCGACCGTTGACGCGAGCAGCAGGTGATTGCCGAAAAAGACCATGTTAGCAGTGTCAGAACGACTACTGCCGTCGCGGCAACCGATTTCCCACCAGCCACCCTTCATCCAGCGGATGCAGCCGAGATGCAACAGGACCGGCGCGCCGATGATGCCCCCGCGCCCGGTTGGCATCGATTTCCAGGGTTCGACGTCGGGCAGAACGGCAAACGAAACATCATGAAAACTCATCGAGCCCAGGGAGAGTGTTTTAGCGACCGCAGTGCGAATCTTGACGCCCTTCCCGGACGATTCGCCGAGTACGCCAGTCCCCTCTCGAATCGTCAGGCCAAGCCGTTTCGCTTCAGCCTCGGTCATCACGGACATCCAGGCGCCAGTGTCCAGTAAGTAAGTAGCCCGCCGTCCGTTAATGAGAACCGGCACAGCGAAATCATTTCCCGGCCCGTGTCGCAGCGTGGAGCGAACGCGCCGGCCGTTGATCTGGTCCGGCAGCCCGCGGAACTGCTCCACGTCAGCCTTTTCCGTTCCCAGGTGAGGATCGTCAGGAAACGCGCGAGCCCATCGATCGAGATTGGCGGTGACCCGCCGGTATTGGCCCGAGCGCAGGTAGATGCGCGAGAGCAACTCGTGCGCTCGCCGCGCCGAGTCTGATGCTGGCTGTGATTGCACGATGCTCAACAACAAGCTTTCACTAACCGCCGACTGGTTCCGCGCGTTTGCTGCGGCGGCCCGAACGAGAGCGGGCGCCGTCGGGCGGGAAGCGATCGGGAATCGAGCCACTGCCGGCCGTCATCAAGAACCTGAGTGTCGGGAACGCTCTGCGCCGCGGTGAGACCGAGGGTCGCAAGCACCGATACGAAAATCGCAATGTACTTCGCCGGCTTCATATCTTCTCGCGTTGCAATAGAATCATTTGTCCCAGCCGGGCGTAATCCGATATTCGAAAAGGCGCACATCGTCGCCATAAATGTTCCAGGTAAACCATTCCTGCGCGTTGCCTTTTTCGAAGGTTGAGTTGTAGATCATTTTCACCTGGATGGGATTTGATGGAAACACTTTAGCCGAATCGAGACGCGTGGTTTGCAATTTACCCCACTGTCCGAACGTTTCGGCCGCCGCAGTCATGAATTGTTCCTTCGTTTGGACAGCGCCCTGAACTTTATCGTCGAAGCGTGCATAGATTGCCTCGAAGTTCCGATCGTTATGCCATTGGTGAAACTGAGTGACCGCAGCTTCCGCCCTGGCTTGTTCCTGGTTGTTGTAGATCGGTTTGACATTGAAAGTGCAGCCAGCCAGGAGCATGACGATTGCGATGAGCGACAGTTTACGTTTCATAGTCGTTGCTGTCGCGATGGCGTTTACACGCCCCGATATCAGTCAGTCCTTTCAGCCCGAATCATATCCTCGACTGAGGTTTGTTCGATCGGGGTGGTCAGCAGTTGTTGTACGGTCCAGTGCTTTTTGTCCAAAAGATGCGCTACCAGCAAATGGAACCGCAGGTACAGACCGGATTTCGCTGGATCCATTCTGGGATCGTTGGCAAGGAAAGCGCGCTTTGCTGCTTCATAATTGAATACCGGTTTTCGGGCCACGTAATCGGCGTATCCCTCGCGCTTCCATTCCGGCAAGACCATATAAGCCATTTTGCCAATGGCTTGCCCGGTCAGCGTATGGGTAATTTCGTGCGCGATGAAGTAGTCCAGCGTGCGTTCACCAGAGGCGCGATTGCCGCTGGGACCGATCAAAGCGTTTTCCTCGACGATCGAATTACGCATGAAAACATTCGTCGTGAAAGGATAATAATTAACTCCGGCCACGCCGTACTTGTGCAGAAAAAGAGCCGTTGGCGCCAAGCTGCATTGCAGACAAAGACCTGATGTTTTTGTTGGGCGGAATATAAAGGTGACTGAGCAAGTGTGGCTGCGGCCAAATCCAGGACGTGCCGGCCGGCGGCGTCGTCGAACGTGCGATCGGAATACAGAGTCAGGTTGTTCGCGCTGACCGAAGTGCTGAAAAACGGATAGGGTACATTGAGTAACAGCAACATCAGTAATGGAACAATGGCCAATATCGCCAGTGTCCTCCACAAGATCCGCTTGTTGAATTTCATTCTCATGGTCTCAAAGGGGAAGCGCGTTACGAAAAGCATCTTACCGTTTGCGTTTGCGCGCCAGGGACGGCCGCATCAATCCAGCCGGACCAATCAAGTTACAAATGCGCCCCGCCGCTCCGGTCCAACGATTTGATATGCGGCGCCCCAAACCTCTCAAGCGTGTTCGATGTCCTGGCCGAATACAATTCCAACACCGTTGATATCTCGCACACTGAACTCACGAATGCCATACGGCTGGTCCTTTGGCTCCGTGACACCGTCAATGCCTCGGCCGACGATCTCTCTGTAATAAGCGTCGATATCCTTCACCCACTGAAACAAGTGGACGCCCTTCGGACTTTCTTCGTCTCTAACGAAGTGAATCGCGGAGTTGTCGCGCCACACGACCGCGTATGTCTCATCGCCGAAGTCCGATGTAAAACCCAACGCATCGCGATAAAAGGCTGCTGTAGCGACGACATCCGGGACATGTAGTACCGGGGCACCTTGAACAAACTGTTTCGGATTCGACGATGGTAGCGCGGGCATAGACCACTCCTAAGATGATGGAATGCAGCTTGTAAGAAACCTGGCACGCAGAAGTACGACTGGCCGCAGCGGATCGCACTGACGTTCGGTCAGCCTGGCGTCGTGCCGCATGACGCCTGGGTTGACCGCGGCGGTGCGGATCAAAGCACCCTTCGCCGCATAAGTTAGTTGCGAAAGACGCTCCCGCCGTGGGCTACAGTTCTTCCGCCGCTACGCGGCTCACAGCTCAAGCCACGCGAACGAATCGCATCACCATGCCGCCCTGCTCGAACATCAGAGCCGCCATCAACCCAGCGCCGGCTTCGAACACGACTCTGGCCTGTTCCGTCATCATCGGCGTGAACGTGTGTTCGCCGGCGGGCATCAAAAACACACCCGGCGCGTCTTGCAGGAAACGCCATCAGCCGTCCCTCATGAATGGTGATGAGCACGCCGGATCCATTGTCGCTCTGGTACCGGCCGGCATAGGGCTGAAGGAGTTCAGCGTCCACAGCCGGCCAGGGCGTCAGCACCTCCGCTGGAACCTGCTGACCGAACGTGATCCAGAAACCGTTCAGATCGCGGACGATGATCTCGCGCATGCCGTAGAACATGTTGTGCGGACCTTCGACGATTTCGACGCGCTCCTTGATCTGATCGTAGAGGTTGTCGACGTCTTCGGTGTACGCGTACAGGTCGACTTCGCGACGGTGATGAGAACTGAGCCGGCCGCCTGAGCTGAACATCACTTCGCCGGCCCCGAACGAAACGATCGCGAAGCTCAAGCCGCCGCGATTGTCGCCGTAGGTCGCCGTGACTTCGAACCCGATGGAGCCGGTACCAGTCGACGGTCTGCCGCACGTCCGGCACGTGAAACATTGGAACGACCTTCTTCTGGATTGTCTGAGTCAAGATAGCCTCCTTTGTTGTGACAAGCTTCTTGTCCGGCTAAATGTTGAGTGGACGCAGCGGCGCACGCAACGCTGCAAGGACGCAAGTTGTCGACTGCGAGTGTCGCTGAGCGCACTCCGGTCAACGATGTGTTGGCGCGTGAAGTCAGAAGAGCGTAAGAGGTCGACATGCGTGTATGAAGTAGCCACCCCACTTAATATCCGGAACGCTTCCGCACAAAACTCTTTTGCGAGTCTTGTACGTAATACTCTTCAACAGAGTTTTGAGGTGAGATCCAGCCGTTTCAGGCCCCCTGGGGCTATTTCAAATCTTTTGCGCGAACCAGCCATTTGAGTTTGCCGCAGCCTAACGCCAGGTCCGACCACTTTTCCACCTTTAGTTCGATACAAGCCAACGCCGCGGTCGGCATCGCTTGCGATTCACTCGTCAGCGCGGCCAACAGTTCTTCAAAGCCCGGATTGTGGCCGACCAACATGGCCATGCCGATCCGGTCGTCAATACCGGCGACGATTTCGAAACAGTCGCTGCGCGCTGGCTTCATAGATCCGTTCATCGAAATTAGCCAGGCTGGCAAATCCGCCCGCTTCACAAACCATGGTGGTTGTCTGTTTGGCTCGCAAGGCCGGAGAACTCAGGACCAGGTCAGGCCGGAGTTTTTCTTTCTGCATGTGCGCGCCCACCCGGGGCGCTGCCTTTAGTCCGCGTTTATTGAGAGGGCGATCGAAATCTTTCAAGCTGAGATCGTCCCAGCTCGACTTGGCGTGTCGAAGGAGAAGTAAGGTTTTCATCTTTGCGCTCAACGATGTCAGTACCATCCGCGTCAGCGAGATGGGTTCAGGTTGCCACGTAGGGCCTCCGTCAATCCTGCGGGGCTTCATTATCCCACCTGCTGACGCAGGCGGTACTGACTTTTGTGCTCAACGATGTCAGTACCATCCGCGTCAGCGGATGGGTTCAGGTTGCCACGTAAGGGCCTCCGTAAATCCTGCGAGGCTTCATTATCCCACCTGCTGACGCAGGCGGTACTGACTTTGTGCAGTACCATCCGCGTCTGAGGATGGGTTCAGGTCGCTCGGTCAGGGGCCGCCGCAAATCCTCCGGGCATCATAATCCAACTCGCTGACGCGGGGAGTACTGACTTCACTGGTTTCCGATTTCACATCGCTGTAACATGCCGGTGTCAGAATCCGCTTGAACTTATGATCTCATATGGTTACCACCGGTACCCCGGCAGACTATTTGTAGTTGAAGGCACCGACGGCAGCGGCAAATCCACTCAGCTTCAATTGCTCTATCAGTGGCTCAAAGCCGAAGGCTACTCGGTCTTTTTCTCAGAGTGGAATTCTTCACCGCTGGTGAAGGACACCACCCGCCGCGCCAAAAGGCGCCGCTTGTTTACTCCGACCACCTTCTCGTTGCTGCACGCCACGGACTTTGCTGACCGCACTGAGCGCGACATCATTCCGCCGTTGAAGGCCGGCGCCATTGTGCTGGCCGATCGCTACATCTACACGGCGTTCGCGCGCGACGTGGCTCGTGGCTGTGACCGCGCCTGGGTCCGCGAGATCTACAAATTTGCGGTCAAGCCGACGGTGGGATTCTTCTTTCGCGCGCCACTCGACATTGCCGTCGATCGAATTGCCGCAGCCCGGCCGACGTTGAAGTATTACGAAGCCGGCATGGACATGGACTGGGCCGACGACGAGGAAGAGAGCTTCAAGATTTTTCAGGGCAAGATTCTCGAAGAGTACGATCACATGGTAAGTGAATTTGGCTTGACGGTGGTTGACGGCACGCAGCCCATTCGAGTCCAGCAGCGACAGATGCGAGACATTGTCAGCCGCTACCTGAAAGAGAAACTCAAAGAGAAGGCGGTGCCGGTCAAAATGAAAGAGATGAAGTTCTACGGCACTGCGCTGCCCAATGTCGAGATTGAGCCGTACGCCGGGCAAGCTGATCGTAATTGAGGGAACCGACGGCGTGGGCCGCTCAACCCACGTTGCTTTGTTACGCACCTGGCTGGAATCAATCGGTTACGCGGTGCTCGATACCGGCATGACTCGTTCAATCCTGGCGGGCCGCGGCATCAAGAATGCTCGCAGCGGTCACACGCTGGGCCGTTTGACCATGCAGCTCTATTACGCCACGGATTTCGCGGATCGTCTGGAGAACCAGATGCTGGCCGCTTTGCGCGCAGGATTCATCGTCCTCACCGATCGTTACATCTATTCGGCCATCGCCCGCGCAGTCGTGCGTGGCGCCGATCCGGAATGGGTCCGGGCGATGTACGGCATAGCGCTGGTGCCGGACGCAGTCTTTTACCTGCGCATTAACGTCAGCCGAAGAGCTGGCGGCCCGCGTACTGACTTCAGGGCGCGGGTTTGGATTATTGGGAATCGGGCATGGACCTGGGGCTGGGCGATGATTACTACGACAGCTTCATTGCCTATCAGAAATTGCTCCTCAAGGAATTCGATCGGATGACCGGCGAATACGGTTTCAGCGTCTTCGATGCCAGCCGGCCCGTCCGCCGGGTCGCGAATGACTTGCGCCGAGGCGATTGGTAAAGTCATCGACAGCGACAAACCTGCCGAGCGCGATTCATCAGCGAGTGTGGCGCCAAAGGAAAAAGAGATCGCCAAGACAGAGACGCCGGCTAGGGTAAAACCGGCCGATACCACAGTCGCTAAAGAAATCGCGAAGACAGTCTCATGAAAATTGCCTGCATCGATGTCGGCTCGAACTCGATCAAGTTGGTGGTGGTCGATGCCGCTGCCAGCGATTCGTTCGCTGTGCTGGCGCGTGAAAAAGATGGTGTGCGATTAGGGCATGAAACTCTCCGCCAGGAGCAACTTTCACCTTCTGCCATCGAGCGGGCTACGGAATGCGATCAAGCGTCTTCCGCTCAATCGCCGAAGCCCGCGGCGCCGAACACATCTTTGCCGTGGCCACTGCTTCGGTGCGCGAAGCTCGTAATGCCACCCAGTTCATCAGAGAAATTCAACGCAAAGCCGGAGTATCGTTTAGAGCTGCTCTCGCCGATTGAGGAGGCGCGCTTGATCGGACTGGCCGCGGCCCAGGGTTGCGCGGCGCCAACGGCACTTCAATTCTCAACATCGACATCGGCGGCGGTTCGACAGAAATCTCGTCTGATGCGCGAGTCGATCGGCGGTGGCGTTTGTTCTCTAGTGAAGCTGGGCGCGGTGGGACTCAACTGAACGTTTCATCAATTATGATCCGCCCAAGACTAAAGAGTTAAAGGCGCTTGCGCGAGGAAGTGCGCTCCGCGATGGACCGCCCGGCGCGCGAGCTCAAGGGCACGAAGTGGCAACAGGCGATCGGGAACCTCGGGCACTATCCTGGCCATTGGCACCGCGTTGCGATTGCGAGCGTTGAGCCAGGATGATCGCCGGGCCGAAGGCGCGCGCCCGGCAGGCGACGAGATTGCCCTGGATAAACTCGCGCGCTTTAACGTGCGCACGGCTCAGAGATGAACGCTCGGGAACGGCGCGCGCTTCCAGGCATCAGCAGTCAACGATCGGAAATCATTATCGCGGGCGGGCAGATTCTCGAGGGCGTGATGCAGGCCCTGAAGATCGACTCGATGCGCACCTGCAGTTGGGCGTTGCGTGAAGGCGTGCTGCATCGATCGCTTGCGCGAGAGTTGAAGACGAATCGAGTCCGCCGCTGCCCGACTTGTTGCCGGATTATCGCCTCCGCGGCGTGCAGGCAGTCGGCCGCCGGTTCGGCTACGAAGAAGGTCATGCGCACCAGGTCGCGCGACTGGCGGAGAGGATCTTCGGTTATCTGACGCGCACTGGAGCCACCGATCTCACCCGTCATCATCGGACACTGCTTTCGGCGGCCGCCCTGCTGCACGACGTGGGCTATCACATTGCGCACGAATCTCATCACAAGCATTCGCTTTACCTGATTAGGCATTCAGAGTTGACTGGGTTTTCCGAAGCCGAGCGCGACGTGATCGCCAACGTCGCGCGCTATCATCGCGGCTCGGATCCCAGAGAGCGTCACGAATCGTACGGCGCGCTGAACGAGGCGGATCGAAATACGGTGAACCAGTTGGCCGCCATTCTGCGGATCGCCGACGCTCTTGATCGGCGACACGACAGCCGCGTCAACGATTTGCGTTGTGTGCGCAACGGTCGCGTCGTGCACATTGAACTGCAAGTCACCGGCGAACTGCGAACGCGAAATACATGGCCGCTGAGCAAAAGCGCGAGCTGTTCGAGCAGGTCATTCAACTGCCGGCTTATCGTTCGGCCGCCGGGCAGCGCTGAAACGAGGCGTGAAGTAACGCAGACTGTCTAGTCTGCGTGTCGTCGATCTGAGGCTGGACAGCCCGCGCTACATTTTCGATGAAAGGCAAACACATTTCGCGGTTTGGATTGCTCGGCTCCGGCTGAGCAAATGATGCGGCATGTGCTGCGCGAGCAGGTGGCCGCAATGTGTGCGGCTGCGCAAGCAGGCGCTGAATTTGGACGGACCCGGAAGGCGTTCACGACATGCGCGTGCTGTCACGTCGTTTGCGCAGCACGATTGCCGACTTCAAGCCTTACCTGCGCAAAACTCGTTTGCCGATTACCGGGTTACAGGACAATCGCGCGCAGCCTCGGCGACGTGCGCGACGAAGATGTGGCGTTGGCCGCATTGGAAAAGTTGAAAGCGGAAACTCACGGCACCGGTGGCCCAGGGAATCGAGATTCTCATCAACGAACGACAGAGCGCGTCGCGACAAAGCCCGGAGCGAATTGAAAAGACCATACGACGCTCAGACAATCGCCGAGCTGCTGGAGGAATTTGAAGATCGACTGACGTCCTCCCACTCCGTCGCCGGAGAGCCTGCGCAGAAGCAGCGGAAGAACCGAAAGAACCAGAAGAACCTCTGACGAAGACCGAAACTCCGGCGGGGCCGACCTTCCAGAATATCGGCGCGCGAATTATCAGCCGAACGGATCAAAGAGCTGCGGGCGGCCAGCTCATCACATCTATCTTTCCGTCGGATCATCGATGAACTACACGAGTTGAGAATTCTGGCAAAGGGTCTGCGGTACGCCTGCCGAGTTGTTTGCGGCGTGCTGGGGTCAGGACATGCGGGCCATCGCCAAAGAAATCGCGCAGCTGCAGACGTCCCTGGGCGAACTGCATGATTGCGATGTCTGGATGGCCGACCTGGGCAGGCCGCTTGAAAAGATTGCGCGCGACGCGGTCCAGACCGATCCTGATCACGATGCGGACCACCGCTGCTTGCACCTGGCTGTTGAAAGCATTTCGCGAAGGTCAGGACCGAACATTATCGCGACGCGGTCGGCCGCTGGCAGCAATGGCAGACGGATGGATTTCTGCAATAGCCTCACGTCGCTGATTGGTCCGAGGCTGAAAGCGATCTTGTTGCTTCAACGGTAAAGAACGACTGAAGCGCAATCCTTTGTTATTTGAGGGTTGATGATTCCTGGTGGCAAATCCTTCTACATTCACACCGGGCTTTAGCCCGGTGAACTTCGTCAAGAAGATCCCGAAACCGTTTAAACGGTTTCCTCTTCACCGCATTCCTGATCACCCGGCTAAAGCCGGGTGTGAATGAGCTGTGACGTCATTCGTCTTGACTCGTCGATCCGCACCTAATAATCCGGGCACACTACTCAGGACGTCGCTCTGCGACAACTCATAACTGCTAAACAAGACTGATCCATTTCTTAGGCCAAGCGCCTGCCAGCCGTATACTAAGACGTGTTATGGCGAGAATTTCGGGCCTCGAAAAACGACAAGCCCCTGGCATCTTCGTTGGTTCTACGGCGTAATGCGAAAGATGTTCGGCAAGGACCTGACGCCCGCAAGATTCAGATGCGCAAACCGGGACTCGTCTGGGGCAGCATCGCGATGGAAGCTGGGATGGGTCGTAAAGCGTCGTGTGTCTTTGCGCTATATCCAGCTGGCCAAAGTGCGTACCGCCGCACGCATCGGTTGTCCGTTTTGAGTCGATATCAATTCTGCTGTAGGCAGAAAGGCGGGATTGAGTGACGAGAAGTTAGCTGGCGGTAACGGGCGATGACCGCACAGCCCTTCAATGCGAAAGAGCGACTGGTGATCGAACTCGCGGATGCTATGGTCGGCAGCGCCGGCTAACATTTCAGATGATCTTTACGCGCGTCTGCTAGCAAGGATTTTCGGAAGAGCAGTTGATGGAGCTGAGCGCGCAAATCGCTTTCGAGAATTATCGGGCACGCTGGAACAGAGTGTTCGACGTCGAGAGCGATGAGCTCTTATCATCCGGCTTCTGTCCTGAGGTTAGGCCGCGCGTTTGGCGTGACGATTCAGCATGAATAGTCTTGCCAATAGCCTGCAACCTTACGAGCACCGAACTTCAGGAGCGCCGTCGCACGGTTCTGGAAAAACTGCGGTGACGCCATCATCGAAGTGGAGGAACTCGCCGATGGCTTTGATTATTCATTTTTCTGCAGAGGGAAACCGCTTCAAAGAGCTGGCGGACATGATTGATCTCGAGCGCCAGTGTTGTCCTTTTCTTCAGTTCCGCGTAACCGTCACGCAGCCGGCAGCGGGCCGCTGACGGCTGGAAATCACGGGACCCGAGGGCACGAAAGAGTTTCTGGCGAGCATGTTCGATTGGAGATCCCCATGAACGAGCATCATTCAGGCCTTCATCGAATTCCATCAACGCGCACGACGTTGCTTCGATCGCAGAGTTGATGAGCGACGATCACGTCTTCATCGATGCTCACGGCAACGAAATGCGCGGCAAAGAAACGATGACTGACCGGCTGGCGCGGCTACTTCGAATGGTTTCCGGATTACTTCATCGAAGTCGCCGACGTATTCGAAGATGGCGAGACGTTCGCGATGTTCGGCTTTCGCGGGCGGATCGTTTAAAGGAAATCCGGCATGCGCAGTGGCGCACTGCCGGCAGCCTGGAAAGCGATCGTGAAGAACGGGTCGCGTTGCGGTCTGGCAGGTATTATGCGGATACGAAAATTCCGTTCGAGATGATGGAGCGGAGTGATTAGCGGCACGCGCGTCATGGGCCGGACGCGCGTGTCAAGCTAGGCCGGCATTAGCTCGCGAAGCTCTTTTGGCTCTTCACCCAGCCATTCAGGGTGTGCGGCCGTGCCATCAAAGATTGAAGTTGTCTTAAACGGTTCGTACTGCCCGGTCAATGCTGCGGCAGCTGTCTTAGCCAGCGAAGCCATTCAACTCCGTCTTCGCTCAGCGGATGGAAAAGTTCGCATCGGCGTCGAATGCCTGCTCCAGAATCTCCAGGCTATCTATGCCGGTAATCACCACCGAGGTCGGCAGGGACAGCGCGTAATGCAAACATTCAATCGGTGTGACGGTATTCGACTTTAGCAGGATGCCGTTACCCATACTCTTCATGCCGAGCACGCCGATATTTCTGTTTGACCAGTTCAGGGACGACCTCTTTGGCAAAGCTGCGATAGTGCGCATCCATGAGGTTGAGGGGCAGTTGCACGGCGTCGAATTTGAAACCGTTTTGCTTCGCGACTTCCAGCATGTACAGGTGAATTCGCGGATCCTTGTGTCCGGTGAAGCCGATGTAGCGGAGCTTGCCGGCGTTGCTGAGCTTCGACGAGCGCGGCATTGGCCCCGTCCGGATGAAAGATGCGATGTGGATCTTCGAAGCGCAGAATCTCGTGATGCTGAACCAGGTCGAGGCAATCAATGTCTAAGCGCTCGAGCGATTCTTCGAGCTGTTTGGCCGCTGCCTTCTTTGACCGGCCATCAATCTTGGTCATGACAAAAGCCTTTTCGCGATAGCCGTCGCGCAAAGCTTTGCCCATGCGCTTTCTCACTGGCGCCTTCGTTATAATCCCAGCAGTTGTCGAGAAAGTTTATGCCGCCGGTCAAGGGCTTCGCGGACAATTCGGATCGCCAGCTTTTCATCGACGTGCTTAAGGGCCAGATGCCAGCCGCCTACGCCGATGGCTGAAACCCTTTCGCCTGTGTGCGCCAAGTGTTCGATAGATCATTTTGCAGTCAATGAGCACTCCGAGTCTGTCCCAATAGTATTACGAAGTGGCGAATTAATCGAATAAAGAGGGTCGGGTCAAAGGCGGGAGATTGAAAAAATGGGGCTATGTCGGTGAATGGCTGCCGACATAGCCCCTCCCTTGTTCGCAGTGCTTCCTGGTGCTGGAATGCTAGCTGCGTTGGTGCTAAATCGGAGTTAAGCACAGTGTGAAGTATTTCTTAACAATCAGAGCGCTGAGGTCAGTACCGGGAGCGATAGCGACCGGGTGGCTCTAACGATCTTGGCGTACCAGAACCCGGTCGGGCGGTGACCCTCTGCTGCACGCCTCTGGCGTGCTCGAGCCGAGGCCGGGAAAAGCACGCCGGAGGCGTGCGTACCGGCAGCAAATTTAACGTCGAGTTTTCATGCCGTTCACGTCTGTCTTAACTCTTGCTCGGTCATAATCGCGCCTTCGGCAATCCAGATATTTCAGAACAACTTCTTTGACTGCGTCGTAATCTAAATGAGTGGGACGGAGTCATCGCCCAGAGAGGTTTATATGAGTGCCAGACAAATTGCTTTGCCGTTTCGATTCGAAGCGCATCGACAAAGGCATGAATCCAAATCAGGATCTAATCGGTCGATCATACGAGGAAGACGACGCGATCGGTGACGGTCATCGGACTTGTGTCTTGAACGACGATCGTCGCGTAATGGTCCAGAGAGATATCGACGGCCGGACGTGGTCGATGCCTGCGTGGTTGATGCGCTTGATCTTCATGGAAAGAAATCGGAAACGGGCAGCATGGTAGCAGCATGGTACGCAGGCGTCCCGCCTGCCAGCGGGCGGGATGCCTTGCGTACCGAGGAGGATAGCGATGACAATCCTGCTTGAAGATGCTTTGCCGGAACCGGAACTTGCTTCGCCGGCTATGGTCAAGTGCAGTTGGTGCGGCGAGATCATTCGTCTCGACGGGAACGAACTCGCTCTGGCGATGTGCCAGACCGTGTTATGACCGGATGCTGGGAGAATTCCTGCGGGCCCAACAGGCGATTCAGACGCCCACGCGCCCCAGTGACAGGTAAGATTTACGCGCGATAAAGCTCGTCGATGAGACTCCCGTATTTTTGATCGATCACGGCGCGCTTTACTTTCAGCGTGGGTGTCATTTCACCTTTTTCGATTGAGAACTCTTCCGCCAGCAAAGCCACCCGGCGCACCCGCTCGTAATCGGTCAGGTGCGCGGTGATGGCTGTGATGTCCTTTGCACCAGCTTCACAGCCGCAGCTTGACTGGCCAATTCGGCGTGTGTGCCGGTGGCCTCTTGACCTTCAGCCCGGAGCGCGCTCTTTAAGGCTTCCCAGTCAGGAACAATCAAAGCGGCGGGAAACTTCCGGCTGGAACCGACGACTACGACCTGGTTGACGAATTCGCTCTGCTTCAGAAGGCTTTCGATTAGTTGCGGGGCGATATACTTGCCGTTCGACAGCTTGAACAGATCTTTCTTGCGATCGGTGAGCCAGATATGTCCGTGATCGTCGATATAGCCGACGTCGCCGGTCGCGAACCAGCCATCCTGCATCACTGCCAGCGTGGCGTCGGCGTGTCCGTAATAACCGCGCATCACATTCCGGTCCACGCACCAGCATCTCGCCATCCGCGGCGATTGAAACTTCGATACCCGAGAATGGTTTGCCAATTGAGCCGACGCAATTATCTTCAGGCCGGTTCGCACAGACGATGCACGTTTCAGTCATGCCATAGCCCTGAAGAATGTTTATTCCGGCGCCGAGAAATGAATACGACAAGCGTGGGCGAAAGCGGCGCGCCGCCGGAAACAAAGTAACGGAGACGTCCGCCGATGCCAGCTCGCCATTTGGTAAAGACCAGTCGATCGGCGACCGCGTAGCGCGCTTTCAAAGACAGCGGAATACGCTGGCCCTTGTATTTCAATTCCGCGTAGCGCTGGCCAATCGCGAGCGAGCGCGCAAAGATTTTGCTCTTCATGCCGCCGGCGGACATGCCCTTCTTAACGATGCGGTGGTAAACCTTTTCGAACAGCCGGGGCACGGCCGTCATGATCGTTGGCCGCACTTCGCGCAGGTATTCGCCGACCACGTCGAACGATGGAGCGTAATTCACCGATACGCCGCAACAGCAGAAAACGTAGAACACGGTGCGCTCAAAAATGTGCGACAACGGTAAGACTGAAAGCGCACACGTCCGTCCGTCGAGATGGGCAGGCCATTAGTAATCGAGCGGACGTCCGACATGAAATTATCATGCGTCAGCATGACGCCCTTCGGCTCGCCGGTCGTCCCCGACGTGTAGATTATGGTGGCCAGATCGTCGGGTCGCCCGTGGGCAGTTAGCCTGGCAAATGCCTCCGCGATCGTCCTGCTCGATAGCCGCTCCGCGCGCTTCGATGCTCTCCAGGGTCTTGGCTTGCGGCAGTCCCTTTGCGCTCTCAGGATCAAAGACGATCACCTGCTCGAGTTGATCCAGATTCTCAAAACCTTTACGCGCATGCTTCAGGACGCGGCCGCCGGAAACGAGCAAGGCGCGCGCGCCGGAGTCTTTCAGGATGAACTCAATTTGATCTACAGCCTGGGTTGTATAAAGGGGAACCGTGATGGCGCCGAGACTCAAAATCGCCAAATCGGCAAGTGACCATTCGGGCCGATTTTCAGAAATCAGAGCCACACGATCTTTCGGCTGGATGCCGGCATCCGCCAGACCTAAAGCGATATGACGCACGCGGCGAACAAATTCATTCGCCGGGACGCGGACCCATTCCTTTCCACGTTTCTCGCTGACAGTATCGGGTTTGTTGTGCCGCGCGACGGCTTCCAGACACATCGCCGGCAGGGTAGCAGGACCGTCCAAGATCTTTTTGTCAGGTGAGACTATTACGGCTCCAGCCGAAGACACTTTTGAAACTATCTCCTTAAGATTGGGTCGGCGGTCCAGATTTCACTGGGCGCAAAAGGGAAGAGCAGGTGACAGACTACATCCTCTGTCGCGAAAGATACAACCGAACGTCCGTGGTTTTCGCGCCGGCCCTATGTCGCAGTTAGCATTACAGATTGTACCTATTGAATCTGTAGCGACACGTTCGTACAAAACTATTGGTGCTAATCAGGCCGGATCAGCCTCAGCGGCGGGCGCACTGATTGCGGCCCGTGGCTCAGCTTCGTTGACCGGCGAGGGCTGCCGTCGCCGGCGTCTGCGATGACCGCTGCCTTCATCAACCCGCCCACCCAAAGTCGCCATGGCGGCCAGGATCAGAAACAACAATGCATTCGACGTGGTATGCAAAGTGAAATCGAAAGCGCTGTGAACCAGCACGGCAAAACAACCGGCGAGTGCGCCGGTCGCCACGCCGCTGCGGAACTTGTCGCTGGTGTTGCGGCGGGCAAAACCTCTTGCGAAACAGGATTACCAGGAAGCTCAATCCCAAAAGACCACCGACGATCCCGGCGTCGGACAGGATCTGCAGATAATCGTTGTGCGCCTGTTCCAAACGAAACAATCCGTTTCGCGAATCGTAACGCGTATAAATCACACTAAACGAACCCAGACCTGAGCCGATGAGCGGGTGGGCTTTGATTACGTCCAGCGTCACACTCCAGAAATGTGAACGCCCGGTGGTGGGATCGGCGGCGTTGACTGTGCCCAGGAAACGGCTGAACACATTGGCGCCACCCACAGCCAGCACACCGACAAACAGAACCACGATCAGACCTGCAGCCAGGCCGCCACGCAACAGCACGGCGCGCAGGCGTTGCCCTGCGTGAAGTCTCGCCATGTCGCAAGCCCGGGCCGGCAATGACGACCAGAAAGAGGATTTCAGCGACCAGGCTGATGATGCCTCCACGTGAATTGGTCATGATTAGCGAGAGGGCCATCAACATTGCCGCGAATGCGTAGAGGGGTCGTTTGTACGACTCGATCGCTCCCGAAAACAAAAGACCGAGCGGCACGGCCAACGCGAGTTCCATGTAACCCGCGAAGTGGTGGCGATTGATGAAGGGGCCAAAAGCGGTGCTTTGACTTAACTGGCGAAACCAATAGACGCGGGTACCGTCGGTGGTGAACGATTGTGTCAGGCCAAACATCGCCAGCAGGAAACCAAAGATCGTGATCGTGCGCGCGAGCGTACGCAGGCGGCGGGGCGAGTCGGTAAAGGTCAGCGCTGCGAGGAAAAAGATAAACAATGCAATCAGCTGGATCAACACCAAACGCGTCGAGTACGGATCGAGTGAGAGACTGTGCGACAAGGGCAACGCCAGTCCCGCACTGTCGGTGGCAGATCTCAGTGGGAGCAATTGCACGAGGCCCAGCCCAATCAATCCCAGCAGTGGCCACTGCAATCGAATTAAGACTGATTTGCACCGACCGCAAAACCATCCCGTCGACACACCAAAGACAGACAAGCCCCGCCGCGGTCAGCGCAAAGACTCCCAGGGCCCAGTAATGCACTGTGCCATAAGCGAGCGTCGTCAACACGATCATCACGCAGATCGTTAGAAACGCGAGCCGGCTGGCCAGCGAGTGCCGTCGCTTGGTTGTTTCGCGCGTCGCGCGTCCTAGCGGCGGTTATTGCCCGTTCTTCGCGCAGGGCCGGGACCGCCGGCGCGCTGGAGATTGAAGTCGTCATACCAGATCGTGCCAAAGATCGGACAAATCGGCTGCTTATCTTCACATGCAGCGCGCACAAATCCGAGTGTAATTCCTTCGTGCTTGGGTTTGGTCTTGAAATCCAGAGTTACTAGTTGCCAGTCATTTGTTCCGGTGACAATCGGTGGCGAAGACGCTAATTCCGCCTTATCGACTGAGTCGCTGATGGTGACCGCAGGCGTGCTGGCGCTGATTAGTCCTTCAGTTCGCTGATAGAACTGGATTCGGTATTGAGTCTCGGGTTCGACAATGATCGTCTGCGATATGGGAATGCTTTCCAGCTTGCTGGGCGCTTTAAAAATTATCCGCAGGCTGCCTTCGCCGCGCGACCACGCGGGTCGATCGTTATCTGTGTTTGCGGACGATTGTTGATAATCCAGTGGAACGGTGTGGCATCCGACACGAGCACCGGCTTTTCAAAATTGCCGTTCCAGAATTGTTCGCTCACGGGTAGTTTAGAGGGATCCGGCTCGAGTTCGCGTTGCAGTGCGAGCGCGGCGTGAAACTGTTTTTATCGAGCAGCAATTTCAATATTCGATCAGTCAGAGCGCTCTGGGCTTTTCGATCGGCGGCACTGATGGTGCGCAGCACGCGCATGGCCTCATCGAATTTACCCGCATTGATCAAATTGATCGCGAACTCCAGACGCACTGCGGGCGCCGGCAACGCCTGGACGATTTTCTCTAAATCGCCGTTGAACACTCTGCAGGCGCCAAACCAAAGATCGGGGCCAACAAGAGCTCGTCAGCCTCAGCAGCCCGCGACAGTTGGGTAAAAGCTTCGTCGGTTTTTCCTGGCGCAAGAGCAGGTTTCCATAATGCCAGCGCGGTAGCGAGTACGCCGGCGCCAGCTCGACCGCGCGACGCAAAGCTTTCTCGCCGCTGTCAGGATCGCCGGCCGCTTCCAGGGCGCGACCCAGGGTCATCCAATAACGATAATCGTAAGGCGATGCCTCGACCGCCAGCTGGTATTCGCGCACGGCGGCGGCCAGGTTTTCGGCGCTAAAGGTTCTTTCCTCGAATGAAGCCAGCCGCCAGTGTGTCAGCGGATCGGCGGGCGCCCAACGGACGGCCATCCGGGCCATTTCGATCCCACCTTCATCAACCGATGGCGAATACTCAGCCACGGTGTTGCCCACGTACCAGCGCACGGCTGCCCCGGCCCCAAACAGCGCCAGCAGTGCGGGCAGCAGAAGCAACCAGCGCAAAGCAGGTGGTTTGAAGTTCAAAGTTATTACTGATGGAGATTTCTGTGGCACGACTTCTGGGAATCGGGAGTATTACAAATCGCCGTTGGTGGTCACTTGTCCGACGGTCTTCAAAGGGTTATCCGAAATAGCTTCGATGCGAATCGACATTCTTCGCAATTCAATATTACGCGCATCGCATTCGCTCCAAATCTCGGCAATTCGTTCCGCGGAAATTCGCGGCGTGGAAATCAGCACCTGCTCGACCTGCTGGTCAGTTATGATCCTGGCGAGCGAACCATTGCCGCCAAAGACTCGAAATCCATGAATTAGCTTTCCATGTTTGCAGGCGTCGTCATCGATGAAGCCGACCGGAGCATAACGTAGTTCGCGATTGTTCAGCAGCTCGCGCAGCAGGAACTCGCCGGCGTCGCCCGCGCCGTAGATTAGCACGCGACGTCCATGTTCAGTACTGACGGCCGGAATCACTTTGCGGAAGAAGCGAAACGCGATGCGGCTGCCGGCCAGCAGCAGCAGCATGACCAGAGCATCGATGGCAAAGACAGCGCGTGAGAATCCCTGGAAGCGAAACTTGAACAGCACGATAGTCAGGCTGACGATTGATCCGGCGGCCACGGCCTTGGCGAAGGTCATCAAATCGTCCATGCTGGTGTAGCGCCAGATGCCGCGATACACGCCGAACACCAGGAACGCCGCCAGCCGCACCACCACCAGCACCGGCAGCGTGCGCAGAAACAATTTCCAGGCGGGACTGTTTGAGAACGGCTCGAATTTGATCGCGTAAGCCGACCAGTAGGCCAGCACGATCAGGACCACATCGAGCAGCACTTCAAAGATCCGCCGCTTGTAAGAAAAATCCACCAGGAAAGCAAAGAGCGGGTTCTCGCGCGCCACCAGGACCTGGTCTTCTTCGTTGTAGCCGCGCGCGCGCGCCAGAAACACGCCCAGCAGCGTCAAGCCAATCGTGAATATTGCCAGCAGCGCCAGGCCTACGTCCGGCTTTAGTCTGGCGCACCATGATCGCCAGCAGCCCTGATAGCGACGCCAACCCGTAAAGCATCAGGACGGCACGCTTTTCTGACAAGCCGAGCGCCACCAGGCGGTGCGAAGTGTGATCGCGACCGCCCTGCGAAGCGGCCCGGCCGGAAAGCTTGCGCAGAATGCGTGACGAACGTCGTATCAAAAATCGGAATGAAGAGTACGAGGATAGGCACGGCCAGGACCGGAAGAAAGCTGCGCGATCGGCCGCCCGCGACATTTATCAGGGCCGCGCTGGCCAGGAAGAATCCAATGAACATCGATCCGCTGTCGCCCATGAAGATCGATGCCGGATTCGAGTTGTAAACCAGAAACCCCAGCAACGCGGCCGTGAAAACTCCCATCATCAACGCTTCCGTCGGCTGGCCCGCAGTCACAAAGTTCAAGGCGAGGAAACCTGACGCGATGGCCGCAATCCCCGTCGCCAATCCGTCCATGTTGTCGAGCAGATTGATCGCGTTCGTGATGCCAATCAGCCAGAAGATCGTGATCACCATGTTGGCCGGCAGCGAACTGGTCCACGGCAAAACCAGCCCGTAATTGACGACGATGGCCGCGCCAATCACCTGGCCAATCAGTTTTTGATAAGGCTTGATGTGCAGCCAGTCGTCAACGAATCCAACCAAAAACAGAAACGAGGCCGCGCCGATAATCACCCATCCGGCCGGCGTGTGCGGCACCAGGGTGACGATCGTGATAACGACCGCCAGCCAAATCGCGACCCCGCCCATCATGGCCGTGGGTTTTTTGTGCCAGCGGTCGGTTTTGGGCTTGGCGATAAATCCCCAGCGCCGTGCCAAAACTTTGATCACCGGCGTTAACGCAACGGCCAGCGCAAACGACACCAAAGGCGGAATCAAATTATTGGGCGTGACGGGAATCATGAATAAATCCGGTGATAGGAAAGCTATTCGATCGATGAGGTAAAGGCAAGCTGGCCCCGCTAAAGGCCCGTTAATCATGCCGCGACCGGCTTTTGGTGGATACGAGCGTGGCGCGGGTTGGGATTCTTCACCCGGATTGTTTGGTCGCCAGTGTTTGCCGCCCACTGTGAAATTCAATTACGCTTTTGAGGATTCCTTCCAGGTCGACTTGAGGCTGAAAGCCCACCTGCCGGTTCACTTTTGAAGTATCCGGAACGCGACGCGGCATGTCTTCAAAGCCCTCCTCGTAAGCTTCGTCGTAAGGCACGAACACAATCTCAGATTCTGAGTTCGTCAGAGCTTTCACTTTCTGCGCCAATTCCGCGATTGAGATCTCCTGACTCGATCCGACGTTGAACACTTCGCCGACGGCCTGCTCGTCATCCATCAATTTCATCAGCGCGCCGACCACATCGCCGACGTGACAGAAACAGCGGGACTGCTTGCCGTCACCGTAAACCGTGATGGGACGATGCGACAGGGCCTGCTTCACAAAGGTGGGAATCACCATGCCGTACTGTCCGGTTTGCCTGGGGCCGACCGTATTGAAGAGCCGGACCACAATGGTCGGCAATTTCTTTTCGCGCCAGTAGGCCAGCGCCAGAAACTCATCAATCGCTTTCGAGCACGCGTAGCTCCAGCGCCCCTTTGTTGTGGCGCCCATCACCAGGTTTCCATCTTCGCTGAAGGGAACCTGGGTGCTGAGTCCGTAAACTTCAGAAGTCGAAGCGACCAGCACCTTCTTTTTTTCTTGTTTGCCAGAGAGAGAATGACTTCCGTGCCGTGCACATTGGTCTCAATCGTGTGCACCGGGCTTTCAACGATCAGCTTGACTCCCACCGCCGCGGCCAGGTGAAAGATGACATCGCATTGGTCCACGAGTTCCGCCGTAACGGGCTGGTTCTGAACGTTATCAATGGTGTAGTGAAAGCGAGGATTGTCCTTCAGGTGGCGAATGTTTTCGAAACTGCCGGTGGAAAGATCGTCGATGATAAAGACTTCGTCGCCGCGTTTTAGATAAGCGTCGCAAAGATGTGAGCCGATGAACCCGGCGCCGCCTGTAATCAAAACTCGCAAGTCAGGAAGTCCTCCAGTTGATGTCAGAAAAGTGCAAGTCAGTCTAGCATGCCAGTATCAGAAGCCCGACCGTAAGGGAGGGCCGGCCTGAACTCTGGTCCGTTTGATTCAAACTGTCGCCCTGTCGGCTGGACGAGTTTCCTGCGGTGGCTGCCCTCCCTTACGGTCGGGCTTCTGACACCAGCTGCCGGTAAAGGCTCGAGACGTCGCTCAGCAGCCGATCTTTTGAATAATTCTGCTCGACAAACTCCTGGCCGCGGGTCGCGATTTCGCGCCGCAGCGCTTCATCTTCAACCAGACGCGCCAGTCCCCGGGCAAACGTCTCGGGGTCCTGGCCTGCGACCAGGATTCCGCGCTCGCAAACGTAGTATCCGTCCGCACTCGAAAGCTTCTGACCTAACAGATCGACTACGCCACCGACAGCGGTGGCGATCACCGGCCGCTCGTTGGCCATCGCTTCGATCAAGCTCAGCGGCGTGCCTTCGTTCAGGCTGGTGAGCGCCACAATATCGAGGGCCGGATAAAAATTCTCAGGATCCGTGCGCGAACCAAGAAACAAAACATCGTCATGCAAACCCAGCTCGTGCGCGTGCAATTCAAGTTGTGGACGCAGCCCGCCATCGCCAATCACTACAAAGCGCATCCTGGCCCGGTTGGTTTTCCTGAGCTCCGCAGCGGCATCCAGAAACCCTTTATGGTTTTTGATTTCAGTCAGCCGGCCCACGATCCCGATTAGCACTTCCTCAGGGTTCGCGTTGAGATCACGGCGAGAGGCCTCGCGGCGCGGTTCCCAATCGGCATAGACGCCTCAAATCAATGCCCAACGGAATCACCGCAAATTGATTGCTCCGCCCGACGCGAAACTCCTCGTTAATCTCCCGGCGCTGCTGCTCGCTGATGACGACGATTCGATCGGTGGCTCGTTTAGCGAGCAATCTTTCCACGATGAGGAACAAACGCGTCTTGTTTGGCCCGTAATAACTGTGAAAGACGTGGCCGTGATAAGTATGCACAAAGCGGCAGCGCCGGGGCCGGCCGATTAACGTTGCCGGAGTCAGCCAGCGATAAAGAAATCCGGCCACGCGGCCCACCGTTCCGGCCTTGGCTGTGTGAGTGTGCACTAAGTCGGGCCGCTCGCGCAGCATCAACCGGTACAGCTTCCAGACGGTGAGCGCGTCCTTGAGAGAAATCTCGCGACTCATCTCTGTCAGGATCAGCGGAGTAATGCCGGCGTTCGTCGCCACGTAGCTCATATCGTCTTCGCCGGGCGGCACCACCCCGGCGACCAGCAAGGTGTCGTAATCTTCCTTGAGTCCAGCGGTGAGCCAGACGACATGACGGGCCGGCCCGCCCACGTTAAGACGGGCGATGATGCGAAGCACTTTCATCGGAAAGGTCTAGTTGGCGGGAAACTCGCGAACCCGATCACAAACGAATTCAAATTTGTGAACCTGTGAGCTCCGGAGAGATCGTCAGCGCAATGACGCGCGCCGCGACCGATTCAATAACACCGGATCGGACAAAGACCTAAGACCAAGTCCAAAGATCATCTAATCAATAAACCGCTGGAACCACAATTCCAACATCAGCAAGGTCCACAAACGATGCGAGTGATCAACCTTGTGGCCGACATGTTCTTCAACAATCTGTCGCACCCTGTCTTTTTGAACGAGCCCTCGCGACAACGCCTTCTCTGACAGCAGCGTCTCGCGCAAAAACGGTTGCATCGTGCCGCGGAACCAGTGACCGATCGGCACCCCAAAGCCCATCTTGCTGCGACTCAGGTTTTCGGCCGGCACTAAATCTTTCAGGATGCGCTTCAGCAAGATACTTGGTGGTCATCCGCCGCAACTTTAGTTTCTCAGGCAAGCTGGCCGCAAATTCCATCAGGTGGTGATCCAAAAACGGCGAGCGCGCTTCGAGCGATACAGTCATGCTGGCGATGTCCATCTTTACCAGCAAGTCGTTGGGCAGGTAAGTCATCGTATCGGTGAGCAGCGAAGCGTCGACAATACCGGCGCCATTGGCCCGGGCAAACCAGGGCTGGATGATACCGACAGTCGAGAAATCCGCCGGTCTGTTCGCGAAACTGATCCGAATAGAGCTCGAGTTTTGCGTTTTCATCAAAGGCACTAATCCAGCGCAGATATCTTTGGATCGGACTCAAGGACGCGGCTTTAAGAAATCGCTTTCCTTTGCTCATTCGTTTGGCCCACGCACCTCGCGATTGAAACTCGGGCAGAGCGTTAGCCAGATTGGCGATCACGCCATTGCGCACTGACGGCAGGCAGCAGTTGCGTATATCTCTGTGCCAGATTCATCGCGGCGTATCGCTCGTAGCCGGCAAAGCACTCGTCGCCACCGTCGCCATTCAGGGCCACAGTTACATAGGCCCGCGTTTCGCGCGAGACGTAGTAGCTGGGTATCGCCGAAGAATCGGCAAAGGGTTCGCCGTAATGCTCAACCAGGGTCGGCAGAATCTCCATCGCGTTCGGCCGCACGATGAATTCGTGATGATCCGCGCCCACGTGCTCAGCGACGCGGCGAGCGTGATGCAACTCACTGAAATCCTGCTCTTCAAAACCAATCGAAAAAGTTTTTACGCGGCTCTGATGACTCCTGGGCCATCAAGGCGACCACCGCGCTGGAATCGATACCGCCGGAAAGAAAAGCGCCCAGCGGAACTTCCGACATCAGCCGCACGCGCACGGCGTCGCGCAGCAATCTCAGACGCTCGCTCGCCCGCCTCCTGCTCGCCGATATCAAGTTTCCGGGAGAAGTCGAGCTGCCAGTATCGTTCCAGCTTGATCTCGCCGTTGCGCCACAGCAACCAGTGGCCCGGCTCGAGTTTTCGAATCGCCTGATAGGCGGTGAGCGGCGCCGGCACGCAAATGAATGAAAGATAATGATGGATCGCTTCGTAATTCACTTCGCGGCTGACCTCCGGATGGGCCAGCAGCGCGGTGAATTCCGATCCGAAAATCAATTGATCGTTCGTTTGCGCGTAGAGCAGAGGCTTCTTGCCGACGCGATCGCGCGCCAGGAAAAGTGATTTGTCGCGCTCGTTCCAGATTGCCAACGCGAACATCCCGCGCAGGTGTTTGGGACAATCGGTCCCGTATTCATCGTAAGCATGAATAATTGCTTCGGTGTCGCTGTCGGTGTAAAAGGTGTGACCCAACCCTTCCAGCTGTTTGCGGAGCTCGCGATAGTTGTAGATCTCGCCGTTGAAAACGATCCAGGCGGTGCGATCGGCATTATGGATAGGTTGTTTTCCGCTCTTTAGATCGATAATCGCGAGGCGGCGCATCGACAAGCCCACTCCATCACTGAAGTAGAATCCATCATCATCGGGTCCACGATGACGAATCGCATTGTTCATCCGCTCGAGTAATTCACGATCGATTTGCGCGCCCTGGCGGCGAACAATGCCTGCTATGCCACACATATGATTCGTCTAGGTTGGAAAGCAAAAGCCGAGGACGCTACGGAACACAGTTGTTTGCGGCGTAGGCTGCGATTTACGTTGCGAACATGACTTTCCAATATTGCTGGCCTTAATATTAGCGGACGCTTGTAGCCAAGTCCAAAGCGGCGCTCCGGCTTATCCTTTCAAGAATCACGGCGCAAAATTAAGCTTATTGAAATGCGATCGAAATCCAGGACCGAATCACCGCGATCAGGAAGAAGGCTCTTTCAACTAAAGTTTCTGATTGTGGCGGCTGCTATCTGGCACGTTTCGGTCACCCTGGGCGTATTTGCGGTCGGTAAGTATCAGGTGATACCCGCGCAGGTTAATCCGAGTGGAATCGGCAGATTTGCCTCGGACGGCGTGGTTTATCAGGGTCAGCTCGCGGAGTTGTGCCAGGTCCTGAAGAATGAAGGACCCCTCGCCTGGGCCACCTGGTCAACTCAACTGCACGTCAGATTGTATTCATTGCCGCTGTTCTTTGTGTCGCGCTGGTTTGCTTTCAACATAGCAATACGTAACTGAACGAAGTACATC
>ERZ1370068.10997-contig-9649_pt1 | contig 28227 bp, 48 predicted proteins | sample MGYA00561227_ERZ1370068 | MGnify/ENA primary metagenome ERZ1370068 (study PRJEB38410, sample SAMEA6850437) | metagenome | study: Metagenomic assessment of the ecological functions of the soil: analysis of the soil microbiota associated with the...
GGTGTACTTCGTTCAGTTACGTATTGCTGGTTTCCGGCCGCGAAGGGCAGCAGATACCAGCCGACGTGATCGGCGCGGATGCCGTAGAAGTCGGTCAGCACCAGCGCGTAGGTGAAGAAGATCGCGTTGTAGAAGAACGCCTGCGCCGCCATCAGGCGTCAAACCGACCAGCGTGCGCCGGCGCTCGACGCGAAACAGCGTGTTGGCGACCTCGGCGAGCGGGGTGAAGCGGCGCGCGCGCAGCCGCGATGACCGGCAGCGGTTCGGATCGGCGAGACGATGCCTGCGAGCGCGGAACTCGGCCTCGATGCCAGCGAGCACGCGCTTCGGCGTCGTCGACGCGGCCATGCGTCATCAGCCAGCGCGGCGATTCCGGCAGCCACAAGCCGCATGAGGAAGATCGACGAGGCCGAGCGCAGCGCCGATGAAAAACGCCAAGCGCCATCCGAAATCCGGCGCGCAGCACGCGCGGGATCGAGCAGCACGATCGAGCCCGCCGCGCCGAGCGCGGCGCCGATCCAGAAGCTGCCGTTGATGACGAGGTCGGTCCAGCCGCGATAGCGCGCCGGGACCAGCTCCTGGATGGTCGAATTGATCGCGGTGTATTCGCCGCCGATGCCGGCGCCGGTGAAGAAGCGGAACAGCGCAAAGCTCCAGAGATCCACGACAGCGCGGTCGCCGCGGTGGCGACGAGATAGACCGCGAGCGTGATGAAGAACAGCCGCTTGCGCCCGAGCCGGTCGGTGAGCCAGCCGAAGAACAGCGCGCCCAGCACCGCGCCGGCAAGATAGGCGCTGCTCGCGAGCCCGACGTCGGCGTTGGAGAAATGCAGCCGCGGGCTCTCCTTCGAGCGCCGGCGACACGGCGCCGGCGAGCGTCACTTCGAGACCGTCGAGGATCCAGGTGATGCCGAGCGCGACGACCACCAGCGTATGGAAGCGGCCCCCAGCGCAGCCGGTCGAGCCGCGCCGGAATATCGGTCTCGATGATCGCCGCGCCTGCCTGCGACGGACGCCGTCCTGGATACGGCGGTGGTGGATGTCATCGATCATGGACTCATCGGGCTTGCGTCAGGCAAGCCCCGGTGAAGGCAACGATCGATGCGATATCGCGTTCCCCAGAATACCGGTCGGCGAGAACGCCCGCTTCCCTCTGTCCCCGCTACGCCATAGATTGCGCCGGCCGACGCGACACCTTCGCGCCCGCCGAGGAGCCCCTGATGTCTTCCACCGCCATCACCTGGATCATCATCGGTGTCTGATCGTCTTGCTCGTGCTGTGGATCATCATGATCTACAACGGCCTCGTTGCCATGCGGCAGCGGGTCAACCAGGCCTTCTCCGACATCGACGTCCAGACTCAAGCAGCGCCACGACCTCATTCCCAACCTGGTCGAGACGGTGAAGGGCTATGCCGGCTCACGAGCGCGGCACGCTCGGAAGCCGTGGTCCAGGCGCGCAATGCCGCGGTGACGCACAGGCGGGAGGCGTCGGCCGCGCAGGCCGCCGCCGAGAACATGCTGCAGCGGCGCGTTGCGGCAGTTGTTCGCGCTCAGCGAGGCCTATCCGGACCTCAAGGCCAACCAGAACTTCCAGCAGCTCCAGGCCGAGCTCTCGGATATCGAGAACAAGATCGCCGCGGCGCGCCGCTTCTTCAACAACGCGGTGCAGGAATACAACACCGGCATCCAGCAGTTCCCGCGGTGCTGATGGCGGGCGCGCTCGGATTCACGCAAAAGGAATTCTTCGACGTCGGTGTCGATGAGCGCCAGGTGCTCGAGCAGGCGCCGCAGGTGAAGTTTTGACGTTTCGGTCCTGCGTCCCCGGTGCGATGCGGAGCCTAGCGCCTGCGGAGCGGTGCACTGCTGAACCGGGACCGCTGCCAATCGAAAGCGTCGCGCAGCGCATCGCTTCGCGCTTGGCACTGGCTGCACCGCGCGCAGGCCACGGATCTGAGCGTACCAATGGCCGCCTACGGGCTCTACACCCACATCCAGTCGAACAAGCGGCGATCGATTGCGCTGCTGGTCAGGGTTGTTTTTTCTCGTCTACCTCCTGCGTCTATGCCGGCGCGCTGACCGGCGAGGCCCTTACCAACGACGCGCCACTCGACGTGCTCATGCGCGCGCGCCCTGAGAGATGCGCTCTACGCCGCACCTTGGGCGACGCTCGGCACGGCGCTGTGGATCTTGATCGCCTACAAATTCCATCAGTCGATGATCGACGCGGTGACCGGCGGGCGCGAGGTCACGCGGCAGGAGGAGCCGCGGCTCTACAATCTGCTCGAAAACCTCTGCATCTCGCGCGGCATCACAATGCCGAAGCTCAAGGTCATCGAGGACAGACACGTCTCAATGCGTTCGCCACCGGCATGAACGAGAAGCAGTATTCGATCACCGTCACCTCCGGGCTGATCAATCGCGCTCGACGACGCCGAGATCGAGATCTGTGCTCGGGCACGAGCTGACCCACATCCGCAACGGCGACGTGCGCATGCTGGTGATCGCGGTGATCATCGCGGGCGTGATCGCGTTCTTCGCCGAACTCGTCTTCCGGTTGATGTTCCAGAGCGGATTGAGCTGGCGCAGCCGCAGCAGCGGCGACCGCGAAGGGCGCGGGAGCGGCGATCCTCATCGCGGTCGTGCTGATCGCGGTTGCCTGGATCCTCTCGATCGTCATCCGCTTCGCGCTGTCGCGCCAGCGCGAGATATCTGGCCGATGCGGGCTCGGTCGAGCTCACCAGAATCCCGATGCGATGATCTCGGCGTTGCGCAAGATCGAGGGCCGCGGCGAACTGCCGGCGCTACCTCGCGCCGTGATGGAAATGTGCATCGACAATCCGCGCGGGGATTCTCCAACCTCTTCGACACTCATCCCCCGATCGACGCGCGCGTGGCGGCGCTGGTGAGTTCGCCGGCGGCCACGATCCGGGGCCGCTCGCGCTGCCGGAGCCAGCCGCAGCCGACGCGGCCGACGAGCAGGAAAGTGGCGAGCAACCCGCTCCTGGCGGACCGTGGGGCGCGACCCCGGAGACGCAGGGCGGGGCCGAGCCGTTCCTGCCCGCGCAGCCGCCAGTCGAACTCGGCGGCTCGCGTCTGCGGGTAGCGACCCCGGCCCGTGGGGACCGCACACGGAAATAGCCGACGCGTGAACCCAGCCGAGCGGCGCGCGCAATCCGCCTTCAATGACCCTCGAGATGTAATGAGCGTGCGCACCGGGACGTCGAGCTTGCGCAGCTTGTCAGCGCCGCCGAGATCCGGCAGATCGATGATGAAGCAGGCGGCGAGCACCTGGGCGCCCAGCTGGCGCAGAAGCTTGACCGCGCCCTCCGCGGTGCCGCCGGTGGCGATCAGATCGTCCACCAGAATGACGCGGTCGCCCTTCTCCACCGCGTCCTCGTGCATCTCCATCTCGTCGAGGCCGTATTCCAGCGAATAGGCGATGCGACACGCGCTTGTGCGGCAGCTTGCCCTTCTTGCGGATCGGCACGAAGCCGGCCGAGACCTGGTGCGCCACCGCGCCGCCCGAGGATGAAGCCGCGCGCCTCGATGCCCGCCACCTTGTCGATCTTCGAGCCCGCCCAGGGCTGCACCAGTTCGTCGACCGCGCGGCGAAACGCGCGCGCGTTGCCCAGAAGCGTGGTGATGTCGCGGAACATGATCCCGGGCTTGCGGATAGTCCGGAATGGTGCGGACCGATGCCTTGAGATCGTGCTCGAATTCCATGCTGATCATGAGTTTCTCTCGTAGAACGACCTTGCGGGCTTGCGCGCAAACTCCACTCTGGCGAGACCATGCGAGCGCGCGCAACCTGGAGACGGGATATGCCGTGGTGGACCGATTGACAATGTCAGCGGGCGCCGATCGTGCCCATCATCGGCGGGGGACCCGCGGGCATGTCCTGCGCACTCTGGCTGCATAATTACGGGCTGCGCCCACTCATCGTCGAGCGGGAGACCGCATTGGGGGGTATGGCGCGGCGAAGCCCTTATCCCAACGAGGGACTGCTCGGGCAACCGGATCAAAGCGCGCGCGAGAACGCCGCCGAGTTTGCCGACCACATCGGCAAACTTGCCGTCGAGACCTGGCTCGGCAGCCGGCCGGCAGCGCCTCCGGCGCGAAAGCGATGGATTTCGACTCGACATCACGTTCTCCGGCGCAGCCAGAGGCGCGCGTCCTTGTCGGGGCCGGCCCTCGGTGATCGCGACCGGAACCCAATTCCGCGGCGAGGACTGGCTCGACCAGGTCAACAATGCGCGGCAGCTCGCGGCGGCGGGCCGCGTCCACCTCGGCCCGGCAGCGGTCGGCGAGCGGGATGCCGACTTGGGGACCCATGTCGCCGTGATCGGCGGCGGCGACAATGCCTTCGACGTCTCACGCATGCTGGCCGAGAAGGGCGTGCAGGTATCCCTGGTCATGCGCGCTCGAGTCGCCGCAGGGGCAGCCGCTGCTGGTCGAGCGCCTGCGCCCGCATCAAGCCTCCGGAATGGCGGACCTGCTGGTGGAGCGCACGGTTCGCGGCGCTCGAACAGGCCGGGTCGCAGAATCCGCGTGCGACTGAACGACGGCGGGAGATCGACCGTCGACCATGTCGTTCTCCTGTTCGGCTACCGGCCGAACACGAGCGAGACCCTGGATCGCGGAGCTCGCCCCGGAGAAAGACCCGCGCGCGGCTATCTCGTGGTCGACGGCAACATGGAAACGTCCGTCCGCGGCGTGTTCGCGGTGGGCGACGTCGCCAATCCGGGGCATCCATGCAATTGCCACCGCGATCGCGGAGCGGCACGATGGCCGCGCGGCGCATCCAGCAGCTGCTGGCGCGGAACACGTGCCGCGCTCGTAGTCGGGATTAGCGCCGCCGGTGCGGTCGCTACTTCCGGCTCTCGGCAGGGTAGCTCTCGTCGACGAACTTACGCCGGTTCGAACGGCACCTCGCGCGCCAGCGCACCACCGCCTGCTGCATGATGCTGAACACCACGCCGCAGGCTCGCGTCCGTAAGGAGAGGTCGCGCGACATGATGTCCATGCTGAGCGTGTCTTCGAGCGCGCGCCGGGCGAAGTGCAGGGGCTGGTGCGCAGTTCCTTGGCGCCGAGCTCCGCCGATTCGTCGGGGTGCGCGAACATGTATTCTGGTGCCGCGCCGGAGCGCCTTGAGAAAGGCGGCGACAACCGCCCGGTTCTTGCGCCCAGATTCTCGTCCGACGATGACCGGAGACGAACTGATAATCGGGAACGAGCTTTGCCATCGCCCGAGATTGGTGAAGCCTTGCGCTTCCGCTTCGTAACTCAGGGGATAGGGCTGCAGGCCCATGTCGATCTTGCGCTCCTTGAGCAGCCGCGCCGCGTGGGAGAACCGCCGACCGCCTCCACCTTCACGTCATTCGAGAGCGAACCCGCCGGCCTTGGCGATATCGGCGACGAAGAACGTGGTGCCCTCGTGCATCGACACCACGCCGATGGTCTTTCCCTTGAGGTCGGCAAGCGTCTTGATCTCGGGCTGCGCGATGATGAAGTGCAGGGGCCGCTTGGCGATGCCGGCGACGATCCGAAGCGTGCCGCCCTTTGTAGGACTCGGCGATGACGCTTTCGATCGAGGCGATCGCGATCTGGTGCGTGCCGGCACGCGAGATCGTGAAAGATCTTTTCCGAGCCGTCGTAGACCTCGATGTTCACATCGAGACCTGCCTCCTTGAAGAAACCCTGCTTTCCGCGGTCCATGCCGGCATATAGAACACGGTGCGCGAAGACCACGGGAACCCGCAGCGTGGTCTGGGCATGCGCGAGCATCGGCATGATCACCAAGACAACCAACGCCGCGTTTATGATCGAGCGTGACAAAATTCTCCAAGGCATCGTCTGCTTCCTCTGTGACGGCGAAGTTCCGTCCTTGGTCATACCCGCAAGCCGCCAGCGTGGGCTGCGTCAGCGAATACCACCCTTGTTCTTGACCTCCTCCGATATAGGATTCGAGCGCTTGCGCAGCGCGGAAAGCTGCGCGGGATCGGTGACCAGCTCGGCCAGGTCATTGGCGACATTGTAGTCGAGGATGGGTTTCAACCGAACGGTGGCGGAACGTCGTTGCGCGCCGACCAGGTGCCAATCCGCGCCTGCTGTTCCTTCTCGCCATATACCATTGCAGATAGAGTCTGGCGGCGTTGGGATGGGGGCATCCTTGAAAATCGCGCCAAGCTGTCCCCAGATCGGGATCGCATCGGTTGCCGGGAACGCCACATCGATCGGCTTGCCTTCGCTCTTCTCCACCATCGTATGGTGCAGCATCATGTCGAAGGTCGCGAGGCTCTCTCCGGCCGCCACACTGCGCACCACGCCGAGGTGACCCTGAATGAACTTCGGCTCGGTCGCCATGTAGTCGTCCATGTACTTCCAGCCGTATTTCTTGACGATGGTCTGGAAGGCAAAGAGGGTCGCGTCATCGTCGTTCGGGTAGGCCGTGATCAGCTTGCCGCGGAACATGGGCTTGAGAAAATCGAGCGCCGATCTCGGCGCGTCCTCGCGCGCCACCAGCTTGGTATTGAACGGCCGGCGCGATCGCGAACACGTTGATCGGCGTGTAGGCCCCGTCCGCGTCGCGAAAGCGCGGATCGAGCGCCTCGAATCCCTCCATCTTGAACGGCAGCAGCGCGCCCTCCCGCTTCCAGCGGATGAATTCCTGCACCGCCTGGAAGGTCACGAAATCGACGTCAAGCTTGCCGTCCGCAATCTGCTTGTCGATCGCGGGCGCAGATCCGCCCGCATAACCGCCGGTCACCCTCACTTTGATGCCGGGGAAGCGCGTCTCGTACTCTTTCACCCAGCCTTCATAGAGCCGCGCCGGTCCGCCGCCATAGATCGACAGCGCGCCCTCGCCTTTCGCCCGGGCGTAGATTTCGTCGAGGGTCTCGGCACGCAGCGGCGATGCCGACAAGCCGAACAGCGTCGCAGCAAGCAGTGCGGCGAAAAGCGTCCCCATGTTTCCTCCCGCGCGCTTCGGCACCTTTGTTTGAGGCATTCTGACGATGGCGCCAGAAGCCCGTCAAATAACGCAGCGTTGTGTCTCGACCTCATCCTTCGAGAGGACAGTGTTTCGCAAGGCTCATCAGCGCGAGGCGGAACAGAGCTCAGCGCCGCTTCTTCAACACCCTTCCTGCCACGGCGTCGAGCTTCCTGAGTAGCGCCTTGTCGCGCGCCTCGGGCGCCGTGATCAGTGCGGTGTCGAGCGCGCGGTCGGAACCGATCGGACAGGGCTCGTGCTCGCGCGGGAAATCGCGCGCAAGCCGCGCCACCGAGCCGCCTCGCCTTCTCCGCGTTGGCCGTGAGCACGGCGATGATGTCCCGCACCGTGACCGCGTCGTGGTCGGGATGCCAGCAATCGAAGTCGGTCACCATGGCCACCGTCGCGTAGCAGAGCTCCGCCTCGCGCGCGAGCTTTGCCTCCGGCAGGTTGGTCATGCCGATCACCGAGTAGCCGAGGCTCTTGTAGGTCATGCTCTCGGCCAAAGTGGAGAACTGCGGCCCCTCCATGCACACATAGGTGCCGCCGCGCACGATCTCGATGCCTTCGAGCCCGGCGGCGGCCGCGACGCGTTCCTGCAACAGCGGCGAGACCGGGTGCGCCATCGAGACATGTGCGACGCAGCCCTTGCCGAAGAACGAGCTCGCCCGGTTGAAGGTGCGGTCGACGAACTGGTCCATCGAGCACGAAGGTGCCGGGCGGCAACTCCTGCTTGAACGAGCCGCAGGCGGACAGCGAGACGAGAGTCGGTCACGCCCGCGCGCTTGAGCACGTCGATATTGGCCCGGTAGTTGATGTCCGACGGCGAGAGCCGATGGCCCTTGTCGTGGCGCGACAGAAACACCACCGGCGTCCCCGCGATCTCGCCGATGCGCAGGGCAGCCGACGGCTCGCCCCAGGGACTCTTGATCTTCTTCTGTCGCACCTTCTCGAGCCCCGGCAGGTCATAGATGCCGGAGCCGCCGATGATGCCGAGCACGGCTTTGGTCATGAAACTCCCCTGCGCGCAGCTGCGCCGGTATTCCCGCCTACCGCGAACGCCGTCAGCTTGATCGGCCGGTGCTGTTCATCTTTCCCGCGGCGGGCCGCACCGCACAAGCGCGAATGGCGACCCAGCCGGCTTCCTCATCTTGTCTCATGTGAGACCTCGCGCTCGAAGGACCGCGAGCGCGGCCGCGCATCCGGACCGCCATTGTCATGCTCCGCGTTGGTTTTGCAACTCATACACCCTACAGTGCGCCGGTCCGCAACAGAGGCATCGACCATGTCCAATTCCGGCGTCCTCGACACGCGATCTCCGTTCGGCGCTCGAGCGCATGGCGGTGCAAGGACGGCTCACGGCCTACGCTGCGCCGATCGACCCTTATCTCGAGGTTGCCGCCGTCATGAAGAAACTCGACGGCGGACCGGCGCTGCTGTTCAGCGCGGTCGACGGCTACGACATGCCCGTGATCGGAAACCTGCTGTCGTGCCAGGCGAATGTGCGAGGCCGCCTTCGGCATCGACTTCAACGGTATCCGCGAATTCGTCGGCCGGGCGCTCGGCTCGCCGCAACCGCCGGTGCTGGTGGAGCAGGCGCCGGCCCAGGAGCACATCCACACCGACGATATCGATCTTGCCCGCATGCTGCCCGCGCTCCACCACACGGCAGCCGACGCCGGCCGCTACGTCACCGCCGGAATCGTGATCGTGCGCGATCCCGACACCGGCACCTACAACGCGTCCTATCACCGCCTCCAGATCGTCGGCACCGACCGTGCCGCCATCAAGCTCGACTTCGGCCGTCATCTGCGCGCTGGCTTTCGAGCGCGCAAAACGCAAGGGCGAAGCGCTTGCCGATCGCGGTGTGCATCGGCTCCGACCTGGCGCTGCACTACACCGCGGCGACCATGGGCTCGCAGATGCCGGAGCACGCCGACGAGATCGCCGTCGCCGGCGGACTGTGCGGGCGGCCGCTCCCGGTCGTGAAGGGCGTCTCGCAGGACCTGCTGGTCCCGGCGGAGAGCGAGATCGTGCTGGAGGGCCGCATGCTGGTGCGACGAGCACGGTCGATCGAAGGGCCGTTCGGCGAGTTCGTCGGCTATCTCGTCGCCGGCCGACCACGGCACCGGTGTTCGAGATCACCGCGGTCACCCATCGCGACCGGCCGATCTACCATGCCATCAACGGCTACGGCCGCGAGACCATCATGCTGCGCAAATACGTGCTGGAGGCGAAGCCTGCTCAAGGTGCTGCAAGCCGCGGTGCCGATCGTGACCGACGCCGAGATGACGGCGGGCGGACTGCACCGTTTCCACGCCGTGGTGCAGGTGAAGAAGGCCGACGCCGCCGCACGACGGCCTGCAGCGCAACGCCATCATCGCCGCCGTTCGGCGCGCTGAAGGACCTCGACCTGGTGATCGTGGTGGACGAGGACATCGACATCCGCGACCCGGCACGACGTGGAATACGCGCTGGCGACCCGGATGGAGGCGTCGCGCGACCTCATGGTCATGCCCGGCCGCGCGCGGCCACGAATATATCCGCGTCGGTCAGATAGCGGCATCCGCGCCAAGCTCGGCATCGACGCCACCATCCCGTTCGCCGAGAAGGCGCGCGCTTTGCGCGCTGCGAGTTCGAGAAGGTCAGTGTCGACCCGAGCACCCTGTCGGCCGATCCAGAGGTGATCAGGGCGCGGCTCGGTTCCGAGGTCACGGACCACGTAATGATCCGTGCGGCGCGATCGCCTACGGGCGTGATGCTAGGTCCGCGGATACTCCGCCGGCGGGCGCGGCGTGAGCTTGTCCGGATGCAGCTCACGTCGCGCCACGACTTTCTTCTTGGCGAAGTAGAGAAGACCGGACAGCATCGATCAGGAAGATCACCACCTGCAGGCCGATCCGCTTCCTGGCCTCGAGGTGCGGCTCGGCCGTCCACATCAGGAACGCCGAGATGTCCTTGGCGTATTGCTCGACCGTCATCGGTGCGCCGTCGGTGTAGTCGACGCGCTTGATCCGATCAGCGGCGGCGGCATCGCGATGCCGTGGCCGGGAAAATACTTGCTGTGGAAATTGCCGGCGGCAGCGTTGACGCCCGCGGGCGGCCTGTCCTCATAGCCCTGCGAGCAGCGCCGTGATGTAGTCGACGCCGTGCTCCTGGTACTGCGTGAACATGTCGCGCCACCCAACGCGGAAGCCGCGCTCGTAGCCGCGCGCCTTGGCGATCACCGACAGGTCCGGCGGCACGGCGTTGTAACGCGCACGCGCCGCCTGCTCGTTGGGGAACGGCGCCGGGAGTAGTCGGCGAGCCGGCCGGGGCGAGGCTTGACCTCGCCCTGGTCGTCGGGCTCGGCCCGGACCTGGTATTCGGCGGCGATCGCCGCAGCCTGCGCGGTCGTGAAGCCGGGGCCGCCCGGCTTCCGCCAGCGTGCGGAACGCGACCAGCGTCAGGCCGTGACAGACCTGGCAGACCTCGCGATAGACCTTGAAGCCCGCGCTGCAGCTGCGCCTGATCGGAATTTGCCGAACGGTCCCGAGAACGACCACTTGTTCTTCGGCGGGGCTGCGGCGTGTCGTGCTCTTGCGCCAGCGCGGCGAGCGGCCAGCGACGGCGAGCGCAACGGCGAGCAGCGAGGACGTGCGCTGGAATGGCCATGGCGTGGCCTCAGCCTTGGCGCGCGTGCGGCGGAGCGGCGCGCCCGAGCGGCAGCTTGCCTTGCCAGCAGCACCGATCTCGCGATCGAGTTCGGCACCGGCTTGGTCTTCTCAAGCATCGCCAAGCAGCGGCAGAATGATCAGGAAATAGGGCGAAGTAGTAGGCGGTGAAGATGCGCGCGAACGAGGACGTAGTTGCCTTCCGGCGGCTTCGAGCCGAGCCAGCCGAGCCCGATGCAGACGATGCACGAACGACCCAGAAGAACTGCCGGTAGAGCGGACGATAGCGCGCCGACCTGCACCTTCGAGCGTATCGAGCCACGGCAGAAAGGCGCAGGATAACGATCGAGGCCCCGAGCGCCACCACGCCGAGGAGCTTGTTCGGGATCGCCCGCAGGATGGCGTAGAACGGCAGGTAGTACCATTCCGGCACGATGTGCGTCGGCGTCACCGCCGGATTGGCCGGGATGTAGTTGTCGGGATGGCCGAGAAAGTTCGGGATGTAGAACACGAACCAGGCGAACAGGACGCAGAACACCGCAAGCAAGAACGCGTCCTTGATCGTGGCGTAGGGCGTGAACGCGACCGTGTCCTGCTCGGTCTTCGCGGCTCGATGCCGTCCGGGTTGTTCTGTCCCGCCACGTGCAGCGCCCAGACGTGCAGCACGACCACGCCGACGATCACGAACGGCAGCAGGTAGTGCAGCGAGTAGAAGCGGTTGAGCGTCGGGTTGCCGACCGCATAGCCGCCCCACAGCCAGGTGACGATCGATTCGCCCACGCAGCGGGATGGCCGGAGAACAGGTTGGTGATGACGGTCGCCGCCCAGAAGCTCATCTGCCCCCAGGGCAGCACATAGCCCATGAAGCCGGTCATGATCATGAGCAGCAGCAGGATCACGCCGAGGATCCAGAGCACCTCGCGCGGCTCCTTGTAGGAGCCGTAGTACATGCCGCGGAACATGTGGATGTAGGCGGCGAGGAAGAACATCGACGCGCCATTGGCGTGCAGATAGCGCAGCAGCCAGCCGTAGTTCACGTCGCGCATGATCTGCTCGACGGAATTGAAGGCATAGTCGACATGCGGCGTGTAGTGCATCGCGAGCACGATGCCGGTGATGATCTGCACGCCGAGCATGAACGGCGAGGATGCCGCCGAAGGTCCACCAGTAGTTCAGGTTGCGCGGCGTCGGATAAGACGACGAACGAGGAATAGATCAGCCCGGCGATCGGCAGCCGCCGCTCGATCCATCGCATGAATGCGTTTTGCGGCTGGTAGGTCGATTGTCCGCTCATTGATCGAACCTTGAGGATGATGTCGAGCGGCCGTCAGCCGATCCGGATCTTGGTGTCGGACAGCGAACTCGTAGGGCGGCAGCGCCAGGTTGGCCGGCGCGGGTCCGCTGCGGATGCGGCCGGAGGTGTCGTATGACCGAGCCGTGGCAGGGACAGAAGTAGCCGCCGTAGGCGCCCTGGTGCGCGATCGGGATGCAGCCGAGATGGGTGCAGATGCCGATCAGCACCTGCCACTGGCTCGTGGCCGGGCTTGACGCGCGCCGAGTCGCGGCTGCGGATCGGGCAGACTTCGCGACGTCGACCGTTCTGCGCCTCCTCGATCTGCTTCTTGGTGCGGTGGTTGACGTAGATCGGCTTGCCGCGCCAGAACACCTTGATCACCTGACCGTCGGCGATCGGCGCGAGATCGACCTCGATCGGCGCGCCCGCCGCGATCGTCGAGGCGTCGGGGTTCATCTGCGCGATCAGCGGCCACACAGCGCGCCGCGGCACCGACCGCGGCTACCGCGACGCCGTCGCGATATAGAGGAAATCGCGGCGTGCCCTCGGCCGCAGACCATCGATTGTCACCTGTGCAGTCCCTCTTGAGCGTCCGGTCCGCCCACGGCCAAAGGGCCGCGTGAACCTTGCCTGCGTGCGGCGCCGCGCTTCCCCGACCCGACACGGAGACGCGCCTCGGCGGCGGCGGCGCGAACCGACCGCTCTCCACCCTGGATGCAGGGAGGCCAAGCTGGCTTAATCAGCGGCGTTTTTATTGGCACCCTTGCAAAGGGAGTGCAAGTGGCCCTGTGCCGCAATGCCACAAGTCGCATAAATCATTCGTACGTCGTAGGTTTTGGCTGCGATCACGGTTCGCCGAACGGCCCCGGCTGACCTATAGCGGATTGCCCTCTACGAGCCCGACATCCCCGAGAACACCGGCACGATCCTCGCGGCTTGCCGCGTGTCCTAGTGTGTCGAGGCGCGCCATCGTAGCCGAGCCGGCCTCCTGCCCTGACCTCCGACGCCTTCGCCGCGCGCCGGGATGGACTACCTCGGCCGGGTGAGCCTCGTGTGCACACGCCAGCTGGGATGCGTTCCGAGGCTTGGCGCCGGCGGAGGGCGCGCGGCTCGTCCTCTTCACCACCGGCGCCGCCTTGTCCTATCTCGATCACAACTTCCAGCGGGAGGACGTCCTGCTGTTCGGCCGCGAGTCCTCGGGCGTGCCGGGAAAGGTGCATCGGGCGGCCGACGCGCGGCTCCTCATTCCGATGCGGGGAGGGCTTGCGCTCGCTCAACGTGGCGATGGCCTGCGCGATGGCGGTCGGCGAGGTGCTGCGGCAGACCAGGAGTCAGTAATCAGCGGCCAGTAAGCAGACCGACCCATGGTGCGCTGTCTGGATTACTGATTCCCGATGACTGCCGACCGGTCGGCTCGAGCTTGGTCGACCACAGCGCCCGATCTTCGACGTCCTTGAGCGTCACGGTCATCGCCTCGGTGGCGCCGTCGATCGCGACATGGCCGAAGAACTGCAGGCCTTCGCTGGGCGGCAGATTTCGGCCTTGCTCCTTGCTCGGCGCCTTGATGTAGCGCAGCTGGGGACCAAAGGTGTTGTCGAGCTGGTTGGGCGCCGAAGGTGCCGGCGTGGATCGGGCCCGACACGAATTCCCAGAACGGCTCGAAGTCCTGGAACACCGCCTTGTTCGGGATCATAGTAGTGAGCGGCGGTGTAATGCACGTCGGCGGTGAGCCAGAGCGGTGTTGCGGACGCCGGCGTGCTTGATGAAGGACAAGCAGGTCGGCGATCTCGAGCTCGCGGCCGCAGCGGCGGGCCGTCGCCCTGGGCGATCGCCTCGACGCCCCATTTGCGGTCGCCGTCGTATTGCACGATCAGCCCGATCGGCATGTCGGCGGCGATCACCTTCCAGGTGGCGCGTGAATCGAGCAGTCCGCGCTTGAGCCAGGCGACTTGCGCGGGCCCAGGAAGTAGGCGTCCGGGCCGTAGCGTCTCCTCGCTGCCCTCGCCGTTGGGGCCGCGGTAGCTGCGCATGTCGAGCATCGAAGATGTCGAGCAGCGGTCCATAGGAGATTCTTGCGGTAGACGCGGCCCGGCTCGACCGATCGAGGCGCGCATCGGCATGTATTCCGTGGAAGGCGCGGCTGCGCGCGCGCCGCGAGCAACAGCGCGTTCTTCTCGACGTATTTCTTGCGCTGATGCTCGGCGCGCGTGAGCGGCTCGCCCGGCCACCAGTTGTTGGTGACCTCGTGGTCGTCCCACTGGCTGAAGATCGGGACTTCGGCGTTGAAGGCGCAGCACGTTCTTGTCGAGAAGATTGTATTTGTAGTTGCCGCGAAACTCGGCGAGCGTCTCCGCGGCCTTCGACTTCTCCTCGGTGACGATGTTTTTCCAGATCTCGCCGTTCGGCAGCTTTTGCTCGGCGCGCGATCGGCGCCATCCGCATAGATCGTTGTCGCCATTGTGGATGAAGAAGTCCGGCCGGTTGCGCAGCATGGTGGCGTAGGTGCGCATGCCGCCGCGCGCCTCGTCGATGCCCCAGCCCTGTCCGGCGGTAGTCGCCCGACCAGACGAACGAGATCGAGCGGCGGTCGGCCGGCGCGGTGCGGAAGCGCCCGACCATCGGCTCGCCCGACGATCGTGGGCGATGCGCAGGTCCTGGAAGCGGACGCGATAGAAGATGTCCTGCCCGGCGGGCAGTGCCTCGATCAAGCGCTTTGGCGGTGAAATCGCTCTCCGGCAGCGCATCGACGAAGACGCCATGCGCATGTTCCTGAAAGCTGTCGCGTGGTCGCGAGCTCGACCAGCATGCGCGCCGGACTGGTCGGCGCGCGCCCAGATCACGCCGCGTCCGGGCGACACGTCGCCCGATTGCACGCCATGGGTGACGAGCGGCCGGTCGGCGGCGCGGCTGAGATAGGGCCTGGCGATCGATCCGATGGCCGAAATGCGCCGTTGCCGATGCGGCGGTGGCCAGAAGTCCGCGGCGGGTCACGCCGCCTCGAATGCGAATCGCCATATACGCCTCCATTTTGCAGGACGTAATATTTCGCGGACGGTGACGATATTTCTGCGATCAAGGCGACAGGCATGTGACGGCGGTCGAGCTGCCGCGCTCAGCCGAGCCTGGGCTCGAGCTTGCGCGACCAGAGCGCGTTGTCGGCGACGTCCTTGAGCGTCACGGTCATCTCTCCGGTCGCGCCATCGATGGCGACATGGCCGAAGAACTGCAGTCCGTAGGCCGGCGACAGGTTCGCGCCCAGCTCCCGGTTCGAGCCTTTGACGTAGACCACCTGCGTGACCGAACGTGTTGTCGAGACGTCCCGGCCCGACGGTGCCGGCGTGGATCGGTCCGGACACGAACTCCCAGAACGGCTCGAAGTCCTGAAACACCGCCTTGTTGGGATCGAAGTAATGCGCGGCGGTGAAATGCACGTCGGCGGTGATCCACAGCGTGTTGCGGATGCCGGCGCGCTTGATGAAGGACAGGATGTCGGCGATCTCGAGCTCGCGCCCGCGCGGCGGTCCGTCGCCTTGGGCGATCGCCTCGATGCCCCAGTTGCGGTCGGCGTCGTAGACGACGCACCAGCGAGATCGGCATGTCGGCCGCGATCACCTTCCAGGTCGCGCGCGCGAGCTCAGCAGCTCGCGCTTGAGCCACGCCACCTGCTGCGGCCCCAGGAAGTAGGCGGCCGGACCGTAGGTCTCCTCGCGGCCCTCGCCGTTCGGTCCGCGATAGCTGCGCATGTCGAGCATGAACACGTCGAGCAGCGGACCATAGGAGATCTTGCGATAGACGCGGCCGGGCTCGCGCCGGATGCGGCGCATCGGCATGTATTCGTGGAACGCGCGGCAGCCGCGCGCGGCCGAGCGCGAGCGCGTTCTTCTCGACGTATTTCTTGCGCTGGTGCTCGGCGCGCGTCAGCGGCTCGCCCGGCCACCAGTTGTTGGTGACCTCGTGATCGTCCCATTGCGCGAACATCGGGATCTCGGCGTTGAACGCGAGCAGGTTCTGGTCGAGCAGATTGTATTTGTAGTTGCCGCGGAATTCGGCCAGCGTCTCGGCCGGCTTCGATTTCTCCTCGGTGACGATGTTCTTCCAGATCTCGCCGTTCGGCAGCTTGCACCTCGGCCGCCAGCGGCCGTCGGCGTAGATGGTGTCGCCGGAGTGGATGAAGAAATCCGGCCGGTTGTTGCGCATGGTCGCGTAGGTGCGCATGCCGCCGCGCGCGTCGTCGATGCCCCAGCCCTGGCCGGCGGTGTCGCCCGACCAGACGAACGAGATCGAGCGCCGGTCGCGCGGCGCGGTGCGAAAGCGGCCGACCATCGGCTCGCCCGACGATCGGTCGGCGAGCGACAGGTCCTGGAAGCGGACGCGATAGAAGATGTCCTGGCCGGCGGGCAAGATCTCGATCAGCACCTTGGCGGTGAAATCGCTCTCCGGCAGCGCATCGGCGAACACGCCGTGGCGGATGCGTCCGAAGCTGTCGGTGGTGGAAATCTCGACCTGCATGCGCGCGGGCCGGTCGGCGCGGGCCCAGACCACGCCGGAATCGACCGCCACGTCGCCGGACTGCAGCCCATGGCTGACGGCCGGCACGGTCGGCGGCCCGGCTCGAGATAGGCTTACGACGCCTCCCGCCATGGTGATCGCGGCAGTCGAGGCGGAAGCGGCGATGAAGCCGGCGGCGGGTCAGGATCAGGCGGTTGCTGGTCATGGCGCGCTCTTTGGTCGGCAGGGCACAACAATAGACGGATCGGCGAAAAATTGCGCCCGCTGCGTGACCTGCGATGACGGAGAAGCGGCAGCGAGCGTGCCGCGGCTCAGCGGCAGCGCCGCGCGCGCGTCGCCGCCTGGAGGGACGCGGATCCGTCGTTTCGAGCAGGACTCGGCCCCAGCCCAAATCGGCCTCGATCCGGACCGGCAGCAGCAACCGTCCATCGGCGAGCTGCGCGAGCCGCGACCAGTGCTCTATTGGCAGGCAAGGTGCCGGGCCAACGCCGTGTGCTGAGCGAGGGTCACACGCGCGCCGCTGCGCCCGGCAGACCATCGCCTCGACGGCGGCTTCGCCAGCACGATCGATTCGACCCGCGAGGGAAACAGCTCGACGTCAAAGCGGGTGAGACCGTCGAACACCCGCTGGGCTGCGCACGTGCAGGCGCTCAGCGGCGCCAGCCCGCGGGCCGCCGGAATGGCGAGCGCGCTCAGCGGGTCGACCACGCCGCGCGCGTGGCTGCCGAGCGGATGCGTGCCGGCCGATCTGCCTGCGACCGGCGGCAGCACCGCGACGCGCCCCACCGCGCCGTTGGCGAAGGCGACGGCGACGGCGGCGGCGCGCCGGCCCCGGCCAAGCGCGCCGTGTAGAGTCCGGTTGAATCCGTCCGAAAAAGCGAGCTGGCCCACGGCCTCCGCGGTCAGCCCAGCGGCGGCGGGCTTGTCGGGCGGGCCGAACGAGCCATCGAACACGATCTCGGTAGCGGTCGGCATCGACCGACGCGCAGCGCCCCGATCTCCACTCCGCGAGATCGGCCCGATAGCACGCGGGATCGCGTCGGCCGCTGCTGGTCCTGCAAGTCAACGCAGGTGGCAACGGCCAACGCGATCCGGCGACGGCGCATTCCCCGACCCCCCGATCGATCCGCGGTGCTTCCCACAACAATGGCTGAAAGTGAGCCGGCACCTGCGTTCTTCCTGTGGAGCGACGGCGCGCCGCCCGTGGTCTACACCAGCAAACACAGCAGCCCTCGTTGAGCGGCAGGCGATAAGCAATGATGGACGCAAGCCTCGCTGGAAACCCGCAAGGCCCGGGCGCGCGCTTGGTTCGTGACACAACTGCAGCGACGATATTCTGCGCGAAACCTCGAGGCGCTGGAGCGCGCATTGCCGGCGGGCGCGCCGCTGCGCGCGCGCCCGGCCGATCTGCGCGCACCCGTGGAGCCGCACCGACCACAGCGGCGCGCCCGGCAGCGGCGGCGTGATGTCGATGCTGCACGGCCGCGTGTTCAGAAGCGTCGGGCGTCCACGTCTCGACCGTGTCCGGCGAGTTCGCGCCCGAATTCCGCAAGGATATCCCGGGCGCCGCCGACGACCCGCGGTTCTGGGCGTCGGGCATCTCGCTGATCGCCCATCCGCAGAACCCGCACGTCCCGGCCGTGCACATGAACACCCGCTATCGTGGTCACCACCAAGGCCTGGTTCGGCGGCGGCGCGGATCTGACCCCGGTGCTCGACAGGCGCCGCACGCAGAACGGACTCCGGACACGGTCGCGTTTCCACGCCGCGATGAAGCAGGCCTGCGACGCCCATGCCCAGGTCGCGCCCTACGAGCAAATACAAGGCGTGGTGCGAGCGAGTATTTCCATCTCAAGCACCGCAACGAGATGCGCGGCATCGGCGGCATCTTCTACGACTATCTCGACAGCGGCGACTGGGAGGCCGACTTCGCCTTCACCCAGGACGTCGGCCGCGCATTCCTGAGCATCTATCCCGAGCTGGTGCGCAGGAATTTCGCGACGCCCTGGAGCGAGGCCGAGCGCGAGGAGCAGTTGGTGCGGCGCGGCCGCTACGTCCGAGCTCAACCCTGCTCTACGACTGCGGCACCATCTTCGGCCTGCGCACCGGCGGCAATGTCGTGAGTCGATCCCGCTCCTTCGCTGCGCTGCCGGGTAGGTGAATGGCCGTGAAGCGGGGACGCCGGCCGCGCATCATTTGCGAGATGCTACTGCCTGACCCGCTCGAGCGTTGGGGCTTATGATCGCCGACCATCCGGACGCCGAAGCTGCACTGATCGGACTCCGGCGACGCCTTCGGCAGGTGAACAAACCCGCAAAGCTCCAATGAAATGTTTGCTGCGAGACAGGTGCATTATCGCTGTGCGGCGATACGCTCTGCTCGCAGCGAGGATGGCCTTTTCGCGGCCACCGCTGGCCGAGCTGGATCCCCGCCGGCTCAACGACTCCGGCATGGTGCCGCTGGCGCGTGGCGCGATCGAATTTTTCGCGTTGTCGAACGCGCGGCGAGCGCGCGCGCGCCAGCAGCTCGGGCAACCTTCTTTGGCGGATCGTCTTCGCCTGCCCGAGCGGAGCACTGCCGCCGCGGAGTTAGCGCTGCAGCCGCGCTCGGCGGGTCTGCGCGCGCGTACCGATCGACGCGCGGGGACTAATCGGCAACGGCCGTAGTCGTCCTCAAAACCGGGCCAGAAAATGCGGGTTTATGGCGCGCCCTCACTCAGTGGCTGACGGGGTATCATGCACGTGGTGCGCGGCTGAGCTGCGCGCTGGTTTATCGTTTGCCCGCCCCAGCGGGCGGAAACGCCGACGCATTGCCCGGACAGTGCCATGGGAAAGAGGAAGCAAATTCAGCGAAGTGCTGGCAGCGGACGCGGCCGTGAGCCAGGTCCTGCGCGGTGCTGGCCGCGCACTCGCAGCGCGAGCACGCGCGCGGAGTGGCGGCTGTCGCCCACCGTGCGGCGCAGTTTCAAGTTTCCCAGCATTCGCAGCCGGTGATCGAGGCCTCACCGCGCGTCTGTGCGAAAGCGGGCGCCTGAGGATCGGCGCCAGCCGGCCGCAAGAGCCGCTCCGGTGACCGGCGCTTCTTCATCGATCTGGTGCGGTTCCTGCGTTCGCCGAGCATCCGGTGCCGGCGCACCTCGGAGAACGTTCTGGCCTCGATGACGTCGACGACGATTTCCTGTCGACGACGTGCGCGCGCGCGCACGCCGCGCCGGCGGAGGTAGCTCAGAGCGCGGCTGCGGGCTGCGCCGCGCCCGTTGGCGGCCGCTGGCGCATCGTCGCCAGCCAGTCGGGCGGCACCGCCGCGACAACAGCGCCCGCGCATCCCTACATGTCGAAGCTGGAGACGCATGATTTCCTTGGCGCGCCCGAGCACCTGGATGCGTCGGCCAGGGGCGGCGTTCTGGTACGCGATCGCGCGCGCCCACGCGGATTGACGACGCGCGACGGCGTCGCAAGCGTGCTGCACCAAGCTCTGCGACTTCGGTCGCGTCCCCGGCGCAAATTCTGGAAGGACGCGGCACGCTTGCTTCTGCGCGCAATCCGGCGTCGGTGCGGAGATGAACGACCTGATCGACTTTCCGCTCGCCAGCATCGCGAGGAGAAGGTCCAGAGGAATTTCGCTCAAGGGCCGCACGCTGCCGGCGTGCAGCGGCATGGAGGAGTGGCACCGCGCAGCTTGCGCAAGCAGCAGACGATCTGCGGCGGAGCTGGGCGGGCAGCGCGATGCCCTGACGCCGAGTATGCACCGGGGCGCGACGCAGCGAGGCAGAAGGCGATCTGGCGCTTCCGCCAGATCAAGACCGGCAACGACCTGTTCAACGGAGGCCGTAGCGCATGCACCACTGCGTCGCCGAGCTACAAATACCTCTTGCCAGCAGCGGCGACGTCTCGATCTGGCCGCTTGACCTGCAGCAGTCCGAATGGGTCATCGCCTACCAGGGGCGTGACCATGGAAGCTGCGCAAGGACGGTTTGCAGCAGATCGCGTAGTGCCGCGGCTTCTGCCAACTCGGCTGCCGTTCGCCAATCGAGGTCACGATGGCAGGAAGCGCCGGGCCAATCGTAGCGCGGCCGACCTGGCAGTCGCTGGAGCGGTGACGCTCGCCCAGCAGCGGATGGAAACTGTTCGCCATTTCCAGCCCCGCGCCGCCGCCGATCACCACGGCGTCGAGGGATCGCAGGCACGCAGACCGTGTACGACCGGCATGCGTAAGCACCGGCAGGCGCGCCGGTGGTGGCGCGCGCCGGGGCAGCGCCACGCCGCCGATCAGCAGCAGCGCGACCAGCGATTCGGCGGCTGCGATCGTCCCGGCGACGCTGCGAACGACGGCGACTTCATGACCTGATGCCGCGATCACCGAGATCGCCGCGCAGATCGAAAAGCGATGACGGCGGCGCCTCTGCAGCCCGACCGCTCAATGGGGCAGCGACAAAGCAGGATGATCCTTGCGCCCGGCAGAGCGCCGCCGGCGATGCGCTGGTAGCGCGAGCTGACCGACATCGCCGTGCCAGGCGCGCGGTCCGGACAGGCGCAGAAGACCAGTGCGGCGCCAAAGGCCGCATCAGCACAGCGCAGCGCAGTATCGCCCAGGGATCATCATGCCGCCGATCACCGGCAGCAGCGCGCCTGCCGGTGAGTGGCAGGGCAGCCCCAGAGCCCTGGAGCACGCGCAGGTCGGCACCGTAAACACCGGCGGCGACGAGTCACGATGACTAGCGTCCGGCGCAGACTCGACCGAGCCGGCGTGTGTGGCGGCGATCCGGCCCAGGTGATCGCGGTGGCAAAGCGCTCGGAGAGGAGGCGATGATCGTTATTCACGCGCCTGACGCCGACGATGGCGCTTCAGGCAAAGTCACCTGCGGCATCAGGCGCGTCGGCGCCGGGCAGGCTCTTCCGGCGGACCTCGCCTGCCATCACCGAAGAGTGGGCGGCGCGGCATGAGCGCCGCGCCGGCGACATGAGCGCCAGCTGTGGCATGCGAGCGTGGCGGCGGCGCAGTGGTGAAGGCGGGGACGAGATCGCTATGCGTCCGGGGATCGCGCGCAAAAACATACGCCGCCGCGGCCCCGTGTGCGCGGCGCTCGACTGGCCTTGCCAGGCAGGTGGCTGCCGGTCAGTTTCCGTCAATCGGCTCGGCAGCCGCCGCGATGGTGAACTCTGATGCGTCGCTGGCAGCTCCCGCCAGCTTCGACCTGATCTCGGCTCAAGTGTAGCAGCGGCCTCGGTAAGCTCGAACATTTACGCGCTGGCGGTGGCACGGGCCCTGGCGCGGCAGCGTTTTAGCTGAAGGTCTCCGGCGCTCGCTGAAGGCAAAGTTACTGGCGGCGCTGGGCGCGGGCGTGGCCGGCAAGTGTCGCGCGCCGCCGGAGAGATGGCGTACCATGTCGGCGAGGATGACTGGTGGATGCAGAATGCGCATGGCACTCACGTCTTTCGGCCGAACGTAACGCCCTAACCGTGTGCGCAGGCGAGTCGGCTTTCATGGGTGGCTGAGCCTGCGCCAGATCGCCGGCTGTCGCCTGCATCCGCAATGGCAGCGAGGGCGCGCCTGGTCGAGCTGGAAAGTCCGTGCCGCGATCCATGCCTCCCGGCCGCCGCCAGGCGCGGCGCCGAGCTGCGGCCCGCGCGGCACGCCGCGCTCGATGAAGTGCGCGGCCTGAGCGGAAAGCGAAGGCGCCCCCCAGCGCGCGGGGCAGCGTCGCCGAGCGCGCGCCAGTGCGGATCGCGGCACGCCTTCGGGCGCGCGCGTCCAGGCGACCAGCACGCGGTCGGTGAAGCGCTCCGGCCCGAGGCGGTAGAGCAGGACGCGCGCCTCTGCGTGCTCGCTTGCGGCGGATGAAATCCGCCACCAGGCGTCCGCCATCGACGTGAGCCGCTCGTGCTCGGCATTGGCGAGGCGCAGCCGCTCGCGCAGGCGCTCGGCGTCCTCGACCACGAGATCGCGAGCGCGCCGAGCCGGCGCACCTGGATCGGCCGCGAGCGCAGCGCGGCTTCGAGCTTGATCATGTTGGCGAAGCTTCGCGAGCAGCGGCACGCCGCCCGAGCACCTGCTCGAGCAGCCCGGCTTCGGTCATCACCGCGAGCGTCGGCACCGCGTGTCGCGCGAGCAGAGAGCTTGAGTCGATCTCCATGCGCACGCGCTCGCGCGAGAGCCGCTCGAGGCCGGCGCGGCGCCGGCGATGCAGGCGTGCCAGGCCCTGCCGGGTCGGGAGCGCCGCGTGCCCGTAGGCGGCATGGAAACGGAAGAACCGCAGGATGCGCAGATAGTCCTCGGCGATCCGCCGTCGCAGCCTCGCCGATGAAGCGCACGCGCCGCGCCGCGATGTCGGCAAGCCCGCCGACATAGTCGTGGATGGTGCCGTCGCGCGCGACGCCGACAGCGCGTTCATCGGTGAAGTCGCGGCGCTCGGCGTCAGCGCCGCCAGTCGCGGCCGAACGCCACCTTGGCGTGGCGGCCGAAGGTCTCGATGTCCTCGCGCAGCGTGGTCACCTCGAACGGCTGCCCGCCGGCGACGACGGTGATCGGTGCCGTGCTCGATGCCGGTCGGCACCGCCTTGCAGCCTGCGGCCTCGACGCCGGCGCACCACCTGCGGCGGCAGCGCGGTGGTGGCGATATCGATGTCGCCGGGCGGCGCGCCGATCAGCGTGTTGCGCACCGCGCCGCCGACCACGCGGGCCTCCTCGCCGTCGGCGGTCGAGCACTCGCGCAGCGAGCGCGCGCCGAGCGGCGCCTCCTGCAGCCACGGCGGCATCGAGACGGCGTGGGCATGAAGACACGGCGCCGTCACTTCGTCTCCTGCCCGGCACGAACTCGCCGTCCTCCATATGGGCCGGGACATAGGTCGAGCCCGGCGGCGACCCACTGCCAACGGGCGGTAGCACCACGATAGCTGCTGATCATCAGCGACCAGCGCTGCCATCAGCAGCCAGAGCACGGCAGCGCCAGCGGCCACTGCGCCTGGTCGAGGCACGTCGCCAGGCGCGCGCGCCGCCCACAGAAAGATCACGTAGGCGACGAACGGCGCCAGGAACAGGGCCAGCTTCGGTGAGGATCGGGACGATCACGGTCGCTATCATATGCGGATGCGTGCCGTCGCGAGCGAGCGGAGCGACAGCCGCAGGGGCATACGTGGCGCAGCCGGCGCCATCAGTTCTGCTTGGCTGGCAGATCCGTCCGCTTACAGTAGATCCCGCACGATGCCCGCGGTCACGCCCCCAGATGTAACGCTCGCCGAACGGCAGCGCGCAGTACGTAGCGTCCCGATGCCCTTCCAGTCGCGGCTGCAGGGCGTGGCTGTTCGCAGTCCATCAGGAAAGGCGAGCGGCACCTCAGAAGGCAGTCGGCCACCGGCGCCGCTCCGCTGAGCGCGGAGCCGAGTAACCGCGGTCGACGCGCGCACCGCCGGCAGGATGCGGAAGCCCGAGAAGGTGAGATAGAGGTCGAGATAGCCGATCGGCTCGATCAGGTCGCGGGCGAGCCCGATCTCCTCCTCGGCCTCGCGCAGCGCCGCCGCCGCCGGCGCTCGCGTCGCCGGCATCGATCTTGCCGCCCGGAAACGCGATCTGGCCGGCGATGGCTTCGGCAGCGCGGTGCGCATGGTGAGCAGCACCATGGGCTCGACGGCCGACGCATCGGCACCAGCACCGCCGCCGGGCCGGGTCGGCGCGACGCCGCGCGCGATCCCACAGCGACCGGATCGAGATCGAGGTCGCCGCGCACTGGCTTCGCGGCCGGGTCGGTGAGCGCGGCCGGCACCTCGAGCGTCAGCCGGCGACGCGCGCGCGAGCGAAGAAACACGGCCGGGACCGCCTGCCACGCCGCGGGCAGCGCCGACATCCATCAGACGAATTCCTTCAAGCTTGTCGGCCGGCGCCATGGCGAAGAACCCGCCCGCCGAGGCACGCCGAACATGCGCCGCCCATCGACATCGCGCTCCTCGCCCAACTCCACCAGATCAGAGAACAGCGCCCGCGTCACCTTCGCCCACAGATCGCGGCCGCACGTGCAGGTAGGGCTTGAGCCCGCCGGTGTCCGGCTCCGGCTCGAAGCGCAGCGGCGTGCTCGGCCCCGCAGGCGACCCAGTCGTCGACATTGGTGCGGAAGTGCAAGCTCTGGCCAGGTCGCCCGTGCCTCGACCTTGCAGCTCGACCGCGCAGGAACGGCGCGTCGTCGACGACGATGCCGCATTTCTCGACCGGCGTGACCGAGGAAGTACTTGTCCGCCTTCCCGCTTGAGCACCGAGGCGAACAGCTTGTACCAGCGGCACGGCCGCCCGATCGGCGTCTTGAGGTAGAACCAGGTGCCGTCGGCGGCGATGCGCATGTCGAGATCGCCGCAGAACGGCGGATTCCACAGAGTGCACCGGCGGCGGCCCCTGCGGGCCGCCTTGCCGAGCCGCGCCCGCGATGGCGTCCAGGCCTCGCCTCGCTCTGCCCTTCCTTCGCCATGGTTTGCCTAGAACTTGGGACCGTGACCGGCTGTTTTGCAACGCGATCGCGATCGCAAGCAAGCTTATCCACTGCCGCCCGCAAAGCCCTGGGCCGGATGGGAAAGCCGGCAGGTTTCAAGCGCTTCGCGACCCTCTCGGCTCGGCCGGTCCCGGGGCGATCGGGCAGACCTGCAGGAAGGCGGGGTCGCACCCGGTGAAAAATAGCGTAATCTTCGGGCAGTTGAGCGGAGTCAGGGGCACTCGCGGCGCCGCCCGCACGGCGCGACACTTGGCCCGAATGTTGCACTTTTTGGTCAGTCGCGGACGCGCCCAGGTGATAGAGCGGGCACCAGACCAAGTCCCGATGACAAGGGAGCGAATGATATGGCGGTAGCCGGCGGTGAAGTGCTCGAAAAAGCTCGACGACATGATCGTGCGCCAGGCGGAAGCGACCGGCGCGCAGGTCGCCGCCGCCAAGGCCGCGATCGGCAGCGTCATCTTCGGCCAGGAACGGGTGGTCGAGCAGGCGCTGATCACCGTGCTCTGCGGCGGCCACGCGCTGCTGATCGGCCTGCCCGGCCTCGCCAAGACCAAGCTGGTCGAGACCATGGGCATCGTGCTCGGGCTCGACGCGCGCCGCATCCAGTTCACGCCCGACCTGATGCCGTCCGACATCGTCGGCAGCGAGGTGCTGGAAGAGAGCGCCGGCGGCAAGCGCAGCTTCCGCTTCATCGCCGGGCCGATCTTCGCCAGCTGCTGATGGCCGACGAGATCAACCGCGCCAGCCCGCGCACCCAGTCGGCGCTGCTGCAGGCGATGCAGGAGCACCACGTCACGCGTCGCCGGCAACCGCCACGACGTGCCGCGCCCGTTCCACGTGCTCGCGACGCAGAACCCGATCGAGCAGGAAGGCACCTATCCGCTGCCGGAAGCGCAGCTCGACCGCTTCCTGATGCAGATCGACGTCGACTATCCGGACCACGACGCCGAGCGGCAAGATCGTGTTCGACACCACCGGCACCGAAGAGAGCAAAGCCGAAGCCGACCATGACCGCCGACGAGCTGATCGCGGCGCAGCGCCTGGTGCGCCGCCTGCCGGTCGGCGAGTCGGTGGTGGAGGCGATCCTCAACCTGGTGCGCTCGGCGCGTCCCGGCCCCGAGACCGGCGACATCGGCAAGCTGATCTCCTGGGGCCGAGCCCGCGCGCCAGCCAGGCGCTGATGCTGGTGGCGCGCGCCCGCGCGCTGATCGACGGGCGGCTGTCGCCCTCGATCGACGACGTCGCTCGAGATGGCCGAGCCGATCCTCAAGCACCGCATGGCGCTCACCTTCGCGGCGCGCGCCGACGGCGAGAGCATCGAAGGCGTCATCGGCAAGCTCAAGAGCGCGCATCGGATAGTCGGATGGCGGCAACGCGGCGCGCGGACAAGAACGAGATCAGGGCGACGCCAGCGCGCGAGCGGCGACAGCCCGCGCGCTCGCGGAAACCATGCCGCGCCTGATCCTCGAGGCGCGCCGCATCGCCGCCACCGTGATCCACGGGCTGCACGGCCGCAGCGCGCGCCGGCGCCGGGCGAGAATTTCTGGCAGTACCGCCGCTTCCTGTCGGGCGAGCCGGCGCGCCGCGTCGACTGGCGCCGCTCCGCCGCGCGACGAGCATCTCTATGTGCGCGAGCAGGAATGGGAGGCCGCGCACACGGTGTGGATCTGGCCGGACCGCTCGCCCTCGATGGTGTTCACGCTCGCAGCTCGCGCAGGAGTCCAAGCTCGATCGCACGCTGGTCGTGGCCTTCGCGCTCGCCGAGGTGCTGGTGCAGGCCGGCGAGCGCGTCGGCATGCCGGGCCTGATGCGGCCGACCGGCAGCCGCAACGTGCTCGACAAGATGGCGAACGCGATCGTGCACGACGTGACCGAGCGCGGCGAGCCTGCCGCCGACGTTTGCGCCGTCCTCGCTGGCCGAGATCGTGGTGGTCTCGGACTTCTGGAGCCCGATCGCGCGAGATCGCGCACAGACGCTCGCGCAGCTGTCGCTCGACCGGCGCCCATGGCCATACCGTGCAGATCGTCGACCCGGCGGAAGAGACCTTCCCTATTCCGGGCCGCGTCGAGTTCATCGAGCCGGAAGGCGGCCGGCTCGATCACCGCCGGCCGCGCCGAGGCCTGGAAGGCCGACTACGAGCGCGCGTCGCGCGCCACCGCGCCGAGATCAGGGCCGAGACCGACAAGCTCGGCTGGAGCTTCGCCATCCATCGCACCGACCGCCCGGCGGCCGAGCTGCTGCTGGCGCTGCACGCCCGCATGGGCGCGCCGCCGCCCGGGCGCGGTGGTGAGCAGCCGCCCGCGCGCCGCCGGACAAGCCGGGAGGCACGCATGATCCCGTGGCTGCCGCTCGGTTTGCGCAGCCGCTGGTGCTGCTCGGGCTGCTCAGCCTGCCGGTGCTGTGGTGGCTGCTGCGCGCTCATTCCGCCGCAGCCGCGCCGCATCGACTTTCCGCCGACGCGGCTGCTGTTCGACATCACGCCCAAGGAAGAAGCGCCGCGCGCGCACGCCGTGGTGGCTCACGCTGCTGCGGCTGACGCTCGCCGCGCTCGTCATCATCGCCGCCGCCGGCCCGCTGTGGAATCCGCCGGTCGCGACCTCGACCGCCAAGGCGCCGCTCGCGCTTGCTGATCGACGACGGCTTCCGCGGCCGCCGGCACCTGGGACGCGCGCATGCGCACCGCCGAGGACCTGATCGCCCGCGCCGAGGCCGACCATCGCGGCGTCGCGCTGATCCCGATCGTCGGACCCGACCCGCGACATCTCGTTCGAGACGCCGGCCGCCGCGCGCGTGCGCGTCAAGCAGCTCAAGCCGAAGCCCCATGCGGTGGAACGCCCGGACATGCTTCCCGACGCTCGGCGCGCTTCCTCACCGCCACGCCCGACGTCGAGCTGGTCTGGCTTCACGCGACGGCGTCGACCTCGGCGGCGGCAGCGAGTTCGTCGCCGACGCTCGGGCGGATGATCGAGCAGCGGCCGCTCACCGTGATCGAGGGCGGCATCGCGCGCCGGCGCGCGCGCTCGCCGGCGCCGACAACGCGCGCCGGCGCGCTCACCGTCAAGGTCCTGCGCGCGAGCGCCGGCAGTGCCGAGACCGGCACCGTGCGCGCGCTCGATCTCAAGGGCCTGCCGCTGGGCGACGCCTCCTTCGCTTTCAAGGCCGGGGAGCGCGAGACCGACGCCGAGCTCACCTTGCCGGTCGAGATCCGCAACGACATCGCGCGGCTCGAGATCGCCGCCGAGCACTTCCGCCGGCGCCGTCTCGCTGCTCGACAAGCGCTAGCAATACGCGTAACTGAACGAAGTACAC
>ERZ1370068.649-contig-10593_pt1 | contig 28226 bp, 42 predicted proteins | sample MGYA00561227_ERZ1370068 | MGnify/ENA primary metagenome ERZ1370068 (study PRJEB38410, sample SAMEA6850437) | metagenome | study: Metagenomic assessment of the ecological functions of the soil: analysis of the soil microbiota associated with the...
AATGAACGCGTGATGAGTTTGTTGCTGCGTTCATTAAGACGATCGATCCTAAGACAATTGTGATGCTTCAGAAGCGCGACATCACTACGCCTGAACAAATCATTGAGGCTGTGGAAACGATGGCAACTATTTCCAGCGAAAAGCTTCAGGCTGGCGGTGCTGTAAGTTTCAGCGTCGACGGTCGCTTCCTGATTTCAAGTCACGTGCTTTTGAAAAATCTGACGACGGAAGTTTGGGACACTGCTGCGGGAATGCTCGTGCGTGGTAACGACGACGCAGCGCTGCGAAACCGTGGCAAGCCTTTCTTTAGTCCGGACGGACGCTTCAGATCAGCTCCTTTCTTCGGGATGAAGAGTTTCTACACCTACCGCCAACGGAATTAATGTGTTCAGCGATGTCTATAAAGATGTGTACAAACAAAAGATAGATCTCTACGACGGAGAGTCCGACAAACGTCTGCAGGAGCTGGACGGAGGAAAGGCCCCGAGATGGGCATCGTTCCCGCGGCGGGCTTTAGTTTCGACGGCAAACTCATCGCGATGACCGGCTTCGAAAAGAAAAGATCGTTCCATACTCATTTACGAAACAGGAACGGGTCGGAAGGTCAACAGTTTTCCGATCAATGATGACGAACAGAGCCGGTGCGGTCACAACGCTTTGCCTGAGCGCAGATGCGCACCTGCTCGCCGCAGGGTACGCCACTAAGATCGACATATTTGAAGTTGCCTCAGGCAAAACACTGCGGACGCTTGCCACACGCAGGACGGATCGTCTCCTCAGCTTCAGCCCTGACGGGCGTTTTCTAGTAGCGCTCGGCGAAAACAACGATAAGTACATTTGGAACGCCACGACTGGTGAAAAGCTCGCTACGCTTGTAAATCTCAGCGGCGCACTCAACAGTCGCGGAAGCGATTGGTTAGTTGTTACTCCCGATGGTTTATTCGACGGCTCACCCGCCGCATGGAAGCAAATCCTTTGGCAATTTGGCGGCAACACATTTGACGTTGCGCCTGCGGAGACCTTCTTCAACGAATTTTACTATCCCGGATTACTAGCCGACGTGATGGCTGGCAAACAGCCGCACGCTCCGAAAACATATCTCACTGCTGGACCGTCGTCAGCCCGAACTAAAGTTGATGACGCAGAGCGGACGCGGACGACGGTACTGACGGCGGAACGCAAGCTTGAGTGTTGAAGCTTGAAGTAACTGAGAAGCCGGCCGACAAGGATCACAACTCGGGAAGCGGCGCGCGCGATGTTCGGCTATTCCGAAACGGCTCGCTTGTAAAAGTTTGGCGCGGCGATGTGCTGAACGGTCAAACTTCAGTGACTCTGGAAGCCAACATTGCCGTCGTTGCCGGAGAGAATAAGTTTGCGGCGTACGCGTTCAATCGCGATAACGTTAAGAGCAAGGACGCTACGCTGAATCTCACCGGCGCGAGTAGTCTCAAGCGACCTGGTACTGCTTATGTTCTGGCGATTGGCGTCAACGCTTATTCCAATCAGCAATACAATCTCAAGTACGCCGTTGCGGACGCGACAGCGTTTGGCGATGAGGTGCAACGCGCCCAACAGCAGATCGCCAACTACGAGCGCGTCGAAGTCGCATCGCTCGTGGACGAGCAGGCTACGAAAGCAAACATTCTCACAGCCTTAAAGCTGCTTGCCGGAACTCAGGAACCTCTGACCTGCCGATGCTCCTGCGGCACTGCAAAAACTGAAAGCGACGCAACCAGAAGATGCAGTCTTTATCTACTTTGCGGGACATGGAACTGCGCAGGGGCAGCGCTTTTATTTGTTGCCGCACGACCTCGGCTACGCTGGTGCAGCGAAACGCGCTTGATGCCGCAGGATTGCAACTGATCCTCGAACATGGCATCTCGGATGAGGAGTTGGAGCTGGCGGTTGAAGGAATCGATGCGGACAAGTTGCTGATGGTCATCGATGCTTGTAATTCCGGTCAGGCACTCGAAGCCGAGGAGCGACGGCGTGGTCCAATGAACTCAAAGGGTCTAGCCCAACTGGCCTACGAGAAAGGAATGTACATCCTGACTGCGGCGCAGAGTTTAGCAGGCGGCACAGGAGGTTTCAGAACTGGGGCATGGCCTGTTGACCTACGCGCTGGTGGAAGAAGGACTGAAGCGGAGTTCAGCAGATGATGATCCCAAAGACGGTGAAGTTTGGGTACGTGAATGGTTCGACTACGCGACCACGCGCGTGCCTAACATGCAAATGGAGAAAGTTAAGAAGTCGCGCGGCCTGGGCGTAACTCTTTCTTTCGTTGGAGGCGAAGAACGCGTTCCAGAGCTGGAGCGGCGCGTCACACAAACACCGCGAGTGTTTTACCGGCGCGAATCGGAAGGACGGCCATTAATTGTGGCCAAACACTGACGTGTGTAACTGCTCAAAATGGCCGCACGTGCCGGTGCTATTGCACTTCCACCAGACGGTGTGACGAGAGAGCGCGCGCGCAATATCCTCACCGGTCCCATGATAGAAGTAGACTTTCACTTCTTTTTGGCGAGAGATTTTCACTCGAGGAGGTCGCAGCCGAAGTCATCTTCGCTATCCAAAACTGATCCACCGATTTCGAGTTTGAGAAGATTTGCAGCCGAGGGAGTTGACTGCCATTTTGCGCATATGCCTCATACAAAGAACCTCACAACAGATAGCCTCCACAGTCTCTGTGACTAACTCATCGAGCGCAGAATCTATTTGATTCGCGGCCAGAAGGTCATGATCGACGTCGATCTGGCTGAATTGTACGGAGTTCCGACCAAACGTCTCAATGAACGTGTTCGCCGCAATAGCAAACGGTTTCCTGAAGACTTCATGTTCCAATTAACAAGAACAGAGGCGGAATCTTTGAGGTCGCAATTTGCGACCTCAAAAGCTGGTCGCGGTGGTCGACGTACATCACCCTATGTTTTTACCGAGCAAGGCGTCGCGATGTTATCGACTGTTCTCAGCAGCGAACAGGCCATTGAAGTCAACATTATGATCATGCGCGCATTTGTGAAGCTTCGTCAGATGTTGGAATCGAATGAGGAATTAAATCGCAAGTTCGCGGCGGTTATTCGGAAGCTTTCAACGCACGACAAGTACTTCAAAGTTGTGTTTGATGAACTTAAGAAACTCACCGAGCATCCGTCGCCGTCACAAAAGCAAATCGGATTCAAGGCAGGTAAGAAGCCGTAATGCTTAGTTCACAGATTTTGCCGATTACCACAGAATAGAAATTCAAACGATCTTGGCGCCCTTCGGTGCCAGGTGTTAGAGCACTCCTAACAAAGCGGTGACAAGTCACCGCACTCCAAGGTGAATTCTACTTCGGTGTCGCAGTCATTGTTGAGCGACGCCCGGTGGTGACGGACCAGTAGTCGATCCAGCGCTCGCGAATGCCGTTTGCCCGTTCAATCAATTCCCTGCTCGGCTTTTGTCCGTGTTCCACGATCACTACTATGCCGGTGTTGAATTGTTTCTGGGATTTCTCGACATCGGGTGAGCGTGGTCCTTCTGCTGCAATCACATCCTGAATGGTCACCTTCACCCGATCCGCTTTGAAGATTGGATGACCATTCGCGTCTCGCCCTGCCGCAACCAGGTTTCTCAAAATAAAGAAGTCGGGCACCTCAGCAGGTGACGCAAGACCCATCAAGTAGAGATCAAGATAAGACCAGCCAGTTGCAGGTACGTAGTAGTCATCATCAAGCTGTGTGTATGTACCGTCGAAGTTGTCCTGCCAAACTCCACCTCCCATAGCCGATGGCTTCTGTACGGCCGCAGATATGGAAATGGCACTGGTGCTTGCAGTCCCCTGGCCCAATGAGGTTGGTCCCAGCTGTATTGTCTCGCCGCCCACTTTTGCGCTGACAAATGCTGACCAACGATGGCCCATCTCATGACCAATTTGGCGACATCGCGTAAGCAAAGGCTGGAATCTTCCATCACGTCTTTGCCGAGCGAGTTGTTGAAGATAGAAGCCGATATTGTGATCGTTGGAGTCCTTTTAGTCCATCAGGTGGATATTCCTGCGCCTGGTTCAGATCCGACATAAACTGGTTGCACAAACTGCCATTGGAATCTTCCAGACGTGCAATAGCTGTCCAGACCTCGCTGTGTCGCACCTATTCCGGTTACCGCGCTCGCCGTGCACCACCACCCAACGGTCCGTTGCTGGGTGTCCCCGCTTCCTGGTTATCGACGCGAAAGTCCGAATAATAAGCAAGCAATATCGAACTTATCTCCGAGTGCCTTGATGACAGTGCAGGTCATGTCTCGCGGATTGCGTAAGGCGAGGTAGTGGAACGACTCGTAGATAACTGCGAATGGTCCATCCTGATGCTTCGACTGAAGATAGATCCACTTCAGGACTTCGAATTCCAGTTAGGGTGACTGGCTTTGGTGCTAGTTTGATTCACGACAGTAGGTGGCGTTCCAGCAGAGGACACTTCAGCAGAGATCGCGACTTGTTCTCCAGACTTGAGTGCGGGTGGTAACGTGCCCTGCAACGAAATCGATGTTGCCCTCGACCTTTACCGTAGGGAGACACCGGGTCCCGACGCGATATACCGTCCGCCCGGACGGCCCGCACCTCGACCGAAAGCGCCGACCTCCACGAATAGTCCAAACTGCATCTGGTTGAGCTTTTGAAGCGACTCGACGGTTGAAGGTTCTTCCCTGAACGCGAACGCGGTAACTGATTCCCCGCGTTAGCTGCGTCGGTCTCGGGTAGGATTGGACCACGGGTTTCAAAAGTGACCTTCAAGAAGAGTCCATCGACAATGGAGACTTTGACACATTTTGAGATCGAGGTGAGCGGAACATCCGCCTGCTCTTCATCAGTAAGAGTCGAAACGTGTCTTTCATTCACGCCCTGTGACCAATGGGTACAGCCCAACGATGGCGTCCTTTCGCTGCCAACTGATCGTACGACATCTCAATCGTTCCATCTTTGCGTAGGACCGTTTGAAAGCGATTGACTGTAGGCGTCCAGGTGAAGTCCTGAATGTTGCCGTATGGTTCAGTGATGTCCCAGGTAATCACAACCCGATCAGCCAATTCTTTCACATACCGCTTCCCTGACATGCGAGGTTTGAAAAAGACGCAGATTGCCGGTGTCGTGTTGATGAGGGTACGCGCGGCGTCTTGCAACTGGGCAAATCTTTCGATGGAAACTCCTCCACCACGTTGACCACCGCCACCACCAGGCGCGTTAGGCGAAGGACCAAAGCTAATCGATCCCATTTGATACCTACGGAGACGGAATTCCAGGTCTTGCCTGAATAGGGGAATGAAAAATTAGTGAACGACTGTTGTGGCTCACTCGCCTCTTTACCAAACTCCGCATCCCACTGAAACGCTAAGTTCTCGGCTCGGTACCCTGTGCCCTCAGGAGTAAATCGCAAAGTGCGTCGGGCGAGATCGAACATATTCGCTTTACCGAAAACGCCTTCATTGAGTTCCATCACGATCAAATTACTCCTGAACGGTGACGGATCCGATGGACTTCCCGGTTCCTGCCGATTCTGGCTATGAGCAAACAATGGACGAAAGAGCGACGAGCAAAAGTGCGATCGTTTGTTTCATCTGATGTCCCTATGTGAGTGAACCGACTACGTCAAACAGCTTACTAGATGTTGCTTACTTGTAAACCAACTCGCATACACGCTGCATCGCTTTGATCATTTCGGTCAGTTGACGCTCGCGCTCTGTGCGTAGCAGTTCAAACAACCTGGCATCGACAAAACCTTCCCTTCGATCAAGATCCGACTCTTTGACTTTGCTCGAATGTTTCATGACGCATTGCCTGGCAGCGTTCAATGATTCGTTGCACAGTTTCACGGCCGCCCGACTCTGCCGGCCACGTCAGTGATTCTGTTGATCTCGATTCGTCCCAATGAGAATAAAACGCACTAAGACCATGAATAACGGAACTCAGCTGCACCGAACCTGCTTCAATTATTTCTGACGGCAATTTGTAAAGTCGACCGTTCACAGGTATGGCTGCACTGTCGTCAGCCGATCTAACGCTATAGCCCAATCTAATGTCAGAAGCTTTTGGACCAGCTCCGTAACAAAAAGCGAGGTCAAGCCGAAGCGCTCACGATATTCGGCCGTCGGTATCCAACTGTAATGAAATCCCTGCTTTGCCCTTGGCGTAGATTTAACCTTGCCAAAGATCGTAACCCTGCGCTCGAAGCCCGCCGATGGATCGACAAAGAAGTGGAAAGTTACGCCGGGCGGCCAAAAGGAATGTGCTTATACCAGCTGTGAGCTGTTGATACGAAGTTGGCGAAGTTCTCTTGTTGCAGCAGAGTCGATGGCGGAAGACTGGCCACAAGCGCAACGTAATCGGCAAATGTAATGGTTGGCGTTTCCGTAGTCGTAAGTTCCTGTCTCTGGCAAAACGTTATCCGCAGATTACCCAGAAACAACAATGAATGCTACGACAGGGTTTCGTCTTACTCTTTGGCCCATTGATAGCTCTTTGACCACGCAAGGAACTCGTTCATTTTGGTCTCGTTGGCTTGCAACCATTCACGCACGCCCTTCATGTTGCTGGACTGGCTAATGTAGTAGCCAAACGGTTCCACGAAGCCCTTCTTTTTAGTTCAACAAAAAAGGGAATGTAGTAGCGCCAGGTGAATTTAGACTTGTCGCCTCTGGGTGCTTGCTCATCGATGATTGCTAGTAGAGTGCTCAACTGGCCTACTAACAGCTCCATTTCCGTTTTGTTTTTGTTCTCATCCGTTTTTCTTGCCGCACCGGATAGACCAAGCACTAAGTCAATTGAGCCGAAGTCGCCTTCATCCTTCTTGGCGTTAAGGTCCATAAATATGGTGGTTTCGTTTGGGTTCTTACCCTGCTTAGCACCACCATTTACCAGTTCCGAGAAGAGTGCGAATCCGCCAGTTGACCTTCGTGAGTTCGGCTCGATGGCAAGAAATCTCATGATCGCAAATAGGGCGGGAACTCGATAGCCCGTTTTTTGAAACAGTTGGGCCAGAGCCGCATGAGTGCTGGGATGGTTGGGATCCAGATATGCTGCCTCTTATAGTTTTTCTTGGTCTCTTCCACATCGCCAAGCCTGCTGTAGGTGTAGGCTATATTGTAGTAGAGCAGGTTGTTGTCAGGCTGAATCTTTATACCTTGTTTGAAGACGTCCACTGCCTTCTTCGACTCACCCAACATATCGAGCCCGTTACCGATCGATACGTAGAATTGAGACAGGTACTCAGACTTGTACTGAGCTCCCTTGTATGCAATCTCAACGCTCTTCTTATAGTCTTTCGTCAAATACAGCGAATAAGAGAGCTCGTAGAGTGCCACGATGTTATCGGGGCTCTCTCTTAGTACTGTTTCATATTTAGCGATCGCTCCCTCGTAGTCACCTCGATCATGCAGGGCGGTGCCTTCTTTGATCAGGCGTTGTTGATTTTCAGTCGAGGGGGTTGGCGTGAGCTTGGCGCTTGAGCTTTTGGGCCGCGGCCGAAATGGTACACAGCAAAATGATGAGAATTGTTTTGACCATGGTTCTCCTAGGCATTTTTGATTTCCATTTTATTAACTCAGAGGGTACTTACATGTGGACAGATGGAAAAAGTGTGAAACCAGTGCATAGACCTACTGTTGAAGCACGCTAGAGATCACCCGCGCTCACGACTGTATTGAAAGTCGATCATCAATCATTGGCTTGTTCGTGATTCGCATCTACGCGACAGAACCCCGTTGGGGTTGAAAATCCATTTTCACGTGTCACACAGGGTTGAAGCAACCCCGGGCTTTGAGAATAAACGCTTCGCGATTGAGCGCAGAATCTATTTGCTCCGCAGTTCTGGACCAGAGTTCATTGGAGCAGGGCCTTGCACAAAAAGTCAGTACCATAACGCGATAGCGTATGGCTGCGCATCAGAGAGTGGACTCAGGTGGTTATTATTACCCGAATATGCTCTGACGTTTTGAGGATCACATTTGTCATGTCCACGGAAGTATTTGTTCGTTACGGGCAGCCATACGCTATCGCGTTATGGTACTGACTTTTGTGCAAGGCCTTTGGAGCAGTGAAGCCGATAGCCGTGTGTCTTACAACACCGAAGGCACTTAACGCCTGTACTTGAGTTAACACCTAACAGTGCGTATCAGAGCAGATTCACTATCGACTCTGATTGAGACGGGCTAGCCAACCCAAGGCGCGGAGGAACGGTGAGGAAAGCGGTTCAATAATTGGCTTAACAGGTCGGAGTACTGCGCGCGTAGCAGTCAGCAACCGCTGCTGCTCATCAACCCCATTCCCGCAAGCTCCTTCAATGATCTCGGTATTGACGTTCACGTTGATTGCCGGATGAATATCCGCTGGCAACTCGATTTCTCTCCAGGCATTCTCGAATCTCTGAAAAAGCGCTCCCTGCAATGTGCACGAACGGCGTCGAGCTCAGGAGCAAGCTTCATTGTGGATGGTCGCAACCCACGACAAATTGTTGGATTAAGATTGATCTCCCAGGTTTGTACTTTTCCGTTCTTGATCGAGTAATCAATTCGACCGTATTCAACCTGGGCCAATGCAAAGATCTTCAGCAGCTGTTCCTCGTGCGGATTCTGCGTAACGTAATTGAGTTCGTCGTGGACCATGGCCGGGGTGAATTCGGTTTGTGAATGTTTCAGCATCCACCTCTGCCATAGTTCAGACTCCGCGGAATGACCCTATTGCCAACAACAAAAGCGCCATACTTACTGTAATAACCCTGCTCATCCGCAGTCTCACAAAACTCAATAATTAATAGTTCTCTTAGCTTGTGACCCTGAACTAGTGCCCGGCCAATCGCCTGCTTAATCTCACCTTCGGAGTGTAATAACGGCGACAACGCACCTTCGTGTAATCGCTCGCTTCGAAGGAACACGGGAAATCTGAGGTCACTACCGTCTCCTCCTGCACGTGCCGCACGAAACTCATTCAAACCTCGCTGGCTCAACTCGGACAACAGCCCGAAGCGTTGGAGCGTATGTTTGGGATGGTTGAGAAAACGAACTCCTTCAGCATCTTTGAGCTGTTGGTGAATCTCGAACAACCAGCCGGCAAATCCCGGGCTCAACTGGTCCAGAGCTGCCAGAACATACGTGCCACGCGAAAGACTTCTTTGGTTAACCAGATCTTCATAATGCGCGACCCGAAAATTCTCTCGCAGCGGTGCGCCAAAAGCGTCGAGGTAGTCTCCAATAAGACTGCTGTGTGCAGCCGGCACTAGAAAGTGAATCATGTGCCCGCTACCTCAGCTACATTTAGTTGTGAGATCGACGCGGTGGTCAGGGCTGACGCGGCCAAGGGACCCAGCAGCGAATCGCACCACGAGACCAGGATGCGGGCGTAGTAAACGGAGGAGCGTGACCAACTGGCGTTTCACAGGGCACCTTCCGTAACTGTCGAACGATCAACGTCGCTCACCTGACTTTTCGCACGATGTGAGCGAGTGAGAATGGTTGCGGCGGTCATGTCCCCAGTTACGTTAAGCAGCGTCTTGAATATGTCAGGAATCGCTTCCACGGCCTCGATGACGATGACGGCTTCGATTGGGATACCAGCAGCGAGATAGGCCGGTAATGTCTTCAGCCCTGGACCATTTTGCGGTATTCCGGGAGCAGTAAAGCTGAGGATAACTACGGTCGCGAGAAAGACGATAAGCGTCGAGGGCCGTAATTGAATCCCAAATATGTGAGCAACCAACATCAGTTTCACGACGGAGGAGATCGGACGATTGACTTTGAGTAGTGAAACACTCAGCGGCAACAAGAAACTAGTGCCGGTTGACGGCAAGCGCAGACGATCTCGGCCAGCCTCAATCATCGCTGGGAGCGCTGCGATTGAAGAACGAGTGCTGATCGCTACCAACTGAGATGGGGCGACGGCTCGAGCGAAGTCACTGATCCGAGTTCGGCCTGCAAAGGCGGTTAGCGGATAAAGGAACACGGTAAACAGCAACATCATACTTGAGACGATTAATATGTATGTGCCGAGTATTCCTCCAGCCGAGATTCCGGTTTTAAGGGCCAGCACGTAGGTGAGAGCAAAAACACCGATCGGCGACGCGACTACGATCCAACGCGTCAACTGGAGCATCGCATCAGCGAGGCCTTGAAAACATTTGTAAGTAATAGGTGAGACTCTGTGGGAAGACGTGTAACCGCCAGGCCGAAGAAACCAGTAAAGAGGAGTAGCGTAAATAAATCCCCATTAGCTCCTGCTTCTAACAGGTTGGTGGGTAGCATCCGTCCGACCCACTCAGCCGTTGAGGCCGGTGCGGCGTCAGTTTGAGCAGCAGTGGGGCCAGTTCGCCTTCGCAGACGCCGCCAGAGTATTCAACGTCGTCGCGGTATTGGGATCGAGCGATAGGCGGGCAATAAACAAAGGCGTAAGGATTATCGCAAAGAGCCCAGCCGCGATGAGCAAGCCACCAAACACAAAGATAGCGCGAAGACTGAGCTTGCCAACCGATTTAGCACCCGCCCCGCTGATAGTGGCAAGAAGGTTCGTGATTACGAGTGGTAGGACAGTCAGTTGGAGGGCGGCGATCCACAATTTGCCCAAAGCCTGCGTCCACTCACCGAGGCGTTCGAAGCCAGGTGACGCGACCTTGTGGCCCACAATACCGAGGCTGAGCCCGCAGTAAGAGCAAGGATAGACCAGGTTGTCAGGGAGAGTCGTTTCACCGGGGATTAAGGGTTCTTGAGACTTACGCGTTTAAATCTATCTGGCTTTGGCCAAGGGAAAGCGCTTCTCCTCGTTTCAGGTTCGCTCGAAAAAACTTGAACCGGGGTCAAAACATCGGGTCGTGCTGCCTAGCACTTCGACCGTAAGGACTCAGCCCTCTAGTGCTATATGGTTAGCACATGAGGAATGATGCCACAACGTAGCATACTGTGTGCTTGCCCAGCAAAAGGCCTTTGGACCATCTGGTTTTCGTAGCGCTGCAGCCTCTTTGTTGTAATCGTGGCTTCTGCCGTTGTGGATGAACGCGCCTCACAAGTCTTAAGCCGTGGTGCAGGACACGGTTTGCAAGCGCTGCGCTCAGCACTATGTCTGTTTAAGAGAGACTCGCAGGCTGCACGACGACCTCTGCGGGGTTTCCGGTTAGCTTATTTGCCGAGTTTAGGTGGAATCGACCCATCAGAAGTGGTATAAAAGCCCACAGCAAATCTTTGCAGCCCCGCGTTTACGCGCCCCGCGTTAACTTCCCGATTTGAAATAAGGACGACATGTCTAATAAGTGTCCCATCTTCGGAGAGGTATCTCTCGTTACCGCCTTCTTCCTCGTTGCTTTGGTGTTTACGCCCTATTTCCGCGCAAACAACACCCCCGGACACCAGGCCGCGAGCGCTCGCAAGTCCTAATGACGACGTGGCGAACTCCTCAGATGAAAAGCAACCCCAAGTCGGCTCCCCAGAGGCCAACGCAAAAGCAAAGAAGCTATACAAAACGGGTGTGAAATATGGCAACGCGGGACTTTTTACGCAGGCTGCCGAAGTCTTCCGCCAGGTGGTTAGCTTGAAACCTGACTACTTTGAAGCCTATCGCAGCTTGGGTCACGCCTATATCGATCTGAACCAGGAAGAGGAAGCAGTCGAGGCACTCGGAGAACGCGCTCACGCTGAACCCCAAAGACAAAGAGGCGCGACGGCTGCTCGATCAAGCCCGACTCAAGGTCTCGAGTCTCAGGTGATGAAGCGTCTAAGTCCCAACGACCTGTCGGCTCACAAGTCGCAGCCAACTTGAAGCCGTCAACACCGTCAACATCGCCACCTTCAACCGTCAACCTCCCGGAAAATGAATCGGCACTCACTAAAATTTACCGGGTTGGGCCAGGCGACGTGCTCGATGTGATCCTGGGCACAACTCCAACGGCGGATTCGGTGGGCAATACCATTACTACGTCAGGGTTTCTTATCCACCCGAGTCTTATTGAGCCTTTGAAGGTTGCCGGCTTGACGGTTGAGCAGATTACGAACGAATTTCAAACTGCCCTCGGGAAGCAAGCGTCAATCGTAAATGTGTCAGTGGGAATTCGCGATTATGTGAGTCATGCGATTCTCGTAAGTGGTCTCGTGAAAGAGCCGGGCACAAAGATCCTGCGACGAGAGGCCATTCCGCTGGCCGCCGTTGTTGCTGATGCCCAACCGTTGCCGGAAGCTGGCACCGTTACGATTGTACGAAACAAATCAAACGAGACTTTCTACCGTCGACCTTGCACAGCCGGCTGAGATGAGCATGTTGATTCAAAAGCGGCGATGTCATAACGTTGATAGTGACTCCAACTCAGTTTTTTATGTCGCCGGCGAGGTGAAGGCTCCGGGCGAAAAACTTCAGGCGTGGTTTGACATTAACTCAAGCCATTTTCATCGCTCGGTGGGCCAGACCGGAAAACCAAAAGAGGTTCGAGTCTCGCGAGATAACGGTAAAGGTTTTGACTGTGATCCGTTACAAGCTGGAGGAGATCGAGTTGGGCAAACTACAGGATCCGTTGATCCAGCCGGGCGATAGAGTCTTGGTCGTCAATTAAGAAAAGGTAGCAAACATGAGCAGTAATAACTCGCTAGAGACAGAACAAATCAAACCGACAGTTGTCAGGCACCTGAAGCCTCCACCCGAAATTTGGGAACTAGTTCATCCTGTTGAAACACAGCAGCGTAAGAGTTTGCTTCGACGATACGCACTGAGCGCGATAAGCCTCGTTCTGTTTGTGATTGTTGGCGCTCTGGGCGCTGCTATTTGGACCGGGGACTTGAGATTCCGCGACGTTCAAAAGCCAACTGGACCCGCAACAGCGCAGCCTTTACAAGTTGTTACAACACCCGCTAGTAGCGACACCACCACTGCGCCGAGTACGACTCCTCAAATTGAGGATACCAGTGTGACTCAGCCGGCAGCCGTCAGCGTTACCGACAATTCAACAACACCGACTCAACCGGCAGGCGTCAGCGTTAGCGACAATTCAACAAAATCCACTTCGCATTCGAGCAAGCGAAAGGCCAGCATTGCCGCTCGAATTCAACAGGCCGCTGTCTCAGCTTCGGAAGCGACAATGCGACTCCGAACACAACCAACTACTCAAACGCCACAACAGTCGAAGGTGGCTCCTGATACCGACAAGAAGAACTCCACTGAGTCGAGTACAGCAAAACCAAAATCAAACGCGAACTCAAACTCTCTCTTGAGCGCTCCACCTAAGTCGGCGTCAACGCCGAAGGCAAAAGTGATCCAATGGCCCTAGAGAGCAGTATGCAGGAGGCCGTCGCACCGTCAGTTCCAATAATCCAGAGATCCGCTTCCTGACCCTTGTCAGCTGTTCGCGTGCGTTCAAAGACAATCCACTTACCGTCAGGCGACAAACTAAAGCTACGCGCAAACTCATTCTCCAAACCTGCGCAGTCCTCCGGTCGCAAATCGTAACGAACACTAGCAGCTGATTTTGAAAGCAATAAGTCTGGGCCTGTTCAACTTGAGGACCTTCCGTTATCTTGAGGTTAACGGTGTGAAGAGATTGGTATTGAGACATGTTGAACGCGAATTGGTTGGGTTGATCGTCATTACAAAGGCAATCACAATCAATACTCATTAACTTCGTTGGCCCGAGGAAGGATTGGAGCATTAAACAATATTCTTTCCTTGGTGGGACTGGACAACCAGGAACGACGTTAGTGAGAATTTACCTATGAGCGGGCACAGAGTCGAATGGATTTTTCACACCCTTGCGAAAGCATTTAATGGTCTTCACTGGATGGTGGGTATCACGACACTTCCGAAGAACGCGAGGCGCGCGCGAAGAGCGATCGTTTGTTCCTGACGTGGCTCGGCATCATTTGTCTTCATCGTGCTGTTTTTCGTGATCATGATTCGTTTACTATTGAGTTAGAAGTTTCAAACCCGCGAAGCGGGTATCAGCTTAAAGCCTAGGGTGGAGAGAGGCTTTGCGAGGCGCAACCCTAGGAACGATGACACACGAAATAAGTTGAGCCGCGAAGCGGGCGACAGCGAGCGTGAACCGATGATGCCTCCCGCCGTTCAATTGACTATTGATTCGTCGCCCTATTGAGAATGATCAGCTGCCGCGCTTCGCGGGCTCAGAAAACATTCTTAACTCTTCCACCTGGGGTTGCGCTCGCAAAGCCTCGCTCCACCCTAGGCTATATGCTTTCACCCGCTCCGCAGGTTGGTCGTCACTCTGACGATGGTTCGGTCACCACTTTCACGCCGAGATACTTCCCAAAGAACCGAACGTAGCGCTGGACGCGATCCATCTGGTGACGAGGCTCGGTGAAGCCATGATTCTCGCGGGGATAGACAACAAACTCCACCGGCACCTTTCTTTCTTTTAACGCCATGTAGAATTCCTGCGCCTGCGCAATCGGCACGCGCGTATCTACCTGGCCGTGCATGATCATCGTCGGAGTTTTCACGTTGTTCACGTACTTCATTGGCGAACGATCCCAGTAAAGCTCAGTCGCATCCCACGGTGCTTTGTCCGAATAGAACCAACGCAGATAACGTTGAATGTCATTCTGCGAATACATCGAATAGATGTTTGTTAATCCCGCTCCCGGCGACACTGCTTTGAAGCGATCCGTCTGCGTCAGTATCCAGAAGGTCATGTAGCCGCCATATGACCAGCCAAAAGCACCGAGGCGATCCGGATCAGCAACGACCGCGTGCAATCATCGCGCGTCCACGCCGGTCATACAGTCATCGTAGTCGCCTTTACCCCAGGTGTTCTTGTTCGCCTGGGCAAACGCAAGTCCCTTCCCTGTCGAGCCGCGGAAGTTTGGTTGCAGCACGGCGAACCCATTAGCCGCCAAAACCTGCACTGTTCCGTTGAAGCTGTTAACAGAAGAACCGGTTGGCCCACCGTGCGGGTTTAGCAACAGCGGCACTTTGCTTCCATTCGTAGTAGCCCACTGGTTTAGTTAGAAGCCCCTCGACATCCATGCCGTCCTTGCTCTTCCACTTGACGACTTCCGTGTCTGCAAGCTGCGTAATCTGCAAGCCAGCGATTGTGACTGGTAAGTGTTACGGGTTGAATCAGACTTCAAACTCGCCTTATAGATCTCTGCTGGTCCATTGGGGAGCGATTTTGTCCCAACAATCGTGCTTCCATCGCGACTGATCTCAGCAACATTGATGCTGGCGCCCGTTTGTGAAACTTGAGTCACCGTTCCCGTTGCCACCTCGGCTGAAAAGATTTCATTCGCCTCGAGCACATTCGCACTGAAGAGAATCGACTTTCCATCGCGCGACCACACGGGGTACCGACATTCAGATCAAATTTCGCAGTTAGCTGTTTGGGAGTTCCACCGGCTGCCGCGACAAGGTAAAGATAATTTGTCGAGACGCCGTCATTCACATCGGGGCTTCCTGTATAGGCAAGCCATTTTCCGTCAGGGGACCAGCGTGCCGAGTCACTCGACGCGGGCGTGTCCTCTATTTTCTTCTTCACACCACTCGCAATGCTCAGCACCCAAACATCGCTCAAGTTTCCATCATCCGCCTTCTGTGTTGGGCGCGTTGTATAACTGATTCGCGTGCCGTCAGGTGACCACTGAGGATCGCTCACGGTGAAGTCGCCTTCAGTGATTCGTTTCTCTTCCTTCTTCTCGATATTCCAAAGCCACAGGTGAGCCATTTTCAAGTCGCGGTCGATCAGGATCGTATCGTCTTTTAGTTTCTTCCGTTCCTCTTCGTCCTTTGACGGTTGATCAGTGGCAGTGAGCACACAACTGTTTGCCGTCAGGCGAAAAGCGAAAACCGCTGACGCCACCCTTTGTGCGAAGTTACAGCCCAGGCTTCGCCGCCGTCCGCACGAATCATCCAGACCTGACGTTCACCATCCTTTTCGCGATCACTCAGAAAGGCCAACACGGTCCCATCGGGTGACCACTCAGGTGCAGTCGCGCTCTTATCACCACGCGCGTGTACTGGCGTGCCTCGCCGCCAGCACCACCAGTAGCTGCCACGACCCAAATCTGAGTGACCGTTTTCCATTCTTTGTCCTTCTCGGTTTTGGTTTCGCCTACGGTATAAGCCACGCGCGAGCCATCCGGCGCGATGCGCGGTGCACCGACATTCGCTACTTTCATCAAGTCGAACGCGGTCAGTAGTTTCTTTCCATTCGCTGCACGTGGTTCAAGAGATTCTGATCTGGCGGGCTTGGTAATCGTCCGCAGCGGCCTGTTTTATCCAAACTGTCGCGGTTAGGGTGATTGCGAGTAACACGAGGAGAGGGAGCGCGAGACTTCGGGTCTTCATTTTGATTTCTCCAGATGGTTATTTTCAGCGCTTGCGCTAACTTATCATACTTGTTGGCAAGCAGACAAATTAAATGAAACGTTGAGGACGGTTGTGCGGCTTTGCCGCCCTCCCGTGCTGGAATGCCTCTGGCTTTCCGTTAAGCCCACGTCTCTTTGGCGGCTCGGCCGCCCGAGGCAAAGCCTCCACTTCTTCTAAGGGGAGACGGAAAGCCTGAGGCTTTCCGCACGGGAAGGCGACAAAGCCGCAGGCCTAGAGAAAAAATCGACAGGAAACCAGTACCCGAGTGAGACGTTCGCTTCGTCTATCCTTACGGCGTTGCTAAGTGGAACCCAAGGTTGGTTGAAACCTGGGCATAAAGATAAAGCACCTTCCCCTAACAATGACATGACCAGTAAAACTACATTGCTGCTTACAGCGTTTCTCCTGTTTGCGCAGGCGGTGCATGCGCAAGGCCAAGCGACGACACCACCAGAACCGATTTCCGACAACGGTTTCCTGATTGAGGAAGCCTACAACCAGGAAGCCGGGTGGTCCAACACATTAATACGTTCACGCGTTCGAGAGGTGGTAGCTGGCTTTACACATTTACACAGGAATGGCCTGTGAAATCGATGAAGCACCAATTCAGTTACACTCTGACAGTGTTGATGCCGCAAACAATCCGGCCGTTCGTGGCCTTGGCGATATGGCGCTGAACTATCGCTATCAATTAGTAGCGAACGACAAAGTTGCGATCGCGCCACGAATATCCTTGTCATTACCAACCGGCGATTCAAAGAAGGCGTTGGGTATTGGTGGAGTTGGGTTCCAGACAAATCTCCCCATCAGCGTTACTCACTCAAGCAAACTTTGTGACGCATTGGAATGCAGGGGCGACGCTTATTCCACGGGCGAAGAACACCGATGGCGAACAAGCCTTTGTCAAAGGTTTTAATCTTGGACAAAGCTCGGTCTGGCTCGCTAAGCCGAGATTCAATGTCCTCGTTGAGACAGTTTGGAATAGCTTTCAAACCGTGGTGCACCTACACCAGACCGAAACAGTTTATAGTTGGTTGGCTCAATCCAGGTGTGAGGTGGGCGTACAACTTCAAGAGCGGTTTGCAGATTGTGCCTGGAGTTTCAGTGCCACTCGGTATTGGCCCCAGTCGAGGTCAACGCGGAGTCCTCTTTACTTAAGCTTCGAGCATCCATTCAAGAAGATAACGAAATGAATCACATCCACGGATTACAGCCTCACAGATTCAAAGCAAAATATCCCATTAGTCCGAATTAATTGATCACCGTGCGTTTCTTCAGGTCGAGACACTCTGACCCGGAAAGAGTGATATCGCTTTTTTCCGGCTGGACTCTTCGCGTCAAAACTTCGACATGTCCGGCGCCCGTGACTTCGGGCCGGTCGTTGTGCACGATGATGGCTGTGCGTTCATCGATACCTATGCCGAGAAGTTCAGGGTAATGGGCGATGACCATCGGCAACATACCTTTTTGCTTTGCGAGCGGACAGAGTGTGGATAAACGGCGGTGTCTTTTAGGATGCCAAACCCGACCAGGGTTCGCAGGGTCTAGAAACATTCCCGTACGACTGATGCGCATGCCGCCGGGCGATTTCGTCACGTTGATCAGAAATGAGGCCGCTGAGATCATCGCGCCTGCTGATTGCGCCCCCGACAACACCTCCACGCTCAGCAACCGCTTCGATTTCGCGTGCGGTTTTTGTGTTGAGATAAGCGGTAGCGAAGATTGGTGAGATGACCACCGCGGATCCAAACGCCAGTTGCCTTGCGCCGGCGGCGCCACAAACTCTTCAGTGTCGGCAACGAGGCGATCGCGCGCGTCCATGAAAGTAACGTTGGGCACGCCATACTCGGTCTCCCAAACTTGACGATACTTAGTAAAGAAGTCGGGCGTGAGAACATCCAGATCAATCGGCGTGACAACGACGACGACCCTGGCGTTAACGCCGCCAGCCAGCGCGGCAAACTTGTGCCCGGCCTCATTCTCTCGGTCAATTCCACCACCGCCCAGCACTAGCCATCCGTTTGCTGGGCCAACGGTCGCGCGTGGTGACGACTGCGCTGTTGTCCCAGGTCCTAATATGAGTATCAGAACGAAAAGCAGGTACCGGCGCTCGCGGTAAATGCAGATCTAGGTTTCGTCATAGTGGGGACTGAACGCGAGCCCTCAATTGCCGACGCGAAACTGATACCTGCCGGAACCGATCTCATAGATCACACGACCGGGTTCGACACCAATGAGTTTTACCGAGTCGGCTTTGTCAGCGATCACAGGTTTGCCATTGCCAACTTCCGTCACGGACTTCGGACTCGACGCTGGAACGTAAACACGCGCGGTCGCGTTTGGCGGAACAGTTACATCAAGCTCGAGACCTGCTTGCCACATCGCTTCCAACGCACAGCAACGACTGTCCGAGTACGCTTTCGTATGATGCGGAAACGTTATCAAGCCCCGAAGGCGGAATCTCAGGTTTAAACTCAATCCTGCGAAACCCTGGTTCAAGCGGACGAATTCCCGCGAGGTCTTCATAAAACCACTGCACAATCGCACCAAAGAAATGATGGTTGCGCGAAGCGTGTATTCATCCGGCCACGTTTCACCAAGCGCTGTGAATTTCGCAACGTCAGTCCAGTAGCCCCAGCTGGGCTCGGTCGTTTGCGTAGCAACCGTATAGCGCAACATCATGATGACCAGTGTCGGTTAGCACAGGCAGAACACTGGCGCGCGCCGAGCACGCCAACATAAGCGTGTCCGCCACGGTTCTTCATAATGTCATCTGCGAGCTTAGCCGGCAACTGCCGCGCGCTTGTCATCCGGAACCAAGCCGAACGCAAGTGGAAAAATCTGCGCCGACTGCACAAATGGGTCACTGTCTTTCTCGCGATAGAAACCGTCAGAACCAAGAAAGCGCGCGTTAAAGTCGACGCGAATCTTTTGAATAAGTCTTCATAGCGCGCTGCGTCCGGCTGGCTTATCCAAGTGCGCGAGCCGCGTCCGCTGCAATTCGAGTGAGGTACGCATAGTAAGCAGTGGATGTTAGTGCGTTGATAGTCGGAACACCCTCTGGTGGAACCCAATCACCCAACCCCGACGTTAGGGTGTAGGCATAAGCGTCGCCGTCCTTTATTTGTCCAACGTGGAACCCATTCATCGAGATACTTCTGCATTGCCGGATACGTCTTTTCCAGCGCGCGCCGGTCGCCGTATCGCAGCCAACTCTCCCACGGGAATGACAAACCAAAACGCATCCCACGCTGGAGTCGCGCCGCAACAGTCAGTGGGTTTGAAGTATGGCTTGCCTAGGTATCCGTAGTTTTCATTGCTCGGCGCCAGTAGCGACGAGTTTCGCCTTGCTCAGTCTGCGCGTCACGCATGTCCTGAAACATCTTGCGATAGAGACGCTCGGTGTCGAAGAGAAGCGACGCCGTGCCTGCGGTCAAACTCGCATCACCAGTCCACGCATTCTTTTCATATACCGGCGTGTCAGTGATGATCCCGTGCATGTTGTTTTGAATGGCCCACGCCGTGTTGTTGTAAATACGATTGAGTGTGGCGTTGCTCGATTCAAAGCTGGACGTTGCGAGCGAGTGAACTACGAACCTGTTGAATCTGTTCGACAGTCACAGAAACGTTCTTCGCGCAGTGGTTCCCCGTTCGGAGCACTCAGTTGAACGTATTGGAAACCTTTGTAACTGAACCGCGGCGACCAGACTTCATTACCTATCCCTTTGGCGATGTAGTAATCCGTCTGCAACTGACCCAGAACTAGAAAGTTTCCATCAGTGCTGGCTTTGCTATCCGCGCCGAGCTTTTCTGAGTAGAAGATCTCTATTGCTGTGCCGGCGGGAGCGTTGACTTTTATCTGAGCCCAACCCGTGCAGGTTTTGTCCGACGTCGTAAACAATCACACCCGGCACTGGCTCTAAACGTTTGCCTGGCTGACGCACGTCAACAACTTGAGATGGGCTCGTTTGCTTCGGCACGCAACACTCCAGCGGGCGCGTTCACGACGCGAACGCCAGACCACGACCCACTCTCGAACTCTGGCTGATCCCATTCTTGTTTTCACGCCGCGCGTCGTAAGTCTCGCCAAGGTAATAGCTGTCGTAGCGGGTTGGGCCAGCACTACTAAACTTCCACGAATGTCATCTGAACTCACAACCTGCTCGGTGCCGTCAGCAAAGCTGATGTATAGATCAAGGAGCAGTCGAGGTGTCCCACGCCACTGAGCTTTTTCCCAACCCCAATCCCAGGTGCGCGTCGCATCATCGAAGTGACCTGAACCAAGTTCCGACCCAATTACGTTTTCGCCCTTCCGAAGTAGCGCGGTCACATCGTGCGTGGTGTAAAAGCACCGTCTTGCTGTAGTCGGTGAAGTTGGATCGAGCAAACTAACAGAAGTAGGTTTGCCATTGAGGGTGAGATGGTTGTAAGCGAGTCCTGATGCGTAGATACGGGCCCGAGCGATTGGTTTTGAAACCTGAAATGATTTGCGCAGCATCGGGCGCAGGTCGGAGTTCGCGACACTCGCCCTGGTTGTTCTTAAGGCGATCAGCAGCGAAGCCCGATTTTAACCACGAAGGTGGGCGACAGAATTCCCCAGCATTTGCGAATCACTTCATCATCGGCTTTGCCGTCTGCTTCCTGATAAGACATTCCGGACGTTCAGGCCCTGATATCCATTGCCCTTTCCACTCATTCGCGTTGAAGAGCGCTGTCTCAAACCAAACGAGCTGCCTGGCCCACTGACTCGCGGTGCCTTTCGCTGTCTCCAACACGAACAGACCAATAGCAACGGGAGCTGCGCGATTTCAGCGTCGGACCCGACATAAATAATGCCCACAGGTTCGACGGACGTTGCTAACTTTTATTGGAATCCCAGACGTCTGCCTTCCCTTCTCTGACAAGTTCGGGTTTTGAGGCTACGAGCACTCGAAAATGTGTTTGTGATACACCTCGACCATTGCTGGTGAGTCTCCAGGTAAATCGTGGTGTTGGATCATCGATACCAAGCGCTTCTGCAGTCGCGTTGGTCTCGAGGTTTGCAACTTCAATCAGCCTCAGAGAAGTTAGCCGGGAATGCATTTGGAGTTGAGGAGACGAAGAGTTGCAATAACCAACATTGCAACACAAACATGGAGGGAAGTTTCATCTGAGATTGTCTCTAAAAGTTAGACGGTAGAGTTTTGATTTCAGTTGGGCGGCTTTGCCGCCTCCCGTGCGGAAAGCCTCCGGCTTTCCGTTCAGCCCGACGTTTAAGAGAGGCTTCGCCGTCCGAGGCGTAGCCTCCAAAGAATTACAGAGACTTGACGGAAAGCCAGAGGCTTTCCGCACGGAAGGCGGCACAGCCGCAAAACCAATTGATTGCACAAGACCAAGCGCCTGGAAAAACTGCATATTTGAACTACGGCGCTATAGTGGTGCGGCATTGTCAACGCAAACCAGCAACGTCTGAAGCATCACCCAATCAGCCAATCAGAACAGGACATGCACGTTGGGTCAGGATAGCTCACTGGGTCGGCACCGCGAGTTTCATTACGCTGGCGTTCACCGGTTTCGTCATACCTAATGGCCCACCCGCGTCTCTACTGGGGCGCGGTCGGTAACGATCTAACACCGGCTCTGATCGAACTGCCTATCAGCCGAAACTACAAACATGGCGGCTGGGTCGAAACGCTACGCCCTTCTTTCAGAATGCCGCTTCACCTGTCAGCGCGAACCGAACCTACGACATATTCAACAAGAATGGCTGGGGACGTAGTCTTCACTTTCTCGCCGCCTGGTTTCTCGTACTGACCGGCGCCGTCTACCTTCTCGCGGGAGTTTTCACAGGACATTTTCGGCGTCATATTGTGCCTCGGTCCGAAGGAACTTGGGTCTCACCTCTGGCTTGATGTTTTGAATCATGTCCGAATGCGTATTCGAACTGCGACGGGTGGTCCACAGTACGGTCTACTGCAGAAATGCACCTACTTCCTCGTCGTGTTTATCGTGTTTCCTCTGATAGTGGCAACCGGATTGGCAATGTCACCGGCAATAACGGCCGCGTATCCATTGTTGTTGCGCATATTCGGCGGTTTCCAATCAGCTCGCACGATTCACTTCTTTGCTTTCGTTTTGCTGATTCTGTTTCTGCTTGTGCATGTCCTGATGATCATCAAATCAGGATTCAAGCGACAGATGCGCGCCATGACCATTGGGCAAAAACATGAAAACTAACCACCTGATCACTCGTCGTGAAGCGCTCATAACCGGTCTCGCATCCGTAGGCGGACTCGCTTCTTTCAGGTTGTAACAAGAAACTCCCGCCAACCTATGGAAACATCCTTCGCATGGGCGATACATTCACCTACGCTGCCCATCAGGTGCTGTTGCCGGGTGAGTCTTTGGTCAAGGAATACACTCACGGGGATATCTCCTCGTTTCCCGCAACCGGTACCACGAATCCCGGTGATCCGAACAGACTCAATTCTTCAGCGAGCACCTACCGGCAACCTCCAGAAAGGGTCCTTTGCCGACTGGCGTTTATCGGTTGAAGGTCTGGTGAGCAGACCGGGAACTTATTCACTGAGCGACCTCAAGCGATTTCCCGCCCGCACGCAGATCACCAGACACGTTTGCGAGGAAGGTTGGACCGCAATCGCTGAATGGACAGGAGTGCCACTAAGCCGGGTGCTCGACGCAGCTGGGATTTGCCCACGGCGCGGTTCGTTCAGTTCTACTCGTACGATCAGTGGGCCGATGGCATCGACATGTTCGACGCGACTGCATCCGCAGACGCTTCTGACTTACGGCATGAATGGAAGGGATCTGTCTGTTCCTCACGGCGCGCCTTTGCGACTGCGCGTGGAAAGACAGATGGGCTACAAAACGCATGAAGTACTCTGAACCGCATCGTCGTTAAGGAACGAGTTCGATGACGGTGGAATGCAAGGGAACATTCAGAACGGTTGGGCGTGGTACGTGGGAATTTGAGTTTGTCCTGGCTTACACGGTCATGACGAACTAATACTCACTTCTGTGGCTCTCGCCTGGTTCGACCTTCACGTCCTTGACCTCGGTGGAGAAGCGAATGTAATTGCTGTAGGTGGATGTTGGAGTCAAAGTTGATCCCTGCGAAGAGCTTTGGATAGTCGGCTCCGATTAATGCGACTGACGTGAGGTAGCCAAACACCTGTCGGTAAGCGCAGCATCTCAACATAAACGGCCGGAGGCGGTGTTTCGCCGGATGTTCCGGTAGCGTTCTGATCGCTAGCCTTTTCCACTGCCGGCCATCCAACCAAGCGTGTCACGATGCGCTCCTGCGCGTCGATCCAGATTTCGCCGCCTAAGTTGTGCAACATATCTTTCGGCTTCGTTGAATTGTGCCTCGGGTCGGGAGTAAACTTGAACACCAACGTGTCCCGCCCGTCCTTTGGTTCGCGGCGCAAGGAGATCAATTCGCAGTTTCTTAGAAACGTAGCTTATCGCCAACCTCACGCTGCCGCGACTAACACCGAAGGCTGATCGATTGATTCCTGTCCCAGCGTACATCCCCAACGGGAGCATTCCCCACTACGCAGTCGGGTTGCTCGATTGAGGCCCTGCACTATCTGAATTGTTTTCAGGCGATGGAGTTTCGCTCGCGATCCGTTCTTCCTCCTTTCGATACGCTTAGCCGCCTCTCGTCGCTCCTTTTCCAGAGCTCGGCCGGAGTTACGGGAACACCATTCCGACTCGTAGTCACGAGTACACCTTTCGTGCGGGTGCCGCTCTTTAACTCGGGGATGAAAACCTCGTAAGTAGTCGAAGTCTCCTTTTCTTGCCCCTTCTTATCCTTGTCGCGCCTGCTGGAATTCAGCACATAAGTGTATTCGACCATCATGTCGCCGGCACCTTTGCAGATTGCTTCTTTGACCAGGGACGGAACGTCAATCGTGCCCTCAAGCGAAGCCGGAACCACTGATTGGCAAACTTTCGGAATCGCCGTCGAACGCTTGGCCATATCGACACGAACATTTTGCGCGATCACCGGACAGAGAAACGTCAATGTCACGAGAACGACTCTGCTTACTCGCATCAAATCTGGGTGCATTTCAACAACCCTCTCTCGAACGTCGATATGTCATCGCCTCAATGACGGCGCCAATCGCCAAGGACGGCAAGCTAGACGCTGGCATCAGCGGCTCGCCAACGTTACGTACACGACGCTGCGCCACGCCAAGTCAGCCTGCAAGCGCTGCGGCCGCGAGTCGGGTATCAACTTCGGTCAATCACCAGGACATTTGATTGTGAGATTGCACCAACCGGAAATTCATCAACTTGAGCCCGGCAACATCCGAGTTGCTTGTCTTCGCACCACCTCCCTCGAGACTGCGCCGTAATGTGATTCTTTGCCCGGAAACAACTTCAGACTGCAAACTCGTTTGTGGCCTGGCGACCAGAACTGATTGAGGCTTAGCGTCAGTGTATAGCTCGAACCAGCACGGAGCGGAACAATGTAGTCATCGAGCCGACCTGCGACCGCGGAGTATCTTCGGTCGAAAAATTCGAGCTTGCGTGTCCTCCCGAGAGCGTCGCTCACATTGAGGCTGATGTTTGGGAAGCTGCACTTTACCGTTTCCCAGCATGTAGCCAAGATTTAAAGTGACATCTCGTTCTCCCGCACTTCCGCATTACCACCTCAAACTTTGGATTATCCAAGTTATTTAAGGTCGGCGGCTGAAATAGACATTTGCAAGCCATCAACCGGAACACCCCATAGTACGCTGCCCTCCGGTAGAGTTCTTGATGAGGCAGAAGACATAAAGAGGTTGATAAATAGGCAAGTACCAGCTACGCCAAACACAATGGCCGTTCGAATCCTCATCTTCTACCCCTTTCCCCGGGCGACCTCGCCCACGCAACTTAACAAAGAGGCCGCTCATGGCGAGTACCGCTCTGCTCGTTGTCCCACACTGGTAGTAAGAAAAGTATCGTCGTTTCACCATGCCCTCCTAACCCTGTTAGCGACAATGCCGCCGAACGCTACTCCTGATTTGCGCCGAATTTTGGTCCCGACACTGCTCGTCTTTATGTAAGTTCCGTCCGCGGAAACGTTAAGTCCAAAACCACAATCAATGTTATTTTCCGTCGTGACGATGAGCGTTCCGGGTTTGGAAAATCTGAGCGTGATCTTGCAGGCTGTTGTTATTTTCAGTGGAGTAATCGGGCACAAAAACAGCCGTGTCGCCATTAATCACAGCTTCACCGCTCGCCTCGCCAACATTGGCAGACAATTCGCCATTGACTTGAAACGGATAAGTCAACCCCATTTCGATTTTGAGTTTGTTGCCCCCAAGAGCTTGAATCAAAATCTCGTTGTAACTCCCTTTATATTTACCTTTGAAATACGAGCGAAAGGTTCCCGTCACTTCCGCGCCGCTGACGGCTTTGCGTTGCGCGAAGACTGCGGGCTCGGCGCCAATGCAAACGAACAGCAGAAATGCGATAAGCATCAGTGTTTTCATAATTGGAATGCCCTTTTTCATTTGTGGACGGCATCTCGGAATAAAGAGCGCCACGATAACGAATGGAGTCCTCGCGCATGATTGCAGTCACTAACTCCACGCTCCGGTCCAGCGACTTGTTATGCCGCCGCCGCTGAACGGTCGCTATCTTTCTCGCATCACTTATTCCCGAGACGGGCTAGAAATTTGAGCACAGCCTCATTAAATGCCTGCGGGTTCTCACGCGGCGAACCGTGTCCCGCCTTTCGGGATAATCGCCTGCTCGGCTTTTGGAAGCAGACGTGCAAGTTCCTCGTTGACCAGCTTGTGAATCTTGATCGTATTTTCGCCGGTGATAATCAGAGTGGGAATACGCAACCGCCTTACTTTATCTTTAGACAAGTTTGGGAAAGGATCGGAAGATAAAGTGTTTGCTTTGAAGAAGCGCGAGTTCTGCATGGCAGCGGCACGAGCTTCGGGCGGAAGATTGTCGAACCTGCCCTTCCCCATGACGCCATCCACCATAATCCTCATCGCCCCCTCGTCATCTCCTGGCCTTAAACGCTTTCGTGACAGGCTCCCAAATAGTAGTCATAAAGTCCTTGTATGCAGCCACACCGCTGGGAGAGTCTCTTACCCACTCATGAATAGGAGGCTCCGCGAGAACGAGGCTGCGAACCATCTCAGGATGTTTGACGGCCAGCACTAACGCCGTGAACGCCCCGATGGACGTCCCAATAAGATGTACGCGTCCGAGCCCCAGCTTACGGATGAATGCGGCCAGGTCGTCTGCTTCTGTATACGCCGAATGATACGTTGTCGTCAGCGGATTATTGTTCGGATAATGGTAGCGGCGGCTGTAAGAGATGACGCGATATTGTGGGGACAATACCTTCATCTGAGGCTCCCAGGAGCGGTAATCGCCCTGACCTCCATGGAGTAGAATGAGCGGCTCGCCTTGTCCCCTGCTCGATGTAATGCAGTTCTATACCACGAACAATAATCTTTGTCGGCTGAACGCTTTGACCAGCAGCCTGTGTGGCTAGCAGTAAAAGAGAGCAGGAGAAGAAAGGCAAGTCTCACCATTCGTCTACTATACCTTTCTTTGCGCAGTACGCTTTTTCTTAAGTGGTGGTTACCAGTTTTACCGCCCATGATCGCCATTGGAAGCAGAAGCGCCGTAAAGATAACGTGATACCAAATGGGAACATACGGCCAGGACATAACCGCCTTCAGTAAACCAAAGGCCACCAGCAGAAAGCCGAGGACTAGCGGCGCGCGTATGTTTTCACCGGCGATCAGCGCGGCCAGAAATCCGGACATCACCGAGACTATTGAACCGAGGACAATATGCATGAGAAGAAGCGTCGTGTCCGCTGTGAACTGACCGCCATTTTCAATGGCCGCTTCGAACGCGCGTTGATGAGCGCCGAACCCCTCCGGCCAAATGGCCGAAAGAATCTTCTCGCTTCCGAACCACGCTATCGCCCAGGCAAAAAATCCGGCAATAACGCCCAAAACGATTCGTACCATAGATTTCTCCTATTTATTTCTTTGAAATGTCTTCACCAGCGAATCAGCGCGCACCTGCTTGGGTCCTTTATCCCAAACCCACACATCTGATAGGCAACATAGCCTGCGGAACATTACTCTCAGAGCCTCCTACAAAAGTCAGGACCAGCGGAAAAGGGGATTGTGTAATATCAGAACAAGTTGGGAAGGGCGGTTTACCCCCGCTGGCCCCACACTAAGAGCCACATCGTCGGGGCTGTTTGAGCCGGGCCAGCGGGGGTAAAAACCGCCCTTCCCAACTTGTTCTATTTTTGCAAAAGCCTCTTCAGCTTTATCTTTCAGACTGCCTCAAGGCTCATCGATCTTCGATACCGGCGATCAGAATTGCCAGAACCTATCGCACAACCTTGTCCGTTCTTTAACGTTGATGCGCTTGAGCGCTCGCTCACGCAACTACGAATAAAGGTCACTCACCGGCGAGTCGAAGATTTCAGAATCTGGAATGGTCTGCGCAAGATCACGGCGCGCTTTACAACGGCGGGGAACCCGCGGCGGCGCATCTGGTTCCAAGCTTCAGCGCGCGCCTCCGTCTCACTGAGCCTCTCAGTATGAATCGCGGCTCGGAGCCGACGAGATCCCAGTCGTTGTTCAGAGTAGTAGGTCTCTATCGTACTTCGCCGTCCGGCCGGCGTATGAATTCCACCGTGCAGGACCCGCCGCTGCCCGTCTCATGGGATACCAGTGTGTACTTAGTGCTTTCTGAACGGGTCGTCGCTTCGGCGACGTTCTCCCGCCACGTGGCGTTGACGTGGCTTGCCGGTTTCGGAAAGCTCGCGAGGCGCTCGCGAAGATTGCTGCCGCGCGGCGGGCCGGCACCAGAGGTTGTCGTGGATTGGACCAGTACTCGTCGAGCAATACGCCGTAACCGAACGAAGCAT
>ERZ1370068.268-contig-10241_pt1 | contig 28225 bp, 30 predicted proteins | sample MGYA00561227_ERZ1370068 | MGnify/ENA primary metagenome ERZ1370068 (study PRJEB38410, sample SAMEA6850437) | metagenome | study: Metagenomic assessment of the ecological functions of the soil: analysis of the soil microbiota associated with the...
CCGCCGCCTATATATCGTGGTCGCAGGTAGCTCCTGGAGTCAGCAGCAGAGCTATGTCATGATCGCCTCCGGTGCAACGGTTATTGCGCCCATCCGTATCTAGCCCACCTCCTCCGACTCGACGACGCGCGACGCGCCGTCCAGCGCCGCCTTGCTGCCGCCGTTGGGCAGTCTGTTGTAAGTGCCATCGCAAACTCCCCTGTGTGCATGGAAACTACGGACGCCAGCACTCGCCCGGCCTTAGCGTGCATCATCACGATCAGCTTGCAGCGGCGGCAACCAATACATCGACATCATCGTCGAGCGTTGCCGGCGCCGTGAAGCTGATGCGCAAGCACCAGGCCCGGGCTGTCGGCGGTGATCGTCGGCCGCAAGGCGGCGTGCTGGACGGCTCGCGCCTTGCGCCGTCGTCGAGGCCGAGAAGGTGCGGCGAGATAGGGATGGGCGCAGAAGCACCCGCTGCGCACGCCGATCGCATGCTCTGGCGGCCAGGCGCGCCGCGACCCGGCCGTGCGTCACCCCCGCAATCTCGAATGGAACGACACCGAGGCGCTGCGGCGCGCGGCGCGGATCGTCGTCGCCATGGATCCGCACGCCCGGCACCGTGGCAAGGCCGCGCAGCGCGTGCGCCGTGAGCGTCGCCTCATGCGCCGCGATGGCGTCCATGCCGATGCGCTCGAGGGCATCGATCGCTGCCGCAAGCGCGATCGCGCCCACCACGTTGGGCGTGCCCGCTTCGTCGCGCTCGGGCGCCGCGGCCCAGGCGACCTCGTCGGTGGACACGAAGCGGATCGTGCCGCCGCCGCGCATCTCGGGCTCGCCGCTGCTCGAAGGTGTCGCGACGGCCGATCAAGCGCGCCGACGCCGAACGGCGCGTACATCTTGTGTCCGGACAGGGCGAGGTAGTCGATGTGGCCCGGATCGTCGATCGCGCCCATCTCGATGCGACGGTGCGGCGCGAGCTGCGCGGCATCGACCAGGATGCGCGCACCGGCCGCATGGGCCGAGCGTCGCCAGGCGATGGATGTCCGGGCAGGTGACCGGTGACGTTCGATCCGCCGGTGACGGCCAGCGAGGCGCACGCGGCCGGCGTGCTCGCGCAGCAGGCGGGCGGCGTGCTCCTCGTCGAGCGCTCCCTTCGCGTCGGCCCGGATGCGCAGCACCGCGGCCCGTGGCGCGCCAGGGCAGGTCGTTGCTGTGGTGCTCGAGCTGCGAGACGAGCACGACGTCGCCGCGTTCGAGCCCCAGGCGGTACGACAGCTTGTTGATCGCCTCGGTCGTGTTGCGCCCGAAGATCACGACATGCTCGCGCGGGTCGGCGCCGACGAAGCGGGCCACGGTCGCGCGGGCGTCGCTCGTAGCCGGTCGGTCGAGACGACGCTCTTGTAGCCGGCGCCCCGGTGCACCGACGAATACCAGGGCATGAAGTCCGTCACCGCGTCCGAGCACCGCGCGCAGCGGCGCGTGCTGGCGGCGTTGTCGAGGTTCACGTAGCGGCGCTGCCGACCGTCGGCGAGCGGCGCACGGTGCAATCAGCACCGACGAGCGGCGAAGCCAATCATGGCCGGCGCTCCGTCGCGCAGGTCGCCGCCGGCGCAGCGCCTCGAACGCCTCGTCCTTTCGCCGCCCAGCCTCTGCCGCACGAGCAGGCGGTAGATCTCGCAGCCCAGGCACAGCCCGAGCACGGCCTCCGAGCCACATCAGCGCCAGGCACAGCAGGCAGATCGTGAGCGGCAGCGCGAGCCGCGAATCCCGGCGTTGGTGATGACCGCCATCGCCAGCGCCATCACGAGACCGAGCGTCCAGGCGAACCGCTTCGGCTTGGCCGATACCCATTGCGGGCTCGCGGCGGCGCACGAGCGCGCGCGCGCAGCCGGCCGAGCGGGCTGCAGGCGCAGGCCGCCGACGAGGCGCAGCGCGAACTCGGCAAGAGAACAGCACGGTGACGGCCTGGATCGGCGCGTAGACCTTCGCGAAGTACGCGTAGGCGAACGCCACGGCTCCCGAGCGCCATCGTCAGGCCGGCGGCCGCGCGCACCGCGTTCTCGTCGAACACCGCCGCGCGAATGCGCTGCCCGTCGACGCTCAGGCCTTCGATCGTCTCGCCGAAGCTCAGCGCCGCATCGCGGGTGCCTGAGCGAGTCATGGCAGCCGACCCCAGGCACCGACGAGCGCCGGCGGCAGCAACACCGATCGCCGCGCCCGCATGCTCGCCGCCAGGCGGTCGTCGAGCGTCTCGATATCGAGTTCGGCCGCCGTGGCGATGCCGGCGGCGGCCATCTGCGCCGCGAGCGAGCGCACCACGCCGGCGAACATGGCGCGGACCGCGCGGGTCGTCGGGCGCGAGGTATCCCTGGACGCCGATCGACTGCGTCGCCGACCAGCCCCGCCTCGGCCAGGATCAATGCCAGGCGCGTGCCGATCACCGGATCGGCGCCGGCGCTGCGGAACGCGGCGATCACGCGCCGCCCGGTCAGCTCGAACAGCGGCAGCGGCGGCTCGGCGCGGCACGATCCGACGTCGTAGTCGACGCCGACGAACCGACCGCCCGGGCACAGGTGCGTCACGTGATGCCGCACGACGGCGACGGCGTCGGGCAGATGGAAGAGGATCAGGCGCCCGACGACGGCGTCGAACGGCTCGTCGCTCAGTCCAGCGTGCGGACATCGCCTTTCGCGAAGTCGGACCTGAGTCCGGCCCTCCGCACGCGCCGATGCCGCGGCGAGCATGCCGATCGTCGTTGTCGATCCCCACCACCTGCCCCGCGCGGACCGACCAGGTCGGCCGGAGCGCGAAGGCCGACGTGCCCGAGTCCGGTGCCGAGGTCGAGCACGCGCATGCCGGTACCGATGCCGGGCCAGGCGCAACAGCAGTCGCGTGGGTTCCTCGAGCCAGCTTGCCTGCAGGTCGAGGCGCTTGATTTCGGAATCGTTCGAACCGAGAACGTACGCGGTCATGATGGTTCCCTTTCAGGCGGCGATCAGTTCCAGTCGATCCTGTAGGCGACCGCTGCCGCGGTCCGCTTGTTGCGGTGGGTTTTCATCGGCGTGCTCCACGAATCCGGGTAGGGTGACACGGATGGCGCTCGATCGCGCGACACTCGTTCAAACGACTGCCGACAACCCGGACATCGCCGTCCGCGTCGCCCGAAAACTTCCGGCCGAATGCGATCGACACGAGCTTCGCGTGTCCGTCTCGACCCTGCGGCGTCCGTTTATGCGGGCATGGACCTGCCGCTCGGGCCGCACTGCTCGCGTCGGCGCGCGACCGGCGCAGACTGCTGGCCGCCGGCCTGCGCCACGCCGCAGCATGTCGGCCGCGCGTGCTCTGCTACGCTAGATCGGCGCCCCGGCGACGTCGTTCGTCGGGCGCCGGGCCCATGTCAGCACACGGCGGACATTCGGAAGATCTGGACCAATGGTTCGCGGCCAGCTATGGCGAGCTGCGCCAACTCGCGCACGCCCGGCTTGCGCGGCGGCGGCCGCGACGTGGTGCTCGACACGACGGCGCTGGTGCACGAGATCGTTCCTCCGCCTCTCGCAACGCGAAGGCGTCGCCTTCCCGGATCGATCGCGGTTTCTCGCGTACGCGAGCAAGGTCATGCGATCGGTGATCGTCGACCTGGTGCGCCAGCGTGGCAACGAGCGCCATGGCGGCGACCTCGCGCGCGTCACGCTGACGACCGGCCTGCTCGATGGCGCGGTGGCTGGCCGAGGAACAGATCCTGCGCGTCCATGAAGCGCTCGAGGACCTGCAACGCGTCGACCCGCGCATGGCGCAGGTGGTGGAAATGCGCTTCTTCGCCGGCACTGAACGACCTCGAGATCGCCGCCGTGCTCGGGGTGACCGACCGCACCGTGCGACGCGACTGGCAGCAGGCGCAGCTCTTCCTCGCCGAGGCACTCAGGTAGCCGTCGGCCGGCGGGACCGAGCGCGCATGGACGGAAGCAACTTTCGTTTGCCGCCGCAGCAGTGGGCGCCGCTGCGCCGCCTGCTCGACGAGGCGCTCGACCTGCCGCCGACGGCAGCGCGGTGTCTGGCTCGCCGCGCTTGCCGGCTGAACACGCGACGCTCGCGCCGCGCCTGCGGGCGCTGCTGTCGCATGCCGATGCGCCGACCGGTCACGATCAGCCTGCTGCACACGCTGCCGAAGGTCGAGACCGGCGACTTCGCGCCGCCGGCCTGCGGATGCCGACCGCAGCGGCGAGCTGGTCGGGCCGTACCGGCCGCTGCGCCAGCTCGGCGAAGGCGGCATGGCCTCGTGTGGCTCGCCGAGCGCGTCGATTGGCCGGCAGCGCCGCGGTGGCGCTTGAAGCTGCCGCACGGCGCGTGGCGGCGCGCCGGCCTGGTCGAGCGCTTCGCGCGCGAGCGCGCGATCCTCGCCACGCTGGAGCATCCGCACATCGCCCGCCTCTACGACGCCGGCGTCACGCCCGCCGGGCAGCCTTACCTGGCGCTCGAGTACGTCGACGGCGAGCGCATCGACCGCTGGTGCGCACGCGCACGCGCAGGATCGTCGGCGGCCGCGCTCGCGCTGTTCCTGCAGGTGTGCGAGGCCGTCGCGCACGCGCACGCGCGGCTGATCGTGCATCGCGACATCAAGCCGAGCAACGTGCTCGTCGACGCCGGCGGGCAGGTGCGGCTGCTCGACTTCGGCATCGCCAAGCTGCTGCAGGGCGATTCGGCGGTGGAGACCGAGCTGACGCGCGAGTCGGGCCGCGCCCTGACGCCCGAGTACGCGGCGCCCGAGCAGATCCAGGGCGAGGCGGTCGGCACCGCCACCGACACCTATTCGATGGGCGTGCTGCTCTATGAGCTGCTGGCCGGGCAGCCATCCGTATGCGCCGGAACAGGCGACGCTCGCGGCGCGCGCGCAGGCCGCCGCTGCGCTGCCGACCCGGCGCGGCCGAGCGATGCCGCCGCCGATCCGGCGCGCCGGCGTGCACTGCGCGGCGATCTCGACACGATCGTGCTCAAGGCGCTGAAGAAGCGGCCTGCGGAGCGCTATGCCAGCGCCGATGCGCTGGCGGCCGACCTGCGCCGCTACCTGGCGCACGAACCCGTGCTCGCCCGGCCCGACAGCAAGGCGTACCGCCTGGGCAAGCTGCTGCGCCGGCATCGCGTCGCGGTCGGCGCGGGAACGGCGGTGGCCTTCGCCTTGCTGGCCGGCGCTGCCCTTGCCTTGTGGCAGGCCCACGAGGCCCGCCTGCAGCGCGACGCTGCGCGTCAGAGCGCAGGCGCAAGCCGAACATGCGCGAGCGCGTGGCGACGGCGGAAAGCGAGCTCTCCGGCTTTCTGCTGATGGAGATGTCGGCGCGGCAGCGACGGAGCTGGCCGCGCAGCTCGGAACGCGCGCGCCGGATGTTCGATGCCCAATACCGCAACGACCCGGCGCTGCGCGGGCGGCTGCTGATGCACCTGGGCGGGCTCTTCAACGGCCGCGGCGACGTCGCTCGCGCGCGAGCGCTCCGGGCGCGAGGCCGAACCGCTGCTGCGCGAGCACGGCGAGTGGTCGGCGTTGGCCGAGCTGCAGTGCTTTCGCGCGCGCGATCTCGCCCGCGACGGCCAGGTCGAGAAGGCACGAGCCACGATCGCCGAGGCCGCGCAGTGGCTCGCCCGCGCCGGATGCGCGGCGGACCGCGCCGGCGCGGCCGCGACTGCCTGGCGAGCGAAGGCGTCGTCGAACGCGTCGCGGGCAACGCGGCGCGCGCGGTCGCGCTGCTCGAGCAGGCCGTCGCCGGAGGAGCAGGCCGGGCGCGCCGAGCAAGGCACCTTCGTCGAGCTGCTGAACGTGCTGGCGCGAACCTACTTCGATGCCGCGCGCTATCCGCGACGCGGTGCAGACGGCGCGCCGCGCCGTCGGCACTGATCGTGCCAGCTCGGGCTCGACCACACACGGCCACGCAGCGACCGCGCGCGTGCTGCAGGCGCTCGCCCTGCGCGAAGGCGGCCGCCCGCTCGATGCGCTGGCGCTGCAGGCGCCGACCGCCGGCGCCACGCCCCGCCTGTCCGAACGCATTCAGTACGGCGAACACGCTGCTGCAACTCGGGCGGCTCGACGGCCATGGTGGCGATGCTCGACGAGTTGCTCGCCGCGAGCCGCACGCTCGGCCCGAACGCGCGAACGCGACGTGCGCCTGCTGCAGGTGCAGGCCCTGACCGATCTCGGCCGCTTGCGCCGAGGCGGGTGCGGCACTGGCTGGATGCCGAGGCGCTGTTCGTGCCGCTGCGCGCCGGCAAGCGACTATGCGGCGCACCGCCTGCTGTTGGCGCAGGCGCACTGGGCGTCTGGCCGCCGGCGACCTCGTGCGCGCACAAGAGCGCCATCGACGAAGCGGGACCGGTGGTCGCAGCCGCCGGCCAGGGCGACGATCCTGCGTGGCACAAGATCCATCAACTGCAGGCGCGCGTGCATCTCGCGAACGGTCGCGCCGCCGATGCGCTGAAGGCCGCCGACGATGCGCTGGATTGGTCGCAGCGCCTGGCGGTCGATCCGGACGGCAGCCTGCACGTGGCCGATGACCGGCTCCTGCGCGCGCAAGCGCAGCGCATGCTCGGCAATGTCGAGGCGCGCACGCACTGACGCGGCGCTCGGCCGAGCGCCACGCCCCGCGCCGCCGGCGGCGACGACCATCCGCTTGTTCGACTGGCGCATGCGGAGTCGCTGCGCTGGAAGCAGCGCGAGGCGCTAGAAGCGCCCAATCAGACGATGGGCCGTGCCCCGCAAACCCGCCGGATGCTCACTTGTCCTGGTCCTGTCGCCGCCGCCGAGGTCGCGGGTTCGAGCCCCGTCCACTTCGTAAAGCTGGTGAAAACAACAGCCACTTACGAGTGCTGTTTTCATTTTCAAATCAACATTCGGAACGTTGCGCGGTCGGACCTCAGTTCGGCGCCAACCCGGGCCCGAACTGGTCGAGCTTCAGCCTGTGCATGAGGGCGACGAAGCGCGGCTCTTGGCGCAGGCTCAGCCAGGCGCGGGTCGTCCTTCAGGAAGATCAGCCGCGTGTCGCGCGCGTCAGGAACGCCTGATCCAGCGCATCGAGCGCGGGCTCCACCTCGCCCAACGCGGCATACACCGCCGCGAGCGAGGAGGGCGGCACGTAGCGCGTCTTTCGCCAGGGCGAGCAACTGATTCAGGATCTCGCGTGCCTCCTCGCGTTGACCGAGGCGGGCAAGGTAGATCCCGAGCAAGGCGCAGCGGCCGCGTCGTGCCGTCCGCCAGATCCGACCGCGCGCCGCATCTCGGCGATGGCGTCGTCGGTCTTGCTGATCCGCAAGATCGCAGGAGACCCTGGGTGCAGTGGGCGAGCCAGAACCTGGGAGCGATATCGAGGGCGCGATTCAGCCTGCGCCCGTGCTTCGTCGCGACGACCCGCCTCGAGCAAGTAGGCGGCTTCGAGCGTGTTGTAGCACGGGCGACATCGGATCGAGCTCGCGGGCCGTGCGCATCTGCGCAAAGCCTTCATCAGGCCGGTCCTGGTTCAACAGCAAGCTCGCCAGACCGAAGTGAGCCATCGCCACGTTCGGATTGATCGCGAGCGCTCGCCGAAACTCGCGCTCGGCACCGGGCCAGTCGAAGTCGAACCAATAGAGCTTGAACGCCTGCTCGGCACGGGCTTCGGCCAGGTCCGGGACGACGGCCAGGGCGCGCTGCACCGCGACGTCGGCCGGCTCGAACACTTCTGACGGCATGGCGTCGGCGCCGAACAGCGTGCGCCGATAGGTTTCGGCCAAGCCCCACCCAGGCCAGGGCATAGCCGGGGTCGATTTCCAGCGCCTGCTTGTACAGCGTCGATGCTCTTGCGCAGGCCATCGGCGCGCATGTCCTGGGCGTGTCGAGCCGCAGCCAGATAGAGCTGGTAGGCGTCGGTATTGCGTGTTCCGCCGAGTCCGGTCGGCGCCGGACGCGCACCGGCGAAGACTTCCAGGCTCGGCGCGAGCACCTGCGCCACGCGCGCCGAGATCGTGTCCTGCACTTCGAAGACCCCGGTGAATTTCTCGTCGAAGCTGCCGCTCCAGGCGGCGCCCCGTCGGCGGCACGGAGCAGACGCGCGGTGACGCGCAGCTGGTCGCCGCGCCGCTGCAGCGAGCCGTCGACGATCCACGCGACGTCCAGGTCACGCGCGGCGCGCAGCGGGTCCTGGTCGGCGCCCGCATAGCGACGCACCGACCCGATCGAGCGCACGACCAGCCCGGGCACGGTGGACAGGCGCGCGATCAGGCTGTCGGCCATGCCCACTTCCAGCAGCTCGTCGCGCGCTTCGCGATGCCAGCGGCTTGAACGGCAGCACGGCCAGTGTCGAGGCGGCGGCGCAGTGCCGGCGCTCGACGCACGGCGCGACGCCCACCAGCCCGACGCCACCCAGGCTGCGGCGCCGCCGCCGATCAGCGCCAGGCGCAGCCAGCGCCGCCTATCGAAGCGTGCGCGGTCCGGCCGGCGTGCGGCTGCGATCGGTCGCGGGCGCGGAAGGCGCCGCCGCTCAGGCACGAGGCGCTGATGCGGCCTGCAGCGACGCTTCCGGCGTTGCCGCGCGGCGGGCGCTCGCGCTCGAGTCCGGCAACTCGGTCACCGTGGCGATGAACCTGAAGCCGCGGCGCGGCACGGTCTGGATGTAGCGGCTGTCGTGGGTGTCGTCGGCGAGTGCGCGCCGCAGGCCCGAGATCGACCTGCGCTCAGACTGTTCTCCTCGACCACCAGACCCGGCCACAGCGCCCGCATCAGGGCATCTTTGTCGAGCAATGCTGCCGGCGTTCTCGACGAACAGCAGCAATGCGCTGAACAGCCGCGGCGAGAGGTTCCAGCGGCACTGCCGTCGCGACGGCGCACCTCGCTGCTGCGATCGCTCCAGCACGAAATCACCGAAGGCATAGCGTTGCGACTGGCGGCATGGCGCGCAATTCAGACTTTTTCAGAGATCGCTTCAGAAGCGGCGAATGACTTCCAGGGCTGATCACGCGCATTGTGACTGACGTCAGGTCGCGTCCCGGAGAGCAAGACATGAAACAGATCAGCGCGAAGGCCAGGTGCTGCGGCGCTCGTACTGTTCGGCTGCGTCACGCTCTCCGCATGCGGCGGCGATCGACGTGAGCGCCGGCACTCGCATGCCGACGGCTGCACCACGCGCCGGCCGCGCCGGTCGACACCGCGGTCTGCCGAGGCAAGGCGAACTTCCACGACCGGACCCTCGCCGGGCTGGGCGGCAACGGCCGCGCGTGCTCCGACTGCCACATGGATGCCGAGAACTTCCAGCTGACCCCGGCGGCGGCGCAGGCGCGGTTTGCGCAGATGACCGTGACCGGCGTCGACGATCCGCTGTTCCGCGCGATCGACGCCGACGACTTCCGCGTCAACGGCGCGGCCGCGCACGACTTCACGAACCTGACGCAGAACGGCCTTGATTCGCGTCACGCTCCCGCTGCCCGCGAACGTCAAGCTCCTCGATTGCGGGTCGACGGTCCCGTGCCCGGCCTCGGCCCGCCCGACCAGCGAGACCGTAGCCGACGTCTGGCGTTCCGTTCCCTCGATCCTCGACGTCGAACATCACCGGCCCCGATGGCGCCACGCCCGCGTGCGCCGCGCGGACCGAACCCGAGCGGCGGCTACCAGCTCGACGGCCGCATCGACACGCTGCAGAACCAGGCGCTCAGCGCGCTGCGCAACCATGCGGCGATCACCGGTCGACCCGCCGGCGAGCTTCCTGGACGACCTGGCAGCCTTCCAGAGCGCGCAGTTCTCCTCGCCGAGCGTGAAGGCGCTGTCCGACGCGATCGCGGCGGGCACGAGCCCGCTGCCCGATCCCGATCCTGTCCTGGACGCGCTGGAGACGGCGGGCAAGGCTGTCTTCAACCGGTCGTGCGCCCAGTGCCACGGCAACATGGGCGGCCATCCGAGCGGCAGCACGCCGATCCAGCAGGGAACGCCGGGCACGCCGACCGCCCTCATCCGCTACCACGAGCATCCAGACCGCGTGTCCGCGGCCGGTCGACACCGTCAATCCGCCGCGCTTCGTGTTCGCGGCGTGCAGCGCGAGCCAGATGGAGAACGTGCGGACCTACGAGATCACGAACAGCGGCGTCGCCGCCGAGCGGCACGCCTTGCGGCGGCGCGCTCCCCAGCCCGCGTGCGTCACGCGAGTCACGACGTCGGATCCGGGCCGCATGCTGCTCACCGGCTACCCGGTCGCCTGGCGGCCCCGGCGACATCCAGCACTTCGACAACCCGAGCCTGCGCGGGATCAGCCCGCACCGCGCCGTACTTCCACAACAACACTGCCGCCACGCTCGAAGACGTGCTCGAGCACTACAAGCAGTTCTTCAAGCGCGTCGCAGATCCAGCACCCGGCAGCGCCGCTCCTCACCACGCAGCCGGGCGTCGTTCCGCCGGTCATCGACCGTCCGTTTACCGACGCCGAGGTTCCGGCGCTGCTCGCTTATCTGCGCAAGCTCTGACGTCGAACCCATGATCTTGCACGCCTGTCCTTTGCCTTGAGGGCGCGCACCGGTCAGCAAGGCCGGCCCATGATCCGGATGTCCCGGTCATTCCGGTATGTCACTCGGGCATGAAGATGACCGACCTTCAGATGCCGCTGTCACTGCGTCAGGGAGTCGAGATGCCGACTGAGCGCGGAATCGCGCAGCTCTACGAGGGAATCGCCCGGGTCCTGCGGATGACGCGGCCGCCGAAGCCCGCCGGACCTGGAGAGCCGGCTTTGCCGGATGAAAGGGATCGAGGCGCGCGTGAAGATGGGCGATGGTTCAGCAATTCGAGCTCTTCATCGACATCGTCCTTCCGGCGCCTGGTCGACTCGAAGGAGAAAACCATCCCCGACAACGCGGTGGTCGAATCGCACAGGCGCATCGCTGCGAACTCTTCGGCTTTTCTCGACGGCACGCGGCTGACCTGGCGCGACATCGTCCGACAGGCGCAGAAGACGCCGGACACGCGCGCTGGTTGGGCGAGCTTCAGCGCTCGATTGCCCAGGCCAGCAACAACGAGCGCTTCCGTCCGGTGCAGGCCGTGTTCCATACCGATGACGGGCTCGTACCAGCCGCAGCTCGTCGAAAAAGGAAGTTTCGTACCGACGGCTCGAGCCGCTTCCACGTCCACTTCGTCGACACCGTCGTCGCGCCGCTTGAGCGAGGTGCAGAACGAGTTCGGAATGCTCGCCACGCTGCTGCAGGCTCGGCCTGCGCTTCCGCTATGAAGTCATCGAGCGCTTCCAGCGGTGCGCGAGAAGCAACGGCAGCGTCGGCCAGTCACCCGTGCGTCGACGTGGTGAAGCCGCTGCGCGATGCGATCGGAGATCGATCGAGAACGACGCGCTCTCGCGCGGCGCCGAGCAGATGGATCGCGACGCCGTGATGGGCCTGTTCGACAGCGACGCGGACCAGGCCGACGATGGCGGATGTCATGGACTCGTGGGACGAGGCGCGCGCGGCGCTGCTTCCGCGACGGATCCCGCCGCCTTCGCCGGAGGACGTCGCGCGCGTGCTCGGCGCGCATGCGGACGATCAACTCACGGCTTCATGAAGCTCGGCACGCGGCGATTCCACGAGCGCTGGTCAAGACGCTGCGGCCGTGAGCCTGTGCCCGTGCGCGACGCTTCTGGCGGCCTGAGACGGACGCGCCGCTCGGGGCCCCGGGCGTGGCGCCAGGGACGCCTGGCCGCGACCGCTTTGGGCCGCACGCGCACTTTTGAAAGAACCGTAATCAATCGTGTGAAAGGGCACACGGGCGGGCGGCGGGGCGTAGATTCCGGCTCTCATGACGGGAGTCCGCGCCCAAGCCGAATCGATGGACACCGGCAAAGCAGTCAGCCGGCTTCGATCGCTGCTGGCCTCCGACAGCACCCAGGACGCTCGAAGACAGCGGTGCTGCGCGATGTCTATGTGTAGAAATCGAAACGGCGATCGAGGCGGGTGTCTCCCCAGGTCGCGCATCCCGGAGGAACTGCGAATCCTCGGGTCGAGATCACGCAGCCTGCCTTCGCAGCGCGCTCCGCGTCGCGGTGCGCGGCCCATGGCCGGAGCGACAGCTGCCGCGGCACGCGCGAAGCGACGACCGATTTCGTGCGCCGGTCCCGTACCCGGAACGCGGTTCGTTCGCTTCGACGACGACGTCGTCGGGCCTCGCTCTACGACGATCGGAAGCCTTCTGAGCCGCCTCATCCGCGCGTCGAGCCGGGTCGATTCCCCGCCCGGGATCCGGGGGCGCCTTAGCGCCGCATCGTCCCGGCCGGCGCGCAGCAGCGCCCAGCAAAAGCACGGTCACGAGCAGGAACACGACGACCAGGGCGAAGGCCACCGCGAGTCCGGCTGAACAGCACGATCGCCGCTGGTCGCGCGCGCGCTTCGCCCCATGCGGCGCAGGCCGAGGGATCATCGCGCCGACCACCAGCCAGCGCTCGAGAGTAGGTCGGCAGCCATTTCGAGAGGCTGCGGTTGTGGCGCAGGCCGCGGCGCTCCAGCTCCGATCCGGCGCTGGCGTCGCGAAAGAGCCAGCCATAGAAGAAGTAGCGCCGCATTTGACGCCGTCAGCGATGCGGGTGCCGTCGTTCGCGGCGGCCGTGTCGGTCGATCGGGCTTCGAACATGCCGGCAGCCTACGTCAGGAAGCCTCGCCTCGCGATTCCCGCGGGAAGTGCCCTGCCTGTCGATCTGATCGTAAATATCCCGGGGGTCGCAACGCCCGCCGATCGGACGACGGCGCTCGCCGAAGTAGGACACGCGGCGAACCCAGACCGGCGATCGGCGCCTACATGCGCTCGCGCATTCGGACGACAGCCAGCGCCGGCGCGATGACCAATCCTGCGGGCGGTTCCGGGCGATGACAGGCCCGGCTTGTTTTAGCCACCGCGCCTTTACATCCGTGGCGCCTCACCGAGGAACGCAGCATGACAAACCGCGCAGACATCGATGCCGCACCGTATGGTCACCAAAGGCCTGCTTCCCGATCGGACAGCAGCGCCGAGCGCGCCTACAACGACATCTCGGCGCGCGGCTACGGCCGGGACGACGTCAACCCCGTGATGAGCGACGACACGCGCAAGCTGCCACTTCCTAGCAATACGTAACTGAACCAGCACAGAGCGTTACGTATTGCTCGACGAACATGTATTCGTGCTTGCCCCGCCGGCAGCACCGCGGCGGCGTGCCAGATGCCGTCGTGATCGCCGTCCCGGAGATGGCAGCAGCCCGCGGCTCCAGTTAAGCGAACTGCCGACGACCCCCGACCACCGACCGCGCTCCTGGGAACTGCCCGACGAACTGCGCGATGCCTGCTCGCACCCCGGCGGACCCTGCGAATTCGGGGTCGATGAAGAGGGATCGCGCAACTCCGGCGGCGAGAGCCAGCCCAAGCCAGGGCAGGATGCGCGTGACGCAGACCGGGCGCTCCGCTACGGAACCGTCATCTGGCGAATCTCGGCCGTGACGCGAGCCTGGACGCTCACCGCAGGCGGCGTCTTCGGCGGCTCTCGGATCGCGTCGTCCAGCCGGTCGGTCGCGCCAGCGGCTCCCAATGCAGCCACCAGGGCCTCCCGAGCACGATGCACAGACGCATCTTGAGCGTGGGAATCGCGCGCCCGTCACCTGCGCCATCTCCTCGTAGCTCAACCCTTCCACGTGCTTCAGCACAAATGCCTCGCGCCTCCACCGGCAACTCGCCAGCGCTCGCTGTACGAGGCGCGACCTGTTCACTGCGCTCCAGCGTGGTCCACGAGTCGGCCTCATCGGCTAGCGCCCCTGCCGGAACCTCGCTGAGCGGGACGTCGTCTGTGCCTCGCGCGCCAGATGGCTGCGGCAGCGATTGCCGGTGATCCTGTACAGCCAGCTCTTCAGATGCCCCGGATCACGGCATTGGCCCAAATGCCGGTAGGCGCGTACGAGACTCTCAGCCACCGCATCGGCCCGCGGCGTCGGCGCTGCGAGCAGTCGCGCGGCGAAGCGCAGCAGGCCCGGCTCGTAGCGCCGGATGAGAACCCCGAACGCCTCGCCATCGCCGCCCAGGACCCGGGCGACTACCTCGACGTCCGGTGAGGCTGTCGTTCACCTGTTGAGTGACCCCCCGCGAGTGGCGCAACGTCACGGGTTTCAAGCGTTTCGCGAGCGGCTGCAAGAAGCGTCGTGGCGCGAATGCCGGCTTTCGTCATGCCGCCCGCAAAGGTCCTCAGGGTCGCCTGCGCTCGGCGCCGGTAGGCGAGGTCGTGCGGTCACAACCGCCAGGTGGGCGAGGAGAGGGCAGCCGCGGCGGCATTGGCCCCCGGAAGCACGTCGTCGAAGACGTGCTTCGTGCGGTCCCCAGCTACCGTGGGTGACTCCGGCTGTCCGCGACGCCCGGAGCCTTCCACTGCATCATGGTAGCCGCCAGGGGATCGGCGTAAGCGCTGCTCGAGAATGGCCGGCGAGATCGATCGCGATCTCGAGGAATAGCGCCGGTCGCCGGTCAGCTGGTGTGCCGCCAGGCTGCGCGGATGCCACCTGCACCTGATCCTGCAACAAGCCGGGTGGTGTCGTTCCTGGCGATTGCCCACCGCCAACCGTGTGGCGCACCCCCACCCGCGCGCGTAGGAGCGCTGCAGCAACACGTCGAACGCGGCTCGCGCGCGCGTGCTCCACCGCCGCGTCACCGAGCGTCGCGGCTGCGAGCATCGCGTTCTCGCATGATGAACGCCTGTTGGTCGGCGACACCGCGTCGCCGGAGAGCGACGCAACATCGGGGAGCTCACGTGCAAGTCGCGCAGCAGCGCGCGGCCCGAATCACGGTAGCGCGCGTCGCTCGTGCACGACCCACGCCTTGCGCCAGCGCGCCGATCAGCGCCGCGCGCGCCGAGCCGGGGGCGCGTCGTCACCCGCGGCAACGTTTGCGGTGTCAGCATGAGATCGAGCGCCGGCGCGCGCGACGGCGAGGGCGTTGGTGTCCTGAAAGCGGGCGTACTCTGTGAGCAGCAGCGACGCGGCTTCGACATGCGTGACGCTGTTTCCCGTCATCCCCGCCCCCACGGCGTCGTCGAGATCGCGCGCGACCCATGGCAATTCCGTCGCGGAGTAGCGAAGCGCGGAGCAAGCCGGGCGCCTCGCCCCCACCCGTGAGCATGAGTTGCCGCATGCAGGCCGCCTGCTGCACGATGGACGGACGCTCATCGCGATATCGCTTCGCGATCTCGGGCAACAGCTGTTTCAGTCCGCGGCCGGTGACCGGATCGTCGGCGGGAAAGTATGTGCCGCCGAAGAACGGCGAGCCGTCGCCGGTCAGAAAGACGGTGAGCGGCCAGCCGCGCAGTCCCGCGAGACGCCCGACGGCCGTCTGATAACGTCTGCGCCACGTCGGGCCGTTCATCGCGATCGACGCGAACCGGAACGAAGCAGCGCGTTGATGAGGGCAGCCGATCTCGGGGTCGGTGTAGATCGCGCGGTCGGTCTCGTCGCACCAGTGGCACGCATCGCTGCCAGACGTACGAGCAGGACGGGCCGGTCGAGCTTGGCCGGCGAGCGCGAAAGCGTCGCGCCCCCACGGCTGCCAGTCGCACCGGCTGCCGCGCCGCCCGCGCGAGGTAACTCGTACCCGACTGGGCCATGCGGTTCGTGAACGGCCCACGCTCGCCGAAGCACGCGCGAGAGCACGGCGCTGCAGATGACGAACACGACAGGAGTCGACATCGAGGCGACGCACGCGGAGAGATACCCCGTCTCCCGGAGCAACCGTGCCGCTATATTGGCGGCATGACCGCCGTGACCATAACCCCAAAGACGAACGGTCCGCTAATCATCGAGGGCCCGGTGCGGATCGTGACACCTGATGGACGGGAATTGCCCCCCACCCCGCAAAGACGGCAAACCGGCGGAAGTCGTTGTGCTGTGCAGATGTGGGGGCTCGGCGACGAAGCCGTTTTGTGACGGAACGCACAAACGCACTGGTTTCCAGGACGGCTCGGGGTACCCCTGGCTGAGCACGACCTTATTATGTTGTCTGGCGCTTGCAGGCTTCCCGTTCCCCTGTACCCGTGCCCCTGAACTGGAGGAGCGACCGACAATGGCAAAGGCAAAGAGCACGATGGCCGCAGATGAAGGTTACTGCGTGAAGTGTAAGGCGAAGCGGAAGATCTCGAACGCCCAGCAGGTGAAGATGGCCAACGGCCGCCCCGCGCTCAAAGGTGTCTGTCCGGTCTGCGGGACGGGAATGTTCAAGATCCTGCCGCCCAACGCCGCCAAGTAACCGCCCCGGTCCATCTACATTCACGCGCCCCGACGATGCTAGTCCGGGGCGCGCCTTTTCATACCGGACCGTGTAGCAGGCAGGCCAACCTGCCGGCAGTAGTACGCAACGAGTCTCCAGCTTCGCGAATTCTGCCGCTGGGCGTCCTGAATGGCGTAGACGTGCTGCTTGAGGTGAGCAGGTGCGACGAGCATGCTGTAGTCGTACCACTTTCCGATGCGCGGCATTGGTGCTGTCACCGCGCGAAGTCGGGTCTGGCGCGTAGCATCATCCGCCGGCACATGCGTCACTGCGTCGAACGCCTACCACTCCGAGATCGAGCGCACCGGCTTCCGCCGTGCTGCGGCGAAACGTGACGTCACGGTCGGAACCCCAGCTCCCGCCACGCAAGTTGCTGCCAGCTGATCGCCGCGTCGACGCATCGAGCGTGTAGGCGCTGTCCGCATGAGGGCCGAGCCCGTATGGCGGGAACTCTGGCTTGGTGAACGCCCCGATCAGTAACGACGCCGACGAGCAACAGGAACGCCGCCTGCGAGCGCCCAGCACCAGGAGAGGCGCGTCAAGCCTCGGCCATGAATGGATACCACGGGTCCCTGGGCGGCACAAAGTTCTCTTTGATCGTTCGCGCACTCGGTCCAGCGGATCAGGTTGAGCATGCTCCCGGCCTTGTCGTTCGTTCCGCTGGCTCGCCCGCCGCCAAACGGCTGCTGCCCGCACGACCGCGCCGGTGGGCTTGTCGTTGACGGTAGAAGTTGCCCGCGGCGTAGCGGAGCGCCGCATCGGCGCTCGTTGCAGCGCGGCGCGATCCTGCGCGAACACGGCGCCGGTGAGCGCGTACGGGCGATGTGCGGTCGACGAGCGCCAGCGTCTCCTGCCACTGCGTTGTCGGATAGACGTAGACCGTCAGCACCGGTCCAAAGATCTCTTCGCACATCGTGCGGTACATCGGATCCTCGACCTGAATCAGCGTCGGATGGATGAAGTACCCATCGGTGTCGTCACAGTCGCCGCCGAACAGGATCTTCAGCCTTGGGATCGTTCCTGGCGCCGGTCGATGTAGCCTGCTTGATCTTGTCGAACGGCTTTCTTGTCGATCACCGCGCCCATGAAGTTGCGGAAATCGGTCGGGTCGCCGACGCGACACCTCCGGCGAGCATGGCGCAGTACGCGATCGCGCACCTTGGGCCAGATCGATTCGGGCACGTAGGCGCGCGACGCGGCGCTGCACTTCTGGCCCTGGTACTCGAACGCGCCCCGCACGATCCCCGTCGGCGAGCGCATCGACGTCGGCGCTCGCGTGCGCCACGATGAAATCCTTGCCGCCCGTCTCGCCGACGAGACGCGGATAGTCGGCGTAGCTCGTCAGATTGGTCGCGACCTGCTGCCACAGCGTCTGAAAGACTTCGGTCGAGCCCGTGAAGTGGATGCCCCCGAGGTGGCGATCGGCGAGCAGCCGCTCGCTGATGACGGTCGGCGGAGCCGGGCACGAAGTTGATCACGCCGGGCGGCAGCCCTGCTTCTTGCATCAGACGGAACAGCAGGTAGTTCGAGTACGCCGCCGTGGCCGCCGGCTTCCACACCACGGTGCACGCCCATGATCGCCGGCGCCGTCGAGAGATTCCCGCCGATCGATGTGAAGTTGAAAGGCGAGATCGCGTAGACGAAGCCTTCCAGCGCCGCGATACTCGAGCGCGTTCCACAGTGCCCGACGGCGACATGCGGCTGTACGGCCTGAATCTGTTCGGCGTAATGGGCGTTGAAGCGCCAGAAATCGATCAGCTCGCACGCCGCGTCGATCTCCGCCTGAAACGCCGTCTTGCTCTGGCCGAGCATCGTCGCGCGCGTTCACCATCGCGCGCCAGCGCGTGGCGAGCAGGTCGGCGGCTTTCAGAAAGACGCCGCGCGATCGGCCAGGCTCCACGGACGACCATTCACGCCACGCCGTCGCGGGCCGCCTTGATGGCGTGCGTCGACCTCTTCCGGCCCCGCCTGATGGACCTTGGCCAGCACGTGGCGATGGCAGTGCGGCATCACCGCATCGACCGTCTTGCCGGTGCGTGATCTCCGTTCCCGCCAATGACGACGGGGATTTCGATCTGACGGCCGCTGAGGTCTCGTGAGCGCCTGCTTCAGCTCGCCGCGCTCTCGGTTTCCGAGCCTGGGCGTAGGACAGAACAGGCTCGTTGACCGGGGTGGGAATCTTGGCTGAGTTCATGGCCGGAAATCTAACCGGGGAACCCCGGAGTGTTCTGGAGGTGAACTATGACCATCGATCCCCGGACCAGAATCGGTCACGTGCACTTGACCGTCAGCGATCTCGACCGCTCTCTCGCGTTCTACCGCGACGTGTCTAGGGTTCGAAGTCACGTCCCGTTACGGGCCGCGACGCCGTCTTTGTCTCCGGCCGGTGGCTATCACCATCACATCGGCCTGAATACCTGGGCGGGCCGCGGCGCGCCTGCAGCCGCCCGCGGGCACCACCGGCCTCTACCACTTCGCGATTCTCTTTGCCGACCGTGCCGCTCTGCCGCCGCCGTGCGCCGTGTGCTCGATGCACGGCGTGGCGCTCGAAGGCGCATCGGATCATGGCGTGAGCGAGGCGATCTACCTGCGTGATCCCGACGGCAACGGCATCGAGCTGTATCGCGACCGACCTGGAAAGCGAATGGCCGCGCGGTCCGGACGGTTCAGCATCCAGATGCACACGCGGCCACTGATTTGCAGGCGCTGCTCGCGGCTTAAGGTTTTTCGGTCGGCTTCGCGCTGCGGCGGGAGCGGCAGCGCAATCGTGAACGTCGTTCCCGTGGCGAGTGCGGATTCGACGGTCAACCGACCGCCGAACGTTTCTTCCGTAACACCTCGAGCTTTGGCGACGTTGGCGCCCGCGCCGCGGCCGCGGACGACGAGCTCGAGGTCCCTGCCCTTCTGCTCGAGCCGTACCCGTCACGGGAGACGGCGCCTCACCGGTCGTTTCCCGCCGCGCTGCGGACCAGGTTCATCGAGCACGTCGAACAGCGCGTTCGGATCGCTCGCGCAGATAGCTCGACTCGAGTGTCGTGGTAAACTCGAGGTCGATGGCCCGATCCCGCAGGATCCGGCGCTCGAGCGGTGAGGCACGAGCGAACGACTCGCACAGCGTCGAAGCGCTCGGCCGGCCTGCGGGCGTCGCGCCGCGCGTCGTCCGGCGTTCGCGGACCGCCCGCAGCAGCTCCGTCGTGCGATCGATGTCATCGAGCACCTGCCCCAGATCGTCCAGCAGCGAAAGCCGCCGATCCGCGGCGAGGTCGACCCAGCGGCCAATCGACTCCATGGACAATTGAAGACCGGCGCGAGCGGCCGTCAGCGGATTGCTCAACTGGTGCGCCAGGATTCCGGAGGACACCGCGCCGCGTCTTGCACCACCCCGGCCATCGCGCCGAGCGCGAGGCCTGCCAGCTCCAGGGCGAGCCGCTCGCGGCTCCGCCGCTCGCGGCCACCTGGAGGCGGGGCCGGCGCGCGTGAGCGCACAGGTGCGACGACCCACGAGTCAGGGGTCTCACCGCAGGTGAGCCCACCCAGCGGGATCCGACGGGAATCGGGACATTCCAGCGCGCGCAACGTCGCGCCGAGGTCGAAGCGTGGGGACAGCCGCACCGAGATTGGGGATCGGCACTGGTGGCGCGCGCCACGGCTTCGTGTGCGCCGGTGACTCCCACAGGATGACGGGCCGCCCCAGAACCGCACTGGCCTGGCGCAGAACCTCGCCTGCGTCCCCTCGACTAGCTGCTGCGGTCAACGATTTCTCCTGGCATTCCCAATCGTGAATTGGGAGCCATCGGGCGAGTTGCGGGGCGCAACCTAGAAATTGTGCCTCAGGCACCGGCGTCAAGCGCATTGACACCTCTTCCAACCCGTGACTAGCGTGGGCCCCATGACTACTCCTCCGTCGGGTTTCCCTTCCCGGCCGTCCGTCGGCCGGTCGTCTTTTGCCATCGCGATGAAGGATTACACGTTCATCCGCCCAGGCATCGCGGTGACGTTCAGCGCGCTCACGCTCGCGCTCGCCCTGGTGATTGGCGTCGTGGCTGATCTTCTCGCTGCGTGAGGCGGCCGCAGACGGTGACGCACGGGGCCAAGACGGTGGAAACGCTGCACCGCTACAGCGCCGGACTCGAGGTCTGGCGCCAGATGTCGACCAGCGACCGACGCCGCCTATCGCCGGCCTGAAGCTCATCGGCGCAGCGCGACAGCCTGGGACGCGAGCCGCGAGTCCAACTCGCCGAGCTCGCCAACGCCATGGAGGACGACCGTGAGCGCGATCTCGTCCAGAACGTGCTGCTCGGCCTCGACGAGCACCGGGCCTCGGCCGGCACCCAGGCGCGCGCAGGCGATGATCGTGCTGCTGGCAAGGCAGGATTCGGCGATGTTCCACGCAGCGCAGGCGTCGCAGCAGGCGGTATTGCTCTCCGGCGGTCCTGCTCGCGCTCACGATCATCGCCGCCGGTATGCTGATCGTCCCCATGGCGTGGCTGTACGTGCGCCACAAGCGCGGAGCGACCATCGAAGTGAAGGTTTAGATGCCGAAGGCTGCGCGCCAAGCCACGGACGCATCGCCACCATCGAGAGCGCTCGCGCGAGCGCGAGCGGCTGCGCACGGTCGTTTTCCCTGAGCACGAAGACCTTGCCGTCGCTCGTGGCCGAGCGCATCATCGACATCATTCACCGCGAGACGCGCGCCAAGGGCAAAGTCGTGCTCGGGCTCGCGCACCGGCAGCACACCGCTCGGCGTCTACGAAGAGCTGATCCGCCGCCACCAGGCGGGCGACGTCGATTTCTGCGCGCGTCATCACGTTCAATCTCGACGAGTACTACCCGATGACGCCCGAGAGCCCGGCACAGCTATCACCGGTACATGTGGGAGAACTTCTTCGCGCACGTGAACATCGCGAAGGAGAACGTGCACATCCCTGAATGGCACGACCCCGCGCGAGCGGGTCGCCGAGAGCCTGCGCGGCGTACGAGGACGCGATTCGCGCCGCCGGCGGGATCGACTTCCAGCTGCTCGGCATCGGCAAGACGGGACACGTCGGCTTCAACGAGCCCGGCTCCGACGCCGCCTCGCGCACGCGCATCGTCACGCTCGACACGCTGACGCGCAGGGATGCCGCCGCCGATTTCTTCGGCGTCGAGAACGTGCCGCGCGAAGCGATCACGATGGGCGTCGCGACGATTCTCGACGCGAAGGAGATCGCGCTGCTGGCGACAGGCGAGCACAAGGCGGGCATCGTCGCGCGCGCCGTCGAGGGCGAGATCTCGACCCGACGTCGCCGCGACGTTCCTGCAGCGGCATCCGAACGTCGCGGTCGTACCTCGACCTGCCGGCCGCGGCCGAGCTCACGCGGATCAAGACGCCCTGGCTGCTCGAGGGGACGTCGACTGGACGCCGGCCATGATCGGAGCGCGCCGTCGTCTGGCTCGCGGACCGCAGCAGCAAGGCGGTGCTCAAGCTGTCCGCCAAGGATTACGCCGAGAATCAGCTGAGTCCGCTGCTCGCGCGCGCCGGCTCGGCCGGGCCCATCAACGGCCAGGTGTTCAACCGGCTGCGCGACAAGATCCGCGGCCGCGCCAAGCTGCCGACGCACGAGCGGCGTGCTCGTGTTCTCACCCCATCCCGACGACGACGTCATCTCGATGGGCGGCATTCTTCGCAAGCTGTGGGAGAACGAAAACCAGATCGTCGTGGCGTACATGACGAGCGGCAACATCGCCGTGTTCGATCACGACGTCACGCGCCATCTCGATCTTCGTCGAGCGCGCGCGCCGGCGTCGCTCGGCCTCGATGCCCGCGCGTCGTGCAGCGCGCGCGGGCCAGCGGTGAGCTGCGGGATGGAGCAGAAGGCGCCGGGGGACATCGACATCCCGGTCGTGCAGGACCTCAAGAAATTCATTCGCGAGTCGGAGGCGATCGCGGCACTCGCGGCGGTCGGGATTCCGCCGAGTGCCGCGCGGTTCCTCGACTCTGCCGTTCTATCAAACCGGTGAGGTGCGCAAGCGCCCGCTCGAGCGACGACGACGTCGCGATCGTGTTGCGATTGTTCGAAGACGACGCGGCCCGACCTCGATGTTCGTCGCGGGCGATCTCTCCGGATCCGCATGGCACGCACCGCACGTGCAAGGCCGCGGTCGAGCAGGCGCTCGCGTTCGGTACAAGGCATGCACAGCGTCCCGAGGTCTGGCTGTATCGCGGGCGCCTGGCAGGAATGGTCACTCACCGACGCGGACGTGCTGGTCCCGCTGTCGCAGGACGAGCTGCACGCCAAGGTCCTGGCCATCTTCCGCCATCAGTCGCAGAAGGACACCGCGCCCGTTCCCGGGTACGACGAGCGCGAGTTCTGGCAGCGGGTGGAGGCGCGGAATCTGGAGACGGCCGCCCGCGCCGACCGGCTGGGCCTGCCTGAGTACTACGCTATGGAAGCCTATGTAATTCAACGCGTTTAGCCGTCGCATCGTTGCACGGCAGACTCCCCGTTCATTATGTTGGCGCCGGCATTCGTCCCCTTTCGGAGGAGGCCCAACCGATGAGCGCTTCAACCACCAAGGCACTCAGCCTGGGATCGTCGCGGCAGCTCTGGGCGATTATTTCCCATCTCGGCAAGATCAACCTGCAGCTCGTGGCCCGTGTTCATCGGCCTCGCGTGCTTCGTCGGCGCGGGCGGCGGTGTCACGGGGCTTCAGAAGTCTCCTCGGCAAGCACGCTTTCGGGCGTCGTCTGGGCGGCGGTCTACATCGCGCGGTGTCACGGCAGCGCTCGGCCGGCAGGAGATCATCGACGCGCTGGTGTTGGGCGCCGCGGTGTCCGGCATGGTGTACCAAGCCCGGTTCCATCCGTTGCTCGGCTACACGACCGGTGTCATCGGTCGGCGCCGCGACGTATGTCGCGATGAACTTCCGGACGTTCGCGATGAACGGCGCGCTGTCCGCGTTGCCATCGCATTGGCGATCCGGTGCGTCCTGGGGATCGTGGCGGAACGGCTGGCGTGAGGCGTCTGGGGCGGATGCGCGTCGTCCCGGCCATGTCGAACCGCTAGAAAAAACCAAACCCGGAGCCACGCGCTGCGCTCCGGGCTGGCGAGGCCGGGCCAAGTGGCCGTCGACACTTGACCACGACCTACCGAGATCAGAATCTATGCTCGCACGCTTCGGTGCAGGTGACCGTGGGCGCGAGCTTTGTTAGGAATACCGTCCGGTCGACTTCGTCGAGTGTTGCCGGGTGAGCGGCCAGAGGATTCTTCAGGACATGAAGTCTCTTCCTCACGACGCAGTTTCCGCGTGAGACGCGGCGCAGTCGTCGTGGCCTGCTGTTGCTCGCGTTCGGCGTCGCGGTCGCGCTGGCAATTCAGGCCTACGGCGTGCGCGCGCTACCATCGACAGCACAGGCGCGATCGCGCGCTGCGGACTACGCCGCGCTCTCCGCCGCGCGCGTCGCCCAACGTTCAGCCGTCGACCTGTACTGGTACTCGATCCTTCCCCGTCCTCAAGGCACTGCAGCAGGCACACCAGAACGGCCCGCAGCGACCGTTGCCGCTCCCGAAAGCGATGTCGTTGTCAGCGATGGAGCGCCCCCATGCGCTGCAGTCGTCGATTCGTTTCTCATTCCGATTCGATTTACTGACGAAAAAGCTCGAGACCGCGGGCCAGCCGATCTCGGCAGCGACACGCGCGTGGCTGCCGGATACCTCTGATAGCGCACACGCGCACGATCTACGACACCGTCGTGGCATCAGGGTGACGATCCTCGGCCAGCCGGGCGGGAGCGGCACTACGTCGCGTACACCGTGCTGCGCGACAAGGCGGGTGTGCTGCGAACCGCGCTTGGCTTCGACGTCGACCCTGGCGTCGCTGCGGCCCGTCATCAGCTCTGGCGATCGAGAAGTTGCGCGCTGCCGCGCGCCTTTGACGGGTGGGGTGCAACGACTCGATGGGGCTCGATCATCATCACCGACCGTTACGGCGTCGAGCTCGTACTCGCTCCGCGGTGCAGTACACCTCGCCGTTCACGGCTCGCGACACCCTCGGTACAGACATGGGCGACCTGTACGCGCAGATCCACGCTGCGCGCCGAGGTCGCGGATCACCTCATCATCGGCGGCTCTGCCGAAGTCACGCCTGCCGCTCATCCTCGTTCTGCTGGCAGTCACCGCCGCTTCTCATCGGCACGGCGCTCGTCCAGCTGCGCGCGTGAATCGCAGCTCGCGCGGCTGCGCAGCGACTTCATCTCCGGCGTGTCACACGAGCTACGCACGCCGCTCGCGCAGATCCGGATGTTCTCCGAGACGCTGACGCTGGGTCGCGTGCGCTCCGACGACGAGCGGCGCCGCTCACTCGCGATCATCGACCAGGAAGCGCGCCGGCTCACGCATCTGGTCGAGAACCTGCTGCATTTCTCGCGCTCGGAGCGCCAGACCACGCACATCACGCCCGGAGCCGACCGCGCTCGCCCCGCTCGTCCAGGAAGTGATCGACGGCTTTGCGCCGCTCGCGGCGGCGCGCGGCGCCACGCTGGCCGACGTCGGTTCCGGAGGATCCTGATCGTGCCGGCCGATCCCGGCGCGGTACGCCAGATGCTGCTCAACCTGCTCGACAACGCGGTGAAGTACGGCCCGGCGGGCCAGGAAGTCCGCATCGGCGCGACGCGCGAGAACGGCGTCGGCGCGGCTCTGGGTGGAGGACGGCGGACCCGGCATTCCACGCGCCGACCGCGAGCGCGTGTGGGAGCGGTTCTGGCGGCTCGAGCGCGATCGCGGACTCCGTCGGTCGCCGGCAGCGGCATCGGGCTGGCCGTCGTGCGCGAGCTGGCCTACCTGCATCACGGCCGGGCGTGGCATCGACGAGACCGCGCCCGACCGCCGGAGCCGGCACGCGCGTCGTCATCGAGCTCCCGCGCATGATCGCCGCTGCGATCAGCGACCGAAGCGCATCCTCGTCATCGAGGACAATCCCAGATCTCGCGTACGGCCTGCGCAACAATCTCGAGATCGAGGGCTACGAGGTCGAAGTCGCCAAAGACGGCACGCAGCGGCCTGCAACGCGCGCCACGACGGCGAACGCCCGATCTCGTCGTGCCTCGATCTGATGCTTCCAGGCATGGACGGGTTCCGCGTGCTCGCGGCGCTGCGCGACGAAGGGCACAGCGCATGCCGGTGCTGATCCTGACCGCCCGCGGCGAAGAAGCCGACAAGGTCCGCGGGCTGAGGCTCGGCGCCGACGACTGCGTCACCAAACCGTTCGGCGTGCTCGAGCTGCTGGCGCGCATCGAAGCGCTGCTGCGCCGCGTGCGTGGCGTCCCAAGAAGAACGGCGGCCCGCCCGCACCGCCGTTCGAGAAGTTCGGGGACATCGAGGTCCTCACGCCATCCGCGGACCGTGCTGCGCGATGGCTCGCACCGGTCACGCTGACGCCCAAGGAGTACGACCTGCTGCTGGCGCTCGTTCGGCGCGACGGCGCCTGCATCACCCGCGGCGAGCTGTTGACCGAAGTCTGGGGCTACAGCGTCGAGGTGATGAGCCGCACGGTCGATACGCACGTCGCCGAGCTGCGCCGCAAGCTGAGCGCGACCCGGCCAATCCGCAAGCACATCCTCACGGTGCGGAAGACCGGGTACCGCCTCGCCTGCTGACTAGCGCGCGGGCGGTCCCACCGCCGCTGAATCGAACACCAGCCGGATCTCCTCGACCCGCGTCGAGTCGCGCATCAGTCAGATTCGTCACGAGTGCGATCACGATCGCGTGAGTCGCGGGTCGAGTCCGAACATGGTCTGTGCCGCCGACCGACTCGCCCCCGTGAAAGCAGTCCGATGCCCCAGCGTATCACTCCTGACGAACCAATCCGATGCCATACGGCGTCGCCGCGCCGGCGCTCGTGTACGCTGGGCGTCACTAGCAACTCGAGCGTCGCGGCTTTGAGGTACCCTCGGCTTCAAATGCGCATTGCCGAAACGGACCAGGTCTTCGGCGGTCGAGAGGAACCCACCTCCCGCCCATTTGTAGCTGTTATCCACCGTTGGCGAGCGGCACGAACTGGCCGTTCTCGGTCCGATCATAGAACTGCGTGCGATTGACAATCAGGCTGTCCGTTCTCGTCCGGTGCCGTGCTGGTCAGATTCCGAGCGCCGGAACACGTTCCGGCTCGGCGTACGCGAGGAACTCGCTCGCCCGCGGCGCTCTTCGCGACCACCACCGCGCTGAGGGGAGATTTCAGAAGCCGTAGTCTCGAGTAGGAGAACTTCGTTCCGCGGCCGCCACGAGCGAATCATTCTGGAAGACCGCGCGAGTGCCGCAGTGACGGACGGAAAGCGCTGACGGAGCACAAACTCGTTGCCCTGGCAGTAAGCGTGCTGGAATCCCGGCGAGATGCCCACCCAGCTCCGCACGAGCCGTGATCGGGGTTCCTTGTATCGGAAACGACGGCACAGCGCTGGATGGGGACGTCGAGATCCAGCTTTGCCGCTCTCGCAGAGTTGCGCGACGGCATCGGCGGCGAGCGGCTTCGACACGCTTCCGATTCTGGAATTGAGTGCGCGTCGTGGTCTGGCGCTTGGCTTCGACATCGGCATATCCAAACGCTTCCGACCACACGAGTTTGCCGTCCACAGCGACGCGCGATCGCGAACCCGGGAATATCTGGCGCCAGCTTTTCACACGCGATCGCGTGTCCGTTGCCGGGCAACGTCCCAGCGATGATCGACCGAATCCAGCCATCAGCTGGCCGAGAGACGCAGACCGTCTGCAATAGCAACAGCGCAACACGCACCGCTTTGACTCCGCTGGAGGAGCGATAAGATACACCGCCCATGAACGACTCGCGCACGTCAGAGCTTCGTCGGAAGGCTGGAGTCCTGGGGACGGCTCCACACCGAGGGCCCGATGCTCGTCCTCCCAATGCGTGGGACGCGGGCAGCGCCTGGGCTTACCTCGAAGCCGGGTTTAAGGCGCTCGCGACGACGAGCGCGGGAATCGCGTTCAGTCTGGGCTATCCGGACGGTGAGCGCATTTCGCGCGACGAGATGCTAGGCCGCCGTCGCGCGGGATCACCCGCCGTACCGACGTGCCGATCACCGCCGACATGGAAGCAGGCTACGGGATGACGCCCCAAGCCGCGGTGGAGACGGCCCGGCGCGCTCATCGACGCGGGCGCGGTGGGGATGAATCTCGGAAGACCTGCATGGAGCGGCAAGCACCTGATCGACTTCCCGGCTTGCCGTCGAACGCGTCGTGGGCAGTCCGTGCCGCCGCGATGCGGCGGCGCGCCCTCGTGCTCAACGCGGCGCACCGATGCGTCTGAGGCCCCGAGCTGCTGGCCGGAGCAGCGACTGAGGAGGCCGTGCGGCGCGGAATGCGTTCCGTGAAGCCGGCGCAGACTCCGTGTTCGTGCCGTTCGTTGGCGACCGGGGCACCATCGAGCGGCCCGTACAGCCGATCCGCGCGCCGCTCAACGTGCCTGCGGCACTCTCGAACGCGCCGACGCTCAAGGCGAGCCTGCAACACTTGGGGTACGGCAAGCGTGATCGTCCGGGTCGGCGCCAATGCGCGCCACGCTGGGACTGGCGCGGCGCATGGCGCGCGAAACGGAAGCTGGCAGAAAGGGACGCACGGGACACTCGAGGCGTACGGAATACCGTTCGCCGGATCTGCAGAAGCTGTTCGCCTAGTTCAGCTCGACGTGCAGGTGATCGGCGGTGCCGACGTGCCGCCGCGTGTCGAATCCCATCAACCAGAAGTAGAACTGCACCCCGCGATTCTGATCGCGCCGCGGCCTGTGGTGCGCAGATCGACCGCGTGGATCCAGCCGTCGGGCTGTTTGTAGTGCCGCGTGCGGGCGTTGGACCGCAGTCCCATCTTCGTGTAATCCTGGTTGGCGGCCCGTATCGGTAATGAGCATGTCGCGGTCCACGAGAATCAGCGTCGACAGGGCGAGCCGCAGCAGCGGATGCACCGAGTGATAGTAGAGCGGCAATACGCAACTGAACGAAGTACAA
>ERZ1370068.7999-contig-6883_pt1 | contig 28221 bp, 29 predicted proteins | sample MGYA00561227_ERZ1370068 | MGnify/ENA primary metagenome ERZ1370068 (study PRJEB38410, sample SAMEA6850437) | metagenome | study: Metagenomic assessment of the ecological functions of the soil: analysis of the soil microbiota associated with the...
AGTAATACTTCCTGCGGTTCAGTTACGTGATATGCTCGTCCTTCAGCTTGCGGCGGGTCTCGAGAAAAAGTATCCGACCGTGGGCACGCGATGCCGGCCGGGCAGGAACTTCAGCTCGAGGTCGTTGCGCAGGGCGACCGTGCCGCCCGGCACGGCGGGCGTGACGTGGACGCCGTAGTCCACCTTCTCCAGGCGGTGCGAGATCGCGAGCCAGGCCTCGAGGTCGAGGACCGCCTCCTCGGGCGCGAAGACCCGCGCGGGAGGGAAGCCCCCTGGAGCGTCCGGCGCGATGCGTGGTGCGCGAGGCCCGCCGCATGGTCCGAGATGGCCGTGCGTCAGGGCAGACCGTCGAGTAGCCCACGGTGTCGTCAGGCGCCCGCCCGAACTCGAGCAATGTGTGGAAGCCGGGGACTTTATAGAAAGACTCGTGCCCCGCGATCGAAACCCCTTCGATCGCGATGCCGGCCGCATCGATCCGAACCCGGCCGCGCCCCTCGGGATAATCGGAAGACATCGCCGAAGCCTACCAAGCCCTGTCATTCTGAGGGAGCCTGGCGGCCTCTGTCGTTCTGAGGAGCGGAGCGACGAAGAATCTCTGGAAGGTGAGTGCTCCAGGGCACGAACACAGATCCTTCGCTTCGCTCAGGATGACAAGGCTGGGGGGACGGGATAAAGGCTCAAGTAACCTAGCCCCGGTGCGCGTTGACCTCTTCGACTATTTCCTCCCGGCGGACCGGATCGCGCAGACGCCGCGGCCGCGGGGGACGAGCCGGCTCCTGGTGCTCGACCGGAAGACTGGAGCCATCGCGCACCGCCGGTTCGCCGAATTCCCGGACTCTGCTCCGGGAGGGAGATGTCCTCGTTGCGCAACGATGTGCGGGTCCGAAACGCGCGGCTCTACGGACGCGACCAGGAGGGGCCGCCTCGTTGAGATCTTTCTCCTGCGCGCAATCGGAGAGGGCCCGCGGCGCTGGGAGGGCGCTTGCCCGGCCGGGCCGGCAGGGCGAAGAAAGGCGGCCATGTTCGATTCCCGGGAGCGCTGACCGGCCGCGTCGAGGAAGTCCGGGACGACGGCCGCCGCGAGGTCGTGTTCGATCGCGACGTGGACTCGACGCTCCTCGACCAGATCGGTAATGTTCCTCTTCCCCCACATCCGGCGCGAACCCGGATCGCCCGACCGGCCCGGAGGACCGCGAGGCCTACCAGACCGTCTGACGCGAAGGAGCCGCTCGCCGTCGCCGCGCCGACCGCGGGCCTCCACTTCACCGAGGGGCTTCTCGAGAGTGTCCGGGACCGGGGCGTCGTGATCGCGGATCTCACGCTCGCGGTCGGCGCCGCGACGTTCAAGCCCGTCACGAGCGACGAGACCGAAAAGCATTCCTTCGACCCGGAGGATGCCGTCATCCCGTCGGTCACCCTCGGCGCGATCGCCCGCGCCAGGAAGAGGGGCGGCTGGATCGTCGCCGTCGGAACGACGGTGGCGCGGACTCTGGAAACGGCCGCGCGTCTCCCGCAGAGGCCTCGAGCCGGGCCAGGACCGGCATTTCCCGCCGACATCTTCATCACCCCGGGCTTCGAGTTCCGTGCCGTGAACGCTCTGCTGACGAACTTCCACCTTCCCCGCTCGACCACTTCTCATGCCTCGTCTGCGCCTTCGCCGGCCGCGAAAACGTCCTCGCCGCCTACGACGCCGCGATCCGTGGAGGGCTATCTCTTCTACCCTACGGCGACGCGCATGCTCATTCTCGACGAAGCCTGAGCCGCAGGGCGGCGGTATGGGCCGGGGTCGTTCCGCAGCAGCCGCCGACGATGCGCGCGCCGAGCGCGAGCCATTCCCGGGCGAGATCCGCGTAATCCTCGGGCGAGACGGTCTCGGCGAAGACCGTTCCGATCCTCGCCGCTCGGCGGCCCCAGGTTTCCGTAGGCGGCGAGCGGCACGCCGGGCAGCGGCGCGCGAGCGCGCGAGAGATCCGCGGCCGAGCCGCCGGGCGGGAACGCAATTGATCGACAGGCGCTTCGAGGCTTGAGTGAAGCCAGCGACCCGACGGCCTCTTCGATCGGCTCTCCGGAGAGGAGCTGGCCCTGCCCGTCGGTGATCATGGAGGCGATGACCGGCAGGCCCGGTCGCCCTGGCCCATCGCGCGGCCGCCGCGAGCTCGCGGACGGTGTTCTGCGTCTCGATCGAGGATGCCGGTCCACGCCGGCGGCGGCGAGCGACTCGGCCTGGACGGCGTGCTCCCTGCTCGAGGCCTCGCCCAGCCGGGCGAGATCGGGCCGGTAGCAATCCTCCAGCGGCGAAAGCGAGCCGGCGACGAAGACCGGCCGCCCGGCCGCGCGCGCGGCCTCCCGCGCGAGCGCGGACCGCGGTCGTGGTCAGCTCGGCCGACGCGCTCGTCGAGGCCCTCGCGGCGCCAGCGTGCGGCGGTGGGTCCGGAAGGTGTTCGCGGTCAGGATCTCGGCGCCGCGCGGCGCACCTCCTCGCGGTGAATGGCGCAGGACGAGCTCCGGGCACGTCGATCAGCGCGCGGGCGCTCCAGAGCGGCAGGCGCGTCGCGCGCCCCGCCGCTCGAGCTCGGTCCCCATCGCCGCGTCGAGCAGCAAGCGAGGCCCGTCCCGGATGCGCGTCGGAGCGCCACGCCGCGCTCAGCCGATGCCATGGATGCCATAAAAAATAAGGCCAGAGCGAACTCTGGCCTGATAAAATCAGGACTAGTCCGGATCGTCTAGTAGGCCTCCAGGTACTTGTCCACTTCCCACGGCTGGACCCGCGAGATGTACTCCGCCCACTCGCCCCGCTTGGCCTCGAGGAAGTGCGGCAGGATGTGCTCGCCGAGCGCCTCCGTGACGACCTCGTCCTTCTCCAGGTTGTCCAGCGCCTCGGAGAGGTTGCCGGGCAGCTGGTCGATCCGCAGCCGCCGCTTCTCGCGCTCGCTCATCTTGAAGACGTTGCGGTCCACCGGCTCGCCCGGATCCATCTTGTTCTTCACGCCGTCGAGGCCCGAGCGCCAGCATCACGCCGAACGCGAGGTACGGGTTGCAGGACGGGTCGGGCATCCGGACCTCGATGCGGGTCCCCATGCCGCGCCGCGCCGGCACGCGCACGAGCGGCGAGCGGTTGCGCATGGACCACGCCACGTTGACCGGCGCCTCGTAGCCCGGGACGAGGCGCTTGTAGGAGTTGACGAGCGGGTTCGTCACGGCCACGAACGCCTTGGCGTGCCGCAGGATGCCGCCGGTGTAGTAGAGGGCGGTCTTCGAGAGCTGGTACTTGGCCTTCGAGTCGTAGAAGACGTTGTTGCCCTTCTTGTCGAGGAACGACTGGTGCGTGTGCATGCCCGAGCCGTTGACGCCGAAGATCGGCTTGGGCATGAACGTCGCGTGCAGGCCGTGGTCCATCGCGACCTTCTTGACGATGAAGCGGAACGTCGAGACCCGGTCGGCCGTCGTGACGGCGTCGGCGTACTTGAAGTCGATCTCGTGCTGGCCCGGGGCGACCTCGTGGTGCGCGGCCTCGACCTCGAAGCCCATCTGCTCGAGCGCGAGCACGATGTCGCGGCGCGCCTCCTCGCCGCGGTCCACCGGGCGTCAGGTCGAAATAGGCGCCCTGGTCGTGCGTGTCCACGATCGGGTCGCCGTTGGCGTCGCGGCGGAAGAGGAAGAACTCCGCCTCCGGGCCCGTGACCAGCGATGTAGCCGAGCGCCGACGCCTTGTCCATCTGCTTCTTCAGCGTCATGCGCGGGCAGCCGGCGAAGGGCGTGCCGTCCGGGTTGTAGACGTCGCAGATCAGCCGCGCCGACCTTCTCGCCGCCGTTGTGCGCCCAGGGATAGATCGCGAAGGAGTTCGAGGTCCGGCACGAGGTTCATGTCGGATTCCTCGATCCGGGTGAACCCCTCGATCGAGGAGCCGTCGAACTGGATCTCGCCGTCCAGCGCCTTCTCGAACTGCGAGCGCGGGATCTCGACGTTCTTGATGACGCCCGAGGATGTCGGTGAACTGCAGCCGCATGAACCGGACGTTCTCGGCGTCGCAGACCTTCAGGATCTCCGGCTTGGACAGGCCCGGTCCCGCGGCGTCGAACTTGAGAATCTTCGCCTTTGGCCATTCTGCTCTCCTTTTTTGCACTTTGGCAGGATTCTAGCGACGTTTCGCAAGGAATCAACTCATTTCTCGCTAAATGTCTGCGAGAAACTTGCACGTCTGCACAGTTCTGTTGTGCAAATTCGCCACGGAGGAGGCCCGGACGCGCCACCGCCCGTGTCGTGGTGTAATTTATTCTTCTCTCTAAGGGAGGACCGATGAGCACGGTCAGAAACTCTTTCGCCCAGAGCGGTCAGGGCCCGATCCATCGTCAAAGGACCTGTCCGGGGAGCGCCTGCGGGAGCTCGCCCGCGCCGGCGAGCAGACGACCGAGTACGGCTCGCCCGTCTACTCGACCGCGCGTCAAGAACCGGTCCGCGAAGAACACCTACGTCGTCGCGGACGGCGTCGAAGTCGGCGTCATGCAGCAGGCCGATCGATCCGCGAGCGCGCGCAGGAGAAGATCCGCAGGTCCAGGAGGCCCTCGCCGGGATGGACCTGATCCAGGTGGACCGCCGCATGGGGCGACACGCCCGAGGTCCACGCTCCGCTGCCGCCTCTTCGTTCCCGAAGGACTACGCCCGCATCGCCTACATGTGGCACAACATGCTCTTCCCTCCGACTCCTCGTACGAGCCGGACTTCGTCTCCGGTCTACGTGCCCGACTGGCCGGAGCGGCTGATCTTCTGCGACGTCAACCAGGGCTACACGTACATCCTCGGGACCGGACTACCCGGGCGAGGCCGAAGAAGTCGATGCTCCGGCAGGCGATGTACTGGATCAAGCGGCGCGGCGGCCTGGGCCTCCACGCCGGCTCCAAGATCCTGCGCGTCGACGGGACCGGACGGCGAGCTCCGCGACGTCGGGTTCCTCCTCTTCGGGCTCTCCGGGACCGGGCAAGACGACCCTGACGCTCCACGACCACGGCCTGCAGGAGCCCGAGCGCGCGATCATCAAGCAGGACGACGTCGTCCTGCATGACCCGCGACGGGCGCGCCTTCGGGACCGAGGACGGCTTCTACATCAAGACCGAGGGCTCGAGCCGTCGCAGACCGTGCTCTGGGGCGCGGCCACGCACCCGACCGCGCGCCTACGAGAACATCAAGGTCGGACGACGACCGGCAAGGTGGACTTCCTCGACACGTCGATCTGACGTCCAACGGCCGCGGCGTCGTCCTGCGCCGGTTCATCAAGGGGACCGGCGACGGGATCGACCTGCCAGAAGGCCAACAAGATCGTCTTCATCACGCGGCGAAACGACGTCGTCCCGGTCTGCGCGCGCCTGACCTCCGAGCAGGCGGCGGCCTACTTCATGCTCGGCGAATCGATCGAGACCTCGGCCGGCGACCCGACGAAGCGCCGGGCAGGCCAAGCGCGAGGTCGGCACGAACCCGTTCATCGTGGGGCCCGAGGCGCGAGGAGGGCAACCGCCTGCTCGAGATCCTCCGGGAGAACCCGGACATGCAGGCCTACATCCTGAACACCGGCTCCGATCGGCGCCGAGCGACGGCTTCCCGGGCGAGAAGGTCACGATCAAGGTCTCGACCGAGATCATGAAGCAGATCGCCAAGGAAGGGATCACGTGGGAGAAGGACCCCGACTGGGGCTACGACGTGCCCGTCGACGTGCCGGGGCTCGACCTGGCGAAATACGACGCCGCGGCCGCTACTACTCGGCCGAGAAATACCGCGAGCTCGTCGAGAAGCTGCGCGCGGGAGCGGCGAGGACTGGCTCGCGCAGTTCCCGGGGCTCGATCCGGCGATCCCCGAGCCATCGAAGGCTGAGTCACGGAGTCGGCAGCCATGGTCGAGGTGCGGGGTCTCGAGGACGTCGTCGCGGCCGACTCTTCGATCTGCTACATCGACGGCGCGCGGGGCATCCTCTCCTACCGCGGCATCGACATCCACGAGCTCGCGCAGAAGTCGAGCTTCGAAGAGATCTGCTTCCTCCTCTGGGAGGGGAGGCTGCCCCGCTCCGCGGAGCTCGGAGAGACGCGGGAGGCGATCGGCGAGCGAACGCGCCCTTCCGCCGGAGGCGCTCGAGCTGCTGGAGCGCTTCGGAAGTGAGCAGCGCGCCGATGGACGCCCTGCGGACGGTGGTGTCCTCGCTGTCGGCCTCGGATCCCGACGCGCGCGGACATGAGCCCGGCGGCCAACCGCAGGAAGGCCGTGCGCCTGACCGGGCAGATCGCCACCGCGGTCGCCGCGTTCCACCGCCTGCGCCTCCGGAAGGCCGCCGTGGCGCCCGATCCCGGACGCGCCGCATGCCGACGACTTCCTGAGGATGTTGAACGGCGAAACGGCCCGCTCCTCGGCCGTGCGGGCCCTCGACATCGCGCTCGTCCTCCACGCCGACCACGAGTTGAACGCCTCGACCTTCGCCGCGCGCGTGACGGCCGCGACGCTCTCGGACATGCACTCGGCGATCACCTCGGCGATCGGGACCCTGAAGGGACCCCTCCACGGCGGCGCCAACGAGGGCGTGCTCCAGATGCTCATGGAGATCGGCTCGCTCGAGAAGGTGGACGACGACGTGCGCGCCCGGCTCGCGCGGCGGGAGAAGATCATGGGGTTCGGCCACCGCGTCTACACGACCGAGGACCCGCGGGCGACGCACCTGCGCGCGATGTCGAAGGAGGTGGCGGAGTCCTCCGGCGAGACGCAGTGGTACGACATGTCCCGCCGCATCGAGAAGATCGTCAACGAGGAGAAGACAGCTGAACGCGAACGTGGACTTCTATTCCGCCTCGCTCTACTACATGCTCGGGCTGCCGCCGGACCTCTTCACGCCGATCTTCGCGGTCTCCCGGATCTCCGGCTGGACGGCCCACGTCCTCGAGCAATACGCCAACAACCGCCTGATCCGTCCCCGCGCGGAGTACACCGGCCCCCCTGGCCCCAGCCCTACGTCACCGATCGACAAGAGGTAGCGTCGGCTACTCAGCCCCGACGGTCGCTGGGCGCCACGTACGCTGTCATCCTGAGCGCAGCGAAGGATCTGCCTACGCAGAGAAGAGAGCAGATCCTTCGTCGCTTCGCCCCTCAGGATGACAGAGCAAGTCGGGAGCTGACGGCTGAGAGCTGACAGCTGATAGCTACTTCCCCCAGGTAGGCTTCCTTGACCTTGGGGTTGGCGGCGACTTCGGCGGACGGTGCCCTCGAGGCTGACGGCTCCCGGTCTCGAGGACGTAGGCGCGGTTGGAGTGTTTGAGGGCCGCGTTGGCGTTCTGCTCGACGAGCAGCACGGGCGTGCCCTGGCTGTGGATCTGCTCGATCGCCTCGAAGATCGTGTGGACGAGGATCGGCGCGAGGCCGAGCGAGGGCTCGTCCAGGAGGAGGCACGCTCGGGCGCGACATCAGCGGCGCGGCCGATCGCGAGCATCTGCTGTTCGCCGCCGGAGAGCGTGCCCGCCGGTCTGCTTCTCCCGCTCCTTCAGCCTCGGGAAGATCGCGTAGACCTTGTCGAAGTCCGCGGCGATCCCGCCGTCGCGGCGCGCGTAGGCCCCCATCTCCAGGTTCTCGCGCACGGTCAGGTTGGCGAAGATCGCGCGCCCCTCCGGCACGAGGATCAGCCCCTGCGCACGAGCTTGAAGGTGGGTCCGCGAACGGATCGGCTCGCCGCGAAACGAGACCTCGCCGGCTGCGCCGGCGACGAGGCCCATGATGGCGCGCAGCGTCGTCGACTTCCCGGCGCCGTTGGCCCCGATGAGCGTCACGATCTCGCCGGCCAGGAGCGTCAGCGAGACGCCCTTCAGGGCTTCGATCGCGCCGTAGGAGACGCGCAGGTCGCGGACCTCGAGGATCGGCGGCCGCCGCCGTCTCGGTCATGCGCCCTCCCAGGTACGCTTCGATGACCTTCGGGTTCGACTGGATCTCCGCCGGCTTCCCGATGGCGATCGTCGAGCCGTAGTCGAGGACGTGGACGATCTCGCAGATGCCCATGACGACTTTCATGTTGTGCTCGACGAGCAGGATGGCCATGCCGAAGTGGTCCCGCACCCAGCGGATCAGGTCCATCAGCTCCTTCGCCTCGTGCGGGTTCATGCCGGCGGCCGGCTCGTCCAGCAGCAGGAGCCGCGGCGACGTCGCCATCGCGCGGGCGATCTCGAGGCGCCGCTGACTGCCGTAGGGAAGGTTCCGCGCCTTCTCGCCGGCGGGCGGCTCCAGGTGAAAGATCTTCAGCAGCTCCCGGCTCTCCCGGTCCACGCGGGCCTCCTCGGAGGCGTGCTCCGGCGCGCGGAGGACGGCGCGCCGGCAGGCCCGCCTTCTGCCGGCAGTGGAAGGCGACCTTGACGTTCTCGAGCACCGTCATCTCGCCGAAGAGCCGGATGTTCTGGAACGTCCGGGCGATCCCGCGGCGCGTGATCCGGCCGGTCCGCTGGCCCGGCGATCGGCGGCCCGTCGAAGCGGATCGCGCCCGACGTCGGCGTGTAGACGCCGGTGATGCACGTTGAAGACCGTCGTCTTGCCGGCCCCGTTCGGCCCGATCAGGCCGTAGAGGCGCCCGGCGTCGACGACCAGGTCGAGGTCGTTGACGGCGACGAGGCCGCCGAACCGCATCGTCACGCCGGAAAGCTCAGGAGCGCCATGCCCGATCCGCCTCAGTCTTCCAGCGGGGCCGGGCGATCGGTCGGCAGGCGCCTGCTGCCTGCGTCAGGAACGAAACGAACTCGCGGTGGCCGAGGATCCCCTGCGGCCGCACGATCATGATCACGATCAGGAGGAACGAGAAGAGCGACCATCCGGTACTGCGCGAACTCGCGCAGCCCCTCGGTCAGCGTGATGTAGAGCACGGCGCCGAGGACCGAGCCGGTGATCGACCCGAGGCCGCCGATGACGATCATGATGATGATCTCGATCGACTTGATGAACGTGAACGAGTTGGTGTGGAGGTACATCAGGTAGTGCCCGAAGAGGCCGCCGCCGACGCCGGCCATGGCCGAGGAGACGACGAAGGAGATGACCTTGCTGCGCGTCGTGTCCACGCCCATCGCCTCCGCGGCGATCTCGTCCTCGCGGATCGCGATCGAGCGTCCTGCCGAACGAGGAGTGGACGATCCGGTACACGACGACGATCGTCAGCGCCGCGAAGAGGTAGATCCAGAAGAAGTTCGCGAGCTTCGGGATGCCGGAGAACCCGCGCGCGCCCCCGACCGCGTCGATGTTCAGGATGAAGACGCGGATGATCTCGCCGAAGCCGAGCGTGACGATGGCGAGGTAGTCCCCGCGCAGCCGCAGCGACGGCACGCCCGACGAAGAACCCGGCGATCGCGGCGAGCAGCGCGCCCGCCGCCGAGCGCCGCGACGAGCAGGAGCGCGCCGTCGCTGGCCGCGCATGCAGGCAGGAACGACAGCGCCGCCCGCATCCGGTCGCCGAAGGTCACCGTGATGAAGGCCGAGGCGTAGGCGCCGATCGCCATGAAGCCGGCGTGCCCGATGGAGAACTGGCCGGTGAAGCCGTTGATGAGGTTCAGGCTGCACGGCGAGGATGACGTTGATGCCCGCCAGGCAGATGACCTGGAGGAGATACGGGCGACATCGCGAGCGCCCGCGCCGAAGCGCCCCGTGAAGAGCGGCGTTGGCGGCGAAGAGCGCCGCGACGACCGCGACGGCGGCGAGAGAAGCCCTTCACACCTTCTCCTTCTGGACCTCGCCCGAGGATCCCCTGCGGGCCGCAGGAGCAGGACGAGGATCAGGATGCCGAAGGCGATCGCGTCGCGGTAGGTCGAGGAGAGGTAGCCGACGACCATCACCTCGGACGATGCCGATGAGCAGTCCTCCGAGCACCGCTCCCGGGACGTTGCCGATGCCGCCCAGCACGGCGGCGACGAAGGCCTTCAACCCGTAGAGGATGCCCATCAGCGGATCGATCTTCGGGATCTGCATGCCGATCAGGACGCCCGCCGGCCGCCGCGAGGGCCGAGCCGAGCGCGAAGGTCACGGCGATGATCCCGTCCGTCGAGATGCCCATGAGCTTCGCCGCGTCGAGGTTGAACGAGACCGCGCGCATCGCCTTGCCGGTGCGCGTCTTCAGGATGAAGAAGCGCAGCAGGATCATCAGGAGGAACGACACGCCCGATGACCGTGATCTGCTCGCTCGTCAGCCGCACGTCCGGCGACGATGAAGTCGAAGTGCGGGCGCGAGCGAGGGAAGAACTTCGGGTCCGGGCCGAAGACGAGCTGGCCGCCGTTCTCGAGGAAGAGCGAGACGCCGATCGCCGTGATCAGGAGCGTCAGGCGCGAGGCGCGCCGCACCGGCCGGTAGGCCAGGCGCTCGATGATGAGCCCGAGGATCGCGCAGGCGGCCATCGCGCCGACGCATGACGAGCGAGCGCCGAGACGAACGACGGCTCGCGTCCCGCGCAGCTTGCGCGAGAGGTAGTAGCCGGCGTAGGCGCCCACCATGTAGACGTCGCCGTGGGCGAAGTTGATCAGGCGCAGCACGCCGTAGACCATCGTGTAGCCGAGCGCGATCAGGGCGTAGATCGACCCGAGCGACAGGCCGTTGACGATCTGCTGGAGGAAGGTGGTCATGGGAGAGCTGATCAGCTCGAGACGTCGAGCTCGAGCTCGACGGAGCCGAGGACAGGCCGCCGATCGTCAGCTATCAGCGCCACGAGCCGATCGCTGACGTCCTGATGGCTCTTACGGGGTCACCGTCTCGACGTAGACGAACTTGCCGTTCTCGACCTTCGAGGACGACGGCCGGGCTTGACGGCGTTGCGTTCCGCGTTGATCGTGATCTTCCCGGTCACGCCCGGGAAGTCCTTGGTCGCGGCGAGGGCGTCGCGCACCTTCGGTCCCGTCCGGTCGAGCCCGGCCCGGGTCATGGCGTCCGCCATGATCTTGGCCGCGTCGTAGCCGAGGGCGGCCAGCGCGTCGGGCACCTGCTTGAAGCGTCGCCTTGTAGTCGCTGACGAACTTCTGGACGAGCGGCGAGGGATCGTCGGCCGAGTAGTGGTTGGAGAGGTAGCAGCCGTTCAAGCGCCTCGCCGCCGATCTCCCAGAGCTTGGGCGAGTCCCAGCCGTCGCCGCCCAGCAGCGGGACCGTCGGGCGATGCCGAGCTCGCGCGCCTGGCGCGCGATCGTGCCGACCTCCGTGTAGTAGCCCGGGACGTAGATCGCGTCGGGGTTGATCGCCTTGATCTGGGTCAGCTGGGCGCGGAAGTCCGAGTCGCCCTGGCTGTACGACTGCTCGGAGACGATCTCGCCGCCGAGCTGCTTGAACTGCTCGCGGAAGAACGTCTGGAGGCCGACGGAGTAGTCGCTGCGGACGTCCACGAGGATCGCGACCTTCTTCGCCTTCAGCGTGTTCGCCGCGAACTTCGCCATGACCGCGCCCTGGAAGGGGTCGATGAAGCAGACGCGGAAGATGTAGTCGCCCGCCTGGGTCACGCGCGGGTTCGTCGAGGACGGCGACACCATCGGGATCGTGGTTGGCCTGGCAGATCGGCGCCGCCGCGAGCGAGTGCGAGGACGCGACCTCGCCCGAGGACCGCGACCACGTGGTTCTGGTTGATGAGCTTGGTGACGACCGTGCCGGCCTCCTCGGGCTTGGACTGGTCGTCCTCGACCGAAGAGCTTGATCTTCTTGCCGAGGACGCCGCCCGCGTCGTTGATCTCGTCGAAGGCCATCGTCGAGCCGTTCTTCGTCGAGATCCCGAACGTCGCGATGCCGCCGGTCAGCGAGCCGTATTCTCCGATCACGATCTCGTCGGTCGTTCGCCCCTTGCCGCAGGCCGAGCGACAGGCACAATCAGGACCGCCGCGGCGGCCAGAGCCAGTAAGCGCGATCGCATCGTGAACGCCTCCTCGCGACTGATCCTCGGAGAACGGCGTATTCTTTCGCAGAGCCCGAAGCAAAGTCAAAACATCAATTCTTGCAATGATTTCGGCTACAATATCCACTCCCGCGCCTCGCAGGAGGAGACGACCGATTAGCGAAACGCACTCAAGCATTCAGACACCCCGGATTCGAGAATCGAGACACCTCCGGAGACGCCGCCGCGCGATCCGCCCGCGCAGCGAGCACCCGATCTCCCGGCGACAGATCGACCCGGACGCTCTGAAGGTGCTCTACCGGCTCTCGGGCGCCGGCTACAAGGCGTACCTCGTGGGAGGGAGCGTGCGCGACCTGCTCCTGCAGCGCACGCCCGAAGGACTTCGACATCGGGACGGACGCGCACCCCTCGGCGCTGCGCCGCCTCTTCCGCAACTGCCGCCTGATCGGGCGGCGCTTCCGCCTCGCCCACATCCTGTTCGCCGACGGCAAGGTCATCGAGGTCGCGACGTTCCGGCGCCGGCCCGAGCCGCTCGACCCGAACGCGCCGGAGCTCCTGATGACGTCGCGACAACACCTTCGGCACCGCGCGCGAGGACGCCCTGCGGCGCGACTTCACGATCAACGGCCTCTTCTACAACATCGCCGACTTCTCGGTGATCGACTACGTCGGCGGCCTGGAGGACCTCGAGGCCGGGCTCATCCGGACGATCGGCGAGCCGGACATCCGCTTCCGCGAGGACCCGGTCCGGATGCTGCGGGCGGTCGAGTTCGCGAGCCGCCTCGGCTTCGCGATCACGCCGGACGCCTACGAGGCGATCCTCAATCACCGCAAGGAGATCGTCAAGTCGGCGCCGCCCCGGGTCACCGAGGAGCTCGCCCAGTCCCTGAAGGGCGGCCACGCCCTGACGACGTTCCTCCTGATGCGGGAGGTCGGGCTCCTCGGACGCCCTGCTGCCCGAGCTCGCCGAAGTGCTGCGCGAGACCGACCCCGAGCATCCCCACGGGACCGGGCACCTCTTCTGGGCGCTGCTCGACGTGCTCGACGCGGAGCGCCGGCGCGGCCGGGTCTACGAAGACGCGGTCCTCTTCGCGCTCTTCTTCCTGCCGATCGTCCGGGCGCGCGTGCGCGAGAGCCGCCCCGACGGCGAGCCTTCGCCGGCGCTCCTTTCGACGCTGATCGAGGACCTCGTCACGCCGCTCGCGATCCGCATGGCGCTGCCCTCACGCCGTCTCGCACCGCATCAAGCAGGCCCTGACGATCGTCGGGCAAGCTTTCGCACCGGCCCGATTCCCGCCTGGCGACCCCGGCTCGCCTTCCGGGAGGCGTTCCCGACGGCCCTCGAGCTCTTCGAGCTGCGCGCGATGGCGACGGGCCGCGGCGAGGAGCTCGTCCGGGACTGGCGGGCGCTCGCGGCCCGGGTCGAGAAGACGCGCCAGGCCCTGCGGCCGAGGGACCGTGCCGCCGCCCGCAGCCCACCGGCGGCGCCGCCGGCGCGGCGGCCGCGGCAGGCGCGCGGCGCCGGCCTGGAGGTCTAAAGTCTAAGGTCTAAAGTCTAAGGTCAAGAAAAGACGTCCGTTCCTCGACCTTGGACCTTAGACCTTAGACCTTAGACCGCTGACCCCGAACATTTTCGCCATGAGTGCGTTTAGAGGGGATGAGGACACATTGAACGGCACCGATGAAAAAGCCTCGTCGAGCGGTGCCGCCAGGGCGAGGACGAGGCCTGGAGGGAGCTGGTGGACTTGTTCGGGCAGAAGATCTACTCGGTGGCTTACCACTTCACGCTGAAGCGGGAGGACGCCGAGGAGCTGGCCCAGGAGATCTTCCTGAAGATCTTCGAGAACCTCCACCGTTACGACGGGAGCTTCCCGCTGACCGCCTGGATCGTCTCGCTCGTCGCGCAACCTCTGCATCGACCGCTACCGGCGCAGGAAGCGCGAGAAGTCCTTCCGATTCGTCACCGATGACGCCGTCGCGCCGATGCTCCGGTCGCAGAGACGATCCGGCCGCCGACGCGTTGAAGAACGAACGCACGAAGATCCTCTTCTCCGCGCTGGCCGAGATCCCGGAGGACCTCGCGGAGATCCTCGTCCTGCGCGACCTCGACGGCCTCGCCTACGAGGAGATCGGGCTGGCGCTCGGAGCTCCCGGACGGGACGGTCAAGTCGCGCCTGTTCCGCGCCCGGACCGAGGTGGCCAGAAGATCCGGGAGCGGCAGGAGACCCGGCCGGGCGGGACCTTCGCTTCCCTCGCGCTCGTCGCGGGAGCTTTCGTATGACCTGCTCCGAGCTCGAGCGGCTCTCCGTGGCCGGTGCTCCGGAGGCGGAGCTTTCGGCGCACCAGGCAGCCTGCGCGTCCTGCGCGGCGCTCGGTACGGACCTGGAAACCGTCGGCGCGCTCGTCGCGGGCCTGCGTGCCCCCGCCATGGCTCCGGAGCTCCGCGAGTCGCTCTTCGCGATCCCGAGGTAAGACCGTCTCCTGCGAAGGCGCGGACGGGCTGATCGCGGCGGCCCTGGATGGCGAGCTGCCGCGCCGCGGACCGGACGCGGCTCGAATTCCACGTGTCCCGCTGCCCGGCGTGCGCCGAGTCCGCCGCGACGCTCTCGGAATGCGCGACCTCGTGAAGCCCGCGCCCGCGCCGTGGCTCGCGGGCCGGATCGCGGCCGGCGCGGCCACGCCGCGAGCGGCCGCGCTGGCGCTTCGCGATCCGGCCTCCGGTCGCCATCGGCCTCGCCTACGCGGCGGCGGTCGTCGTGATGCTCGCCGGCTTCAACCCCGCGGACCTCGCCCGCAAGGCCGGCGTCGGACGGCTCGAGGAGACCGCCCGGGAGTCGGTCCAGGTGGCCGGCAACTCGCTCGCCGACCGCCTCGGCGCCTTCGAGGAAAAGACCCTGCGGCGGCTCTCGGTCTGGAAAGGCCGCGCCGCGGGCTACGGACGCGCCGCGATCTCCACCGCGATGGCGCTCGTCATGAAGACCGAATCCAAGCCTCCGAGCCGCCCGCGCAGCGGCGAGGACAAGGGCTGGCTGCAGAAGGACGAAATCGAAATCATTGCCTGGCGCGCCGAGACGCCGCCTGGAAGGAGTTAGCTCATGGATCCCAACAACCCGGCGGCCCCGCCGCCTCCGCCGCCCTCCCGTGAACCCGGCGCCGCCGTACGCGGCCGCGTCGGCGCGCCGTCGTGCCGGCGCCGTCGGGCCGCCGGTCGATCGTCGAACGGAAGTCTCCGGGCCTCGCGGGTTTCCTCTCGATCTTCCCCGGCCTCGGACACCTCTACCTCGGGCTCTACCAGCGCGCCTTCGCGTTTGCCGGCGCCTTCTGCCTCCTGATCTTCTTCAACTCGCACGGCCGCATCGCGGTGCTCTCCGGCCCGGCGACGGCGTTCCTCTGGTTCTTCGCGATCATCGACGCCGTGCGCCAGGCCAAGGCCATCAACCGGGGCTTCGTCTCGGAGAGCGGCTTCGCGACGGAGACCGCAGATCCGCAAGGTGTCGGAAGGGACAGGCTCGCTGACGTGGGGCGTGATCCTCGTCGGCCTGGGATCCCTCTGGATCATCGACCGCTACGTGGACATCGACTGGTCCTTCATGGAGGAGTGGGGCGGCCCGGCCGCTCTCATCCTGCTCGGCCTGATCCTCGTCATCTCCCACGTCCGCCGCAAGCGCAGCGAGCACGCGAGCGGCGTCGGCATGCCACCGAGGAGCTACTAGGCAACCTCGCCTGTCTCCCTCATCCCCGTTCGTCGCTTCGAGCTGCGGACTGGGGGACTGGGGGACGGGGAGACTGGGTGAAGGCTTCAGGACCCGCGTTGCACTCCCCCAGTCCCCAGTCCCCTGCTCCCCAGTCGGGTTCTCGAAGCGGGACTCTCAATCAGGTTACCGGCGCTTGAAGTACTTCTCGAGATCCTCCTCCGGTCATCGAGAGGACCACCGGGCGGCCGTGCGGGCAGGTGAAGCGGTCGGCGGTCTTTGACCCAGTCGGCGAGCAGGCGCCGGATCTCTTCCGGCGCCAGGTGATAGCGGATCGTCACCGCCGCGCGGCAGGCGAGGCCCGCCGCCAGCCGGTCGCGCCGCGGCACGGTCGTCCCCGCCGCCCGGTTCGACCAGCGCGGCGAGGGCCTCGTGCAGCGTGTCGGCCGGGTCCCGGTTGGTCGGTCTCGGCCGGCAGCGCGGCGATCGCGTAGGAACGGCCCGACATCGGCTCGACCTCGAAACCGGCCGCCTCAGAGGTCCTCGTAGGCCGCGGCGAGCGTCTCGACTTCTTCCGGCGCCGCCTCGAAGAGCGCGCGCATCAGGAGCTTCTGGGAGAGCGACTCGGCCGGACGCGATGCGGTCGCGGATCCGCTCGTAGAGGATCCGCTCGTGCGCCGCGTGCTGGTCGATGACGAGCAGGCCCTCCGGTACCCGACGCGAGGATGTAGGACTCGCGGTGCTGGCCGATCAGCGACGATCTCCGGGAGGCTTCTTCTCCGCAGGCGCGGCGGGCGGGACCGAGGGCGCCGCGAGCGCCGACGCGCGTGCACCGCGGGGTCGGCCGGTCCGGCGCGCTCCGGCGCTCTTCGCCGTAGGGCTCCGGCGGCTCGGAGACGGACGGCTCGACCGAGACCGGCCGCAGCCGCCGCTCCTCCTTGCCCGAGATCAGCGCCGAATGGAGCGCGTGATACACGAGCCGGTACGCCGTCCCCGCGTCGGCGAACCGCACCTGCGTCTTGGCCGGCGAGACGTTGACGTCCACGACGCCGCCGTCGGCGGAGAGGAAGAGGAACACCGCCGGATGCCGGTCGGTCCGGATCGCGTCGCGCGAGGCCTGCCCGATCGCGCGGGACAGCGCGCGGTCCTCGACCGGGCGCCCGTTGACGAAGAGGTACTGGAGCCGGCGGCTCGGCGAACGTGACCGAGCCGCGCGTCGCGAACCCCGCCAGGCGGAGCGCTCCCGCGCGCGCCTCGAACTCCTCGAGGTCTCCCAGGGTCTCGCGGCCGAAGATCTGCAGGATCCGCGCGGCGCGGTCCACGGCCGACGGGGCGTCGAGGGTCTCGCGGCCGTTGGAACGCAGCGAGAACGCGACCGAGGGATTGGCGAGCGCCGCCTGCGTGACGGTCGGCCGCGGCGGCGCGTCCTTCGCCCTCCGGCTTGCCGAGGAACTTGCGGCGCGCCGGCGTGCGGGCGAAGAGCTCTTCCACGAGGACGTCCGGTGCCCCGCGGACGGGCGGCAGGCTCCTCGGCAGGCCGCCGCTCCGTACGCGACGACCGTCCGGAACGCTTCGGGCGAGGACCCGTCCGAGGTCGTCAGCGTCAGCTTCGCGACGGAGGCGATCGAGGGAGCGCCTCGCCGCGGAAACCGTAGCTGCGAATCGCCGAGAGGTCCTCGTCGGAGGAGATCTTGGAGGTCGCGTGCCGCTCGAACGCGAGCCGCGCGTCCTCGACCGACATGCCGCAGCCGTCGTCGCGAACCAGGATGCGGTCCATCGCCGCCGCCGTCGATCTCCACTTCGATGCGGGACGCCCCGGCGTCGAGCGCGTTCTCGATCAGCTCCTTGACGACCGAGGCCGGCCGCTCCACGACCTCGCCGGCGGCGATCCGGTCGATGACCTGTTCGGAGAGGCGGTGGATCCGAGGCATGGAGGATGAGTTTAGTCCGATGCAGCTTGGCTGGCGCAAGCGACCTCAGCTCCTTGCCTCTGCCGGGTGGAGGGCAAGCTATCGAGAACACGATTTTGCCGCCGACGACCGTCCGTATCGACCTGCGATCTTCTCGATCCGTCCGGGTTTGATCGGAGAGGGGATCTGCCGCGAGAACGACGAAGTCGGCGAGCTTCCCGGGCGCGAGGCTCCCCTTCTCCCTTCTCCTCGAAGGCGCGCCCAGGCCGCCGTCGACGGTGTAGGCCCGCAGCGCCTCCTCCACCGAGATCTTCTGCTCGGGGACCCAGCCGCCCGGGCTCTTTCCGTCGATCGTCGCGGCGCGTCACCGCGGCGGCGATGCCCGCGAGCGGCGAGAGCGGCGCCACGTCCCAGTCGGAGCCGAAGGCCAGCCGCGGCCTTCGCGTCGAGGAGCGACCGGAACGCGTAGGTCGTCCGGCGCCCGCTCCCGGCCGATGCGTTTGTCCGCCCAGCGCCCGTCGTCGATCGGCGTGGTAGGGCTGCATGGACGCGATGACGCCCAGCGCGGCGAACCGCGGGATGTCGCCCGGCCGCAGGTGCTGCGCGTGCTCGATGCGGAAGCGGCGGTCACGCCGGGCCGTTCGACTTCGCGACCCGCTCGAAGACGTCGAGGATCTCGCGCGTTGGCCCGGTCGCCGATCGCGTGGACCTCGACCTGCAGGCCCGCGCCGTGTCGGCCGCCGGCGACGCGCTCCTCCATCTTCGAGAGCGGGATCGCCTCGGCGGCGAAGACGCCGTGTTGCCGGGCTCGTCGTCGATACGGCTCGAAGATCACGGCGCCGTGCCCGACGCCGAGCGAGCCGTCCGCGAAGCCCTTGACGCCGCCGATCCGGAGCCACTCGTCGTTCTGCCGAGCGACTGCGCGCCTGTCGCGCGCCTTCTGCCATTCCGTCGAGCGACGGCCGGTAGTTGACGCGGACCGTCAGCTCGCCGCGTCCGGCGGAGTCTCGTCCCAGGCCGTCGAGGTCGAGCGGTCGCCGCCGGGCAGGTCCTGCACCGGACGTGACGCCGTATCTCGCGGCGTGCTTCATCGCCGCGCGCAGAGCCTCGACGATCTCGGCCTGCGGTCCGCGGCGGACGGACCTTCGAGATCGCGTCCATCGCCGCGTCCTTCAGGACCCCGGTCGGCTCGCCCGCCGCGTCGCGCACGATGACGCCGCCGGGAGGATCCGGCGTGTCGCGCGTGATCCCCGCGAGCTTCAGCGCGAGGCTGTTGCAGACCATCATGTGGCCGTCCTGGCGCGGAGGCAGGCCGGACGGTCGCCGGTCGCGGGATCGAGCAGCGCGCTGCGTCGGCAGGCGCGGACGGCGTCCACTGCTGCGTGGTCCCAGGCGCCGTCGGTCAGCCATGCCGCCGGCGGCCGCGTCTTCGCGAACGCCGCGAGCGTGCGCGTGAAGTCCGCCGTGGTCCTTCGTGTGGCGCAGGTCGACGGCCAGCAGGTTGAGCCCGCCCATCGTCATGTGGGTGTGCGCAGTCGATGAAGCCCGGCACGACGCGCCGGCCCCTGCGCGTCCACGACACGACGTCTTCGGGCCGCTGCAACGCCTGGATCTCGGCGTCGTCGTCCCGACGGCGACGATCCGGCCGCCGCGCACGGCGCAGCGCCTCCGCCTCGGGACGCGCGGGATCGCCCGTCCAGATCTTCGCCGGACGAGGAGGACGAGGTCGGCCGGCTCCAGCGCCGCAGCGGAAGTCATCGCGATCAGAAAGCGAGCCGCCGACCGCGATCATGCCGTCGACGAGACGCCGCCTCTTTCGGCAGCGCCGCCCGCGCGGCCGCCAGGCGCGCGACCGGGCACGCGGTAGGGCGAGCAGGAGACGTAGTCGAGGCCCGCGCGCGTGGAAGAACTCGATCGAGCGCGGATCGCCGCCGTGCTCGCCGCAGATGCCGACCTTGAGCTTCGGGTTCGCTGCGCGCCCGCGCTCGCGTCGCCGAGCGCGACGAGCTCGCCGACGCCGGCCTGGTCGAGGCTCGCGAACGGATCCTCGGGCAGGATCCCCTTCTCGATGTAGGCCGGCAGGAACGACGCCGGCGTCGTCGCGCGAGTAGCCGAACGTCATCTGCGTCAGGTCGTTGGTGCCGAAGGAGAAGAACTCGGCAGTCTCGCGCGATCTCGCTCGGCGCGCAGGGCGGCGCGCGGGATCTCGATCATCGTGCCGACCTTGTACGGCGATCGGCTGGCCGCGTCTCCTGCGATGACGCGTTCGGCGGCCTCGTCCACGAGCACGCTTGCAGCGCGTCGAACTCTGCCTCGGTGCCGACCAGCGGGATCATGATCTCCGGGCTGCGGCTTGACGCCGCCTCGCGTCGACCTCGCACGCGGCCTCGAAGATCGCGCGGACCTGCATCTCGTAGATCTCCGGGATGCGTGATGCCGAGCCGGCAGCCGCGGTGGCCGAGCATCGGGTTGGCCTCGTGGAGCTGCGCGACGCGCTCGCGCAGCTTCTCGGGCGAGACCTTCAGCTCCGCGCGCGGTCTGCTCGACGCGCCGTCGCTCGTGCGGCAGGAACTCGTGGAGCGGCGGATCGAGCAGGCGGATCGTGACCGGCCGCCCGCCCATCTCGCGGAAGATGCCCGACGAAGTCCTCGCGCTGCATCGGCAGGATCTTCGCGAGCGCCGCGCGGCGCGCCTCGGCCGTCTCCGCGAGGATCATCTCGCGCACGGCGCAGGATCCGCTCGCTCCTCGAAGAACATGTGCTCGGTGCGGCAGAGCCCGATGCCCTGCGCGCCGAAGACGACGCGCCACGCGCGCGTCGTGTCGGCGTGTCGGCGTTGGCGCGCACGCCGAGGCGCCGCGCGCTCGTCCGGCCCACGCGAGGATCCGCGTCGAACGCGCGCGGTAGACGCGGCGACTTCTCCGGCGCGCAGCGCTCTTCTCGAGGGCGACCTGGAGGCACCTCCGAAGGCCGCGTCGGCGAGCTTGCCCGAGGATGACTTCGCCGGTCGTGCCGTCGATCGAGATCCAGTCGCCCTCCTCGGCCGAGGCTTCTTCGCCGCGAACCTGCCCCGCCTGCGTCGTCGACGGTGATCTCGCCCGCGCCGACGACGCACGTCTTTCCCATGCCGCGCGCGACGACGGCGGCGTGGCTACGTCATGCCCCCGCGCGTCGTCAGGATGCCCGCGCGCGGCGTTCATGCCGGCGATGTCCTCGGGCGACGTCTCCTCGCGCACGAGCAGGACCGGGCCTCCGCCGTCGGCCGCCATCTCGACCGCGCGCGTCGGCGGTCAGGGCGATGCGGCCGCGAGGCGGCGCCCGGGTCCGGCCGGCAGGCCCTTGCCGAGGAGGCGGCCCGCCTTGACCGCGGCGGCCTTCTCCTTCGCGGTCGAAGACGGGCGCGAGGAGCTGGATCGAGCTGCTCCGGCTCGACGCGCGCGACGGCCTCGTCCTCGCGTGATCAGCCCTTCGTCCACCATGTCGATCGCGACGCGCACGGCGGCGAAGCCGGTGCGCTTGCCGTTGCGCGTCTGGAGGAGGTAGAGCTTGCCGTCCTCGATCGTGAACTCGAGGTCCTGCATGTCGCGGAAGCGCTTCTCGAGCAGGTCCCGCACTCGCAGCAGCTCGGCGTAGCGCCTGCGGCATCGTCTCCTCGAGCGAGACGCCCGAGCCGTCGGCGTTCGAATGGGCCGCGGCGTCCGGATGCCGGCGCACGACGTCCTCGCCCTGCGCGTTGGGCAGGAACTCGCCGTAGAACGTCTTCTCGCCGGTCGAGGGGTCGCGCGTGAAGCGCGACGCCGGTGGCCGAGGTCTCGCCGCGGTTGCCGAAGACCATCGCCTGGACGTTGACGGCGGTGCCCCAGTCGTCGGGGATGCGGTGCAGCTTGCGGTAGGTCTTCGCGCGCTCGTTGTCCCAGGACTTGAAGACGGCGCCGATCGCTCCCCAGAGCTGCTCCTGCGGGTCGTCGGGGAAGCTCCTGGCCCGTCTGCTTGCGGACGATCTCCTCGTAGCGCGTCGACGACGTCCGCCAGGTCCTTCGGCGGTCAGCTCGGTGTCGGATGCGACGCCCCTCGCGCTTGCGCTTCGCGGTCAGGACCTTCTCGAACTCCTCGCCGCGGATCTGCAGCACGACGTCGCCGTACATCTGGAGGAACCGGCGCCGGCAGTCGAGCGCGAAGCGCTCGCCCGACTGCGCCGCGCAGGGCCTTGAGCGTCTGCGACGTCAGGCCGAGGTTCAGGATCGTGTCCATCATGCCGGGCATCGAGGACGCGCGCGCCCGACCGGACCGAGACGAGCAGCGGGTTGGCCGGGTCGCCGAATCGCCTGCCCGTCGCGTCCTCGAGCCTGCGGGAGCGCCGCGTCGACCTCGCGCTTCAGGCCGTCGTGGCGCGCACGCTCGCGTACGCCGTCGCTGCACACGGACGTCGTCGATCGTGAACCCGGCGGCACCGGGATGCCGAGCGCCGTCATCTCGGCCAGGCCCGAGCCCTTGCCGCCGAGCGTCTCCTTGCCGAGGCCGGCGCCCTCCGCGACGCCGTTGCCGAACGAGAAACACGCTTCATTTCGATCTCACTTCTCGACGACGATCTCCGGAAAAGTCGGCCAGCCGCGAGAACTCTTGCTGAATCGACGCCAGCAGGGCGAGGCGGTTGCGCCGCAGGTCCTCCTCCGGGCAGTTCACGAGCACGTCGACGAAGAACCGGTCGAGCGACGGGCGCGATCGAGGCGATCATCTCCATGGCCTCGCCGGTAGCGGCGACTCGTCGGCCAGCCGCGCGATGACCTGGCCGGGCCTGCGAGGAAGTCCGCCGCGAGCTGCCGCTCGGCGTCCTCGCGGTAGAGCGTCGGGCGACGGAGCCCCCGGCCGCTCGTCCCCGACGATGTTGCGGATGCGCTTGAACGCGAGGATGAGCGAGCGGAAGTCCGTCCGCCGGCGCGCCTCGGACAGAGCGAGCGCCCGGTCGGCCGCGTCGGCGAAGTTCCAGACGTCCGACGCGCAGGACCGCGGAGATCTCGTCGTAGGCGTGGCCGCGCCGCTCGAGCAGGTTGCGCAGCCGCTCGGCGAAGAACCTCTCGAGCTCGGCGAGCGCGTCCTCGCGCCGGACCGTCGCGGGCCTTGCGCCGGATAGTGCGACAGCGCCTCGCGCAGCACGCGGGCGCCAGTCGAGCCGCCAGCTGCCGCGCGATCGGCGATCGCGACCGCGCCGAAGCGCCGCGCGGCGCAGGCCGTAGGGATCCCGGGACCCGGTCGGCGACGAGGCCGATCGCGAAGAGCCCGGCCAGCGTGTCGAACCGGTCGGCGAGCGACAGGATCGCGCCCGGCGCCTCGCGCGGCGGGTCGTCGCCGGCCGAGCGCCGGGCGGTACTGGTCGTAGATCGCCTTCCAGACCGCGTCGGGATAGCCCTCGCGCCGCGCGTAGATGCCGCCGACGACGCCCTGCAGGTCGCGTGAACTCCTTGACCATCGGCGTCGTCAGGTCGGCCTTGGCGAGGCGCGCCGCCGTGCGCGACGGCCTCGGCGAGATCCGGGCGGCCCGGCCTGGGCGATCGCGCTCGGCGAGCTCTTCCAGACCGCTGCCGTCTTCTGCCGCGTAGTCGCCGAGCTTGTCCTGGAACGAGAGCCGCGCGAGCTGCGGCAGCCGCGACTCGAGCGTCTGCTTCGGACGTCCTCCTCGTAGAAGAAGCCGCGCGTCGGCCGAGCCGCGCGTTCAAGACCCACTCGTTGCCCTTGGCGATGAAGCCCCTGCGGTCCTCGCGCGTTGTCCATCACGGCCACGAAGTGCGGCAGGAGCCCGCTGGGCCGCGCACCGGCAGGTACTTCTGGTGCGTGCGCATGGCGGTCGTCGTGACCTCCTCGGGCAGCTCCAGGAACTCCGGCGTCGAAGGAGCCGCGCACGACGCCCGGGCCACTCGACGAGGTCGGCGAGGGTCGCCGCCAGATCCGCGTCCGCCTCGATCGGAGCCCGCCGACCTCGCCGCAGGCGGCCGCGCGGCTGCTCGAGGATCGCGCGACGCGCCGCGCCTCGCCGTCGGGCTCGACGTCGTGGCGCGCGCAGCTTCGCGAGGTAGTCGTCCGCTCCGCCAGCAGCGAGCGTCGCCGTCCGAGAGGAGCCGGTGGCCGCGCGTGCGAACGCCGGCCGGCGACGCCCAGGAGCTCCATCGGCACGACCTCGCCGCCGAAGAGCGCGAGCGACGCCGCGCACCGGCCGCACGAAGACGCGGTCGCCCGCGCCCCACCGCATCGTCTTGGGAAACGTCAGGCGCCGACGACCGCGCGGGGCACGACCTCCGCCAGGACTTCCGCGGCCGCCCGGCCCGGCGACGGTCCGCCGCGCGGCCGCGACGGTCTTCCCCGCGGGCCGTCTCGACGACGACGAGCTCCGGAGGCTCGACCTTCTGCGCGCGGGCGAAGCCCTCCGCCGCGCGCGTGGGCTTGCCGTCGGCGTCGAACGCGGCCGAGGCCGGCAGGCCCAGGACCTCCGAGGAACTTGTCCTCCTGGCGTCTCCGGGAGGCCGCGCAGGATCAGGTCAGCCGCCGCGGCGTCGCGCAGGACTCGGCGGACTCCGGGGCCAGACCCTCTTCGGCGAGCGTCCTCGGTGCCGCGCGTCTCCAGGTCCATGCGCGCGGCCGCCAGCGCCGCGGCCGGGATCTCCTCCGTCCGGATCTCGAGAAGGAAGTCCTGGCGGCTCACACGCGCCGTTCGCCCGGCCGCCGCGCGGTCAGAGCGCCGCCGGCCGGCTGCGACGCCGCTCCGGCCGCCTGGCGCTCGGCGAGGTACGCGCGGGCGCAGGCGCAGGCGAGATCGCGCACGCGGCGGATGAAGCCGACCCGGTCGGTCGCCGAGACGGCGCCGCGGGCGTCGAGGATGTTGAACGCGTGCGAGCAGGCGAGCGGCGGCCTCGTAGGCCGGCCGGACGCAGCCCGGCCGCGAGCGCGCGGCCAGCTCTCCTGCTCGTAGCGGTCGAAGAAGAGCTGGCGTAACTCCGACGTCGGCGATCTCGAAGCAGTACCGCGAGAGCTCGACCTCGTCCTGCGCGCCGGACCTGGCCGTAGGACAGCGACTCGTTCCACATCACGTCGTAAATCGGAGTTGACCTTCGGCGAGGAACATCGCGATCCGCTCGAGGCCATACGTGATCTCGGCGGTGATCGGCGACGAGGTCGATGCCGCCGGCCTGCTGGAAGTACGTGAACTGGGTGATCTCCATGCCGTCCATGACGACCTGCCAGCCCACGCCCCACGCTCCCAGCGTCGGCGACTCCCAGTTGTCCTCCTCGAAGCGGATGTCGTGCTCGGCGAGCGACGATGCCGAGCCGCTCGAGGCTCCGCAGGTACATCCTCCTGAACGTCCGTCGGGCGACGGCTTCAGGACGACCTGGAGCTGGAGATGTTTGCCGAGACGAAACGGGTTCTCCCCGTACCGCCCGTCAGCCGGCCGCCGCGAAGGCTGGACATAGGCGCACCGCCACGGGCTCGGACCGAGAACTTGCAGAAACGTCGCCGGATGCATCGTCCCGGCTCCCATGGGCATGTCGTACGGCTGCTCGATCAGGCACCCCTCGTCGTCCCAGAAGCGGCCGCAACGCGGCGATCGAGCCGCTGAAGAGTGAGCATGCGGAGTGCAATCAGTCTAACTCTCCAGCACTTCGGACAACAACGCGCTGCGACTTCAGCTCGTGGCCGAGGAAGTGGCGGCGGGCGCGACCGGCGATGGCCGAGATGCCTCCGCGATCCCCTGGTAGCGACTGGCTTTCGGGTCGAAGGGAGAAGCGAGGAAGCCTGCAGGCGTATTGGACGCCGCGGGCGAGGGCGCGACGGTTTTCGCGCGCGCGCGGCATTCCGGCCCGACGAAGCCGGGGCGGTGGCCGTCGAAGAGCGAGGTCCGGCGGGTCGAGCGCGCCGGCTCGCAGCCGGCGCATTCTGCCGGGCGGCGGAAGAGGCCCGACAGCTGCAGGATCCAGATGTCGAAGTAGGCGCGGGCCGCGCCGCCGGGCGCGCCGCCGGCGAAGAGCGAATCCAGGATGTGGCGGGCGAGCCGGTAGAACGGCTCGGCCGGGTCCGAGTCGGAGACGAAGGTCTGGAGGCTCTCCGCGAGGCCGAGACGAGCAGCGCGCGATCGAGGTCTCTCGACAGCGGAAAGGACGGGCGAGATCGCATCGACGGGTTGATCGCGACGAGCTCCTGCCATCCTTCTCGAAGTACGTCACGGTCGCGCTTCGGTCATCGGCTCAGGAGGCCGGCGAACTGGCTGCGCGGGTTCCGCGCGCCCCGCGGCGACGCCGCGTTTCTTGCCAGCGTCGCGCGTCAGGAAGGAGCACGATCCGGTCCTTTTCTCGCAGCGGGATACGTCGCGAGAATGAAGGCCTCGGAGGACTGGTGGCGCACAGCGCTGATTATGATGAGAGCGAGGAACAATGCCGGAGCGTGCCCTGCCTTACAGAATAAGGTAATCTTTGACTTGCACGCAGATAAGAAGCGTAGCTGAGAAAGACGACACCCTGAACAGCAAGGGGGTCGTCGCGTCAAACTGGGCCTCGTTGCTGAACATGACGCGGCCTCCGAAAGATGATCTATCCGCTTCCTCCCGGACTTCGTGACGCGCGTTCTCGGCGCGGGCCCGGGCGGTCCCCGGTTTGCCATCAGGAGTCGCCAGGCGACCGCGTCCCCGGCGAAAGGGCGCCGCGGGCAGGTGGTCCGGACGAGTTGCGCCGGCACCAAGCCCTTCGTCGTCCTGGCTGCCGGTTGCCACGGTGGCGAGGCCCCTGATTGGCGTGGCGACCTCCTGGGCGCAGGTGCTCGCGATCCGCTTCGCCGACAGGCTGGGCAAGGGCTGCGCACCCCCCGCGCGACGCGCTCCTCGCCGATATGACCGTCAGAAGGGATCGGGGGCGGGCCTTCGGTCTCCAGCGGGCGATGGACAACGCTGGAGGGCTCGTTGGCCCGATCCTCGCCGCGTTGATCCTGCGCTGGATCCGGGAGGAGCGCGCACTCTTTTGCTCGCTCTCGTTCCCGGTCTCGTCGCCGTTCTCCTGCTCGTGCTCAAGGTCCCCGAAAAGCAGCGGTCGATTCCCCGCGGGTGCCGCTGGAAAAATCGCCGGGGCTTTTAACCCCTACGGATCGCTATCGCGATCTTCGGCCTTTTTCACGCTGGCCAATTCGAGCCGACGCCTTCTCCTGCTGCGGGCTCGCGGTACGGCGTGCCGGTGTGAGCAGCTTCCACTCCTCTGGGCATTCTTCAATGGTGCCAGGCCGCGGTGGGAGTTCCCGGCGGCGCCCTCTCCCGATCGGATCGGCCGGGTCCCGACGATTACACTCGGCTGGCTGATCTATGCGCTTTCCACAGCACGGGCTTCGCCTTCGCGTCAGCGCCGCTCAGGTCTGGGCTCTGTTCGGTTTCTGCGCGCCCTCTTCTTCGCGGCGACCGAGGGGGCCGACGCGCACTCATCGACCTGGCGGGAGAAGGGCCCGCGACGCGCTTCAGGTCTTCCGCGCCGCCGTGGGCCTGGCCGCGCTTTCCGGCATCCATCCTGTTCGGCTTGTGGTGGACGCTCTTCGGGCCGCGGACGGCGTTCCTGATCCCGGCATGGCCATCTCCCTGGCGGCGACCGCCGCGCTCTTTCTCTTTAGAGGCAGAATGTCTGCCCAGATCGAAGGACCACGAGCCTGGGTGAGGGAGCCCGCCCGGAAGGGAAGAAGACGACGAGCGTTTCCAGGAACTGCCGCCCGGCTGACGAGCGCGATTCTCGTTCACTACGACGCAGAACCGACCGGCCGCGCGCTCGATTCGCTTCGGGCGGCGACGGGCCTGCCGCTCGAGATCGTCTGGTCAACAACGGCGGCGTCGACCCGCTCGACGCGCGGCGGCTCGCCGGCCCGTCGGCGATCGTCCTCTCGCCGGCAGCAACCTCACGGTTACGGCCCGGCCTGCAATCTGGCGGCCGCGAGCCTCGGAGACTTTCTTCTCTTTGCAACAACGACGTGGAGTTGCGTCCGGGCTCGGTCGAGGCCCACCTTTCGCGGCCCTCGACAGGTATCCAGACGCCGGAGCCGTGGGTCCCAGGTTCCTTGACGACCGGACAGGTGGTCGTCGATCGGGCGCGCGCCTCCGCAGCAGGTTCTCTTCGAAAACCTCTTCCTTCCCCGGCTGTTGCCCGGGTTGGCGTTCTTCAGGGCCACCACGCGGCCCGGATCCGCCATGATCGGGCCCTGGACGTCGAGACGTTGCTCGGCGCGCTCGTTCTCGTGCGACACGTTCGGCATTCGAAGCGGTTGGAGGATTCGACGAGCGACCGCTTCTTCTATTCCGAGGACTCGGACCTGCTTCAGAGGCTGCGTGGAAGGGGCTGGCGCATCCGCTTCGAGCCCGCGTCCGGAGGCGGTCCATGTTGGAGGGCTCGCGAGCCGCACGGTTCCCACAGGCCCAGCGCGATCGGTGGATGCATGAGAGCCTCTTTCTCTACGCGCGCCGCACCACGGCTTCGGGGGAGCGCTGGACCCGGGGCGCGCTCCCACCTGGAGCGCGCGGCTGCGGTGGCTGCTCGCGTTCTCCAGCCGGGTGCTGCCGGCGCGGCCGAGCGCCGTTACGCCCATCCTCGCCATGTACCGTCAGGAACGGACCCGAGGAGATCTGCCGGGCCGATGAGCCGTCTCCTGCTCTCAGTCGTCATCCCGACAAAGAACCGAAGCCATATCTTGCCTGACGCTTCAAGCCCTCGAGGCGCAGACCGGGCTTTCGATAAGCTAGCAATACATGTAAC
>ERZ1370068.5867-contig-4871_pt1 | contig 28220 bp, 47 predicted proteins | sample MGYA00561227_ERZ1370068 | MGnify/ENA primary metagenome ERZ1370068 (study PRJEB38410, sample SAMEA6850437) | metagenome | study: Metagenomic assessment of the ecological functions of the soil: analysis of the soil microbiota associated with the...
ATTGTACTTCGTTCAGTTACGTATTGCTATTATGATTGCCGATACCCGCAAGCACAACGCTTCGCGAAGCCGACTATCCGCCCGTTCAATACATTCCACGTGAGGACGTCGATCTTTCTCAGTTGGAACAGGACCGATCACGCTACCTACTGTCCGTATAAAGGCGATTGCAGTTACTACAGCGTTCCCGCTGGAGGAAAGAAGTCCGTCAATGCCGTGTGGACGTATGAGGATCCGTATCCTGCTGTTGCGCAGATCAAGGGGCATGTCGCGTTCTATCCCGACCGAGGTCGACGAGATAGCAGAGCAACTTCCAGCTACTCGCGCAAGTCATCCAAGAGCGGCCTCCGTTTCGGCGACAAGTTTGGGGAGTAACGATGAGTATTACTCGCTCACAGCAGGCGCTTTTCACTCCCGTTCGCATGGGCAAATTGGAGTTACGGAACAGGATCGTCATGGCGCCGCTTACTCGCATGCGTGCGGCCAACTCCGGGCATGCGCCGACCGAACTTCACGCCGAATACTACGCGCAGCGCGCCTCGGCCGGTCTCATCATCGGTGAATGCACCGAGATCAGCCCCGATGCTTACGGTTGGGCTGATACTCCTGGTTTATGGAACGCTGAACAAGTCCGTGGATGGCGCGGTGTAACTGATGCCGTTCACAACAAGGGCAGTTTTATGTATGCACAGCTCTGGCACACTGGCGCGATGTCACATCCGGACTTCTTCGATGGTGCCTTACCGATGTCCGCATCCAATGTGAATCCGGAGCAAGAGAGTGTTACGCCCTCGGGACGCAAGCCCACCGTAGCACCTCGCCCAATGAGCCGAGATGAAATTCGTCAAACGGTGACGGATTTTGGAACTGCGGCGAAGAATGCGATGGAAGCTGGATTCGATGGCGTGCAGATCCAAGCCAACTACCTCTATCTCATCGCGCAATTCCTCAACAGCGCGACCAACCTTCGCCGCGATGAGTATGGCGGCTCGACCGTGAACCGCGCGCGTTTCCTCTTCGAAATCGTTGAGACGGTGCTCGAATTCGTGGAGCCGGGCCGAGTCGGAATCAAGATCGGGCCGATGAACGTATCTCGGGTCGCCTTCGTGGCTAACGCCGACACTCTGCCCGATATGGGTACGTCATAAAGAAACTGAATGACTACGACCTCGCGCACCTGCTGATGATGGGCGCCACTACCGACTTCACCGGAGGTCCGCTGGAACACCTGGCGGGCGACGGCATGTTCCAACACTTTCGGCCGCTCTATAACGGACATCTCATCGCAAATGTCGAAATGACCCAGGAGCGTGGAAATCGGTTAATAAGAGCCGGATTAGCTGATTCCATTGCGTTTGGTCGACCGTTCATCGCCAACCCCGATCTGCCGGAACGTTTTCTAGTTGGCGCTACCCTCAACGAAGTGAGTTGGCCGACGGTTTATGCATCGGGGCCGGATGGGTACATCGATTATCCCGCGCTCAACGTGACGGCCAACGCCCGACTCGGGCCCTCCGAGAATGAACACTCGGCCTTCGATGCATCGTTTAACAAGCCGCGACTACTCGGCCGCTGAGAAAGACAATGCCCAAAAGCTTAAAGACAAGATCGCGCTCGATCACAGGCGGCACCGAAGGGATTGGTTTGGCTACGGCAAAGCTATTCGCCAAGGAGGGTGCGTATGTCTTCATCACCGGCCGCCGACATAAGCAACTCGATGAGGCCGTACAAAGCAATCGGCGAGCAACGTTTCTGCGCGTTCAGGGCGACGTTGCCAAACTGGCCGATCTTGATCGGTCTCTACGAGACCGTCGCTGAAGCAGAAGGGGACGAATCGATATTGTTTTCGCCAACGCGGGCGTTGGCGAATTTGTTCCCCTTCGGTTCCGTCACTGAAGAGCATTTCGACAAACTATTTAACATCAACGTCAAGGGGAACGCTCTTCACGGTGCAAAAGGCCCTACCATTACTGGATGGACAGGCTCTATCATTTTGAACGGCTCCGTCGATAGTTTCAAGACCGGCACTGCCGCCTTCGGCGTCTATCGCCGCGATCAAGGCCGCAATCCGCTCTTTCGTGCGAACCTGCACTACAGATCTCAAGGACCGTCGCATCCGCGCAAACGTCGTAAGTCCGGGCCGATCACACTCGGGCTACCGTAGCCTGGCATGACTGCAGGACAATCGACTGCGCGGACAGTGTTCTGCGGCACCATCCCCATCGGTCGGACGCAGGAACCCGGATGAAATTGCTAAGGCGGTGCTGCTTTCTGGCGTCCGGATGATTCCAGCTTTCGTCACTGGCATCGAGCTATTTGTCGATGGTGGCAGAGCGCAAATCTAGTGGATCAACACCTGAGGAGGTTGTCATGGCTGGGCCTCTAGTAACAAAACGGCGCTGATTACGGGCGCGTCGTGGGAGTTGGTCGCGCCACGGCACTCAGCGCTGCCGAGGCCGGGGCGCATGTTCTGGTTCATTATGGCCGTTCCCGCGCAGGATGCGGAATCTCTCGTGGCCGGCATCCGCTCAAAGGGGGACGCGCGGATGCGATCAGGGCCGACTTAGGAACTCGCAGACGGAGCGACATTGCTGGCAAGGGAAGTTCGCTCAGATCGTCGGCGAGCGATTGGATGTCGCTCGTGTCCAACGCTGGAATCAGCAAGGCTGCAACCATCGCAGGATCATACGGTGGAGGATTTTGACAATCTCTTCGCAACAAATGTCGAAGCCCGTTCTTCCTGGTGCAGCAACTCCTCCCATTCTCGGTGAAGGCTCGAACATCATTGTGATCTCTTCTGATCGGGGCACGCGCCGTAGTTGGGAAGCCCGGTTTAGACAACCCTTCGATCCTTGCCTACGCCGCGACCAAGGGAGCGCTAGAGACTCTGGTTAAGAACTGGGCCGCCATTCTTGGCCCGCAGGGCATCCGCGTAAACGCCGGTCGCGCCAGGCGTGATCGACACCGACATGTCGAATTTCACGAAGACCGAGGCAGGGCGTGAGGTCACGCTTGGGATGCAGGCATTGAAGCGAATCGGCAAACCGGAAGATGTTGCGGACGTAGTTGCGTTCCTGGCGTCGGATGCAGCGCGCTGGATCACTGGTGCGAGCATTCCGGTAGACGGGGGATCAAAGCTCTAAGACTGCGGAGCGACTGCAGGCACTGTCCTAAGATGAACGCTTCAACGCAACAACAACGAAAGGATCAGGAAATTATTATGAGTCAGACGATACAGAGAGAAAAATAAAGCGCTGGTGCTCGACGCCTTCGACACATTGTTTAACAAGCGCGACTACGCGGCAGCTGAACAGTATTGGTCGCCTAACTATATCCAGCACAGCGCGCACATTGAACCGGGTCGCGATGGACTGTTCAATTTGATCCGCAACGCACCCGATACCCTGCGTTACGAACATCAGCTCATCGTCGCGGAGGGCGACTACGTCATCGTCCACGGACGCTTCTCAGGAACCGGCCGGCCTGTTGCCTGGGTCGCCGCGGATATTGTCAGGATCGAGAACGGCCGCCTTGCCGAACACTGGGACGTCTTGCAAGACGAGGCGACCAAAGCCGAATCGAAGAGCGGCCTGCCGATGTTTGGCGACCGCTTCACTGCCTGAACCAACTCTTTCATCCATCTACAGGTATTGATCGTGGCCTCGCAGAAGCGCTGCATAAGCTCGGCAACGAGGTTGCGCCAGCGACGCTGCGTTCGCACTTCCTTCCGCGTTGACTTAGCCGTCAGTGGCGGATCAGAGCGATTGCGCCGGGGTCGGAGCTGGGGTTGGGCTTGGCGACCGAGGCCGATGGTAGCGGCGAAGGGGATTGCCCCGCAGTCGAGAAATTTGAGCCGACGGGGCTGTTGTTAGGCAATGGGCTTAATCGGCACCGTGACGGCTTGGGGCAGAATAGTAGTGACACTGGCAGGCGCTGGCAGCAGCGGTGGCGTGTGCGTCCGGCGTTCGTGTTCGCCGTGCTATTCGTGCCAGCCCGGGCATTTGTCCCAATCTGTGTAGTCCCTGTCGAGTTGCCGCTTGAGCCAGCAAGCCCCGGAGCGGCGCCGCCGGTGATCCCACCGGTTTGATTGCTGATCCCGGTCTGCGCACCAGCGTTTATCCCGATGTGTGCTCCGACATTCGTGTTCACCCCGGTATCGACTACTCGGGCATTTATCCCAGTTTGGGCGGCACTGGTGGAGTTGCCGCTCGAGACACTAAGTCCCGCAGCGGAGCCGCCGATGATCCCACCGGTTGGATTGCTGATCCCGGTCTGCGCTCCAGCGTTTCATCCCGATGTGTGCTGCGACATTCGTGTTCGGCCCGCACTCATACTACTCCGGAAATTTGTTCCAAGTTGGGCGGCGCTGGTGGAGCTGCCGCTCAAGCCGCTGTGTCCCGCCAGTGTGCGGATGGTGGTGGTGCCGGTTTGATTGCTTCCGCTCGTTCTAGTTCGAGGCGTTTGCGCCAGACTCAATGCGTATCTGTCGCAATGCACGATCGCAATCACTCCAAGTTTAATCGATGTAATCTGAGTCATATTATTTTCCCTCCGTCCCACGTCGTCCTTTGTTTGAGCGACGTATCTTTCATTCCCTAAATATTCTGCTCGAGCAGATCCGGCGCTATTGCGCACGCGGAGGATTTTTCAGTGCTACGCCCGAGGTGATCGGCGCTCCCTCGTTCGAGATAGGATGAAGCCGCGCTCGCAGGCGCGCGTGACGGACCAGGCCTTCCTATAACGCTGTTCGGATAAATTGAACTTTGCTCATCCGTGGCATTCGGATTACTGACAAAGTAACTAGAAGGAATGCAGATGGCTGGCCTGTTTGATCCGCTCGCGATTCGAGATCTGAACGTTTGCCAATCGGGTGTTCGTCTCGCCGATGTGTCAGTATTCGAGCCACGATGGATACGCTAACGACTGGCATTTCGTTCATCTCGGCAGCCGCGCCGTTGGTGGCGCCGGACTGGTACTGACCGAGGCAACGGCCGTTCTTCCCGAGGGACGCATCAGTCCGCAGGACCTCGGCATCTGGGCCGACGGGCACATCGAGATGCTGAGTCGAATCGTCAGTTTCATTCATGAACAAGGGAGCATAGCCGGAATGCAGCTGGCTCACGCCGGCCGCAAAGCCAGCACACGCCGGCCATGGGAAGGTTCGGGCGCAATTCCCGAAAGCGAAGGAGGTTGGAAGAAAGTCGTGGCCCCAAGCGCGTTGCCTTTCGCCGAGTCTTATCCGATGCCGCAGGCCCTAACGAATGATGGCATTCAAGAAGTTGTCTCTGCTTTTGCCGCAGCCGCGCGTCGCGCATGCCAGGCTGGGTTCCGTGTCATCGAGATCCACGCCGCGCACGGTTATCTCATTCACGAGTTTCTGTCCCCTCTTAGTAATAAACGCTCGGACGATTACGGCGGCTCGTTCGAGAATCGAACCCGACTTTGCCGTGAGATCGTTGCGGCAGTTCGATCCGAATGGCCGAAGGAATTGCCGTTATTTCTGCGCATTTCGTCGACGGACTGGGTCGATGGTGGCTGGAATATTAATGAGTCGGTCAAACTTGCCGGCGAGATTAAAGCAAATAGGCGTCGATCTCATCGATTGTTCTTCCGGTGGTAACGTGCCTCACGCGAAAATTCCAGTCGGTCCCGGTTACCAAACGGCGTTTGCCGAACGGATTCGTCGCGAAGCCGAAATCATGACCGGCGCGGTCGGGATGATTACTTCTCCAGTTCAGGCGGAGCACATCATTCGGACGGAACAGGCGGACGCCGTGATTATGGCGCGCGAGTTTTTGCGCGATCCATATTGGCCATTGCGAGCGGCTCGAGAACTAGACCAACCAATCGCATGGCCTGTCCAATATCTCAGGGCGGCCCCGAAAGGTGCGCAGCCTCGGGTTCCAGTAGATCTGAAGAGCTTCGAATCGTGCTTCGAAGAACAACACGCGATTCCGGAACAGTGAGGGTGTGTCCGTCCTCGCTGCTCCCAGCGGCTGCGGATGGTTCCTTTCCTGTCCGGCAGGCGCGCAGATGCAGAGCAACCGGACGGCTTGTTTCGAGCGTTAGTAAAAGAGCTTGTCCGTCCAAACGTCTCGGTGATCCTGGTATGGGGCGATCGCGATTCGTTATTGCGCTGACTCTTGGAGGTCGAACGAAAAGTTTGGAGAACCTCACGCATGGGGTATTGGAAAATCCCCTAATGGGCGATGGCGGCCACATCAGCGGCGCTCATAATTCAAACGGTGGCAACGGAAAGCTCACAGAACCGACGGACGCCTGTGGTCGGACGTTTTGGAAATATGCATATGAACCATTCTCGCCCTAACGAAGTCGACGCGGGACGGCGACGTCGCTATCCCGCGCGCAGTGCGAGTTCTCAGAACGATTCACGTCGGGCTTTCACTACCGCGAAGGCCTCAACGCAGCTGACTGATACCAGAAGGACGAAGTCTAAGAAATCCTCCTTTCAAATAGCCGGATTTGTTATCAATCACCCGATCCTCGCGATGCTGGTTCTGGGGCTGATCGCGCTAATTGGTGTCGGTTGCATTTTTGCACTGCCGATCGGCTGGCTGCCCTTCTAAATCTCAACTGTTTTCAATCTAAGAGTCCACTGAGATCGTCGAATTGCAGCCAATCTCCGATAAATGGAAGGCGGAAATCTACCGTGTCGCGGTCGCGTCGACGGCGAAAAAGCCGGCCGGCACGACAAACAACGCATTTGGCGGATCCAAAACGCGCTAACTGGCCGCATAGATAAACGAAAGGTCTAAACCAACTACCCAAAAATAACATGATAAAGATCGCAATCATTCCCGGAAGTCGAGGCGGCCGGGAACACACGACACAGCGATATCGGTTACTGCGGATCCGGTTACTTTGCGAGTTTCTCCGGCGTGCCTGCCCAATTTTTCAACAGCCGCAGCAATGTCAGCCGTTCGCTTTTTGAAAGGACGGCGGTCACCTCTTCCATCGCGGCAGCGTGCTCGCCAAATCCGCGAGTAATCAGCGCCCGTCCCTTTGGGGTCAGTTCCACCTGGCGCACCCGGCGGTCGCCCGGGTGATCATTGCGCGAGACGAGCCCCTTTTTGACCAGGCGATCGACGGCCACGCTGATGGATCCGGGCGTCAGCCAGACCTTTGGGCCCAATGGTGTTCACCGGGAGCGGACCCTTATGCAGGAGGACTTCCAGGACGCGGAAATCGGAGTCGCCCAACTCGTGTCCGCTTGATGCTCTCCGCCGCGTGCGGGATCAGCGCTTGAAAGGCTTTCATGAAAACGAGCCAGACATGAACGCCAGTGGAGTCCTGCCTCGGGGTTGGTTCTTTTCGCCTCATTTTCATTTTATCTTGACATGAATTGTATTGATGTCAATATACTGTATATCAAACAAACGAAATTAACATGAAAATCACTACTGTCATCGCTCGTTTCCTTCTCGGATTCATCTTTCTCGTCTTCGGACTGAACGGCTTCCTCCACTTCATTCCCAGCTCTCCGCCGTCCGGAACGGCTGGCCAGTTCGTCGAGGCGCTCTTTGTTTCCCATTATCTGGTCCCGATATTTCTGCTCCAAATCATTTCGGCGGTCCTGCTCCTGGTTAATCGCTACGTCCCGCTCGCGCTGACGCTACTCGCTCCGATCATCGTTAACATTCTGCTCATTCACATATTGATGCTCCCGAGCGGTCTGCCTTTGGCTCTCGTCGTGACGGTGCTGTGGATCGTTGTGTTTCTGAGCGTCCGCTCCGCTTTCAATGGGCTCTTGCAGCCGCGCGTTCCGGCTCAGGGGCTGCAATAAGTAAGGTCACCAAGGAGGAATTTATGCTTAGAGATTGCAATCATCATCGGAAGCACGCGGCCCGGGTCGCAACGGCGAGGCCGTGGCTAAATGGGTTTACGAAATCGCGCAAAAGCGTAGCGACGCCGAGTTCGAACTCGTGGACATCAAAGACTTCAACCTGCCGCTCCTCGACGAGCCAGTGCCGCCCATAATGGGGCAATACAGTAAGCCTCACACCAAAGCATGGGCCGCTAAGATCGGCTCTTTCGATGGCTACGTTTTCGTCACGCCCGAGTATAATCATGGCATCTCCGGCGCGCTCAAGAACGCGATCGATTTTCTGTTTGCCGAGTGGAACAACAAGGCGGCTGGCTTCGTCAGCTACGGCGGCGCCAGCGGAGCGCGCGCGGTCGAGCAGCTGCGTCTGGTGCTGGCGGAGGTGCAAATGGCCACCGTGCGCAACCAGGTCTTGCTCTCCATGTATACCGACTTCGAAAACTTCAGCGTCTTCAAGCCGGATGCCCGACAAAGGAACAGTCGGTCAACGACATGCTGGATCAGCTCATCGCGTGGGGAGGCGCGCTGAAGACGCTGCGGGAGAAAACAGCATAGAGGAACCACTGATGGAAATTGGCGTAGATAGTTTCGTAGCGGCAACCGTTGACGCGGCCGGCCGGGCAGTCGATCCCGCGCGACATCTCAGCGAGTTACTCGAAGCGATCACGCTCGCTGACGAGGTGGGCCTCGATGTGTTTGGCATCGGCGAACACCACCGGCGCGAGTTCCTCGATTCCGCGCCAACGGTGATTCTCGCCGCCGCCGCGGCCCGAACCCGCCGTATTCGCCTAACGAGCGCCGTCACGGTCCTGAGCGCAGCCGACCCGGTGCGCGTGTTCCAGGAGTTCGCGACGCTTGATCTACTTTCGAACGGAAGAGCGGAGATCGTCGCCGGGCGCGGCTCATTCATCGAAGCGTTTCCGCTCTTCGGGCTGGAACTCGAGGACTACGATTCGCTCTTTGCCGAGAAGCTCGATCTGCTTCTGAAGATCCGCGAGAACACGCACGTTCACTGGTCGGGCAAACACCGCGCGGCACTCACCGGGCAGGAGTTTATCCGCGCCCGCTGCAGAACCCGCTGCCGATTTGGCTCGGTGTCGGAGGCACGCCCGGCTCCTTTATTCGCGCCGGCATGCTCGGGCTGCCGCTAATGGTCGCGATCATCGGCGGCGAGCCGCACCGTTTTCGGCCATTGATCGACCGCTACCGCGAAGCGGGTTTGCGCGCCGGACACTCTCCAGATCAGCTCAAGGTTGGCATCCATTCGTTAGGTTACGTCGCCGACAGTTCGACGACGGCGGAAGACGAGTTCTTTCCCGGCTATGCGCAAAGCTTCACTGAGATTGGCAGGGAGCGCGGATGGCCACCTATGACTCGCGCGCACTTCGACGCCCAGCTCGGACCGACCGGTGCGCTCCTCGTCGGCGATCCGGAAACCGTCGCGGAAAAATCCTGCGCGTGAACGAGTCGTTAGGCGGCATTTCCCGTCTCACGTTCCAGATGAGCGTCGCGGCGTTGCCGCACGCGAAAATGCTGCGCGCGATCGAGTTGCTCGGGACGCGCGTTGCTCGCTCTGGTGCGAACCGCGCTCGCGTCTGAGACAGCGGCACGCATTGCTAGCGAACTCACATCGTGCCGCCTGAAATTGGTCTCGTTCGGGAAAAGATCTGTTCGACCTCAATGCTTCGGGAGCCTGTCCTGATAAACGCGGAGATTGACGAAAGCGGCTTTCAATAATGGCGTGGTAACTCCGTGGGCGCTGCCGCGTTCGATGAAGTCGCCCAGGATGTGATCGGCCTCGACCGGCGCGCCCTTTCGCAAATCGCGATACATCGAAGACGTCAACGAAGATCCCGGCGCCGTCATGGCGGCCGCGTGTCTTGAAAGCACTTTTCCGACGGCTTATGGCCGCAGGCAGTGGCAACCGCGGCGGACTCGTTCAGCACATCGATCGACAGCTCGGCCCCACCGGGCGCAGCCACGATCTCGCCGATCGTTCCGCGCATCAGGCAGGTAATGGCGCCGAGGCTGGCGAGCTGGACCCATTTCTCCCACATCGCTTGCATGATGTCCGGCGACAGACGGGCGTCGAATCCGGCTCCCTGCAGCGTCGCGTCGAGCGTTTTCAGTCGGGGCGTGCTCTCGCCGTTTCTCTCGCCATAAACAAGTTGCTGAAAGTCGGCGAGCTGGACGATGCGACCCTGGTCGTCGATCTCGGCCGCGACGAGACAGACGCCGCCGATGACCGCATGTTCTCCGAACCGTTTCGTCAGGAGGTCGATGTGGCGCATGCCGTTGAGCACCGGAAGAATCATCGTTTCTGGTCCAACGGCCGCGGCGAAATCATTCATCGCCGCCTCGAGTGCGTAGGCTTTCACGCTCAGGAAGACAAGGTCGTAAGGCGTGTCGATCTCTTCAGCGCTTACTAGCTTCGGAGTGAGGACCGCATCACCATGTGGGCTGATGATTCGGAGGCCATCTCGACTGAGCTGTTTCGCGCGCGATGGACGAACGAGAAAAGTCACATCGCGCCCGGCCTGGGCCAAGCCGGCCACCAAAGTAACCACCCACCGCACCGGCGCCGACGATAAGGATCCGCATGGCTGAAAGGCGTCAAGTTCTAGTTGAGAGTTGTTTATTCGTTATTGCGACTTTCCGCCCGCAGCTTTAGGATACGCGCAATCCCGCGTGGATAGTCTATCTCGAAAGAGGGATTGCGAATCACCTCGCGCGTTGCAGCAGCAAACCTCCACACGCAATGTAGCGAGATATGCCCCAAAGCCTTATTGATAACCCTAACGAATGAAACCGACTGTCGAAGCAACCTCCGCAACCAGATCGAGAAAGGCAAAGCACCTGGGATGCAAGTTCAGCTTTTGAGTGAAAATCACGGACGCAAGGAATATGCGGTGATTTTCAGCAAAGGAGACGAAGCATTTTCAGGTTTGAATGAGTTTGCCGAGAAATTTCATGTGACCAGCGCTCATTTCACGGCGATTGGCGCCTTGCGCGGAGCGACGCTCGCCTGGTTTTCACCTGAGCGAAAAATGGACAAGAAGATTCCCGTAGAAGGCCAGCTCGAGGTTGCTTCAATGATCGGCGACATCGCACTATTCAATGGAAAGCCCGTTGTTCATACCCATATGGTAGTCGGCCTTCCTGACGGAACCGCCAGAGCAGGACATGTCCTCGAAGCACACGTTTGGCCTACACTCGAAGTGATGGTCACGGTCGAATCGAATGCCATGCGCAAGAGCCTTGATCCAGAAACTGGATTAGCGCTGATTGATCCAAGCCTGGCGAATAAGGAAGAGAAAGTAAGATGGCTTCTACACTGGCTACGCGAACGCTTGACGCGGACATAGTCTGTTCGTGCCGCGACCAGACGAATCACTGTATGATAAAGACAATCTCCTATCTCGGTCTCGGGACCATGGGCAGCGGCATGGCGTCGAACCTTCTCAAAGCCGGCTACAAACTTACCGTCTGGAATCGCAGCGCTGAAAAGTGTGAACCGTTCGCGTAGGAAAGGCGCGCGCGTCGCCGATACTCCGGCGGACGCCGTCCGCGACGCCGAGCTTGTCATGTACTGTTTGAGTAACGACCAAGCCGTCGAGGAAGTTGTCTTTGGCGCGAAAGGAATTCTAAGCGGAATCAAGGAAGGCCAGATCGCGATGGACATGAGCACGGTTCTTCCCGCGACGAGTTTGCGAGAACAGGAAGCTTATGCAAAGCGCGGTGTCGATTTTCTCGATGCGCCTGTCTTTGGCAGCAAACAAGAATCGGCCGATGCCAAGCTTTGGATTATGGCCGCGGGCAACAAAGCCGTTTTCGAAAAAGGTGAAACCAGTTTTGGAGCATTTGGGGCAAACCATTCACTACTTTGGCAAGAACGGAAATGCCGCGGCCATGAAGCTGGTGGGAAACCTTATCGTTGCGTTGGAAATGGAAGCGCTCGCGGAAGGCTCTGGTTCTCGCGCAAAAGGCTGGGCTTGATCTGAACACCGTGATGGAAGTCGTGAAAGTCGCCGACTTCCGCTCACCGCTGCTCGTGAGCAATGGTCAGAATATTTTGAAACGCGATTTTTCTCCCAGCTTCGCACTCAAGCTCATGCTCAAGGACGCGGACCTCATTGAAAAATTTGGTGAAAGTCTGCAGTCACCCATTCCGGCGCTGCGCGTTGTCGAAAAAATCTCGAATCGGCCGTTGCGCTTGGCTTCGGGAAGAAAACGCCTCCGCCATACATTAGAGCGCTTGAAAAAGAAGCTGGCGTCAAAAGCGAAGGCGCAAAGGGCGGCGCCGGACGACCTCAAAAGAGACGGAACAGAAACGACCTGCGGAGCGAATAAAGATTCGGCTTCACGCCCATCGGCCCATGCTGATTGTGGGCGTCCAGTGCGATGCAGCGACACAGAGCGCACCGAAGTTTGTGGTTGTTTCTTTCTTCGTCATTCCAGTCTCGTATTCGCTCTACTCGGCACCGTCTGAAACACGCCGACAACCCACTCTACCCGAAAGAGGTGAAGCCGTGATCGCCTCGCGCGCGTTACTGTGAAAATCCCACACCCTGCGCGGTAGCGGCGGAGTTGTCCGAATCGCCAGGTATCATATCGTCATGCGCGATCGGGATCTGTAACCGGCAGCTTATGCACTATGAGCCTAACGGTAACAGGGCAAACAGGCAATAGCGGAGCCGCGTTCACGCGATCTGGACGAGACAGGGCGTCGCTAGTGACAAACCTTGCCGGATCCATCTGCGCATCTCGAACCGCAAGCGGAGCGAATTATCGCCGCCGGATTCTCATTGTCATTGGAACCGTTGCTTATTTTCACTGCAAATCGGCCACGAATGCCAACACAGCCAATAGCGGAGCTCCCCCGGTTATGGATCAACACTGCCGCGGCGAGCAGCGGCGACATCGGCGTGTATGTCCAGGCGCTCGGCACGGTCACGCCGCTCAACACCGTTTCGTTCACCGCACGCGTGGCCGGACAGATCGCGAAAGTGGAATACCAGGAGGGACAGCTATGTTCATGTCGGAGATCCGCTGGTGGAGATCGATCCCGCTCCTTTCCAGGCGGCGGTGACTCAAGCGGAGGGACAGTTGGCGCGCGATCAGGCTCAACTTGAACTCGCCGAAGATCAACTCTCGCTCGAGACACAGACTCTGCTGAAAAAGGGGTGATTTCTAAACAGGAATTCGACACACAAGTCGCCACCTATCATCAAGCGGAAGGCGCGGTGAAGTTGGATCAGGGCAATCTGGACATGGCAAGAGTAAATCTCGCCTATTGCCACATTACTTCTCCGATCGACGGCCTCGTTGGCTTGCGGCTGGTTGATCCGGGCAACATCGTTCAAGCCAACGGCACCAGTCCGCTGGTGATGATCACGCAGCTGCAGCCGATCACGGTTGAGTTCAACGTCGCGGAGGACGCCGTCCCGCAAATTGTTCAGGCAGTGCGCAGCGGAAAGATACTGACTGTCGATGCCTATGATCGCGCGAATACAAAGAAGCTCGCGACTGGAACCCTCGAAGCATTCAACAGCCAAATCGATCCCACCACCGGCACGCTCAGGTTACGAGCTACATTCAAAAATGACGATGATGCATTGTTCCCGAATCAATTCGTCAATGCGCAGCTGTTGGTCGACACGCACAAAGGTGTCACGCTGCTGCCTAACAACGCCATCCAGCGAAATGACAATGGCACTTTCGTTTACCTTGTACAGCCGAATCAAACGGTCGCGCTGAAAACGATCACTGTCGGAACTAACGACGGCAACACGTCCGAAGTGCAGGATCTGCAACCCGGCGCAGTTGTGGCGGCGGACAGTTTCAACCGGCTAAGCGACGGCGCGAAGGTAGCAATTCGGCCCACTGCGAGCGAGACGAAGCCTGCTTCGCCTAACAAATAACTGCTGTGAATCCGTCGCGTCCATTCATTTTGCGACCCGTCGCAACATCGCTGCTCATGGCGGCGTTGTTGTTATCGGGTGCAATCGCTTACAAGCAGCTCGCCATTTCAGCGTTGCCGGAGGTGGATTATCCGACGATCCAGGTCGTGACATTTTATCCGGGAGCCAGTCCGGATGTCACAGCTTCGGCCATTACCGCGCCTCTGGAACGCCAGTTCGGACAGATGCCGGGGCTGAACCAAATGACATCTGTTAGCTCGGACGGCAGTTCCATCATCACACTGCAATTCGCTCTTAATCTGAACATCGACGTTGCCGAACAAGAGGTGCAGGAGGGAATCAATGCGGCGCAGACCTTTCTGCCGCCTGATCTGCCGGCGCCGCCGATCTACAGCAAATCGAATCCTGCTGATGCGCCGGTGATGACATTGGCTGTTACATCGAAAACGCTTCCACTCGCGCGAGTTGAAGACCTGGCCGATACGCGGCTGGCGCAGAAAATTTCACAGTTGTCCGGTGTCGGCCTCGTCTCCATCAGCGGCGGACACAAACCGGCTGTGCGCATCCAGGCAAACCCCACCGCGTTATCGTCGTACGGAATCAATCTTGACGACCTCCGCCTGACGTTAACGCAGGCGACCATCAATCAGGCGAAAGGAAGCTTCGACGGACCGCATCAGGCTTATCAGATCAATGCAAACGACCAGTTACTCACCAGCAAGGATTATAGCTCACTGGTCGTGGCTTATAACAATGGCGCGCCGGTGATTTTGTCGGATGTCGCGCGTGTTATCGACGGCGTCGAGAACACAAAGCTCGCCGGCTGGATGAACAAGACACCGGCCATCATCGTGAACATTCAACGCCAGCCGGGCGCGAATACGATTCAGGTGGTTGATCGGATCAAGCAATCTATTGCCGCAGCTCAAGGCGACTTTGCCGGCGGGCATTGAAGTTTCGGTTCTGACCGACCGGACGACGACAATTCGCGCCTCGGTTAGCGACGTGGAGTTCTCACTGATGCTCACGATTGCGCTGGTGGTCATGGCGATCTTTTGTTCCTTCGAAATTTGCGCGCAACGATCATTCCGAGTGTGGCCGTGCCGCTGTCGCTGGTCGGCACATTTGGCGTGATGTATCTGCTCGGCTTCAGCCTCAACAATCTCACCTTGATGGCGCTCACGATCTCGACCGGCTTCGTCGTTGATGACGCAATCGTGATGATCGAAAATATTTTCCGCTATCTCGAGCAAGGCGAAACGCCGTTGAACGCCGCGCTCAAAGGCGCGAGGCAAATCGGCTTCACGATCATCTCGCTAACAGTGTCGTTGATCGCGGTGCTGATTCCGTTGCTTTTCATGGGCGACATTGTCGGACGATTGTTTCGCGAGTTTGCGATCACGCTCAGCGTGACAATCCTGCTCTCGGCGCTCATCTCGCTCACGCTCACGCCGATGATGTGCTCGCGGTTGCTCAAGCAAGAATCCGAGCAGAAACAGGAGCCGTTTCTACCAGGCATCGGAACGCGTTTTCAATCGTGTAATCGAATTCTACGGACGCACCTTGCAATGGGTGTTGAAGCGAGAAAAAGCCACGCTGCTTGTCGCGGTTGCGACGCTTGTGCTGACCCTCGTGCTCTACGTCGTCGTGCCGAAGGGACTTTTTCCGGTGCAGGACACCGGAGTTATTCAGGGCATTTCCGAAGCCGCGCAGAACATTTCTTTCAGCGCGATGGCCGAGAAACAACAGGCGTTAGCGGATGTTATTCTGAAGGATCCCGCTGTGGAAAGCTTGTCGTCGTTCATCGGCATCGATGGAACTAACACGACTCTTAACAGCGGACGCATGCTGATCAATCTCAAGCCGCTGGGTCAACGAAAGATTAGCGCTTCTGATGTGATCCGTCGTTTGCAGCCACAACTTGAGAAAGTGGATGGCAGTCACACTTTACATGCAGTCGGTGCAGGACCTCACCGTCGAAGACCGCGTGAGCCGAACGCAGTACCAGCATACGCTCGAGGACGCGAATGCTGATGAATTGAATTACTGGACCAAGAAGGTTGTCGAGAAGCTCCGACAACTTCCGCAGTTGCGCGATGTCGCGACCGATCAACTAACGCTCGGCTCGCAGGCAAGGCTGGTGATCGATCGAATTACTGCTTCTCGGCTGGGTATCACGCCGCTGGCGATTGATAACGAGCTCTACGACGCGTTTGGCCAGCGACAAATCTCGATCGCTCTTCACTCAGCTAAACCAGTATCATTTGATTTTGGAAACGTTGCCTGATTTTCAAAAAGATCCGGCAATGCTGAACAACATTTACGTGAACTCGAGCAGCGGTGGCCCGGTGCCGCTAAGCGCGTTCACGCATTTCGAGTCCGGCACTGCGCCGCTGGCGATCAATCGGCAGGGACAATTTCCGTCGGTGACGATTTCGTTCAACCTCGCTCCGGGCGCCGCGCTCGGCGAGGCCACGAACGCCATCGAAAAAGTGCAGAAGGAACTTGCGATGCCGCTCAGCGTGCAGGCAACCTTTCAGGGAGCGGCCGCCGCGTTTCAGGCGTCGTTGAAGAACGAGGTGTGGCTCCTTCTTGCAGCGGTCGTCGCCGTTTACATCGTGCTGGGCGTCCTCTACGAGAGCTACATTCATCCGATCACGATTCTCTCGACGCTGCCGTCCGCTGGCGTCGGTGCGATTCTCGCGCTGCTGCTCTGTCGGAGTGAGCTCGGAGTGGTCGCGCTGATCGGAATCATCTTGCTGATTGGCATCGTGAAAAAGAACGCAATCATGATGATCGACTTCGCGCTCGACGCCGAGCGCAACGAGCACAAGAAACCGGTGGACGCGATCTATCAGGCCTGCCTGTTGCGGTTCCGGCCGATCATGATGACCACCTTCGCCGCGCTCTTCGGCGGCTTACCCTCGCGCTCGGCAACGGGGTCGGCGCTGAGCTACGCCGGCCACTCGGCATCACCATCGTCGGCGGTCTGCTCGTTAGTCAGATGCTCACGCTGTATACAACGCCAGTCATCTACCTCTTCTTTGATCGACTGGCGGCGAAGTTCTCCCGCTCGCGCGCAGCGGAACGAGGCACGAATGGTCTTCCTGAGGCTGCGCCGGCATGAACTCAGTTTCATCAAAGGCCAGTCCGCCAGTCGGACGGACTCGTCCGCGCGAGCTCGACCAGCAGGGGAAGGAATTTCCGCGCCATTCATTCGGCGACCGATTGCGACGGTATTGCTTACAGCCGCAGTCGCGCTGGCGGGAATCGTCGGCGTTTCTGCAACTGCCGACGGCGCCTTTGCCGCAAGTGGATTTTCCAACGATTAGCGTCTCGGCGACGCTGCCGGGCGCGAGTCCGGATATCATGGCAAGCGCGGTTGCCGCCCCGTTGGAGCGGCAGTTCGCACACATGGCGGGCCTCACCGAAATGACGTCGGCAAGTTATCTCGGTTTCACGAGCATTACGCTGCAGTTCGATCTGAGTCGTAACATCGACGGCGCGGCGCGCGATGTGCAGGCGGCGATTAATGCCGCCCGCGCGAACCTTCCGTCAAACCTTCCGCAAAATCCCACCTAGAGAAAAGTTAATCCTGCCGACGCGCCGATCCTGATCGTCGCGCTCACGTCCGACATCTACAGCCGCGGTCAGCTTTACGACGCGGCCTCCACCATCATGCAGCAGCGGTTGCTTCAGATCGAAGGTGTTGGGCAGGTGAACATCGGCGGCGGCGCGTTACCCGGCGTGCGCGTGGAGATCAATCCGACGCAACTGAACAACACCGGCCTCAGTCTTGAAGACGTGCGCGCGATGTTAAGCCAGCAAAACGCTAACACGCCGAAGGGCCAGCTCTCGGACCAACGAACAACCGCAGACATCCTGGCTAACGACCAGTTGTTCAAGGCGAAGGAATACGCGCCGCTGATTGTCGCATACCGCAACGGCGCGCCGGTCAGGTTGTCCGACGTCGCGGCGGTGCGCGATTCGGTCGAGAACATCCGTGCTGCCGGTTACCTGAACGGCAAGCCTGCCATCCCGGTGGTCATATTTCGTCAACCGGGCGCGAATATCATCAAAACTGTGGATCGAGTGAAAGCAGCGCTGCCGTCGCTCAAAGCGTCGATCCCTGCCGCGATCAACATGCAGATTGTGCTCGATCGGACGACGACGATTCGTGCCTCGGTCTTTGAAGTCGAGCGCACGCTCGTGATCGCGATCATGCTTGTCGTCCTCGTTGTGTTTCTTTTTCTGCGAAACGGACGCGCGACACTGATACCGGCGGTGGTGGTGCCAACATCGCTCATCGGCACGTTCGGTGTGATGTATCTGTGCGGCTACAGTCTCGACAATCTTTCGCTGATGGCGTTGACCATCTCGACCGGGTTCGTGGTGGATGACGCGATCGTCGTGATCGAAAACGTCTCGCGCCATCTCGAGCAAGGAATGCGGCCGATGCGAAGCTGCGCTCAAAGGCGCGCGCGAAGTCGGGTTCACTGTGCTTTCGATCAGCCTTTCGCTGGTCGCTGTGTTTACGCCGATCCTGCTTATGGGCGGCATCGTCGGTCGATTGTTCCGTGAGTTCGCGGTGACGTTCTCTCAACTGCCATTCTCGTTTCGTTAGTCATTTCGCTGACGACCACGCCGATGATGTGCGCGCGTTACTGCTTCACGCGCAAAAACCGATCGACGCCTGCGCCAAGGCACGGCCGACACAGCGCCGTGCTACAGCAGGCGGATTCGTCAGGTAAGCGAAAATGCTCTTCGCGTGGATCTCGGATTGTTACAAAAGGAGCCTGCAAATTGTGCTCCGGCATCCGGCGATCACGCTCGGCGTGTTAGTCGCCACGATCGCCGCGACTGCTTTGGCTTTTCGTCGTTGTGCCGAAAGGATTTTTTCCGGAGCAGGATAACGGCACCATTTTCGGCGGGATGCAAGGCCCGCAGGACTCATCGTTCCAGGCGATGCAAGCGGCGGCGCTGCGTGTGAGCGAGACGATCAAAAATGATCCTGCAGTCGCGGCGGTGGTGAGCTTCGTCGGCGGCAGCGGCCCAGTGCCGCTGCGACGAACAGCGGGTTTGTTTACGTGGCGCTGAAGCCGCTGGAGGAACGAAAAATCAGCTCGAGCCAGGTCATCAATCGCTTACGACCGAAACTCGCCGCTGTTCCTGGCGCGATGACATTTCTCCAAGCCGGACAGGACTTGCGCATTGGCGGCCGACAGAGCAATGCGCAGTATCAATATACGATTCAAAGCGAGAATCTGAGTGACCTCGTAAAATGGGGACCGATCATGCTCGCCGAAATGCGGAAGCTACATGGTTTCACCGACGTGAACAGCGACCAACTGAATGCCGGGCTGCAAGCCTGGCTTACCTACGACCGCGCAGACTGCGGCGCGCCTGGGCATCTCAGCGCAACTGATCGATGACACACTTTACGATGCGTTCGGGCAGCGGCAGGTCTCGACGATGTTTACTTCGCTCAATCAATACCATGTGGTGATGGAAGTTGATCCGCAGTTCTGGCAAAACCCGAAAGGCTTGGACATGATTTATGTTCGGCCGACACACGGAGCTACTGTTTCGTCGCCGGGGTCACTGGCGACGAGCTCACTGGCGAGTTCTCAGCCCACGCCTTACCGACACCCTTCAGTTCTCAGGTGGCATCTGCCCTGACGACGGGTGGCACTTCGGCCAGCACAATTTCAACTCCTCAGCTTGTTCCCGCGCCAGTGGCGCCTACTCCACCTCCAGTTGCCAGTCCGCAACCTACGGATGGACCGATCGCAGTCCCTACGCCGGCGTTTCCGTTTGCCATCTCTCAGGCTGGCTCGACGCCGAACGCGGTTGCATCGATAGCCACTGCCACACCGTCGACGACGCTTGGCAGTTCCTCGCCGGCAGCTTCATCCGTTGCTGTTGCTACACCTGGAGCACACCTGCTACCCTGCAACTCATTCCCACACCAACGCCGTTTGCTACACCGGCGACCGCCGTTGCCAGTTCCACTCCTGCATCGAACGCCATTGCTTCATCGTCCGGCGCAGGTGCCAGTCCTTCACCTAGTCCTTCGCCAACGCCTGTTGTGCCGTTGAGCGCGGTTGCCAGCTTCCAGCCGACTACCGCGCCAATCGCAGTGAATCACCAGGGCCAATTCCCATCAGTTACCATCTCCTTTAATCTAGGTGGAGGCATGGCATTGAGCGACGCAGTGACAGCCATTCAACAGATGCAACAACAGATCGGCTTGCCGGGCGCGATTCATGGGAATTTTTCAGGAACGGCGCAGGCATTCCAGGCATCGCTTGCGAGCGAGCCGTTTCTCATTCTCGCAGCGCTTGTGGCCGTTTACATCGTGCTTGGGATTCTCTACGAGAGCTACATTCATCCGATCACCATCTTATCAACGCTGCCATCGGCTGGCGTGGGCGCGCTGTTAGCTCTAATGCTATTCCGCACAGATCTCAGCGTGATCGCAATGATCGGGCTCCTGCTGCTTATCGGAATCGTAAAGAAGAACGCGATTCTGATGGTGGACTTCGCGCTCGAGGCCGAGCGCGCGCAAGGCATGCGGCCGCGCGAAGCTATTTATCAAGCGTGCCTCCTGCGTTTTCGCCCAATCCTGATGACCACAGTGGCTGCACTCTTCGGCGCGTTGCCCTCGTTCTTTCGACCGGCGTCGGCTCCGAGCTGCGCCGGCCACTCGGCATAACAATCGTCGGCGGCCTCATCTTTAGTCAGGCGCTCACACTCTACACCACGCCGGTGGTTTACCTCTACTTCGACCGCCTTCGCGAATGGTGGGCAAGCCGGAAACAGCAGACCCTTGTTTCGCCGCACGCAACTCTGGTGTTCCCGACGCCATTTGACAAGGGCGTCGCGCGAGCGAGTGGCGCACATTCGACCCCGGGCACTACTTGGTTCGCCAGGCTATCCCAAAAGGAGGATAGGCAGCTGCTTCACTCTGACTGAGTGACAATCCAACCATCGCGCCATGGCTGCGCATCGCGCCGAGTAGGAACGTGAAGCATGAAAATATCAACTAACATTTCAGCAGACTAACTCTTATGGCGATTGCTTGCACACTACCCGCACGGAGCGAAGCCGTCTAAAATCGAATGAAAACAACGTTATTTACGATCTGCTTGATTCTGGGAGTGATCTCCTTGTCCCACGAAAGCGCAGCAGCTACCCGAGGCATCGCTTCTCGCATGGCGCGTTCCTTACCGGCATCATGCAATCGAAACCCATGGGCCACTCATCGAACTGAAGCCTCAAGTCACGGGTGTCATCCCGCGTATCATCCGGGGGTGGCGATCCGCTGCAGATGCTTAATCCATTCGCGCCAGCAAAATATGGAACCGCGGAAGAAAACACTGTCCTTGATGCGGATGTTCCTGGCGGAGGAGATGGTATCAAGCTTTCAGCGTTTCGTTCTAGCCCAGCTCATCAGCGCTGAAACCTTCGCTTGGCTAATCTGCGATATGGATGTAACCCGCGACCGCGGGCTCTGTCTTTAAAAAGGAAGCTTCGAGTTGGGAGGGTGGCGCAATATCGGGAGAGGATATGGAAGGCAAGGATGTCCTTGTAGCAGCAGGCGGCGCCTGGGCATGCGGTGTCTCCAGTCGAGCCGCGACGCCGCACGTTGCTGGCTCGTTTCCTTTCCGCGCTCGGGCCGGGTCTCATCACGAGCGCCGCGGATGACGATCCCTCGGGCATCGCGACTTACCTCCGCCGCTGGCGCACTACTCGGCACGACCCAGCTTTGATTGCGTTAGTCACCCGGCCACCGATGGCCGCGGTGCAGATGACTTAGTGCCCGGGTTGCGATGGCAACCGGCAAAGGACTCGCCGGCGCGCTTCGCAAGAAACTTCCGAGGTCTGCCAGTGATGGCCGCTGCCTTCGCGCTTTTCATCGCCAACACCTTCAACATCGCCGCAGATCTGGCCGGTATGGCTGACGCAGCCGAAATGCTGTCAGGCATCAACTCGCATTACTTTGTTATTGTATTCGGAATCGGACTGACGGCCGGCCCGATTTTGTTTCACTATGAGCCGATCGCCGTTCCGTTGAAATGGCTGACGCTGTCACTCTGCGCTTATATCGTTACTGCGTTCATTGTTCGTCCGGATTGGTCGGCCGTGGTCCATGCTACGTTTGTCCCATCGCTGCCGACCACGCGAGAGGGATGGGCAATGCTGGTCGGTGTGCTAGGGACAACAATCAGCCCTTACCTGTTTTTCTGGCAGGCATCACAGGAAGTCGAAGAGGCGAACTCAGCGGCACGCAAGCGCGCGCCGGCGGTTGCTATGCGAGCACGCGTCTTGACCCGGAGATTGGACGTCGGCGTCGGCACGTTCTTTTCCAATGTCGGGATGTAGTTTCATAATCCTGACTACCGCGCTGACGCTGCACCGAGACGGGATCACTCATATTGAAACTTCGCAGGGCGCCGCGAGAGGCATTACGTCCGTTGGCAGGGAATCTTGCCTGCGCTGCTTTTCACTCTTGGGATCATCGGTGCCGGCTTTCTCGCTATCCCTATCATGTCGGCTTCGGCGGCTTATGCGGCTGGCGAGATTTTCGGCTGGCGCGTTGGGATAAACAAGAGTTTTAGGACTGCGCGGGCTTTTTACGCCATCATCATCGTGTCTACGCTAGGTCGGAATCGCGATCGACTTTGCGAACATCAACGCGATCAAAGCCTCTTTGGTCCGCCGTCGCTCAACGGCCTGCTCGCACCGCTTTTGCTGGTTGCTATTCTTATCGTGGCGACCGACCGGAAGCTCATGCGGAACCACCCGGCTCCATTGGTCACGACAGTGCTGGTTGCTGTTACAACGCTGTGCGATGATCGGTGCAGCGCTCGGTATGTTTCTGCTTTGACGGCTTGGGCAAGGAAGGCTCTCAAGCTTCTCGTCCCAGAGACCGACGCTCAGACGAATCGATGCGTAGTAGGGTTAGGGGTCCGCCCGCGCAGATGGCATCTCCTAAAGAGGAAAGCTAATGAGCCCAGAGGAGTTGGGAATAAATCCTTCACCTGCGCATTGGCAGAGCTCGACGCGGAGATAGTAGCGTGTGACTGAGTTAACTAAAGAACCCAAATCATGTGGATCATTCGCTTAGCTCTTAAAAGGCCGCACTACGTTCGTGGTAGCGGCGTTGCTGCTACTACTGATGTCGCCGCTCGTTGTGACTCCGAACGCCAACCGACATTCTGCCAGCGATCAATATTCCGGTCGTCAGCGTTGTTTGGAGCTACACCGGCTTGACCGCTACCGATCTCGAGCAGCGAATGGTCTACACCGAGGAGCGAGCGCTTACCACGACCGTCAACAACATCGAGCATATCGAGTCAAATTCTTATGATGGTGTCAAGCCGTAATTAAAATTTTCTTTCAGTCGGGCGTCACTATTTCCACTAGCGCCGCCCAGGTAACAGCTGTCTCCGCAGACAATCCCAGAGACAGCTTCCACCGGGGACGACCCCGCCTTTGATCCTCCAGTACAACGCCTCGAGCGTTCCGGTTCTGCAATATGGTGTTGGTGGTGAAGGGCTCAACGAACAACAAGCGTTCGACATTGCGCAGAATCAGCTCCGTGTTGGGTTGATCACCGTGCCTGGTGTCGGTATTCCGTATCCTTTTGGCGGCAGGCAACGCCAGGTCCAGGTAGATCTCGATTTGCGGAAGCTTCAGGAGAAGAACCTCAGTCAAATCGGATGTTCTGAACGCGTTTAACTCTACAGGCGCTGGTCTTTCCCAGCGGCACCGTGAAGTTAGGGATGAAACAATATCCGATCGACATTAATACGTTTCCGCTCCGAATCGACACGCTCAACGATCTTCCCATCAAGACCGAGAACGGCGCATTGATCCGGCTGGCCGATGTGGGGCAGGTGCGGGACGGCTCCGATCCGCAACAGAACGTGGTCCGGCTGGACGGCGTGCGCAGCGTGCTAATGAGCATACTTAAGACTGGCAAATGCCTCGACGATTGCCATCGTCGATGGAGTCAAGCAGATGATGCCTAACCTGTTACAGACAGTCAGCAGCAACGTACGAGTGAAGGAGTTTGGCGACCAATCACTCTTTGTCCGGGCAGCTATCAGTGAGCGTAGTCAGGGAAGGCGTGATCGCCGCTTGCTTGACCGCTTTGATGATCCTGTTGTTCCTGGGCTCATGGAGAAGCACGCTCATCGTTGCAGTATCGATTCCACTTTCGGTGCTTGCCTCCCTCGCCGCTTTAAGCGCGTTGGGAGAGACCATCAATCTCATGACACTTGGCGGCCTTGCGCTGGCTGTGGGTATTCTTGTCGATGACGCAACAGTGACAATCGAGAATATCGAGCGCCATAGCCAGGCGGGAGAAGAGCTGAGAACCCGCGATCATGGCCGGCGCAGGCGAGATCGCACTGCCTGCGCTCGTGTCCAGTCCTTTGCATCTGTCATCGTTTTTATCCCGATGTTCTTTCTCTCGGGCGTCGCTCGCTTCCTTTTCGTACCGTTTGCGGAGGCAGTTGTGTTCGCAGTTTTGGCTTCCTACATCCTATCTTAGAACCCTCAGTTCCGACGCTGGTGATGTGGTTTGAGCGAAACCACGAAAAACTTCACAAGACTCAACGCGCCGTAGTTGTTGCTTCGACCATTCGTAGCTCTGCAGCGAGGATTTGAACGTATGTTTGACCGATTCCGCACTGGCCTATCGCAACTTGTTAGGCAACAGTCCTTAATCATCGCGGCATTTTCGCGGTAGTTTTTCTTTGCAGCTTTGTGCTGCCGGCTCATGGCTGCTCCTTCCGTTTTCTCGGCCAGGACTTCTTCCCGTCGGTGGACGCTCGGCATCTTTCGGCTCCACGTGCGCGCGGCCACCGGGGACTCGCATTGAAGAAACTGCTAAACTTGTGGACGAAGTCGAAAAAGCAATCAGAAAACAGATCCCTGCCAATGAGCTTCAGGGCATCATCGACAACATCGGTCTTCCGATCTCGGGCATAAATCTCTCATACAACGACAGCGGCGTGAGCGGGCCTGCCGATGGGGACATCACTGTCGCCTTGCAAAAAACCACAAGCCTACACCAGAGTATGTAAGGCAACTGCGACTTGGCCTTCACCGACAGTTTCCAAGCGCGACCTTCTACTTTCTTCCGGCGGATATTACAACCGAGACGATTAACTTTGGATTACCTGCGCCGCTTGACATTCAAGTTTCAGGCCGAGACCTGGCGGCCGATCAAAAAGTGGCGCACGACCTGGCCGAGAAGATTGGTCAGGTCCACGGCGCGGTCGATGTTCGGATTCAGCAACCGGATGACTATCAGCGGTCCATGTTTTCCGTAGACCGTGCGAGAGCTTCAGGCATGGGTTTGACCGAGCAACAGGTGGCTTCCTCAGTCCTGCTAAGCCTCAAGTGGCAGCGAACAGGTGCAGCCGGTGATGCTGGCTCCGATAGAACAGCGGCCGTCGAGTACTCCGGTGAATATTCGCATCGCCGGATACCGACTGGAATCGCTGTCACAATTGCAGTCGCTGCCGATAACTGCCCCGACGACACTCTGGGCAGTGGCCAATGGCCAGGTGCTTACCAACGATTGCCTCAGTTTCACGCACCAGCAGCCAGCCGATTTACTCGCACTACAATGTCATGCCGGTCGTCGATATCTATGGCGGCGTCGCCAATCGCGATCTCGGCGGCGTCTTGCGGGATATCAAGCCGATCATCGCCTGCGGCACAAAAGATTTGCCTCGCGGAGTCTTTATCACCGCCCGCGGCCAAGCTTTTAACGATGAGCTCCAGCTTTACCGGCTTGGCACTCGGTCTGGCCGCGTCGATCGCGCCTCATCTACCTGCTCCTCGTCGTCAATTTCCAGAGCTGGCTCGATCCGTTCATCATCTTAACAGCTCTGAGTGGCGCGCTCGCCGGAGTGATTTGGGGTCTGCACATAACAAGCACCACCTTAAGCGTGCCCGCATTAATGGGCGCGATCATGTGTACGGGTGTAGCGACGGCTAACTCAGTGCTTGTTGTCACCTTTGCCCGACAACGTCTCGCCGAGGGCATGGACTCGGTCCGCGCGGCATGGGAGGCGGGCAGCACACGATTGCGACCGGTTCTGATGACAGCGCTGGCGATGATCATCGGGATGCTGCCGATGTCCCTGGGCCTCGGAGAAGGTGGCGAGCAGAACGCTCCCTGGGCCGTGGCGTAATTGGCGGCCTGGTGGTCGCGACATTTACCACACTGCTGTTTGTGCCCGTAGTGTTTAGCTTTTTCCACCGCTCATCCGGCAAACCTTCTGAAGTGAAACCCCAAAGTCCGTCGCAAGGCTTGGCTGCCGCCGATTCTACAGCTTCGCCTCAAGCATGACTATGAATACCTCAGCACACTCAACAAATGACCCTAAAGCAGCAGCCCGAACACCTCGCGCTGACGATCTCGTAAACACAGCTGGAGCTTATTCCGCAAATGGAAGCCAATCCTTGCCTTCCTCCGGATTCCGCGACGCCAAGCGCAACCACTGCGACGAACAGTGCACTGATGGATCAACAGCGCCAAGTCGAAGCCTCCCCGAACAAGTCATTATTTCGGCGGCGTCGCTACCTCGTTCCGGCCGGTGGGGTCCTGTTGGTCATCGCATTATTAGGGAGGCTTTGCTCCTCGCCTGTCAAAGAGCAAAGTCGCGGCGGCCGATACACAGCAGCTCGCAGTACCCAACAGTCAGTCTCGTTTCACCAACTGTTGGATCGCCGCCAGCGGGACTCATGTTGCCGGCTGAGGTTCGGCCGTGGCAGGAAGCCAGTATCTTTTCGCGAGTTAACGGCTATCTCAAAACCTGGTATGTAGATATAGGAGCCTTTGTTAAACAAGGTCAGTTGCTGGCAGAGATCGACACGCCAGATCTCGACCATCAAATGGAACAGGCCAGCAATCAGGCTGTGCAGGCGACGTCGAGCGCCGGGATAGCCAAGATCACGAACGAGAAATGGCAGAAGTTGTGGAAGGAAGGTGTGGTGTCGGAACTGGACGCTGACAACACAGCGGCAAATCAAAATACTACGGCGGCGAATCAGCACGCCTTTGAGGAGAACCTCAGGGTTTTGCAACAAGAAGTCGCCTTCAAGCGCATCACAGCGCCGTTCCCTGGCGTAATCACAAACCGGCACACTAACGTGGGCGACCTGATTGTCGCGAACAATGTTAACAACGAGATATTCCATATCCAACAGATCGATCCTCTGCGCATTTACTTCTGGCTCCCACAAGGGGAACTCCGCCGACGTTAAAGTTGGCCAGTCTATTGACGTTGTCTTTCCAGCGCCAGTGAACAGGACCATGCAAGCGAAGGTAGCGACCACTTCCAACGCTATCGCACCCAACTCACGGACACTGCTCGTCGAGCTGCACATGGCCAATCCGAACAATGAAATTCAGGCCGGTAGCTACGCCGAAGTACGTTGCCGCCGTCCATGCTTGGCGCAATTCTCACTGTTCCTGACACAGCCTTGCTGTTCCGCGCCCAGGGTTTGCAGGTCGGCGTTCTCAAGCCTGATAACACGGTCCAATTGCGCGACATCAAAGTCGGCCGCGATTTCGGGACCAGTATCGAGGCCACGAGCGGTGTCACTCCATCCGACAAGATAGTCAATAACCCGCCTGACTCGCTCGTTAGCGGAGAAGTCGTTCGTGTCGCCCCCTCAGCCACCTCCTCAGGCTCCCAAGCGGGAGCAAAGTAGCCGGGTGGAGGATTTGAAGACGACCGGGCAAGATGGCGAAATTTGCTGAAGCCGAGTAGGGTCGGCGCGCTTCACCGACTCCCGAAATCTTTCGGGGACAGCCGCGTGTGTCCCTACCACAGCGTTGTTTCGTCACCTCTCCCGAAAAAGGTTGGGACGCGTTCACAGGAGTCGGAAAAATCCTTCGCCAGCCCAGTATCGAAGTTCGCCGGTGCAGCGATACACTGGAGGCGCGTTGGCTAAACCCTTTGGCGTTGGGCTGTTGTGTGTCCGTTTGCTCAGTTGCAATCGACCGAATGCGGTCGCTTTCGATCACTACAGTTGTGTTAGGCTACTCCGGCGCATCGGTGCCATCTATCACGTTTACATTCTTTAGCACGGTGACTTGCTCCGCATTGATCCAACGATCACTGGACAGCACTTTCGTCTCCACGAGCAAGCTGTAACACTTCACGCGCGCACCGGCGACAGTTCGTTTGGCAGATTTGCAAATGTGATGGTTCATCTTTACGTCGCGGATGCTACTCGATGTGAGGTCAAAGCATCCGACTGTTGACATTGAGCCCAGTTGGTAGTTGTCTGAAAAGAGGGAGCCGCAATCAGTTTATATTGGTGGGGAAAAATCCCACGGATGCGCAATAGCGGCTTGTGGGTCGCGGAGCGAAATTTGGAGCCATGAAGGCGAGCTGCTGTGTCCATAGCCAGACCGGAGGCAC
>ERZ1370068.4536-contig-3602_pt1 | contig 28216 bp, 30 predicted proteins | sample MGYA00561227_ERZ1370068 | MGnify/ENA primary metagenome ERZ1370068 (study PRJEB38410, sample SAMEA6850437) | metagenome | study: Metagenomic assessment of the ecological functions of the soil: analysis of the soil microbiota associated with the...
CAAGTTACGTATTGCTCGAGGCCTTTCTCGCGGCCTGGAAGCGTGGGTACGGCGACAAGTCGATCCCCGACTTCTTCTCCGTCGACGCCTGGGACGGCATGGCGGCGATCTATGGCCTGGTCAAGGAAACCAAAGGGAATTTTACCGCTGACCAGGCGATGGCGTTCCTATCCCACTGGAAGGACCCGAACAGCCCGCGGGGGCCGATCATGATCGATCCGGAAACCCGCGACATCGTTGCAGAACGTCTATATCCGCCGCGTCGAAAAACAGGGTGAGGTCACTTGCCAACGTCGAAATCGCAACGATCCCGATGGTCAAGGACCCGTGGAAGGAGCTGAACCCGTTGAAATAGCGAAGATCGAATGGCGATACGGAAGGTCCGTAGCAACGCTCGCCTGCGCGGCAGCCGCGGTTCTCGTGCTGTCGCCGCCCCGGCGACGGCGCAAACGGTGGTAAAGATCGGGAACATCAGCAGCTATTCCGGCTTTGTCGCGCAAGCCGCGGACCAGGCGCAAAAAGCTGTCGACCTGTACGTGAAGGAGCACGAGAAGGAGCTGCCGCCGGGGGTAAAGCTCGAAATCATACGGCGCGACGACACCTCCAATCCGGAAGTCGGCAAGCGGCTGGCTCAGGAACTGATCACCCGCGAGCACGTGCAGCTCCTGACGGGTGTCATCCTGTCGCCGGTCGCCGCGGCGATCGCGCCGCTGACCGCCGAGGCGAAGGTGCCGCTCCTGATCAGCATCGCCGCCGGCGGCTCCGCAATTCCGCGCATCTCGCCCTATGTCGCGCGGGTTTCGTTCACGCTCTGGCAGCAGGGCTATCCGATCGGGAAATGGGCGGCGGAGCAGGGCTGGAAGAAGGGCTATACCGCCGTCAGCGACTTCATCCCCGGGCATGATTCGGAAGCGTCCTTCACCAAGGGCTTCACCGACGGCGGCGGCCAGATCGTCGGCGCGGTCCGCATTCCGCCGAACAATCCCGATTTCGCGCCGTTCGTGCAGCGCATCAGGGACGCCAAGCCCGACGTCGTGTTCTTCTGGATACCGAGCACCCAGGCGACGGCGCTGGTAAATGCGGTCCGGGATCTCGGGCTGCGCGAAGCCGGCATTCAAATCACCTCGACCGCAGGACCTGCTGCCCGACGAGCAATTGCCGGCGATGGGCGATACGCCGCTGGGCCTGATCACCTCCGGCAATTATTCGACCGCCGGCAAGCGGCCGGCGAACGATGCCTTTCTCGCGGCCTGGAAGCGTGAATATGCCGACACAGCCATCCCCAACTTCCTGTCCGTCAACGCCTGGGACGGGATGGTCGCGGTCTTCGACCTGGTCAAGGCGACGCAAGGGAAAGTTCACCGCCGATGAGGCGATGGCGTTCTTCAAGGGCTGGAAGAACCCGGACAGCCCGCGCGGGCCGATCATGATCGACCCCGAGACCCGGGACATCATTCAGAACGTCTATATCCGCCGCGTCGAGAAGCCGGACGGCAAGCTCGCCAATGTCGAAATCGCGACGATCCCGATGGTCAAGGATCCGTGGAAGCAGCTGAACCCGCCGAAATGACCGCAGATAGGAGGTCAGTGGTGTGGTGAAGAATCTTGTGGCAGGGGAAGGGAGAGGAAATCGCGTCCCCAATTTGCGTCTTGGACCCGGACAGCCCCTGCGCGAAAAGCGCGGAGGTGACGGGTAACGCTTTGCTGACACGCGACGCCGCCCTTGAACATTAGCGACGCACTTTCGGCCGCCGTAAGCATCGGGTTTCACTGGCCTCGCTTTCGCGATGGTGCTTTACCTGATCTCGGTCGGCCTCTCGGTGACGATGGGATTGATGGGTTTCGTCAACCTGGCGCACGGCGTCTTCGCCATGGTCGGCGGGTATGTGCTGACGAGCCTGATGAGCCGCTTCGGCGTGCCCTTTCTGCCGGCTCTGCTCGCCGCAGCGGTGGCCGTGGCGGCGGCCAGCCTGCCGATCGAGCGCCTGCTCTACCGCCGGCTCTATGGCGGCGACGAGCTCGACCAGGTGCTGCTGACAATGGGGCTGGTGTTCATGTCGGTGGCAGCGGCCACCTATGTCTGGGGCCCGCTGCAACAGCCGTTGCAGCCGCCGGCATGGCTGAGCGGTGCGGTCGATCTCGGCTTTCGCAGCTTCCCGGCTTACCGGAGCTTTTTGATCCTCTGCGGTGCTGCCCTGGTGACGGCACTGTGGCTGGGTATCGAGCGCACCCGGTTTGGCGCCCAGGTGCGCGCCTCGGTCGACAATCTGCGCATGGCGCAGTCGGTCGGGATCGACACGTCGCGCCTATTCATGACGACATTTGCGTTGGGCAGCGGGCTCGCCGGTCTGGGCGGCGGGCTCGGCGCCGACCTGCTGGCCATCAATCCGGGCTACGCGCTTGCAGAACCTCGTCTATTTCCTGATTGTCGTGGCGGTCGGCGGGCTCGGCAGCATTCGCGGACCGTTCGTCGCCGCCCTTCTGCTCGGGATCGCCGACAGCGGCTTCAAATATCTGCTGCCGGAATTCGGCGCATTCTTCATCTACGCACTGACGATGGCGATTCTGCTGTGGCGGCCGCGCGGGCTGTTCGGTCGCGCATGACGCCGATCGGCGCGGTCGACGCGTTTGCCCGGCGCCACCGCTACCATCTGCTCGAAGCACTGCCGTGGCTGGCCGCGGCCGTCGCGCCGTATTTCGTCTTTCCCGACTATCTGGCGTTGGGCGCGCAGATCCTGGCGACGATCCTCTTCGCGCTGTCGGCCGATCTGGTATTGGGCTATGCCGGGATCGTCACCCTCGGCCATGCCGCGTTTTTCGGCACCGGCGCCTACACCGCCGGGATCCTCGCCGCGCATGGCTGGGGCGAGCCGATCACCGGCCTTCTTGCCGGCGCGGCGGCAGCGGCTCTGGTGGGTCTCCTCTCCGGCCTCGTCGTGCTGCGCACGACCGGTCTCGACCTTGCTGATGCAGACCCTGGTCGTGGCGACGATGCTGGCCGAGGCGGCCAACAAGGCGCTCGTTCATCACCGGCGGCGACGACGGGCTGCAGGGAATGGAGGTCTGGCCGATTTTCGGATGGTTTCGCTTCGACCTGTTCGGCCATACGGCCTATTTCTATTGCCTGATCGTGCTGTTCTTGTGCTGGCTGGCTGGTGCGGCGCATCGTCCATTCGCCGTTCGGGCGCTCGCTGACCGGGATCCGCGAGAATGTCCGTCGCATGCACGCGATCGGTGCGCCCGGTCGCCCGCCGCCGGCTCGTCATCTACACGATCTCGGCGGCGCTCGCCGGCATCTCCGGCGCACTGATCGCGCAGACGACGCAATTCGTCAGCCTCAGCTTTCTTTCGCCTCGAACGCTCCGGCACCGTCCTGATCATGCTGATCATCGGCGGGGTCGGACAGCTCTATGGCGCGTTCATCGGCGTGCCGCTCTACATGGTCGCGCAGAACCGCTTCTCCGAGATCGATCCGGTCTACTGGTATTTCTGGATCGGACTGCTGATGGTTGTGGTCGTGGTGTTCGCTCGCGGCGGCGTGCTCGGGCTCTTCGACCGGTTCCGGCGATGAATACCCCGGCGCTCGAGACCATTGGACTGCACAAGAGCTTTGGCGCGCTGACCGTCGCCAATGCCGTCGATTTTCGTCTCGAACGCGGCGCACGGCACGCGCTGATCGGCCCGAACGGCGCCGGCAAGACGACCTTTGTCGAGCTGGTGACCGGAGCATTGCGGCCGAACGCCGGGCAAATCCGCCTCGGCGGCGCCGATGTCACCCAGCTGGCGCAAGCCGCCCGGGTCAAGCGCGGCCTCGTCCGCACCTTTCAGATCACCGCGCTGTTCCGCCGTCTGAGCATTCTCGAAAACGTGACCCTGGCGATCTGCGAGCGGCGAGGGATCGCCGGCGGCCTCGTCCGGCCGTCCGGTCATCATCGCGCGGCGATCGAGGAAGCCCATACGCTGCTCGAACGGCTCGGGCTCGAAGATGAGGCGCTGCGCCCGGTCAACACGCTCGCCTATGGCCGCCAGAGGCTGATCGAGATCGCCGTGTCGCTGGCGCTGTCGCCCAAAGTGCTGCTGCTCGACGAGCCGGCGGCCGGGGTGCCGTCGAGCGAAAGCGGCACGATCATCGAGGTCATCGAGCGCCTGCCGCCGGACATCGCGCTGCTGATCATCGAGCACGACATGGATCTGGTCTTTCGTCTGGCGCGGCGCATCACCGTCATGGTCCAGGGCAGCATCCTGGTCGAAGGGCCGCCCGAAGCGATCGCCGCCGATCCCGAGGTCCGCAGGGTCTATCTCGGCGAGCGCGCGCGCGGCATGAACGGGACGAGCCGGGCTGGTACTCGAAGGCGTCTCCGCCGGATATGGCGACACCGTGGTGCTCGATCGCATCTCGCTTCGGCTTGCCGCCGGGCGCAGACGCTGGCGGTGCTGGGCCGCAACGGGGTCGGCAAGACGACGCTTGCTCGCCACCATCATGGGTCACACCGCGATTGCACGGCGGCAGCATCCGCTTCGCCGGCAAGGAGATCGCGGCGCTGCCGCCTTACCGGCGGGCGCGGCTCGGCATCGGCTTTGTGCCGCAAGAGCGCGAGATCTTTCCTTCGCTGACGGTCGAGGAGAATTTGACGGTCGCCCAGCGCCCGGGGCAATGGACGCTCGCCAGGGTCTACGACTTCTTCCCGTCGCTGGCCGAGCGCCGCCGCAATCACGGCAATCAGCTGTCGGGCGGCGAGCAGCAGATGCTCGCGATCGGCCGCGCGCTGATGGGCAACCCGACGCTGCTGTTGATGGACGAGCCGCTCGAAGGCCTGGCCCCGGTGATCGTCGATGCCTTGCTCGCCGGGCTCGAACGCCTGAAGCGCGAGGACGATCTGGCGCTGCTGCTGGTCGAGCAGCACGCGCAGCTGGCGCTCGAACTCGCCCAGAACGCGATCGTCCTCGATCGCGGGGTGATCGTGTTCGCCGGAGCGAGCCGGGAGCTGCGCGAGGCGCCGGAGCGTTTGAACACTCTGATGGGGGTTGCCGGACGCCAGGCGCCACTGTCCTGTTAGCCGATTGGCCGGCGAGTGTGCGACACTCGGTTGCTCCGGCGGAGAGGTCTCTCGATGACGACGCTGCTCTATACGCATCCGGCCTGTCTCGAACACGACCCCGGCAGGCACCATCCGGAATCGGCGGCGCGGCTGCATGCCGTGCTCGATGCGCTCGCCGACCCGGAATTTGCCCGGCTGGAGCGCCGCGAGGCGCCGGAAGCGGCGCTCGAAGATCTCATCCGTGTTCATCCGCGCCAGCATGTCGAGCGCATGCTGCGCGCCGTTCCCAGATCGGGCCATGTCGGGATCGATGCCGACACGATCCTGTCGCCGGCCTCGGGAGAGGCTGCCTTGCGCGCCGCCGGAGCGGTTGTCGCCGCGGTCGATGCGGTGATGGCCGGTGCTGCCGACAACGCCTTCTGCGCGGTGCGCCCGCCCGGGCATCATGCCGAGCCTGCGCGCGCGATGGGGTTCTGCCTGTTCAACAACATCGCCGTCGGCGCGTTGCGGGCGCGCGAGGCGCACGGGCTCGATCGGGTAGCCGTCGTCGATTTCGATGTCCATCACGGCAACGGCACCCAGGCCGCCTTCGAGACCGACGGCGGCCTATTCTACGCCTCGACCCATCAGTCTCCGCTCTACCCCGGGACCGGGTCGGCGAGCGAGACCGGGATCGGCAACATCGTCAACGTGCCGCTCCGGCCGATGTCCGGCTCGAGCCAGTTCCGCCTCGGCGTGACGCAGCGCATCCTCCCGGCGCTCGACGCGTTCCGGCCCGAGCTGGTGCTGATTTCGGCGGGCTTCGACGCGCACAAGAGAGATCCGCTGGCTCAGCTGCTGCTCGACGAGGGCGACTATACGTGGATCACCGAGCAGCTCCTCGAGATAGCCTATCGCCATGCCGGTGGACGGCTCGTCTCGACCCTCGAGGGCGGGTATGATCTTCCGGCTCTCGGGGCCAGCGCCGCGGCGCATGTCCGCGTTCTGATGTCGGTGTAGGGAACGCGGCTGCGCGCTCGAGTGTTGCGCCGATGCAACGTTCGCCGAGTTTCGCACCCGAAGTTCGTCGACCGCTTGCCGGATTCCTCTCGCGTAATTTGCTACTAAGATTCCAGATGGTCGATTTGGACGTTCCCGCCGATATCGCGGCAATGAGTTTCGAGGAGGCGCTTGCCGAGCTGGAGCAGATCGTGCGCCGGCTCGAGGGCGGTACAGGTCAAGCTCGACGAAGCGATCCTCTCCTATGAGCGGGGAGCGCTGCTCAAGCGGCACTGTGAGAGAAAGCTCAACGAGGCGCAGCAGCGGGTCGATCGGATCGTCATCGGCGCCGATGGCGCCGTCACCGCGGAGCCGGCGAAGCTTGACTGAGACGCTGTGGTCCGAGGCAACTTCCTTCCCCGAGGCGTTGGCGGAGGCGGCGCAGCTGACCGATATCGCGCTCGATCAGCTGCTCGTCGCGCCGCCCGATCTCGAAGCGCGGGTCTATGAGGCGATGCGCTATGCGGCGCTGGCGCCGGGCAAAGCGGATGCGCCCGTTTCTCGTGCTGGCCGGCGCGCGTCTGTTCGGGGTTGCGCGGCGCTGCGCCTTGCAGGTCGCCGCGGCAGTCGAGATGGTCCATGCCTATTCGCTCGTGCACGACGATCTGCCGGCGATGGACAACAGCGACCTGCGCCGCGGCCGCCCGACCTGCCACAAGGAGTTCGACGAAGCGACGGCGGTGCTCGCCGGAGACGGTCTCCTGACGGCCGCCTTCGGGGTGCTGGCCGATCCCGATACGCACGGCGATCCCGCGGTGCGCTGCGAGCTCGTGGCCGCACTCGCCGCTGCTGCCGGGGCGGCCGGCATGGTCGGCGGCCAGATGATCGATCTGATCGCCGAGCATCAGAGTCTGGACATCGGAGCGATCACCCGGCTGCAGCGCATGAAGACCGGCGCCTTGATCGCTTTCTCGTGCGAAGCGGGTGCGATTCTCGCCAAGGCGCCGAGCGAGCCGCGCCTCGGCGCTGCGCGGCTATGCTCACGATCTCGGGCTCGCCTTTCAAATCGCCGACGATCTGCTCGATGTCGAGGGCTCGGCGGCGGAGACCGGAAAGCCGGTCGGCGCCGACGCCGCGGCCGGAAAAGCCACTTTCGTCTCGATCCTCGGGGCAGCGCGCGCGCGGGCCCAGGCCGAGCTGCTGGTGCGTCAGGCGGTAGCGCATCTTGATTTATTCGAGCAAAGGGCGGAACTTTTACGGGAAGCGGCGCGATTCGTGATCACCCGCCGCACGTGAGGAGCGCAGCGTTGGACCCAACACAGATTCGTCCCATTTCCAATCGGACGCCGCTGCTCGACCGGATCGATATTCCCGCCGATCTGCGGCGGCTGCCCGAGCAGGATCTGCGGCAGCTCGCCGACGAGCTGCGCGCCGAGCTGATCGACGCGGTGTCGATCACCGGCGGTCATTTCGGCGCCAGCCTCGGCGTCGTCGAGCTGACCGTGGCGCTGCACTACGTCTTCGACACGCCGCGCGACCGGCTGATCTGGGATGTCGGCCACCAGGCCTACCCGCACAAGATCCTGACCGGCCGGCGCGACCGCATCCGCACCATTCGCCAGGGCGGCGGCCTGTCCGGTTTCACCAAGCGCTCGGAAAGCGAATACGACCCGTTCGGCGCCGCGCACGCCTCGACCTCGATCTCCGCCGCGCTCGGCATGGCGGTGGCGCGCGACCTCCGCGGCGAGCGCCGCAACGTCATCGCCGTGATCGGCGACGGCGCGATGAGCGGCGGGCATGGCCTACGAGGCGATGAACAATGCCGGCGCGCATGGATTCGCGGCTGATCGTCGTCCTCAACGACAACGACATGTCGATCGCGCCGCCGGTCGGCGCGATGAGCGCTTATCTCTCGCGCCTCTTATCCTCGAAATCCTTCATGTCGCTGCGCCACATCGCCAAGGAAGTGGCGCGCCATTTCGCCAGGCGGCTCGAGGATGCAGCGCGGCGCGCCGAGGAATTGGCCCGCGGCTTTGTCACCGGCGGGACGTTGTTCGAAGAGCTCGGCTTTTACTATGTCGGCCCGATCGACGGTCACAATGTCGACCATCTGCTGCCGGTGTTGAAGAACGTCCGCGACAGCAAGGAGCCGGGACCGGTCCTGATCCACGCCGTGACCGAGAAGGGCCACGGATATCTGTCGGCCGAGCAGGCCGAGGACAAATGGCACAGCGTCGCCAAGTTCGACGTCGTCACCGGCGCGCAGGTGAAGTCGAAGTCGACGGCGCCGTCCTATACCAGCGTGTTCGCCAAGTCGCTGATCAAGGAGGCCGAGGCCGACGACCGCATCGTCGCGATCACCGCCGCGATGCCGTCGGGCACCGGGCTCGACCTGTTCGGCGAGAAGTTCCCGAACCGCTGCTTCGACGTCGGCATCGCCGAGCAGCACGCGGTGACCTTCGCCGCCGGCCTCGCCGCCGAAGGCATGAAGCCCTTTGCCGCGATCTATTCGACCTTCCTGCAGCGCGCCTATGACCAGGTCGTGCACGACGTCGCGATCCAGAAGCTGCCGGTGCGCTTCGCGATCGACCGCGCCGGTCTCGTCGGCGCCAGACGGCCAGACCCATGCCGGCTCGTTCGACATCACCTATCTCGGCTGCCTGCCGCGGTTTCGTGATCATGGCGGCGGCCGACGAGGCCGAGCTCGTTCCACATGGTCGCGACCTGCGCGCGCGATCGACGACCGGCCTTCGGCGGTGCGCTATCCGCGCGGCGACGGGCGTCGGCGTGCCGTTGCCCGAGCAAGGGCGTGCCGCTCGAGATCGGCACGCGGCCGCATCATCCGCGAGGGCACCACGATCGCGCTGTTGAGCTTTGGCGGCCGCCTCGCCGAGTGCATGAAGGCGGCGCAGGAGCTCGCCGCCTACGGGCTGTCGACCGACCGTCGCCGATGCGCGTTTTGCCAAGCCGCTCGACACCGATCTCGATCAACCGCCTGGTGCGCGAGCACGAGGTCGTGATCACGATCGAAGAGGGCGCGATCGGCGGCTTCGGCAGTCAGGTGCTGCATCATCTGGCGATGCACGGGCTGCTCGATCACGGGCTCAAGATCCGCACGATGGTGCTGCCCGACGTCTTCCTCGATCACGATTCGCCGCAGGCGCAATACGATCAGGCCGGGCTCAACGCCCGCCACATCGTGGCGATGGCGCTCTCCGCGCTCGGCCGCGAGATCGTCGCGCAGCCCGCCAGGGCCTGACTTTTGCCAAGGTGACGGCAAAACGGCGGGCCGATCAGCTCCTCGTCGAGCAGGGGTCTTGCCGAAAGCCGGACCAAAGGCGCAGGCACTGATCCTCGCCGGCCTGGTCAGCTGCGGTGAGCGGCGCGTCGACAAGCCCGGCGAGCAGCTCGCAGCGGACGCGACGCTCGTGCTCAAGGGACGCGATCATCCGTGGGTGTCGCGCGGCGGCGTCAAGCTCGCCCACGCGCTCGACCACTTCCGAATCGCAGTCGCCGAGGAAGGTCGCACTCGACATCGGCGCCTCGACCGGCGGCTTCACCGACGTGCTGCTGGCACGCGGCGCCCGGCGGGTTTACGCCGTCGATGTCGGTCATGGACAGCTCGCCTGGAAGCTGCGGCAGGACCCGCGGGTCGTCGTCCGCGAAAGCGGGTGAACGCGCGTCATCTGACCCGCGGCGACATCCCCGAGCCCGGTCGATCCTGATCACCTGCGACGCGAGCTTCATCGGCCTGAGCGTGGTGTTGCCGGCGCCGCTGGCCCTCGCCGCCGAGCGCGCGGAACTGGTGGCGCTCGTCAAGCCGCAATTCGAGGCCGGGCGCGCGCAAGTCGGCAAGGGCGGGGTGGTGCGCGATCCCGAGATTCATCGCGAAGTCTGCGAGCGCGGCCGCCGCGTGGGTCGCCGCACAGCCGGGCTGGGCGGTGGTCGGGATTGTCGAAAGCCCGATCCTCGGCCCTGACGGCAATCGCGAATTCCTGCTCTATGCGCGCCGCAGCGGGAGGAAGGCCGATGACGGCGCAGTATCACCAGGTTTGCCGGGTTCCGGCCCGCGGCTTTCGCGTTCTTGAACGAGCTGCGCGACAACAACGACCCGGCCTGGTTCAAGCCGCGCAAGGCGCTCTACGAGGCCGAGGTGCTGGGACCGTTCGGCGAGCTGATCACCGCGGTCGGGGCGGCGCTGCGCGAAGCCGGGTCGCCGCTCGTCGGCGACCCCAAGCGCGGCATCTTCCGGATCTATCGCGACGTGCGCTTTTCACCCGACAAGCGGCTCTACAAGACGCATGCCGGGGCGGTGCTGACGCGCTCGGGCGGCCGGCGCGATCCCGGGGTCCTCTACATCCACGTCGCGCCCGGCGGATCGATGGTGGCGGCGGGCTTCTGGCATCCCGAGCCTGCTCTGCTGGCGCCGCTTGCGCCGGGCGGTCCTCGATGATCCCGACGGCTTCCCTGGCGATCGCCAGCCGCCTCGCCGCGGCCGGTTGCCCGCTCTCCAGCGACGACCGGCTGAGCCGCCCGCCCCGTGGCTTCGAAGCGGCCAAGGGCACGCCGGTGGCCGACTATGTCGGCTGGAAGTCCTTCACCGCGCATCACCCGCTGAGCGACGCCGAAATGCAGTCCCCCGCGCTGGTCGATCGCATCGTCGATTTCGCCCACACGGTACTGCCGCTGCTCGGAATGGGGCTGGGCGGCGGCCGATGACGAGATGCCGGCGCCTCTGCCGATCCGCAAACCCCACCCGGCCGCTGCCCAAGCCCGACTTCTGAAGTAAGAGGGTGTCATTGCGAGGGCGCATCGCGCGACGGAGCAATCTGGCGCGGATGACCTCTGCCGGCCCGGAATGCCGCCGCTGGAGCCATCCTTGTCGAGGCCCTGCGTCGAGTTTGCGGCGGTGTTCTGCCGATGATTTGCGCCGCGGATGGGAACGATCGCGAATTGCGGGCTCGGATCGAAACGACCACACTGGTCCGCGAACGGAGGTGAGGGGTGCCATGGCGACGGTCTACTTCGGAACCAATCGCAGACAGACGGGCCCGCTGACTTTCGGCGCGGCGATGGGACCACTCGACCGCACCGGCCTGATCTGCGCCGAGGCCACCGTCGACGGGCTGACGCTCGCGAACGCCGACAGCGGCAGGATCACGGCGATCACCCACGAGACGGCTACCGGCTTCGCCCCGCCACCCGGCAGGCCATTCTCGGCAGCGGCAAGGACCTATTGGTGTTCATCCATGGGTTCGCCAATGCGTTCGAGGCCGCGATCTCTCGTGCCGCCTTCAATCGGGAATGGTTCGCGTCCTCGACGGTAGCCGGGGCGGACATGACGGTTCTCGCCTTCAGCTGGCCGTCGGCGGGTGCCTTGATCGCGGTCCCGCCGCACTTCCTCTCTGGCGCCTACCGGGCCGACCAGGCGCGCGCCGGCAGCTCCGGCGCTCATCTCGCCTGGTTCCTCGATGAAGTCAAAATCGCTGCGCGACGAGGCAAGGCGCCAGAACCCAGAGACGCCGCGTCGTACTGCTCGCGCACAGCATGGGCAATTTCGCCCTCGCCGCCGGCATCCAAGCCTGGTTCCTCAGCCGCGGCACCACGGCGATTTTCGACTACGCCGTGCTCGCGGCAGCCGACGAAATCGACAAATCGTTCGAGCTGCCCGCCGGCGCGCAGGCTCAGCCGGTTGGACGATCTCGCCGCCGGGATCTCGGTCTATTACAGCCTGCGCGATGTGGCGATGTTTCTGAGCCAGGCGATCAACCTGACGGAGCGGCTCGGGTTCGACGGCCCGGCGCACAAGTCCAACACCACACTGAATATCCGCCAAATCGGTTTCGCTCGATCAACTGCACCGACCTCAACGATTACAACTCGATCGTACCCCGGACAGCTCGCACCAATATTATCGGCGGTCGCCCAAGGCGCGGGACGACATCGCTCGGGCATTCACCGGCCAAAGCCGTAACGCCGGGAATCGAGACCTCACCTAAGGTCGTACCCGGAGCCGAGGATCGCAACGACCGGCACGGCATATCCGTCGCCGCGCCGATAGGCGGCGGCGCTGCGGGCCATCGCCGCTTCGATCGCCAACAGCGCCGCCGCGGGCTGGGCGTCGATCAGCGCGGCGGTGAGCACCGTCCCGCGGCGGAACCCTTGGACCAGCAGATCGCTGGCCGTAGCGCACGCCACTGCGCTGCGATCGGTGCGCATTGGTCTCGGCGAAACCGGCCGCGTCGAGGACCCGCAGCACATCTGCCGGGTCGCGCGGAGGCTGCCGCCGGGCGGCGGGGTGTTCGCCGCCGCCGGTGTCGCCATGTGCCGCGATCGCGTCGAAGAGAAGCTGCCAGGCGATGTTCTTCGGCGGCGCCGCCCAGGTCGTGAACGCCAGCTCGTCCGCCCGGACGCAGCGACGCGGCGCGCCTCACGCACACGCCTTTACCGGCTCGGGGACGTGGTGAATCCAAAATTCGCCACGACCGCGTCGAACGAGCTCTCGGCAAGGGCAGCGCCTCGGCATCGCGCCTCTTCGAAGCGAATGCCGGGATGGTCGGCGCGCGCCAGGGCGATCATCGCCGACGGAAAATCGAGCCCCACCGGCAGGGCGCCGCGCTCGGCCGCCGCTGCCGCGACGAGCCCCGGTCCGCAAGCGAGATCGAGCACGCGCAGTCCTGCGCCGACCCGAGCGGCGTCGAGCAGGTCGCCGACAAAACCGGCGGTCGCGTGAGCGAAGGCTGGCGGTGTAGTGCTCTGCCGCCCGCTGCCAGCCGGCGTGCTCGAAGGCGCGGACCGCCTCGGGGATCGAAAGTCACCCCAGCGCCCCGGCGGCAAGGGCCACCAGCATTCCGCTTCGAAGCGCGTCGCGCTCATCCCGTCTCGCTGCGCGCTGAGAAGGCGAAAGCCGCCAGTGGATCTCGTCCTGCTCGGCGAGCGCCGTGGCGCAGCCGGGCGACCGAGAAGCCGGGCGCTTTCGCGGCGTCGATGATGACCTTCGCGGCGCGCCAGCAGGTCCACGGCGGCCGGCAACTCTTTGACCGCCTCGGGCGGGATGACGACCGGCACCGTGCCGGTCGGCGTGGGATGACGTCGTTTGGCGAGCACGATCATCCCGGCGACACTGACCGTGCCCGCCGAAATCGACGAGGTGGACATGGGCGTGCGAGCGGCATGATCGAGCCGGCCAGCACGAAAAACCGGATGCCATCGCATCGAGATCGCGCACCGAGCCGTCGGTGACGACGCCGACGCAGCCGAGCCCCTTGTGGACATTGCTCTGCACCTCGCCCCAGAACGCGCCAAATCCTTGATCCGGCGCGTCGATGTCCTGGATCACGGCGATGCTGGGCAGCGGCTGGGCGGCAATCTGCTCATAATAGGCGAGACGCACCCGCGTCGCTTCCTCCCGGCTGCGCGGATGGGGTTCGCGCGAACGGATGATCGCGGTGCGGGCGAAAGCCACGACCGGCTTCAAATTCGGAAAGGCGGCGATCAGCGGCCGGCGCGTAAAGCCCATGGCACGGCGGGCCGGGACGACGAGTTCGAGGGCGTTGCAGATCGTCGGGCTGTCGAACTCCCTCAAAGCCTCGAGATCAGCGGGATCTGGCAGGGTAGGCACGTCGGCTTTCCTCGGACCATCATTGTCGGGTCCGAGGCTTTATTGGCAAAGGCCGTGCGCGGCAAGGCCTTTTCCGGCGCCCGGTCGGCGAAGGTCAGATGCCGATCCTGCCGGCGCTGATCAACATCCCGAGCGGGAACGCCAGCGCCAGGATGGCGAGCACTACCGCAAACCAGGCGCTCGGCGCGGCTCCATCTTTTCCAGTCCGAGATCCAGTCGCGCATCCAACAGCTCCCCGCCGAGACACCGCGGTCATAGATAATCGACCGGCGTGGTGAAAATTCGACCGAACTATGACGCTGCGATGGTAAAAAGCGTGAATTTGCCTTAAATGTTATTACCGGCGCGATAGGATGGCCGTGCGGAGGCAAAGGACATGTACGATCCGGATCGGGTGAAGAGCTTGCAGCGGCCGCACGGACTGCCGTTCCGCATCGGCAAGCTTGGGACACGTCGTGCTGAACGTGCGCGACGTGGAGCGCTCGGCGCGGTTCTACACCGAGGTGCTGGGCTTCCGAGATCTCCGACGTCTATCCCGAGGAGATGGTGCCGGGCGGCATGGTCTTTCTGCGCTGCAACCCGACCATCACGGCATCGCGCTCGTCGGCTCGATGAAGAGCGGAAGCGGCGAATGTCGAGCTCAACCACCTCGCCTTCGAGGTCGCCACCCTCGACGAGGTCGTCCGCGCGCGCGACCATCTGCGCCGGCACGGCGTCACGATCGATTTCGCCGGCCGCCGCCGCGCCGGATGCCAGCTCGCGGTCGAATTCCGCGACCCTGACAATCACCGGCTGGAGATCTACTGGGGCATCGACCAGATCGGCAGCGACGGGCATGTCCGCCCGCCGGCCGAGTGGAAGGGCGTGCCGAGCCTCGAAGGAGCGCGATCGCCGATCCGGTCCGCGGCCAGGACACGACCCTGCACGACCCGGCGCTGCTTAAGAGCCAAGAGGCCGCCCTCCCGCCGCGCGCGAGACAGTAGCAGCGATTGCTTCCCGGAACGGCCCGCCAGGGCCGGTTGTCCGGGGTCGCAATGACGACGAAGGCCGTGTCATTGCGAGGAGCGGAGCGACGAAGCAATCTCGTGGAAGCAGTCACGCTGTCTGTCGCCTGACGGCGCGGCAGGCGGATCGTGAATTCGGTGAACTCGCCGACCCGGCTGTCGACCTCGATCGTGCCGCCATGCTGCTGGGTGACGATGTCCCAGGCTGATCGACAGGCCGAGCCCGGTGCCTTCGCCGGTCGGCTTGGTCGTAACGAACGGCTGGAACAATTTGTCCCTGATCTCCGGCGCGATGCCGGTGCCGTTGTCGCGCACCCGCACTTCGACCGCGTCGCCGAGATCGCGCGTCGCCACCTTTAACGTCGGCCGAAAGTCCGGCCCGGCGCCGTCGCGCTGCCGCTTGGCGGTCGCATAGAAGCCGTTGCCGAAGAGGTTGAGAAACACCCGGGTCATCTCCTGCGGCGCCAGCTCGATCGGCGCGAGGCCGCGGTCGAACTCGCGCTCCAGGGTGATGTTGAAGCTCGCATCCTGAGCGCGGGCGCCGTGATAGGCGAGGTTCAGCGCCTCCTCGACCAGCGCGTTGAGGTCGACCGCGCGGCGCTCGCCGGAGACCCCGCGCGAGTGTTCGAGCATGCTCTTGACGATGCCGTCGGCGCGCTTGCCGTGCTCGGCGATCTTGTCGAGGTTGCCGCGCAGCATCTCGACGACCTCGTCGACCGCGGCGCGCTCGTCGTCGCCGAGCGCGGCCACGGCCGGGGCCGCCGTCTCCTTCAGCTCCAGCAGCAGCTCGCCCGACAGCTCGGCGAAGTTGTTGACGAAGTTGAGCGGGTTCTTGATCTCGTGGGCGATGCCGGCGGTCAGCTGCCCGAGCGCCGCCATCTTCTGGGCGTGCAGCAGGCTCGCCTGCGTCGTCTTCAGTTCCTGCAATGCGCGCTCGGCGGTGTCGCGCGCGGCGCGGATCTCCGCCTCGGCGCGCTTGCGCTCGGTGACGTCGCTGTAGATCAGCACGAACCCGCCGCCCGGCACCGCATTGCGGCGCACCTCGATGACCCGGCCATCCGGGCGCGTGCGCTCGAGGCGCAACTCCTGCGTCCGATCGCGTTCCGAGGCGGCGGCTGCAGTTCCGCCTCGACATCGACCGCGCCGAATTCGCCATGCGCTCGGCGAGGTAGCGGACGTAGTCGGCGATAGCTCGGCCGCTCCGCCAGCAGCGCGTCGGGCAGGTCGAGGATCCGCTGGAAATTCAGGTTCCACGCGGCGAGCCGCAGCTCGCCGTCGAACATCGCCACACCGTCGCCCATATTGTCGAAGGTGACGCGCAACTCGGCCTGGCGCTGGCGGATCTCGTTCAGGAGCCGGGCATTGTCCATCGCGATGACCGCCTGTGCGGCGAAGCTCTGCAACAGCGCGATCTCCTTGTCGGAGAATGGCGCGAACCTCAGTGCGGTGCGCAGCGATAACAGCCCGAGCAACTCGTCATCCTTGCGCAACGGCACGACGAAAATGCCGTTCGGACACCGGCCACGGCTGCCGACTACGCTCGGGATCCAGACGTATCACCTCGACCTCGCCAGATCGTGGCACGTGGACGACGGCGATCGCTCGCGTACCAGCCGGATCGAGCGGGCGCGGTGCGTGCGGAAGGGCCGGCGCTGCAATCGCAGGATCGCCGTGAAACCTGCAGTGCGCCGCGACGCGCCATCCGACAATACTCGCCGTCATAAGCCACCAGCGCGCCGATGGGCTGGCCCCGCAGAGGCTGTGCGCCTTATCCAGGATCGCGTCGAACACCGGCGCGAGATCGCCGGGCGAGCGAGTTGATGACCTCCAGGACCTCGGCGGTCGCGGTCTGCTGCTCCAACGCCTCGCGCGTCTCGGTGATCAGCCGCGTGTTCTCGATCGCGATGACCGCCTGGTCGGCAAAGGTGCGGACCAGCTCGATCTGCCGCTCGGTAAACGGCTCGACCCGCTGGCGCGCGAGCGCGATGCACGCCCGATCGGCTCGCCCTCGCGCAACAGCGGCACGCCGACGCACGGTCCGCATGCCTGCCGAGCGTGATCGCCTGCGGCACCGCATATTCCGGATCGGCGGCGATGTCGTGCGACGTGGACGGCACTGCCGTTCAAGCGCGACGCGCCCGGCGATGCTGCTGCGGTCGAGCCGGCGTGACCACGTCATGTGCGCACCATCGCATCGTATTCGCGGCGGGAATCGCGAAATGTCGCCGCGTAGCCGGTACACCATCGCCCTCGCGCGGCGAATCGACGGCCATATCGGCATCGCAGAGCCGCGCAGCGGTCTCGACCAGCGTGTCGAGCACCGGCTGCAGGTCGAAGGTCGAGCGGCTGATGACCTTCAGGACGTCGCTGGTGGCGGTCTGATATTCGAGCGACTCTTCGAGATCGCTGGTGCGCTGCTGCAATTCCCGATAGGTTGTGCGCGCTGGTGATGGCGATGACGGCTTTGCTCGGCGAAGGTCTGCAGCAATTCGATCTCGCTGTCGGAGAAGCTGCCGACTTCCTTGGCGCCGAGGCCGATGGAGCCGATCACCATCCCATCCCGCAGCAGCGGGATGCCCACGGCGCCCTTCCGTGAGATGTCCCGCGAGGCCTGCGACAATTCGAGATCGTCGGCCATGTTCGGGATATGGACCACCCGCCCTTCCAGAATCGCCCGGAGCGCGAGGGATGCGCGTGATGGTGCGGCGGGGTACAGGTCCTCGGTAGGAAGCGACCACGCTCCGCGGGTGGTCGCCGCATCGACGTGAACCGAGCGGAGATGCGCGAGCCGGCCGTCGAATTCCAGCAATGCCGCGACGTCGGCGTTGCCGATTATTTGTGCATGGGCGGTGATCAGATCGAATACGGGCTGGGGATCTCCCGGTGACCCCGACATAGCCTTCAGCACGTCGATGGTCGCAGCCTGATGTTCGATGCGCTCACCATAGGCGCTGTTGCGCGCGGCTAACTCCTCCGTGCGCTCGCGCAATTCGCTCAGCAGCCGCGCGTTCTCCATCGCGATGACCGCCTGCGCCGCGAAGTTCTGCAGCAGCGCGATCTGCTTGTCGGAGAACGGGCGAACTTCCTGACGGCTAGCGATGCAATATCGCCGAGCAGGGCGTCGTCCTTGCCGCAGCTGCGCACATAGCAGGCCTGCGAGCGCCACCGAGATCGACCGGCCGACGCTGCGGACCGTCCGATGGTCGGATCTCGTGCCGTCAGATCGGCAATGTGGACGAGGCTGCCTCGCCGGCGAGCACGACGCCAGACCGGGTTGTCCTGGCAGCCGTCGGAACCCGCGCCTGCAATCACTCCGCGAAGCTGTCGCGGCACGCCCGTGGCGACCGCGCGGAAATTCTCGCCGTCGTAGAGATCATGAAGCCGCCGAAGGCGGCGCTCGCACAGAGCGTATGCGCCTTTTCGAGCATCGCGTCGAACACCGGCGCGAGGTCGCCGGGCGAGGAATTGATGACCTGCAACACCTCGGCGGTCGCGGTCTGCTGCTCCAGCGCCTCGCGCGTCTCGGTGATCAGCCGCGCGTTCTCCATCGCGATCACCGCCTGCGCAGCGAAAGTTCTGCCAGCAGTGCGATCTGCCTTGTCGGTGAACGGCCGGGACCTCGACTGCGATGGCGATGAATGCGCCGAGGAAGCACGTGGTCTTTGCGCAGCGGCACAACAGCAGCCGGTGCCGACGCCGCCGAATTCGACACACGGCGCGCTGCATTGGTTGTGCCGACGCAGATCGCCGCGACGTACCTCTGCAAGTCGTGCGATGTGAGCAGCAACTGTTCGCCGTGGCATCAGCGTCGGGCAATCCGCAGTAGCTCGGACGATGCCGCCTCCGCAACGGTCGTTGGCGAATCGCGCGTGGCATGCCTGATGCGCGGCGGCCGCGGCGCGGACTGCTCGCCGTCAAGTAGATCAGCATGCCCACCGGCGCATCTCGCAAAGGCTGATGCGCCTTCTCCAGCATCGCATCGAACACCGGGCGCGAGGTCGCCGGGCGAGGAGTTGATGACCTGCAACACCTCGGCGGTCGCGGTCTGCTGCTCCAGTGCCTCGCGCGTCTCGGTCAATGAGCCGCGCATTCTCCATCGCGATGACCGCCTGTGCCGCGAAGTTCTGCAGCAGCGCGATCTGCTTGTCGAGAAACGGCCGCACCTCCTGGCGGTAGCACTGGATGACATAGCCGAGGAGCGGCATCGTCTTTGCGCAGCGGGAGCAAAAGCAGCGTGCGAAGACCTGCGGTCTCGACGGCGGTGCGCCCGACAGCGGATCGTCCGGTAGCGGTCCCAATCGCGTGACATCGGGGATGTGAACGAGATCGTCTCCCCGCACCAACCGCTCCTCGAAGCTGTTCGGGCCGGGCCGGAAGGGTTCACGCAGCAATTCCAGCGAATGTATCGGGAGACCGCGTGCGACGCGACCGCGCGGAAGAACTCTCCATCATAGGTTTGCAAGCTGCCGAATGTCGCGCCGCACAGCGCGTGCGCCTTCTCCAATATCGCATCGAACACCGGCGCGAGATCGCCGGGCGACGAGTTGATGACCTGCAGTACCTCGGCGGTCGCGGTCTGCCGCTCGAGGGCCTCTTCGTCTGCGCTCCGATCGGAGGCTGGTCCCCGCTCGGCGACTGCGCTCGGCAAGCTGCCGCCGGAGGTCGGCGACGGTCTGCTGCGGATCGTCTAATGAGGTGTCAGGCCTCGCGCTGCCACGGGCCTTCCAGGTCTTGTTCGCGAGGGCATCATACCGAGATCGGCAGGCCACCACTTCGTTGTCTATCAGAACGACCTACCCCAGCGCCCCGGCGAGAGACCGCTATCCGCCGGCTTCATCAATTCCTCACCGGTTCTGGATGACCGGTTTCGGCGCTTCCCTGCCATTAGATGCCGGCGCAACCAAATGACGAGGATTGCCCAAAGCGGCCCTTAGCCGTGAATGGGATCAGTAGATCAGGACCCGCAAACACGACGCCGCGGATCGGGTTCACTACAGCCGAGCACACCCATCACAAAGTGTGACGCGACCACAATTGACGCCTAGAGTAGCGATAAGGCCCGGCCAAAATGGGCTGCGTTGCACAGGCGAGGTGCGCGATGACGACGATGGTCGAGACCGCCCAGACTCCCCTTCCGTGGTGGAAAGAACCAACGAGGGATCAGTGGCGCGCATGGGTGGCTGCCTGGCTGGGGGTGGACCCTGGAACTCGTTCGATTTCACGATCTTCCTGCTGATCATGCTGCCGATCGCGCAGGAATTTAATGTTCCGCTGACGGACGTGACCTTCGTGTTCACGATCACGCTGTGGATGCGCCTCGTCGGCGCGGTCTCCTCGGGCTGGCTCGGCGACCGCCTGGGACGGCGGCTGCCGCTGATGATCTCAACCTCGGCTACTCATTGTGCAACTTCATCGCCGGCTTCTCGCCAACCTTCTGGTTCCTATTCCTGTTCCACGCACTCCCTCGGCTTCTTCATGGGAGCGGAATGGCCGGCCGGCGCCGCCTTGGCTAGTGGAGCAATGGCCGCAGCGCTCGCGCGGCTTGATGAGTGGGGTTCTGCAGGGCTCATGGGGTATCGGCTTTCTACTGTCGAGCGCGGTCACCACGGCGAAGGGTGCATTCTGATGTTTAGCTCGATCGGCTGGCGCGGTTGCCTGTGTGGATCGAGGCGTTCTTCCGGCGCTGACGGTGGTCTATGTACGCTATTTTGTGTCAAAGAGCCGTAACCCGTCTGGGTCGAAAACCGCAGGGATTCAGCGTACCCAAAATCGCGAGGTACGGATGCCGCTGCTCAGCATCTTTAGCGCGGCATGATCCAGCAATACAGCACTCGCCTGCTGGTGGATGGCTGGTGGTCTGGTGACGTACTATTCGATCAACGGGATGTTCGCGACCCACCTGCAGAAGGACAGCCTGACGCAGCCCGGCCCTGATCGCGACGCCGATCGTCTTCGCCAACGCTGTCGTATTCCTGGCCAGCATGTTCTGGGGGCTGGGCCGGCGACCGTATTGGCCCGGCGCTGGGCGATGATTATCCCCGGCCTGTTGGGCATACCCGTAGCGTTTTTATGCCATGTTGAGCACCAATTATTGGGTCATCGTGATCGGCTATGTCGTTCCAGGGCGCGTTGCTCGGCGGCGGTGCCGGCGCGCAGGTACCAGCCTACATGAACAGAGCGGTTCCCGACCGAGGTGCGGGCGACCGCGGCGGCGTTCTGCTATCACATAGGGACGATACTGGGCGGACTTGTGCCCACCGGTCGTCACCTATTTCGCCTTGACCTGCGATCTGGGGTTCTCCGATCCCGATGCTGATCGGCTGCCTGATCAGCGGCGGCAGCTGGTGCTTGGCACTGCGCTTGGTCCGGAGGCCAAAGGGGAAGGAAATGGTGCCGGATCTGGTTCTGGCCTGACCGCGAAAGGGCGCGGTTTTTAATTGCGTGGCTTTCCGCTTAGCCCCGGCGATCAAGAGCTGCCGATGGCTGCAGGGGCACGCAGCGCCCGCAACCGACGAGGTTCCTCACGCGCGAGCCGCGATACGCCCGGAGTTACCCCTCACCGGTCGTTCGTTGCGGCTATCAACATCGGGTAGCCGCAGTCAAAGCGGATATCAGTCTCCCCTTTCGCGAGACGCTCAGCGCTGAAAGCTCGCGCTCCACGTCGCTCCGGTCGATATAGTGCACCGGGAGGAGCTGGCGTGCCTGTCCATCCGGTAGAGCACAAACTCGCCGCGATCTTCGCCGCTGACTGACATTGCCGGCTGGCCGGCTGATCAGCGCAGACAGGTCGACACGCTGGCCCGGCTGAACGCTTGCCCGCGCCATCATCGATCAGTTGATCAAAGCTCACCGGGCCGCATCTTCAATACGGCGGGCGACGGCGTCGTCGGTTAGTGGAAGAGCCAGCAATGCGGAGCATCGCGGCACTTATGCTCTTGTCCACGGCGCTTTTTTCTTGCCCGCTCCGCCAGCGCGGAAGAAGCTGCGCGGCTTTGCCGGGGACATGGTGCGGGTAGCGGCACACCGGACGGATCATCTGCCGCTTCCGAGGACGAGTAGCGAGCCGTTGATGGGCTATCTGGCACGGCCAGATGAGCCGGGGCGACCATCCGGCGGTCGATCGAGCTGCATGGATTTGCGGCGGTTTTCCGGGGCGATGGATGTGGTCGTAGCCGACGTGTTGAAGTCGTTCGGCTATGTAGCCCACCTCGCGCTCGACGGCCTCGGCGCGATGCCAACGTCTGCGAGCAGAATCCCGGCGACGGCGCGATTGGCCGAGGCGTTCGATGCCTTATGCGGCGCTCGATTGGCTGAGACAGAGCTAGGGCCATGATTCCAACCGCGCGTTGCGCTGCTTGGCGTCTCGATGGGCAGCGGCGAGGCCCTCTACGCTGTCGAACCCGGACTTATCGAAGACAAGAGTGCGGCCACTTCCGTGCAGCGATCGCCTATTATCCCTGGTGCAAGGATGGGGCTGGCCTGACGACTGTGCCGACCTAATCCTCATCGGCAAAACCATGGAAATGACTGGACCCATTGGCTGCTTGGTGCCAGGAAATGATGGCGCGCCGGGACGGACAAGGGTCTCCGGTAGAGTTGACTGTCTATCCGGGCGCGGCGCATGCGTTCAATTTTCCGGTCGCGCCGCTGTATACTCAGGCACCATATTGGGTGATCCCACGAACGCCACGGCGGATGCGTGGAAGCAGGTCCGCAGCGTTCTACAAGAGAAAACTCGATGGGTCGGGGCCTGCTGACCACGCCGGCTCGCTTCGAAAATAGAATATGATGATCGGCTCGAACTCGATCCATTCGCATCGTCGGCTTACCTGGGGCGGCAGCGACAAGACACGCCGCCCGAGGGGCGAATTCAAACTTAATGCGTCGGTGATCGATGTCGGCTCGTTCTCGGAAGAATATCGGTTTAGGTGGTGAATGACCGGTTTCGAACGTCCCTTGTCCACGTGCGCCGTGACAAGGCGGCGCTTTTCCAGTGGGTGCAAGCCCCACCCGGCGACCGCTCCAGCCGGAAGCGACCGGAGCAGGCATGGAGGAGACGAAGTGTCTGAAGCCTTCGGATAGCGGTCACGACATACGGTGACCGTGCGAGTGTGCAGGCCGCAACGCGAGTGAACGCTGAGCAAACCTCGAAAAGGACGATGTGCAGGCCGATCCGGACGTGGAACCGGGGAAGGCTGACACGGTTGGGTGACACGAGCGAAGACGACGCCCATCCGCTGCACCGGGGTAGTGGCGGCAGCATGTACACAAGGAAAGCGCACGCAACACGGGAAGCCCCGACGCGTGATCAGGGATGATCAACCGGACGCCCGCGAGGGACAGGCCGGGCGCGCTGGGGTGGCGGAGAGGCTCGCAGTACCGCTGAAGCCGGGTAATGCCGGTGGAGGGAAGGGGCCTCAGTTCAAGACAAACGCAACAAGCGGTGCGGGACCGGGAGATTGGGCAACCTAACAACTCCGAAACGTGTTCAGAAGCTGCAGATGGCGTTACACGCGAAAGCGAAGGCAGAAGCCGGTTATCGCTTCTACGCCCTGTACGACAAGATCAGCCGCGAGGATATTCTGGCGCATGCCTATGCCCAGTGCCGCTCCAACAAGGGCGCACCGGGAGTGGACGGTCAGGACTTTGCGGACATCGAAGCGTATGGGGTCGAGCGGTGGCTGGCCGAACTGGCGCTTGCGCTCAGGGAGGAGACATACCGACCGGAGCCGATCAGACGCGTGTTCATACCGAAGGCCAACGGCAAACTCAGGCCGCTGGGCATCTCGACCGTGCGGGATCGGGTCTGCATGACAGCAGCGATGCTGGTGCTGGAGCCGATCTTCGAAGCCGACCTTCCACCGGAAATCTACGCCTACCGCGCTGGGCGCAACGCCCAGCAGGCCGCTGTAGAGGTGGAGGAGCTGCTGTTCCGTGGCCATCCGGAAGTCGTGGACGCCGACCTCGCGGACTACTTCGGGAGCATTCCGCATTCCGACCTTCTAAAGTCGGTGGCGCGCCGTGTCGTTGATCGGCGCGTGCTGCATCTGATCAAGATGTGGCTGGACTGCCCCGTCGAAGAAACCGACGACCGAGGCCGGAAGACACGCACGACCGAGGCGCGCGACAAGCGGCGCGGCATTCCGCAGGGCTCACCCCTCTCACCACTACTGGCGAACATCTACATGCGCCGGTTTGTGCTGGGGTGGAAGAAGCTCGGCCTTGAGCGAAGTCTCGGCACTCGCCTTGTCACCTATGCCGATGACCTCGTGATCTTGTGCCGGAGGGGCAACGCCGAAGCGGCGCTGCATCGCCTGCGCGAAATCATGGGTAAGCTGAAGCTGACAGTGAACGAGGACAAGACACAGATCTGCAAGGTCCCGGAAGGCGAGTTCGACTTCTTGGGCTTCACGTTCGGACGAATGTACTCTCGAACGACGGGCCAGGCCCGCTTGGCTCTGCGACCGTCAAAGAAGAGCATCCAGCGCATGGTCGAAACCGTCCACGCGCTGACCGTCCGCGCGCGTACCTGGCAAGAGACCACAGAGCTCGTAGACAAGTTGAACCGCGTGCTCCGCGGGTGGGCCAATTACTTCAGCGTCGGCTCCACCAGCACGGCGTATCGCGCGCTCGACACATACGTGGCTGTGCGGTTGCGCCGGTGGTTGCGGTTCAAGCACAAGGGCAGGCGACGCAAGCGCGGGAGCTATCCACTCTCGCACCTCTACGGGTACTTCGGGCTCGTACGTCTGACCCGGCTCGGCCGCGGCCCGTCGTGGGTGAAGGCGTGAGGTCTTGTCCGAGAGCGCAGTGCGGGAAATCCGCCTGCTGCGTTCGATGAGCGGGGTGTGGAAACGGAGTTATGGCCGACCCACTAAGGCACCGCCAGACGAAAGGGGCGGCAACCGACATGGTCGACCTAACACCACCGCGCCACATCTCGACTCTACCCTTCCTGAGCCATTTCAGGATCGCCAGGGCAGAAGGAAGGAAAGCTTTACGGCTTTGGCTCAATCGCATCAGTTCGAGCATGTAGCTTGGCACGTCAGCTCGACCCCAACGAACGGCCCTTCTCGATGCTGACCCACTCTTCGGGACGTGCCAAATTCAGACCTCACCCCGCGCTTCAGTTCGTCCACAGGGGACGGCCGTCGTGCCCACTAGTATAGAGATTCGGAAATATCAATAGGTTGCGTTTGATTTTCCATTTGGACGCGAAATCTGGTATGAGCAGGACGGGGGATTGGATCGGGGATCCATGGTAGCGGCGCGGCGAGTTATCGCGTTGCCGACGGATGCGGGGCAGCGGCAACGCCTGCTGGAGATTTCACGGTCTCGGACTGAGCCGACGAGCCGTGTCGAACGAGCGCGGATTATCCTGGCCTATTTGGAGGATCCGTCGGCCTATGCGGTGGCGCGCCGGGCCGGGGTGACGCACCAGACGGTAACGCGCTGTCTGGAACGAGCGGCAGAACTGGGGGTGATCGTGGCGCTGGATGATCGGCCGCGTGCCGGACGCGACCCCGTCATCACCGCAGAGGCGAAAACCTGGCTGGTGGCGCTGGCTTGCCGGAAGGCCAAGGAGTTGGGTTATCCACACGAACTGTGGACCACCCGGCTGTTGGCCGCGCATGCCCGTCGTCACGGGCCGCCCGCCGGTCATCCGAGCCTGGCGAAACTGGCCCAGGGGACGGTCTGCAAGATCCTGGCAGAGCACGACGTCAAGCCGCACAAGGTGCGCTATTACCTGGAAAACGCGATCCGGAGTTCGAGCCCAAGATGGCGGAAATCCTCTGCGTCTACCGTCAAGTGGCAATGCTGCGCGCGCAAGCTGCAAATGGCGACAGCCAGAGCCCAGAAAGCAGTGACGCAGGGAGCCTTGCCATCATTTCTTACGATGAGAAACCGGGGATCCAGGCGATCGGCACGACCGCGCCGGACCGTCCGCCACTTCCCGGCATCAGCCCCACCGTCATGCGTGATCACGAGTACAAACGCCACGGCACCTTGACCTTGATGGCGGGCATTGATCTGCTGACCGGGAACGTCCACGCCGTTGTCAAAGAGCGCCACCGCAGCCGCGAATTTATCGAGTTTCTCAAGCTCCTCGACGCCGCCTATCCTGCCGACACCGCCATTGAAGTCATCCTCGACAACCACTCCGCTCATGTCTCGAACGAGACCACGGCCTGGCTTGCCGCTCAGCCCGTTGGGCGATTTACTTTCACTTTCACGCCCAAGCACGGGTCATGGCTCAACATCATCGAGGGCTTCTTCTCCAAGCTGGCGCGCTCGGTGCTCCGCCACATCCGGGTTTCCTCAAAACACGAACTCAAGGAACGCCTGATCGCCTTCATCAACGACATTAATCATCAGCCAATCGTCCCCACCTGGCACTACAAAATCGATGACGCAGCCTGACCTCTATAGGTGCAGTATTTAGGAAACATCGTACTAGTACTAGTGGGGCTGGCGCTTTCGAGCTCCGACACCAGCGCGCGGAGCTGCTGCGTTACCGGGGTCGAGAGCGACCAGCGCGCGGGCGTGCCGGAGCGCTGCGGCAAAATCCCCTGGTCGCGCGCGATCGAGACGAGCGCCATCAGGACGTCGCGATCCGCCGGATGCTGCCGGTGCGCCTTGTTCCAGGAGCGCCAACGCCTCGTCGCGCCGCACCGCTCGAATTCAGCGCCACGGCATAGACATAGGCGTAGCGGGCATTGTCGGGCATCAGCTCGTGCGCGCGGCGCAGAGATCGAGTGCGCCGGCGTAATCGTGCTTGCGCACCAGGTAGAGACCGAGGGCGTAGCGGACATCGGCATTGTCGGGCTCGATGCGCCATCGCCTTCTTCGAGCAGTTCCGCCCCCTCGTCGTCCATGCCGCGCGCCCGGTCGAGATCGGCGAGGTTGACGAGGGCCGGGACGAAATTCGGGTCGAGACGCAGTGCCGTGCGGTATTCCTTCTCCGCCTCGGGCAATTCCCGGCGCCGCAGATCCAACAGCCCGAGATTGAGGTGAGCCTCCGGCCGGTCGGCGTCGACCATCTCGGCGGCGACGAGCTCGGCAGTGGCCTTGACGAGGGCGGTCTGCTGCTGCGGCGTCAGCGCCAGCAGGTCGGTTCCGGCCAATGCCCGCGCCGCTTCGATGCGGACGGCGCGAACCGGATCGCTGAGCAGAGGAGCCGCCGCATGAACGATGCGAGGCGGCGGAATGCCGGGCAAGGCGCGCGGCGCCGCCGCCCTGACGAGCGGGTCCGGATCGCCGAGTCGCCGCCTTGATCGCCGGCTCCGAGGCCGGCGAGGCATAGGGTGCCAGCAGCGGCAGGGCGCTCGCCCGCGCGATCGCCGGCTGGCTGCGATCGAGGATCAGCCGATCGAGCTGCTGCTCGGCGTCGGCGGCTCCGACCCGCCCGGCATGGAGTGCGGTGCCGTAATGCGGGGTGGTCTGCCGCCCGCCGGGATACCAGCCGGCGACGGTCTCGGCGGCCCATTGGGCGGGCCGATCGGCGTGGCACTGGGTGCAGGCGTTCGGGGTACCGAGCGACACCGACAAGTCGGGACGCGGAACCCGGATGCTGTGATCGCGCCGCGCGTCGACGACCATGTAATTCTTCGTCGGCATATGGCAGTCGACGCACTGCGCGCCGGCGCTGCCGGGCAGGTGGTGATGGTGCGCCGCCACGTCGAACTTTTCAGGCAGGTGGCATTGCGCGCAGAGCGCATTGCCCTCGGCTCGCAGCTTCGCGCTGTGCGGGTCGTGGCAGTTCGAGCAGGTGACCCCGGCGGCATGCATGCGGCTCTGCAGGAACGAGCCGTATTCGTAGACCTCGCCGTCGATCTGCCCGTCGGCGTGATAGAGACCGGGTTCGAGCAACGCCGGCAGGTAGGCGTCGAGGAAGGGCGCGCCCGGCGCCGGGCTCTTGGCGATCACTTTGCGGCGCGAGTGACAGGCCGCACAGGTCTCGAGCTCGGTCGACGCCAGCTTCTCGGTGCGCCGGGCGATGCCGGTCTCCGGGTTCATCTCCCAATGGCCGGTGTCGGTCGGCTTCAGCCAATTCGTCAGGCCCATCCGTGCAGCGTCCGTGCCCGGCGGATAGGAGCCCCTGCGGCATGCGCCCTGGCCCAGGCGACATGTCGGGAACCCGGACCGTGGCAGGCCTCGCAGGCCACGTCGAGATCGGTCCAGCTTGTTGCATAGGTGTTCGCGGCGAGGTCGTAGTTCTTCTTCAGATCGGTGGAGTGGCAATCGGCGCACTGGTAGTTCCAGGTCTGGTCGCGCCCGGTCCAGTGCAGCGGGTCGCCGCGGCTTGAGCTGCTGGCCCGGGATAGAGCTGGAACCAGCGCTGACCGCCCTGCCCTTTCGGACGGCTGTCCCAGGCGATGCCGAGCGCCTGATAGCGCCCCCGGGAAAGGCGATCAGGTATTGCTGCAGCGGATAGACCCCGAAGGTGTAGGCGATCTCGTAGTCGCGGAGCGCGCCGTCGGGACCCTCGGTATTGACCATGAACTTGTCGCCCGAGCGCGAGAAGGTGGTGACCGCGCCGAGATGCTCGAACCGGACGTTAATACGTAATGGCA
>ERZ1370068.2508-contig-1654_pt1 | contig 28211 bp, 30 predicted proteins | sample MGYA00561227_ERZ1370068 | MGnify/ENA primary metagenome ERZ1370068 (study PRJEB38410, sample SAMEA6850437) | metagenome | study: Metagenomic assessment of the ecological functions of the soil: analysis of the soil microbiota associated with the...
GAACCGGCGATCGGATACCGGCGCCGATGCGACCGAGCCCGAGACAGAGGCTGCCGCGGACGGGGCGGTCGGCGCGGACGGATTGCCGAAGCGCAAGCGCGCGCGTCGTGGATCGCGCGGCGGCAAGAAACGCCGGAAGCCGCCGCAGAGGGCACGAACGACGTGGCGTCTCCGGATGAAGCCATCGTCGTCGGCGAGGCTGCCGACGAGGAGCCTCCGGAGTACGTTCCGATGTCAGAGTGGATCGACGACTTCGACTCGCGTCCCGCGCTCTAGTCCGCTATCATGCGGCGTCTCTGCGGGCCGCCTGCTCGCCACGATCTCCCGAAGATAGCCATGACGTACGCGATCATCAAGGTTGCCGGAAAGCAGTACCGCGTCCGCGAGGGCGAGCGGCTGCTCGTCGACCGGCTCGCACGAGGACGATGGCGCGACGATCACGCCAACGGTGCTTCTCGTCGGGCGGGGATGGCGCTCCCAGCTCGAAGCCGGGTGCCCGTGAACGTGACCGCGAACGGTCCTCGGTCAGACGAAGCGGACCGAAGATCCGGATCGGCAAGTACAAGAAGCGCACCGGCTATCGGCGTCACACGGGCTTTCGCGCGTCGCTCACGCAGATCCAGATCGAGTCCATCGGCGGCAAGGCACCCGCGCGAGCGCGAAGCCGAAGGCAGATGCGGCACCGAAGGTAGAGCGCGGCAGCGAAGCCTGCGAGGCCGACAGTCGCCTGCCGCGGCTACGTCGGCGACTGCCGAGCGGCTTCGGCCGACATGACGATTGCGGATATCAAGGCTGCAGCGCCGGCTGGGACGCGCCCGCGATCGAGGCAGCGCTCGCGTACGAGCAGCGAGCACGGAAAGCGGAAGGGCGCCATCGCCGCGCTCGAGTCTGCGCTCGCACAGCAGGGAGGTGAGTCCTAGTGGCACACAAGAAAGGCCTCGGCTCCTCGCGCAACGGGCGCGACTCCGAGGCGAAGCGACTCGGCGTCAAGATCTTCGCCGGGCAGGCCGTCAAGACCGGGATGATCATCGTCCGCCAGCGCGGAACGAAGTTCCGCCCCGGCCCGGGCGCCGGGCTCGGCCGCGACGACACGATCTTCGCGCTCCGCGACGGCACGGTCGAGTTCCGGCGCTCCGGCGAGAAGCGCTTCATCTCGGTCGCGGCTGCGACGGAATGGCGCGCGACTCGGCTCGGCCGGGAGCCATGTTCCACGACCGAGCGCACATCCACGTCGAGGCCGGCCGCGGCGGCGACGGCGGGCTGAGCTTCCGCCGCGAGAAGTACGTCCCGGAAGGGCGGGCCCGACGGCGGCGACGGCGGCCGCGGCGGAGACGTCGTCGTCGTCCGTCGACCCGAGCCTGCGCGACCTCTCGACGTTCCGGCGCGATCAAGCAGGCTAAAGGCGGGCCGCGGCGGTAACGGGCGCGGCAGCAAAGAAGCACGGAGCGGACGGCGAGACGCTCGAGCTGCGCGTTCCCGTCGGGACGCAGCTTCTCGACGGCGACGGCCGGCTCGTCGCCGACCTCGCCGTCCGGATGGACGCGCGTCGTCGTCGCGCGCGGAGGCGCAGGGCGGGCGAGGCAACGCGCGCTTTCGCGACACCGACGCGTCAGACGCCGCGCTTCGCGGAGACGGGCCTGCCGGGCGACGAGCTCGACCTCGAGCTGCAGTCTCAAGCTCGTCGTCGACGCCGCGCTCGCCGGCTTCCCGAACGCCGGCAAGTCGTCGCTCCTGCGCCGGATCTCGAACGCGAAGCCGAAGGTCGCGGACTACCGCTTCACGACGCTCGAGCCCGTCCTCGGCGACGGTCGACGGGCCCGACGGACCGGCAGCTGACCGTCGCCGACGTGCCCGGCCTGATCGAAGGTGCCGCGCGACGGCGCGGGTCTCGGCCACGAGTTCCTCGCGCACCTCGAGCGCGCCCGACTGCTCGTCCACGTGCTCGACGCCTCCGGAGCCGGATCTCGAGAGAGCGCTTCCGCACGATCGACCGCGAGCTCGCCGAGTACGGAGCCGGGCTCGACGCAACGACCGCAGCTCGTCGTCCTCGAACAAGATCGACCTCTCCTCGAGCCGTCCGCCGCGTTCGACGCCGCCGACGAGCGCGTCGTGCGCGCGATCGTCGCGACATCCGTGCGCGACCGGCGCCGGGATCGACGAGCTGAAGCGCGCGCTGTTCGAGCTCTGTCCCGTCGAGCGCCCGGCCGTCGGTCGACGAGGCGCGTCGCCGGAGTTCCTCGACTACACGCCGCGCGCCGGCGCGGGCCGCGCTTCCGCATCCTCCGCACCGATCGCGGCTATCGCGTCGTCAGGCACCCCGCCGCGCCGAGACGAGCTCGAGGCGGCGCTGCGCAGCTCGGGCATCAAGCGTGGCACGCAGGTCGAGGTCGGCGAGGAGGCGCTCGAGTGGCGAGTGACGGCATCCTCGGCGGCGTCGTTCGATCCGCCGCACTGCGGCCACGTGGCGCTGCGCTCGTGCGGCGATCCGAGAGCTCGGGCTCGAGCGAGCTCCTCGTCCTCGTCGTCGCCGATCCCGGGCACAAGCGCGCGACGACCTCCGGCCGAGACGCGGCTCGAGCTCGCGCGACTCGCGTTCGCGGACGTCCCCGAAGCCGTGGTCGAGCTCGACCCCCACGCTCGCACGGTCGACGTCGCTCGAGGAGCGCCGCGCTCGGACGCCGGTCTTCATCCTCGGCGCCGACGAGCTCGCGCGACTTCCGAGACTGGAAGTCGCCCGAGCGCGTCGCTGGAGCTCGTGCGACTCGGCGTCGCCATGCGGCCCGGGCGTTCCCGCGCGGACGACGTCCAGCGCGGTTCGACGAGCGCACTCGGAGCCGCGATCGCATCGTCCAGTTCGAGATGGACCCGATCCCGGTCTCGTCGTCGGAGATCCGCGAGCGCGTCGGCGCGCGGCGAGGCGATCGACGAGCTCGTCCCGCCGAGGGTCGCGGACGCGATCGCTCGTCTCGGCCTCGTACGCGGACGCCTGAGTAGACTGACGGCGAGTCCGACGAGGACGCGAGAGAGACCGACCTGACACCACTCGAGCAAGCACGCCGCATCGCCGCTCTCTGCCAGGAGAAGCTGGCGACGGACGTCACGCATCCTCGACATGCGCGGCGTCTGCGACTTCACCGACTTCTTCGTGATCGCCACCGGCCGCAACGCGCGCCAGACGAAGGCGATCTACGACGAGGTCGCGGGAGTCCTCAAGAAGGAGCATCAGCTCCTCCCGCGCTCGTCGGCCGGGGCGACCGAGGCGACGTGGATCGTCGCCGACTACCTCGACGTCGTGCTGCACCTCTTCACGCCCGAGACGCGCGAGCTTCTACCGGCTCGAGGTCTGTGGAGCGACGTCCCGTCGATCGAGCTCGAGGTCGCCGACCGCCTAGCCTCGACCCTCGCCGACGGCTCCGATGTCTTGCCCTCGTCGGTGGGCGCTCTCGACCGCGACGGCACCGAGAGGCTCGGCGTGAGCGGTCGGCGCGGCTCGCGAACGCCGACGCCTCCGTCTCGTGTTCGTCCAGTCGCCGGTGGAGAAAGATCCTCCGAAGAGCGCGCGAACGAACCGTGCGATGCGTTTGCGGATGCCCAGCCGGCGTCTCGGGTGATCCTGGGCGTGGCAGAGTGCCGACAGCAGCGAGGGTCGCGCTCGAAGCTAGACTGACGGCCCTCCTGGGGCCATAGCCTGAGCTGGGAGAGCGCTTGCATGGCATGCAAGAGGTCGCCGGTTCGAGCCCGGCTGGGCTCCATGGCCCAGCGTATCGAACGCGAACGGCCCTTCACCGGGGCCGTTCCTTTCTCGGGAGCCGCAATCTCAGACGAAATCTCAGACGGTGGGAGCCGTCTTCTAGAAATCTGTCGCGGGTCGCTTCTGGCCCGCTGATGCTCAGCGCGTGCCTGGTCATTGACCGGATGAGCGGATGCCTCGAAAGGGATGCGCCTGCGGCAGGCGTTTCCGCCCATACGATCAGGAAGGTGCGGGACATGCGGAGTGCCATCCTCGTGGTGCTGGCGGCGGCGGCTGTGGCAGCAGTTCTGATCTCAGGGGCAGCACCGGCTGCAGCCGATCCCTGCCCCGCCTTCCTGACCTCGCCGCTGCGACGCTCAACTTGCGAGCGGATCTGCTACTCACCCCGGATCTCGGGGGCTGCCCGGCAGCTACATCCGCGGACGAGTGTGCTGCACGCGTTGTTAGCGGTGACGTGTCCGGCCTGGGACGGGCGAGGGGGAAGTACTCTGTTCCCGCTCAAGAACGTGTCCTCCCGCCATGTGCGCCGCCGGTTCCGGCAAGGCGGCTGGCGTATCCCATGCGACTCGCTGTCTGCGTCGAAAGGAGATACACGCTGGCGGTTGCCGTAGCGGCAGTAGCCTGCGTTGATGGGGAGTCCATTCTCGGACGCAGACGCAGTCGTTCACGATCACGGGCGGCGCGGGGATATACGCGGGCGCGTCGGGGAGCGGAACCCTTGAACGCACGCTCAGCGCGTGCAGACGACCTCCGGTCGTGTCGGCGCGCGAGGTATGGACTGGAACCCTCAGCGTGCCGGGACTCGACTTCGACGTCACCGCGCCCGCTCTTTCGGGTGCCGTCATCAAGACCGTGAAAGCCGGGAAGAAGCGTGCGAAGATTGCGCGTGTCGTGTTCCGGGCTCACCGCAATGGACGACCGGGACGCAGCACCGTACCTCCGTGACATGCACACACCGGCGTCAGCGCACGCTTCAAAGTCGGCAGGACGCGCGCGAAGCGCTCCGCCACGGACAGCAGCAGCGCGCCAACACTCTCCACGGCTTCCCTTTGATCGTTACGGTGCGCGCGACGAGGTAGCGCACTTCGCAGGCTGGCAGCGCCGACGCCCCGCGCAGCCGGGCTGGGTCAGCTACCCGAGCGCCGTGACGCCAATGACTCCTGCTGGGCGAGACGCAACCGGCGGAAGGGCGCGACGATCTAGGCCGTGGAGGTCTTTGAGCGTCAGCCCCCGTTCGACAGAGTCGCACCACCGCGCCGAGGCCAAAAGGATCCCTGACGTAGGTGCTGATGCCCAGCCCAATGAAAATGCAAGGCCAGCGACGAGACCGGTCTTCTTCCGGGAGGCGAGTGCGCCGACCCCAGAAGTCGCGTACCGGCTTTCCCGATGTCCACCGTGCGCGGATCATCAGGGCCAACGGTGGGCTGGGTCAACCGAGGGCTTTGCACGCAACCTTGAAACTCCGCTGCGAGACGTGCAACCGGCGGAAGGGCGCGACGATCTAGGACTATCGGCGGGTCGAAAGCCAGGCAGATGAACGCGCTGAACGCGATGACGCCGACTGCGAAGGTGATGAACAACGCGCCGATGGGGTGGCCGCCTTCGTGAAGGACAAGACCGCGCCGATAAAGCTGGCGTGGAGCCGCAAGTCCCGGCCGACGACGCAGCCAGATCCACTGATTCTGGCGGCGTACTCCATGAAGCGGCGCTGCGGCGACGGGGCGGTGTGTCGATCCGGCTGGCGTGACGTTCCTCTTCGCTCATGGCCTTAAGCGCGCAGCCTACGCATAGTGTGTCCAGCCCCTCTTCGAGCGTCGGGGTCGGCTTCTCGGGCGTCGAGGTCGCTTGGCGACCCAACTTCGCCGAGGTCAGCGACGCCGAGCGCGTCCGCGATTGCCACCCAGAAGGGATCGCTGGCCTCCGGGCGGAGCTGGCCCTGGAATAGACCCAAACGTGTCCCATCGGGCGAGGCGAGGCCAGGACACGCTTGCTGGCGATGGAGGGGGAACTACACCTCTCTCCCTCCATCTCCATTTGTCTCGACCGTTCCGACGAAACCAGGAGACTCGAAGGAATGGATGTCAAGGGCGCAAAAGGCGCTGAGTCGAGCGCCTCGCAGAAGCTGCGTGCACGCAATGTTGATCCAGACCCCGCGGCGAGCGGTGGTGTCGAAACAGGGCGGAAGCCCGCCCGGCTCGCAGCCATGACTCGTGAGAGCAGCGCGAAATCATCCGCAAGCAGATCGACGCCCTCATGCGCGAGCGCCTCGAGGGAGAGCCAGTCTAGGCGCGGTGCTCGTCACCAGGGCTATGCGCGCCGAAAGAAGCCACCGAAGCGGTGAAGTCGCCCGCGGCTCAGTCGCGCCAGACGAGCAAACAGCCCGTGCGCGTCATGCCTCGGCGGGGCCGGTCCATCCGGCGAGAGCCGACACTGCGGCAGCCCGGGCAGCCACACCGGCCGCCCTGCGGATCGAGGAGCGCGAGCCAGAGGCGGGCGGGCTGAACCGACGAGACTGATCGGGTGGAAGCAGCAGCGGCGACTCCTGACCCGGCGTGGCCCAACTCCCCTTCCTGCCGGGCGACCAGATAGGAGCTGATCGGGCGCCGGGTTCCGTGCGTCAGGCTTCCGCTGCCCGCTCCCGTCGGCGTTCATGACGTAGACCTCGAAGTTGCCGTCGCGCTTCGTCGTGAAGGCGATCTTCTGCGCCGTCGGGCGACCACGACAGGTGCGCTGTCGTGCGCCGGCGTGGCGCGTCAGGTTCTCGCTGCCCGCTGCCGTCGGCGTTCATGACGTAGATCTCGAAGTTGCCGTCGCGCTCGCTGACGAAGAGCGATCTTCCGTCCGTCGGGCGACCAGCTGGGAAGGCTGTAGCTGACCTGCGCCATGCGCGTCAGCCGCCGCAGCCCGCTCCCGTCCGCGTTCATGACGTAGATGTACAAAGCTGTCTGGTCCGCCTCTACCCCGGCCGACCCGCGCGCGTGAACGCGATCTTCCGCCCGTCGCGTGACCACGCCCAGAACGAAGCCCGCGTTGCGCGTCAGCCTCCGCTGCCCGCTCCCGTCCGCGTTCATGACGTAGATGGCGCTGCCCATTCAGGCCGGAGGCGTCGCGCCCGGCTCGTAAAGGCGATCCTCCGTCCGTCGGGCGACCACACGGGTCCGCCGCCCGCGGCGTCGCCCGTCAAGTTCCGCTCTCCACTGCCGTCGACGTTGATGACGTAGACGTCGAACTGCGGCCGGCCCGCCGCCTTCCTCGGCGGACATGAGACCTGCGTGAAGGCGATCTTCCGCCCGTCGGGCGACCAGACCGGGAAGCCGTCGCTCGCCGGGTCGCGCGTCAGCCTCCGAAGCCGCGCTCCCGTCGGCGTTCGCGACGTAGAGGTCGACGTTGCCGCCGCCACGGTGGGCGATCGGCGCTCGCGTGAAGGCGACCTTCGCCCGTCGGGCGACCAGACCGGGAAAAAGACGTTCGGCTTGGCCGTCAGCCTCTGTTGACGGCTCCCGTCGTGTTCATCACGTAGGCGTCGAACCGTCCGTCGCGGAAGCTGGAGAAGGCGATCTTCGACGTCGCTGCTGCGGTGGAAGGCCTCGACCGTGCGGAAACGGCCGGGGACGCGATCTGTGACAGCCACGCCACGTCAAGCCGGCTGCGGCAACGGATGTCAGCGTGACCGCCGCTACGAAGAGCGCAAGACCGATGAACTGTGCTTCATGACTGCCTCCCCTCGTCTTGTCGTCGCCCGTGTTCGATGCGGGCACAAACGAGACTAGGAAGGGGTCGCTGCCCGGTCTACGGTGGCGGCAGGCAGGTGCGCCGGGGTGCTGCCATCCCGTCAAGCAACGCTGGGCCCCGAGGCCGCTCTCGAGGACGCGCTGCGAGCTCGTCCCATCTCTACTTCGAGCGAGCTCTCCGAAGGCTACTGTCTCATCGGATCCCCTTTCCGGAGAGTGGACATCACCCGGAAGCGTGGGGTCGCCAGGGGAGCGGATACGCGGACGGATCACTTCAGTTCAACTTCAGGTGGTTATCGGGCTTTCAAAGACGAGTAGCTCCCTCGTTTCAGGCCGTGCGTCTCGCCCCTAGCCTCGACAGTGTGGTCAACAGGGGCAATCCACGAACCGAAGGAGCAGACCACGCTAGCGCAACGGCTGATACAGTTCTCGGAATCGCCACCGCGATGGGCGCGTATCCGTGCCCCTCGCCGCAGGATCGCAAACCAATTACGCGCCCGGTGTCGCGCTTAAGTGGGGCACGGGAGCGCAGCCCGTCTACGTGGTGTCGTCCTCGCAAGCGCCGCAATACCGAGTGGAGCGGCCCTCGTTTCAAGCTTCAGTGGGGAGAGCGGCGGCCCCCCGAAAACTCGTCCGGCTGGATCGACACGGAGCGATCGAGCTGCGGCGCTGCAGCCCGGCTGGGCCGGGCGCGCCGGGGAGAGACGTCCGGCCCTCTCCGTGTAACGAGCAATACGGTCACGCGCTTACGTCCTCGTCCGCGTGCTGGGAGCTCTGGCGATTCCGAAACGATCCGCCGCGATGTTCTCCGACTCGGCACCATCGGGGATACAGGAAAAAAGTGCGGGTGGGAAAAACCCCGCGCCCAGGAAAACCGCATAGGCTGCCCGCACGTACCTGCTCGCAACTGTCGCGCTGATCGCCTGGATCCTCGTTCTGCTCGTGGTGGGGTACCGCATCATCGAGCGCAGGCGACATCGGCACTGGCACGAAGGGGTGCTCTGGATCATACCTGATCCTGCTCTTCCCGCTCGTCGGCCTCCCCGTGCATTGGCTGACCCTGGGACGCCACACCGCCACGGAGTAGGCAAGCCGTTTGTCTACACACTGCCGTGAGGTGCTGTTGATGTGCGGAGCGGTCTGGTTGCAGTACGCGTGCTCAGCCGAAGTAGCCCCAAGCCGCCGTCGGTGCGGCCGAGATCCCACTTCGATCCAGGCCTCGATGGGTTCACCACACCGAGCACAGGTCGCAAGCCCGGCAGCGACGAGCGGGGCGAGGCACTTGCGAAGCCTGATGCGGGCCGGTGTCGTACCGGCGTTGCCGCAGTCGCCGACGCGTCTTCGCGTTCATCGGGGACACCACCATGTTCGACAGGGTCTACGGCCAGTCGCGTGACGAGGTCGAGATCATGGCCGATCTCGCCGCCGACGTGCTTCTGCGGGCGGGGGTGGGCGTCTGAGAGATCGAAGCGCCCCAAACAAGAACCGGGGCTGTAAGTTCGGGCCATGGAATCGATCAACGGATGCACAGTGATTCGCCCGGAACACGAGGAAGTCGTCCGGCTGGGTGCAAGATGTGGCCGGGGCATATGTCGCTGAAATCGGGTCGTTCCCGCCAGGGGAACCGGGCCGCCGGTTCACGTCCACCCGAATACCGACGAGTGTTCTATATCGCTGACGGCGAAGCGACGTTCCTGCTGGATGGTCACGAACTTCCCATGACGGCTGGCGGGTTCGTGTTCGTGCCACGCGGAACGGAACACACAGTCTGGAATTCCGGAAGTGATGTCCCAGTGCGTGGCCTGATCGTCATTTCACCAGGCGATGCCGTTCACGAATCTGTCCCCGTCGGAACGCCATAGCTGAATCTCAGACGAAATCTCGTGGACGCCGGGAGCGCGAATCGGGGCAGATCGGGGCTACTCGCCTGAACTGAGAACCCGCATAGCTATTGCGACTAGCAGCCCTCATGCACCGCGACGGCTGCATGGCATGCAAGAGGTCGCCGGTTCGAGCCCGGCTGGCTCCATCCCCGAGGCCTGCGCTGCAGGTCTCGTTGCTCGATGTCGATTACCTCGGCTCCCGTTCGTCGTCGTCAGTGTTGAATGGCAGACACGCGGAGCGGTGGACCCGTCGACGACGAGAGGAGCAGGAATGGCAGGTCAGATGGTCCACTACGAGATCCCCGCGGGTGACCCGGCGAAGGCGCAGGCCTTCTGGGGATCGCTCTTCGGCTGGCAGTTCGAGGAGTTCCCCGGTGCGCCCGGCGGATACTGGATGACGCGGTTCTCCGAGACACGGGCGGCGCGATCTACGGCGCCGACGGGTGGCAAGCGGGGGCGCGCACGTACTTCGACGTCGACGACATCAATGCCGGGGCGGCGCGCGTCGGCGAGCTCGGCGGCGAGGCCGGTGACGCGACTCCCGTGCCCGGCATGGGCTGGTTCTCGGTATGCAAGGACCCGGAAGGGAACGAGTTCGGGCTCTGGCAGACCGATCCCGAACGCGTCGATGCCAGACGCCTAGAGACATACCGCGCGGTGCGGGGCGTGCCGAACGCGCCCGCACGCCGCGACCCTGCGTACGTGCGCTAGAACTGTCCCAACGACGAAAGGGACGGACATGCCCTTCTACCAGCGCCGCGGCGAGGTCCCGCGCAAGCGGCACATCGTCTTCCGCGAGAACGGCACGGCTCCTGACCGAGGAGGTCATGGGCCTCGAGGGCTTCACCGGCAACGAGTCGATCCTCTACCACCTCGAATCGCCGTGCCGCGTGAAGGAGCTCGGTGCCTTCACGCCGATCGAGCGCGAGGAGTGGGTTCCCGAGACGCACGCGCACCGTCTCCAGAACACGTACGACGTCGCCGCCCGAGGGCGACGAGATCGCCGGCCGCCGGCACGCTCATGTGGAACTCCGACGTCGAGATCTCGCTTCTGCCGCCCGGAGCGCTCGATGGACTACTTCTTCCGGAACGGCGAGGGCGACGAGGTCGATCTTCGTCCACGAGGGCTCGCGGAACGCTCGAGACGATCTTCGGCGACGTTCCCTACAAGGACGGCGACTACGTCGTGATCCCGCGCGGAACGACGTACCGCTTCATGCCGGAAGGGCCGCAGCGCTACCTCGTGTTCGAGACGCCGGGGCTGATCGAGATCCCGCGCCGCTACCGGAACCAGTACGGACAGATCCTCGAGGGCGCGCCGTACTACCACCGCGACATCCACCCGCCGACCGAGCCTCCACACGAGCGCGGGAGCGCGGCGAGTTCCTCGTCAAGGTGCGCGTCCGCGGCGGCTACCAGGAGTACGTCCTCGACTACCACCCCTTCGACGTCGTCGGCTGGGACGGCTTCCTCTACCCGTGGACGTTCTCGATCCACGACTTCGAGCCGATCACGGGCCGCATCCACCAGCCGCCGCCCTCGCACCAGACGTTCCAGGGCCAGAACTTCGTGATCTGCTCGTTCTGCCCGCGCAAGCTCGACTTCGACCCGCACGCGGTGCCGATCCCGTACCACCACTCGAACCTGCAGTCCGGAGGAGATGATCTATTACGTCTCGGGCAACTTCGGCTCGCGGAAGGGCATCTCGGTCGGGTCGATCACGCTCCATCCCGTCAGGGCTCCCGCACGGGCCGCAGCCGGGGCTCGCCGAGAAGTCGCTCGGGGTCGCACGAGACGCACCGAGCTCGCGGTGATGTGCGACACGTTCCAGCCGCTCAAGCTCTCGACGTTCGCGCGCGACCTCGACGACGGCCGCTACGCGTACTCGTGGTACGAGCCGCCGTCGGACGAGCCCAGCCTCGCCGGCGTGACGAGCCACCTGTAGTCGTATGGATCCCGACCGCTTCCTCGCGGAGCTGCCGCAGCTCTTCGACGACTATCCGCGCTCCGAGCATCCGCTCGACCGGCGGTTCGCGCCGATCGCAGAAGACGTGGAGAACCTGGCGCGTGAGAACAACCTCGCGCTCCTCAACCTCGCCGCACGCTGCCTTGACCCCGGCGAGGCCTACGTCGAGGTCGGCGTCTTCCACGGCGCGCAGCCTCATCGCGGCCATGCACGGCAACGACGGCAAGCGGTTCGTCGGGATCGACAGCTTCGAGTTCCACGACACGTCGCTCGAGAAGATCGAGGCGAACCTCGCGCACTACGGGCTCGACGCGCCGGAGATCGTCGTCGGCGACGCCTTCGAGCTCGTCCCGGCCGGCGCGCGCTCGGCGACGTCGCGATCGGCGTCTGGTACTACGACGCCGATCACTCGTACGAGGCGCACGCTCCACGGGCTCCGGATCGCCGAGCCGCACCTCGCTAGTCCGGCGCCCTCGTCATCGCCGACGACACCGACTGGGACGACGTCGAGCGGGCGATGGACGACTACGTCGCCTCCCAGCCACGTGCCCGTCGCGTTCTGACGATCGACGGCAAGAGCCGCGGCGCCCTCAGTGGTGGGAGGGGATGCAGGTGCTCGTCTGGGACGCGCTGAGCTACGAGGCCGCGCGAACTGTCAGGCGGCGGTTCAGCACGACGCCGCTGCGATCGTTCATCGCGAACGTGACCGTGTACGTCACGCCCCTCGCACGCCGCCCTTGACCCTGACGCCGGGCGGCGATGGTGCAGTCGGCGCGAAGCGGCGCAGTCTGCTGATCCGACCGTCGGTCAGCTTTACCAGCGCGGAAGACACGCCAGGTCATCCCGATGGACGTACCGGCCGGGTCCGTCGCGCAGTAGCGGCGGGTGTAGACGTTCAGCAGCGGCGTGAGGTGTGCCTCTGCTCACGAGCACGAGCCCGTTGCGCGCATCGAGCGGCCGTGCGCTGCGCCGAGAACCGCGCGGGGAAGTCCCTTGCGGCGTGCCGTTGCGCGTGTAGATACCCGACTCCCATGGCTGGCCCTGGTCGTCCTGGTAGACGAACCAGATGAACATGTTCACGAACGGATAGCCGGCGGCCTTCGAGATCGACTGCTGGATGTACGCGGCCTGGGTCGCGTACGGCACGCCGAGCGAGTCCTCGGGGCGCGTCTGGTGGCCGTACTCCGTGATCCAGATCGGCACCGACTTGCGCCTGAACCAGGCCTTGAGGCTGCGTCGTCGAAGCGCGGAAGCGAGGCGCAGTGACACGTTCGGCCACTTCACGACCTGCGATGGCGGCGAGTTCGGGTTGAACGGGTACGGGTGGTGCGTCCACGGCGTCGAACTTCAGTCGCGGGTTTGCCTTCGCTACGAGCTCGGCGAACTTCCCGGGAGTGCGTCGGCCGCAAACCATTGGCCTTGTCCGCTGCCGCGAGCGGACGTTTCGCCGATACCCACCTGCGCCGATGGGTTTCCCGCCTTGAGGCCCGTGTATGCGGCTGCTGCAAGCTTCGCGTAGTTCGCAGGTGCGACGGAGCGGCCCCTCGCGTCGAACTGCGGAGCTGAGGAAGAGCTGAAGGTTCGGCTCGTTCCAGATCGGACCAGAATCGGACGAACGGATATCCCGTCGAACCGGCCCGAGTAGCGCGATGCGATCGCGCGCGAGAAGTTGCCGAAGTCGGCGACGCGTGTCGGCATCACGTTCGGATTCTTGCCTCCGTTGGCCCAGCGAGGCGTCCCCGAGATCGTGAGGATGACTTCCAGGTCGTTCTCCTGCGCAGCGAGTACGGCCTCGTCGATGTCGCTGAAGTCGTACGACGGGTCGAACGGATCCGTTGAGTCGCCGGGCGTGTCTTCGCCACGAGGTTCCACTGGACGAGCAGCCGGATGATCGACGCGTTCAACTGCGCCGCTCCCGCCACGCGCTCGTGCCGGTCGGCGACCCAGCGAAAGCTCGGATCGTCGTGGAACCCGACCCACATTCGCTCTGCTGCGAACGCGGTCGGGGCTGGCGCATTCCGGCAACGAACGGACAGAAAGATGACGAGGCGGACGGATACGTCTCACGAGTGGTCTCCCAGGAGGCGGCGGGTCGGAGGGTCTGCAGCTCCGGGCACCCTAGCGGCTGCAGTGTGAGGCTTGTGTTAGTAACGCGGCAGCCCGCGCGACGGCCGGGGCGGTTAGACTGGATTGCGCCGTGAACGTCTCCGTGTGGGAAGCGATCTTCATGCTCGGCGTCCTCAAGATCCCGATGATCTACCTCGGCGTCGTCCTCTGGTGGGCGCTTCGCGCCGAGCCGCGCAGTCGAAGGCGGAGACGAGGCTCCCGTGCTGTCCCCGCTGACGCCCTGCGGGTGGGACGACTGGAAGCAGCGGCGCCAGACGCGGGCGCGGCGCCGCCCGATCCGTCCGCTGCGGCCGCGGCCCACGGCCCGGGCTCGCGCGTGAGCGCCGTTGCCTCGACGAACCGCGCAGATCGCGTCGCGGGTTTCCTCTGCGCCTTCTCCTTCGCACTCTCTGGCATCGCCATCGCGCGTACCCCGGCTCCTCCTCGCGACCGCCGCAATCATCGTCGCGCTGGTTGCGGTCCGGATGACCCAGAGCTCACCGGACGCTCGCCGCGGTCGCAGTCGCGGTCGGCGCGGTTGCCTTCGTGCTCGGGATGACCGTCGCTGTCCTGACCGACAGCGGGCTCTACTGATCCGGCTGCTACAACCCGAGCGATGACGTCCCTCGAGTCGTCCGGTCTCAATGCCGGCTACGTCGAGCAGCTCCTCGAGCAGTACCTCGACAACCCGGAGGCGGTCGACCCGGCATGGCGGGAGCTGTTCGAGCGGGACGGCGACAGCTCGTGTCGAGCCGTCTCCCTCGAGCTCGAGGGACAGCCTCCGCCGTCGGGAAACGGCGGCACGGCGGCCGACCAGGGCCTCGCGGATGGCACGCGGTCCGGCTCCTCGCGGTGACGACCGTCGCCGAGCAGCCCAGCCCGACACTGCCGCGCCTCGGCAGGCTCCCGACGACGACCTGATGGGAGCGGTCGCGGCCGCGATGTCCGCTCGTGAAGGCGTACCGGATGCACGGCCACCTGAACGCCCGGCTGGATCCACTCGGCTCGGAGCCGATGGGTGACCCGGCGCTCGACGAGACGCGTCTCGAGCCGCCGCTGACGCCGGAGCTGCAGAGCCACATTCCCGCCCGACTGCTCCGTCTGTACGTGCCCGGACGAGCACGCTCCTCGAGGCGCTCCCCACCTCAAGGAGGTCTACACGGGCACGATCGCCTACGAGATCGAGCACATCTCCGACCACGCCGAGCGCGTCTGGCTTCGGCAGGCGATCGAGTCGGGTCGCTTTCGAGCGACTCTCACCGACGACGACCGCCGGGGCCTCCTCGAGCGCCTGGCTCGGGTCGAGGCGCTTCGAGACGTACCTTCGGCGCGCGTTCATCGGCCAGAAGCAGTTCTCGATCGAGGGGCTCGACGTCCTCGTGCCGATGCTCGACGAAGCGGTTGAGCTCGCGGCGCGAAGCGGCGCGCACGAGGTCCTGATCGGCATCGCGCATCGCGGGCGGCTCAACGTCCTGACGCACGTCGTCGGGAGGTCGTACGCGGCGATCCTCCGCGAGTTCGAGGGCGAGCGCTCCATCGATGCGCTCGATCTCCGACCCCGAGGGCGGCACCGGCGACGTCAAGTACCACCTCGCGGCGTCCGAGTCGCGGGTCACGGCTGCCGGGGAGATCGAGGTGACCGTGGCCTCCAACCCGAGCCACCTCGAGGCGGTCGACCCCGTCGTCGAGGGTCTGGCTCGTGCCGAGCAGACGGATCGCTCGTACGGCGCCGGGATCCACGACCCGAGCGTCGCGCTGTCGGTCCTCATCCACGGCGATGCCTCGTTCGCCGGTCAGGGCGTGGTCGCGGAGACGTTCAACCTGCACTCGCTCGACGGCTACTCGACGGGCGGGACGCTCCACCTCATCGCCGAACAACCAGGTCAGGTTCACGACCGACCCCGCCGAAGGCAGGTCGACTGCGGTACTCGAGCGACCTCGCGAAGGGGTTCGACGTCCCGATCGTCCACGTCAACGCCGACGATCCCGATGCTGCGATCTCGGCGATCACGGCTCGCGCTCGGCCTACCGCGAGGAGTTCGGCCACGACGTCGTCGTCGACCTCGTCGGCTACCGGCGCTTCGGCCACAACGAAGCAGGACGAGGCCGCGTACACGCAGCCGCTGCAGGCGGAGCGCATCGAGCTCCAGCGCCCCGTTCGGGAGACGTACGCCGAGCGCCTGGTCGCCGGACGGGGTCGTGGCGCCCGACGCTGCGGCCCGAATGCTCGAGGAGCCGCTCGAGGAGCTCAGGAGTGCTCACGACGACCTCCGGTCGAGCTTCGCCTCGACGACCCCGCCGCCGGAACCGCAACGCGATCGGACACGGGTGCCGCGGTGACGACGGCGGTGGCAGCGGACCGCCTCGTCGCGCTCGGAGAGAAGCTCCTCGCCGTCCCGGACGGCTTCGAGGTGAATCCCAAGCTCGCGCGGCAGCTGGAGCGAAGGCGCCAGAGCCTTCGCGAAGGAGGAATCGACTGGGGCCACGCGGAGGCTCTGGCGTTCGCGACGCTGCTCGAGGAGGGGATCCCGATCAGGCTGTCGGGCCAGGACACCGAGCGCGGCACGTTCTCCCACCGCCATGCTGGTCCTCCACGACCCGCGCACGGGTGAGACGTACACGCCGCTCCAGAACCTCGCCTCCGCGGCGGCGTCGTTCGAGATCTACAACTCGCCGCTCTCGGAGTACGCGGCCCTCGGCTTCGAGCACGGCTACTCGATCGCGGCGCCGGATGCGCTCGTGCTGTGGGAGGCGCAGTTCGGCGACTTCGTGAACGGCGCGCAGATCGTCGTCGACCAGTTCATCGTGTCCGGGCGGTCGAAGTGGGGTCAGACCTCGCGGCTCGTGCTCCTCCTGCCGCACGGCTACGAGGGCAACGGGCCGGAGCACTCGAGCGCGCGGCTCGAGCGCTTCCTCCAACTCGCGGCGCAGGACAACATCCGCGTCGTCAACTGCACGACCGCCGCGCAGTTCTTCCATCTCCTGCGTCGGCAGGCCCTCGACGCGACCGCTCGTCCGCTCGTCGTGATGACGCCGAAGGGGCTCCTCCGGCTGCGCGAGGCGACGTCGACGCTCGACGAGCTCGCCCTGCAGTCGTTCCGGCCCGTGCTCGACGATCCGGCTGCCGATCACGCGGCGGTGCGCAGGCTCGTCCTCTGCAGCGGCAAGGTCTACTACGACATCGTCGGTCACGAGGCGCGGCGCCGGCGCGACGGGCACGTCGCCGTCGCCCGGATCGAGCAGCTCTACCCGTTCCCGCTCGATGCGGTCTCGGCGCTGATCGCGTCGTATCCGGAGGTACGCGAGATCGTCTGGGCGCAGGAGGAGCCGCAGAACATGGGTGCGTGGCGCTCGCTCCGGCACCGACTCGAGGAAGCGGCGGCGCTCGCACCGGACGCGGAGCGGCGTGCAGTACGTCGGCCGTACATGGCGAGCGAGCACGAGTGAGGGCTACCCGACGCTCCATCACTACGAGCAGGACCGGATCGTGCGCGAGGCTCTCGGCGTCGGGCCGGCCTCGAGCTAGCGCGGGCGTCCGCGACGCACGAGCGACGACGCGACGCGCGGGCCGTTCCGGCGCGCGGCGAGCAGGAGCTGCTGGCGCTGCGCCGGCGGAAGCCGCCGCCAGGTCTCGAACACCATGAGCGCCACCGTCGTCGGGCGGATGCGCTTGACGAGGTACAGCAGCACGGTGAGTGCGGCGAGCGGCATCGAGGCATCCTCGCACAACCCGTCCGGCTCGCGGCTGCCGCGCCGATGAGCACGGGATGCGGTAGACTCCGGCGCTCGCAGGGGGTACCACGTGGATCAGGACGATCTCCTTCCAGTCGATACCGAGTCCGGCTTCGCGCAGGCCATCCGAGAGCATCTCGAGCTCGAAGAGCCGGAACGCCGGCCTCAGCACGGACATGCCCATCGACCGGTACCTCGACGGCGATCCGCTCGAGAACCATCCGCTGTTCAAGAGCGAGGAGCAGGCGCGGATCGAGGAGACGATGGACGGCGAGCCGGCCGCACGAGGTGAGCTCCGAGCGCGTGCCCTGGCCGGGCGAGGACACGGTCGAGAGCGTCGAGGGCGCAGCCCTCGACGAGGCCCTCTGGACGGGTCGTCCGCGCGACTTCGACTGGGGCGACTGACGTCCGCGGCCGAGGGCCGCACACTCGCTGTTCGAGAGCTTCTGCCGACGCGGTGTCGCCGCGGCATCCCTGCGATGTCGGTTTTGACGCTTGACAGACTTCATTGATGATGTCATAGTGATGTCATCGTGCAGCTCGAGAGTCACATCCAGGCGATCCAGCAGGAGCTGGCGGCCACCGTCCGCGCTCGGCGACGAAGCGACCGCAGAGGCCGCTCGCCGCTTGGGCGAGGCGCTCGCAGCAACGCTGCATCTGCACCTCCTCGACCTCCTCGGCGAGGCGGCGCTCGAGATCGGCGGCCAGCTCGACGCCGGGCGCGTCGAGGTCCGGCTCGCCGGTCGCGAGCCCGAGCTCGTCGTCATCGGTGACGAGGCTCCGGACGCGAGCCAGGTCGGTCTCGGCGAGGAGCACTCCGGGCGCATCACGCTCCGCCTCCCCGAGTCGCTGAAGGCCGGAGTCGAGGCCGCCGCCGCACGCGAGGGCGTCTCCACGAACGCCTGGCTCGTGCGCACGATCGCACGCACGCTCGAGCAGCGCCCGTCCAAGAAGAGCCGCAACCGCATGCAGGGCTACGTCCAAGGCTGAAAGGAGAGCGCCATGCTTCTCACGACCCTCCCATTCGACTACGCCAAGCTCGTCGACCCGGGCGATCGTCTCCGGACGTCGCGTCGGAAGACGTCGGGCACCCGCGTTCGGCGCACCGCAACGCGCGACAAGGGCTAGGGGAGCCATGCACGTGTTCGAAACGCCCGGGAGCGTCTCCCTCCAGATCAAGCTCCCGAGTGGCCGCGTCGTGGTCACGACGGCCGACGAGCCGCATACGACCGTCGAGGTCGTGGCTCTCGGCCGTCGGGGCCAGGACGCAATCGACGAGATCGACGTGACCATGGACGAGCGCCACGGACGCCATGTCGTCACGATCGAGCAGAAGGACAAGTTCCGCTGGGGGCCGATCCAGATCACGTGGGGCGGCGATTTCGAGTGTCGGATCACCTGCCCCCCGGGAACAGACCTCGATCTCGCGGGCGGATCGACCGACCTGCGTGGGGAAGGCGAGCTCGGCGAGGTGTCCGTACGGTCCGCGTCGGGCGACATCCGGTTGGGGTCAGCGCGTGGGACGATGCAGCTGAAGACGGCGAGCGGCGACATCTCCGTCGGGGTCGATCCGGGCCGAATCCTCGGTCGTCACCGTCTCGGGCGATCTGGGAGTCGAGCGCGTCGAGGCGTCCGTCACGGCCCGATCCGTCTCCGGTGACGTCACGATCGGGAGCGTCGTCGGCGAGCTCGGCCTTGGGACGACCTCGGGCGACGTCGACCTCAGGTCGGTCGAGGACGGAGACGTCCGCGTGCAGACCGTGTCCGGCGACGTTCGCATCGGGATCGCTCGGGGCACGCGTGTCTGGGTGGACGCTGCCTCCGTCTCGGGCAACGCTGGAGTCGGAGCTCGGGCTCGAGGACCAGCACTCGCCGGACGACGACGAAGGCTCCGTCGTACCGCTCCAGGTGAAGACCGTGAGCGGCGACGTCTCGCTCGTCCGCGCCGGCGCGGCTCTTCCCGCCTAGCCTGCCGCGCGGAGAGCCGCGACGACGTCGTCGTCGCGGCCTTCGATGAGCAGGTCGGCGAGCCGTCGTCGTCCGCCACCCAATCCGAGCGGCGCCGTCAGCAGCTCGTAGAGCCGGCCGTCGTCGATGCCCCGCTCTCGTGCTGTCGCCACGACACGTGCAACGCCCGGGCGAGGGCGACCGGCGTCGAACTGCCATGCCGGATAGCACCACTCGGTCGAGCCCGGCTCGCGGACCGCGATGAGCTCGCCTGCCCGCCGCAGCGCGTCGATCCGCGCCGGGTCGACGGCGGTTCGCTCGGACAGCCAGGTCGCCGGCAGGGTTCCGGGATACCGCGCTCCGTCTGCCATACGTCGCGGAGAGTATCGGCCGACGACGACCGGCTGCTCCAATCCGGATTTCACCTCTTCGAAGCTCCTGCGCTGGAGGCTCGCGCCGCCGATACGAGCTGCATGCGCCGACTCCTCCTGGCAATCGTCCTTGCAGCGGCTCTCCTTTCGGGAGAGCCGCGCCCGCTGCGCGGACCAGCGGGTCGTCCTTCGCATCGGCGGAGATGGCCACCGTCGTCGCTGCAGGTCTCATGGCGCCTTCCGTCGCAACGTTCCGGCCCGACGATCCCCTCACGGCGAGCGAGCTCGCCATCGTCGTCGCCAGCCTCGGTGGAGCGATCTCCGTGGCGGATCCCGAACGCGACCGGTCAGCGATGCGCGAGCTCGACGCCCGCCTCGTTTCGCTCACCGGTCTTCGTCCTGCTGCGCAGACGATTCGCTCCGCGGCGGTGGACGCGGGTCTCTCTCCGCGGCCGTGGCTCGGAACCGAGACGATCGCCCGCATGCTCGGGTTTCGCGTGAATCATCTCCGGAGCGAGGACGAGTACGAGCTCCAGGTGACTCAGCCGGTGACACGCGCCGAGGCTGCGTACAGCATCGCGAAGTACCTCACGCTGGACGACCTGCAGGTCGAGACTGCCCGGAGTGGGGCGAGTCCTTCACCATCACTGCGCTGAGCGAGTGGCAGCGCGTCGTGCTCGCGCGGGCGCTGCGCTTCGTCGGCTCGCCGTATGTCTGGGCCGGCACGTCGGAGCGACCGCAGATGACTCTTCGGCAGCGACCTTCCGGGCGGGTTCGACTGCTCGGGCTTCGTCTGGCGCGTGTTCAAGCTCCAGCCGTTCGCAGGCGCTCCTGGGCTGTGCACGCGTCCTCGTCGGACGGACGACGTACGCGATGAGCGGCGAGGTCGCCCGCTCGGCGCGCATCCCACGCGCTGCGCTCGCGTCCCGGCGACGTCGTCTTCTTCGGATCGCGCGGCGTGCGCTCGACGCCGAGCGAGGTCGGCCACATGGGCATCTACGTCGGGAACGGCTGGATCGTCCATTCGTCTCGCTTCGGAACGACGCTGACGCCGATGACGGGCTGGTACGAGACGACGCTTCGCGTGGGGCCGGAGCCCGCCTCGTCGAGGCCGGCCTCGAGTACTGACGCGCAGGCAGTCGAAGCGCGTAGGCTGGGCCTCAATCGATCAGGAGGCTCCAGATGGCTACTAGCACGCGTTGTGGTTTTCGACGGTGTCACGAAGGGACCGCATGCAGGAGATGAAGCGCGAGATGGAGGGGCGGGAGCGTCCCGAGGGAGTGCCCGCCACGGAGATCATCGTGCTCCACGACGCCGACGCGGACAGGTCGCTCGCCATCGTGTTCTTCCGAGCTCCGAGGACGACTACGCGACCGGCGACGCGGCTCTCAATGCGATGCCGACAGCCGATACGCCTGGACGGCGCACGTCCGTCACGAAGTACGACGTCGTCATGCGGATGGTGGAGATAGCGCTCCGCGACCAGCGACGGCCAGCCCCGAGGGCCGACCGGCGGCGGTCACCGCAAGCTGAGCGAGCACCGCGTCCGCGAGCGGTAGCGAGGCGGTCAGCCCCGGCGATTCGATGCCGAACAGGTTCACCAAGCCCGGCACACCGTGCGCGTGCGGGCCCTGCACGAGGAAGTCTGCGGCGGGCGCGCCCTTGGCCGAGATCTTGGGGCGGATGCCGGCGTAGTCCGGCTCGAGCGCGCCGTCCGGGCAGGCCAGGCCAGTAGCGCCGGATCGCCGCGTAGAAGCGCTCGGCGCGCCGCGGATCCACCGCGTAGTCGATCCTGTCCACCCATTCCACGTCCGGGCCGAAGCGCGCCCGCCCGCCGAGGTCGAGCGTCACGTGCACGCCCAGGCCGCCCGGCTCGGGCACCGGGTAGACGAGGCGCGAGAACGGCGAGCGCCTCGACGAGCGTGTAGTAGTTGCCCTTGGCGTAGAGCTCGGGCGGCGCGAGCTCGGCGGGTAGCCGTCGATGCGCCGCGCGCGAGGCTCGGCGCCCGCAGTCCCGCGCTGTTCACCACCTGCGCGGCAAGGATCGGCTCGGCGCCCGCGACGTGCAGCTCGATGCCGTCCGGCGCGCACCTCGCCCTTCGCGAGCGGGCTCTTCAACGCGAGCATCGCACCCGCGCGTTCGGCGTCGCCGAGGTAGGCGAGCATCAGCGCGTGGCTGTCGATGATCCCCGTCGAGGGCGAGTGCAGTGCCGCGACGCAATGCAAGCTCCGGTTCCAGCGCCCGAGCTTCCGCCGCGGCTCACGCGCACGACGTCGGTGACGCCGTTGGCGTGCGCTTTCCGTCGGATGCCTCCAGCTCCGTCGAGTTGCGCGGCGTCGGTGGCGACGATCAGCTTTCCGCAGCGCCGGTGCGGCACGCCGCGCTCGGCGCAGTAGCGTACAGGCGCTGCCGACCCTCCACACAGGCGCGCGCCTTGAGCGAGTCCTGCGGGTAGTAGATCCCGGCGTGGATGACCTCCGGAATTGCGCGAGCTCGTGTGCTTGCCGATCGCGTCCTCGGCCTCGAGGATCACGACCTCCCGTCCGGCGGTCGCCAAGGCGCGCGCCACCGCGAGGCCCACCACCCTGCGCCGATCACGACTGCGTCAACGCGGTCCACGAGCGGAAGCTCCGCTCGCTGAGGAAGGCGCTAGTGCCGGCGCTGAGCGACGCTCGCCACGCCGGCGGCGAGCGCGGAGCAGAGCCGCGGTGGTGTCCTGGCGCGTCATCGGGTCTGATCGTCGCTGCGACCTGCCGCCGGCGTCAACGGCCTGCTGCGACGATCGAAGCCCAGTCCACCACGGCATCGCCCACAGTGCCGCGGCTGGCGCAGCTAGCAGGGAAGCGCGTGCAAGACGTAGGCGTCGACCGCGTCGTCCTTGCCTCTTCATGCGCAGTCCCGTCCGCTGCCTCGACCACCGCGCCGGCGGGCAGTTGCACGTAGGTCTCGGGGCCGATCAGCACTCCGCCGGACGGGAGCCAGACTCTCGAGGCGCGCGCCGGTATTGACCGTGTCGCCCACCGAGGGGTAGGCGACGTGGCCGTCGCCTCCGATCTCGCGAACGATCACCTCGCCGCTGTTGACGCCAACGCGCATGCGCGGCCAATCCGGATGCTGCTCGGCGAGGCGCGGCCAGCCTGCGCTGCAGCGCCAGAGCGGCGCGCGCATGCTCGCAGCGCGTGGTCGGGCTGGTCGCCTCTGCTGTTGAACGTGGCCATGATGCCGTCGCCGATGAACTTCTCGACCTCGCCGCCGAACTGACCGCGTGATCAGCGGCGCCGCGATGCCCCAGTACGCGTCGAGCACGGCTGCAACCTCGGCCGGCGATGAGCGCTCGGCGAAGCCCGTGAACCCGACGAGATCGGCGAAGAGGACGCTCACGTCCTGGTGGCGCTCCCGCGTCGTCGGCAGGTAGAGCTGCCGGAACCGCTCGTCGCGCCATTCGCGACGAGCAGCCAAGCCGACGATCAGGTAGGCCGTGACGATCAGGCCGTGCCACTCCCACCAGCTCGCGTGCCACTTGCGCTCCCCGGTGACCGCGACGCCGATCATCGCCTCGGATAGCAACAGGAAGCAGGCGATCGACAGCCGCCGGGAAGCAGCGTTGCGGCTGTGACGGAAGATGCTCCAGTACCGCGCGGCGCTGACCGCGTACATGATCGTTCCGAGGACCGCGATCACGGTGACGAGCGCGGCTTGTCGCGGCCTCACTGTCCGGCCCGCCCAGCGGCGGAAGATTCGCGACGCGTCCAGACGAACCACACGCCCATGGCGACCAGCACGCGCCAGTCGAAGCAGTGTCCGCCGGCGAATGAGCACGGCCGCGATTCCGGGACGGACGTCGACGAACGCCGAGCCCGCCGCGAAGACCGCGCTCACCAGGAGCCCGACCGGAATCGCGACCTGGAAGCCGGCGTGCTCCTCGGAGAAGAGGACGCTGGGCGTCCCGATGGCGTGGAGCCAGCAGGAAGCCGCCGGTCGCCATGAACGCCAGCGAGAGGAGCAGGACGCGGGCATCCCCGCGCCGGTTGGCCGCCTCACCTGCCGCGTAGCCGAGGCACGAACGCGACAGCGCCGACGACGCCGAAGACCACGAAGTGGAGCGGATGGTTCTCGACGTGAGGATCGAGCTGCGACCGAAGCAGCAACGAGGCGAGGCCAACCAGCGGGAGTGCGGCCGCGACGACGCGCCATGAGGACGAGAGCGCCTGTCAAACCAGGCACCGCCGGCCTGACCTGGTCCGCTGGCGATTCGGGCAGCCAGTATCGGCGAGTTCGCGGACGCGGTCTTGCTGACGCCAGCGCCGATGAGGCAGCTGCTAACGTGGATGGGGTGCGCGGCCATTCCGGGTACTGCGTGCACGTGGGCTCACCGGATTCCATCCCGAACGTCAGCGCTCGCGCCGCTGACCGGCGGGAACCCTTCGCTGGCCGCACGTCTTCATGCGTCGACAGCGCGATCAGCCGAAACGTGAAGGCGGCAGCCTCCACGCAGCGTCGCGTCGAAGATGACCTCGAACGTCCGATCTGGCGATCGCTCCCTTCTGGCGAACCAGTTGATAGAGCCGCGGTTCGACAGGCGAACTCTTCCCCTCCTCGTCCATCTTATTGCGCATCATGGGCGACTCTCCGTCGACAGCACTCAGAACGGCCTGGGAGGCGTCTCTTTGAGCGCAGGACGAGATTGACGTCGCGAGCATAGAACCGGTATGCGATCGATCCACCTAGCCGGCCCAAGACGGCTGCTCGCCCCTCGAGCTGTCCGGTCGCCGAGAGGCGCAGGAGTTGAGCCGCCAACGGATCCGGCGCGGAATACCGATGCTGGTCTCGTCGATCAGTGACGCCGCGCGAGACGCGAAGTTGCGGCCCTGCTGGAAATTTGCCGGCAGCCAGCGATCTCTCAGGCGACCCGACGGTTGCCCCAGTCGGCTTGCGCACCTCGACTGCCGTCGAGGGCAGTGATGACCGGGTCAGGTCGTCCGCGCTGATCGGGTCTCCCCCCGCCTCGCCGGAGTCGCTCCTGGATGACGTGTTCGCACTCGTCAGCCGCTCCACCCTCGCCGAACTGGTGATGACGGATCCGAGCCCATCCGTGCCAGGCGATGGCCACACGGCGCCGGCGATCGGTTGCTGAGTTTACCAGGCCCCAGACCGCGTACTCCCAGGGATCGGGCTGCGATCGGAAGCTCGACGCTCAGGGTCGCGCTCGCGGCCTCGGCGACGTTCTCGGTGTCTCGCCTGAGACGGGAACTCGGGCGTGTGGACGCCGACGACGACCAACCCCTGATCCGACTTCTCGGCCCACACGGACGCCAGCCGGCGTGCAAGCAATTGATCTACGCGTGTACATTACAGAAGTCTGAGAACGATAACCACGCAGGGCTTCGGCTGTCAGCGGCTCAGGGGACCAAGGCCAGCCCGTCGCCCGTTCGAACCGGTGGCGGGCCGGCCTGGCAATCGCGCGGTGACGGCGTCGCGTGCCTTTGAAAGACTCAGCTTTCCTCAACCTCAATTCCGAGATTGGCCTCGGCAGGCGGCGGCGCTTTCTGGGGAAGGTTATGCCCAATCACCCTCATTGTCCCGATGCAGGAACGCGCCCCGAGCTCAAGGTAATGCAAGTTCAAACTGGACCGTTCGACTGGTCGAGCCGGCACCAGCGGCGCCACGCAAGCCAGATCTCGCCGCGGTCAGCGTCGTGCGCCAACTGCCGATAGCGACCTGTTGGCGAAGAAGGCAAGGCTAACCGCCGCGTCGTATCGCGACGCGTCAGCCCGGACGGTTCGTCACCAAGAAGTACGCCGAAGAAGCACTCCGAAAGACGACAGCGTCAAAGGAACGCCGGCGACTCGCTGTAGAGCCTCGGCGCAGCTTCCGCAGCCGTAGCCGGATTCCGCGAGGCGTGCGGATCGCCTCTGTCCGCGACCTCGACGCTCGTCTGGCCGAAGTCGATCGCCGCCGAATAGATTCCGTAATGCGCACGCTGATTACTCACCTGGACGGGTCTACGCGCACGTCTCGCCGCAGCGTGCTGCCGAGCGGCGTGCATCGACGGCTGAATCCACGCCGGATCATGAGCGGCGGTATCTTCACACGGGCAGTGGCCCGCAGGCTCAGGCTGACCGCCTCGCTCCGAGGAAGTAGAAGGGATCAGGCCGCGACGTAGCTCTTCGCCGAGTTGCTTCCCGAGCGGCGGGACCAGCTTCCCGGAGCAGTCGAGTTGCTCGCCGAGCTGCCGAGAGGCAGGCGTCGCGCACGGATCGCAACGTCCGGTCGGCGGCCAGATGACGCCTCGCTCGACGCGCCGGGGTCGGCTCCGCGACCGTCGTCGTCGAGCGCGGTGACGTGCCGGGCCAGGCCGGGCCGATCTCTTCCTCGCCTGCAGCGACCGGCTCGGCGTTCCACCCAGGAGTGCTACGTCGTCGGCGATGCGGTCTGGGATCTGCTCGCCGCCCGGCGAGCTCGCATGCTGAGCGTCGGTCTGCGTGAGCGGCGGCTACGGCGACGACGAGTTCTGCCGCCAGCGCCTTCGCGTCTACCGCGACGCGGAGGAGCCCGACACTCCCTCGACGAGCTCGGCCTCCTCCCCTAAGCGGCTCGCCGCAGTCCGCCGGTCTGCGGGCTCTTCGGCGTGCTCGGCACCGACTGGGTAAGCTCTGGCCGGGTGGCTACTCCACCCAGCGTCCTGCACTCTCGTGCGATCGCAACTCGCGAGGCTCGGCGAGTTGGGCGAAGAGCGCACGCGCGCGTCGGAGACGTGCTGCATCGCGTCGGCGACCGCATGTACCCGTTCATCGCGATTCTGGAGGGCGAGGTCGCGATCGTCGACGCGGCAGGCCACGAGATCATCCGGCCACGGTCCCTCGGGCTTCCTCGGTGAGATGAACCTCCTGACGGGACAGACCGTGTTCGTGACCGCGGTCGTGACGAAGCCGCTGCGCTACGTCGCGGTCGACCGCGACGCGCTGCGGACGCTGCTGTTCGAGGACGGGCCGCTCAGCAGACCTCGTGCTGGCGACGTTGCATCGAGCGGCGCGAGGCGCTGCAACAGGTCGAGGGCGTCGGTCTCGAGATCGTCGGCCCGCACTCGTCCGAGGCGACGATGCGGATGCTCGAGTTCGCCCGGAGCAACCGCCTTCCCTACACCTGGGAGGACATCGTCGCCGCCAGGCGAAGGCGAGCTGCCACTCGTCCGGCTGCCCGGCGGCGGCGAGCCTGTGGGGCCCGTCGACCGGGCAGGTCTCCGCGCGCGCTCGGGATCGGGCGTGAGCTCGCCGCGCGGGAGGAGGTCGACCTGGTCGTCGTCGGCGGCGGCCCTGCCAGGCCTCGGCGCGGCCGTGCTACGGCGCCTCCGAGGGCCTCGACACGCTCGTCGTCGAGAGCACCGCGCTGGGCGGCCAGGCGGGCTCCTCGCGGCGGATCGAGAACTACCTCGGCTTCCCGGCGGGGATCACGCGGCTCGGAGCTGACGAGCCGAGCGGTCACCCAGGCGCGCAAGTTCAACGCGCGCACCGCGACGCCGTACCGCGCCGTCTCGCTCGAGCCGGGCAACGGACGCCACGTCGTCCGGCTCCGAGGAAGGTCACGAGATCGCCGCACGCGCGGTTCTGCCTCGCGACGGGCGCGCAGTACCGACGCCTCGCCGTCGAGAAGCTGTCGGAGTTCGAGGGGCTGAGCGTGTTCTATGCGCAGCGGGCCGCCCGAGGCACAACTGTGCGGCGCCTCGCGCGTCGCCGTCGTCGGAGGTGGCAACTCCAGCGGGCCAGGCCGCGGTCTGGCTCTCGCGCGGCGGCGCGCTCGTCACGCTGCTCCACCGCCGCGCCGACCTGCGCGAGACGATGTCCGACTACCTCGTCCTCGAGCTCGAGCGCGTGCGGCGTCGCCGTACGCGACCGCACCGAGATCGCCGCGCTGCACGGCGAGGACGGCATACGCTCGAAGCGGTCACGCTGAAGAGTGGCGAGCGCCTGCCGTTCTCGTTCCTGTTCCTCTTCCTCGGCGCGCCTCCGTGCACCGAGTGGCTCGACGGCGCAGTGCAGCGCGACGACAACGGGCTTCATCCTCACCGGCTCCGCCGCGGACACCGAGGACCTGCTGGAGACGAGCGTGCCTGGGATCTTCGCCGCCGGCGACGTCCGCTCGGGATCCACGAAGCGATGCGCCACAGCGGTCGGCGAAGGAGCGATGGCCGTGCACTTCGTCCACGCGCGACCTGGCACGACTCGAGCACGCACCACACTGAGCCCTCGTTTCAGCCGACGCGCGAACCGCGCGGGCACGGCCTATACCGCCTCAGATCCACGATCACGGGCAGGTGGGATCGCGCGGGCCTCGAGCTGATCGAGCTCCCGCCTCCGCCGCTTTCTGGCCCCTTCGGATGTTGCGAGGGTCCCAGCTGGTCCAGCGCTCGAGCCCCACCTCGCCTCAGATCAGCGGGCGCCGTACTGCTCCGCGTTCGGCCGCCCATCGTCCGGCTCCGCTGGACGAAGAAAGAGCTTCCGGGCCCAATCTCTCCGAAGCGCACGCTCGGGGCATCTATCGGCTGAACGGTACTCGAGGGCGAGGGCCGGTAACGTCGCGAGATGGATCGAGACCGTGCCCGCGGGTTGCTGGCTGCAGGCCGCGTCGGATCGAGCGATCGCTGGCTCACGCCGGCCGCGGGTCACCGGTGAGCCGGCGGACGACGTGGATCCGGCCAACCTGGCGTCGAGCAACATGCGTAACTG
>ERZ1370068.2405-contig-1558_pt1 | contig 28202 bp, 43 predicted proteins | sample MGYA00561227_ERZ1370068 | MGnify/ENA primary metagenome ERZ1370068 (study PRJEB38410, sample SAMEA6850437) | metagenome | study: Metagenomic assessment of the ecological functions of the soil: analysis of the soil microbiota associated with the...
CCCTTTAGTTGCCGTTTCATTGCTATTTTTTGGTGCACGGCAGTCAAGAAAGAAATACCCGAGAAGTGTGGCGCTGCAGTGGCTAACATTTTGCGCCTAAATTCCGTCGGCACGACACAGACTTCGAAATACAATGCCCGTTGGCTTGCAAACTCGCGAGCGTTTCCAATCAAGAAGCCTGCGGGACACACGACCAGCCCGCCAGTAGAGTTGATTTACAAAAATACTTACCTGCCAGTCTCGGCCTTCCCAACGCTGATCGCGTTTCCAAAAGAATGTAAATGTAAGTGTTGAACCGGCCGGCCAGTCCGCGGTTGGAAAATCTGCGAACCAGAGGTTCAGTCTGCTCTCGTGAATCGTGTCCGATACGATTGGTGCGCGTCCCAGCCATCGGTTGACCAGACGACGGTTGCCTCCGCAGCGAGGATGATCCGCAAGATTTTTCCGCGAGACATGCGCCGCAAAGGATGGCGCAGAGTCCAAATCTCGTGACGGCTCTGCACCGGATTCACCACATAGCGTTGGAATGCCGGTTCGACTGCGGTCAAAGCAGACGCCGTCATGACGGCTGCGCACCAGCGAAATGTATTCGGCGTGCGACCAACAAAGCGGCATGGCCGCGCCGGTTGGGCAACCGCGTTTCATACTGGCCGTCCGGCAAGTCAGTCAGCGTCCCAAAGCTGTTCGGTGATCATGCCGCCCTGGTTGGCAAAGTTTTCCATCGCCGTGATGAACGGCTTCGGATCGCGTCCGGCCGCCAGTTCGTAATGGCCGCGTTCTCCGGTCAAAATCGGCCAGCAACGGCCCACGCCCGTCCCGTCGAAGGCGCTGCCGTCGTCCTTTTGCCCATAGCCATCGTGATTGTAGCGACGCCAGCCCGGGCCTTGCGGCAGATCGTGTTTGATCACGCGATCGATCACTTCGATTGAGTCGCGCACGATCGGATCGTTCGCGCTCGCGAATGCCGAATCGCACGAGGTGAAGGAAATCGCCGCCGACCACATTTCGCGCCGGATGCAGGCCGCCGCCGTTGGCGATCTGAATCATCGTTGTGTTCGGATCGGCGTGAGGATCAGGCGCGTCAGGGTCGGTCGGATTGATGCGGATGTAGTGACGAGGAAATCCCTCGACCAGCTCGCCCTGTGTTGTGACCGTCCATTCTTCGAGGTGCGCCGCCAGCCAGTCGGCATACGCGAAAACGAAATCCGCAAGCTTCGTGTTCGCCGAGTTCCGTTGGCCCACTCGGCGGCGCAGACGAGGCTGGCAATCACCGTGGCGAGCGTCGAAGGTGAGTAACCGGCGTTTTCCTCCCACCGGTCCTGGCTGGTGACCGGTCCTTGCAGGATGAGATAGTGCGGCGGCACGCAGAATCATCACGCGCGGATCGAACAGACCGATCGCCGCGTCCTGCTTTGTGCAAACGCCACGCCAGCAGGATCGGCGCGGCAATTTCGTCGAGCTGCAAGCCAGACCAATAGGCGGTGCCATCGATCCAGCTATTTTGCGGAAAACTGCCGTCCGGCCGCTGAATGGCGGCGAGCCAGATCAAAGCGCGCAGCGGCGTGCCGGTCTGGCCGGTGGCGAGGAGCGCGGTCGCGCTCTGCACCAGGTCGCGGGTCCAGACGAGGTGATAACCACCGCAGATCGTTGTCGCCCTTGGTCTCACCCCAGGGAATGCTCATCGAGGCGACGAGCGCGCCTTGAAAAGCTTTGTCTTCATGGGCCAGCAGCACGCAACGGCTCAGCCGGTACATTCCGCCGCCATCGGACGTGTCGTCGCTGAAGTCGAATTTGGGATTCACGACCGCGCGCTGCCACTGGCGGACATACGCCTGGCGATGCGACTCAAACGGCTCGGCCAGCGATTGGAGCAACTTGGCCGCTGTGCTCTGGTAGCTGCCGCCACACGCGACGGCGATGGTGAATTCACCGCTGTCGGGAGATCGATTTCTCCGGTCAACGCGATGTTGCCGTTCTCGGCTGCTGCGGAACTCCCAGTCCATTTTGAAATTGTTCATCAAATCCTGCCAGCCATCGCTGGCGCCGACGTAGCCGACGGAGCGGCGAGAGAATCCGGAGCTGCATGCCAGTGACCAGGTGAACGTCTTCGCGCTGAGCGTGGATCAGTTTGCTGGCGCCGATTTCAGAACACCGTCCGGAGTTGCCGGCGCCAGCCGGCATGTGGGCGCCAGCAACGCGTAAAGGCGCAACTTCCCGCGCAACGATTCATCGAGCACTTCGACTTTGGTGTGCACGAGCAGCACCGACCGATGCGGATCGGCGAGCACGTGTTTTACGATCCGGTAGCGGCCGCTGGCGTTCCGAATTCGTGAGGCGGTAGAAGAGGCAATCGCGCTCCGGGTATTCGACCAGGTGATTCAGGTCGCGCTTTTCCTCGTGGCAAAACGTTTCGCCGTCGCTGATGAGAAACTGAAAGTCGCGCGTGTTCGGTTGATCGACGCGTGGATAGTAAATCTCATTGATGATGCCGTGACTCAGCGTGAACCAGAGGCGGCAACTGGTATGATAGGCCGTGCCCACGCCTTCTTTCGCGCTCGAAGTCCAGCGCGGCTCGATTCCAGGCGCGCCAAATGCGATTGAATTCTCAGGCGGATTCATCGGTGGTTTTCATTCTGGCGTCTCAGATCTGCGGGGGAAGCTAGCAGCTTTACCTGCCAGAGGTAGCATTGCCCGATCACCATGATGAGCCTGAAAAGCATGCGCAAAGGATTCAGGTTTTGACAAGAATGGTTAAGTTAATTATACGAAGCCCATCGAAAGGAAAAATTATGGCGCAAACAAACTGAATCTGCGGAGTCAATCTATAAAGTAGTGGAAGTAATTGGCACGAGCAGGAAGTCCTGGGACGAAGCGGCGAAGAATGCGGTGGAGACCGCTGCTGGTACGCTGCGTGATCTGCGCATTGCCGAGATTGTGAAGTTGGACATGAAGGTCGAGGACGGCAAGGTGCAGGCGTACGCGCGCGCGTGGCGTTGTCTTTCAAATACGAAAGCTGACACACTTTAAATCCTCGTTCAGGATGTAATCCCGAGATTGGCGAGGCCGCCATAAAATTTTGCGACATAAGTCGCGACACATCACCCACACACTGGGGTCTGTCGGCTTGGATCGCTTCTGTTTGAACAAACGTTCGGCGAGATATTCGATCGACCCCACGCGATCAGCTTCGCGTCTCTTCCAGCTTACGCTCAATTCGAGGATCGGGAATTAACCAGAGGAGCGCGCCGAACACATACAGTCCGCCGGCGATCCAGGAGCTGACAAACGCGAGCGGGATGGCGACGAAGTAGAGCACAGGAGAGAGTTTACCCTTCCAATCCCTGCCAACAGCATGCGCCAGAAGCGAGTCGCGACCTTCTTTGGCAATGATAGTGCGCTCGAGAATATAATAAGCGATCGCCGCCATCAGCAGAACGAAACCGTACACGGCGGTTCGGAGTGGCGAGCAAGGCCATTCTCGCCCATCCAGCCTGTGGTGAAAGGAAAGAGCGACAGCCAAAACAGCAGATGCAGGTTTGCCCAGAGAATTCCGCCGCTGACCTGCTCCGTGGCTTGGAACAGATGATGGTGATTGTTCCAATAGATGCCGAGGTAGATGAAACTCAGCACGTAGCTCAAGAGCACTGGCAGCAGTGGCTTCAACGCGGCAAGTTCAACCGCGTGCGGCACCTTCAATTCCAGCACCATGATCGTGATGATGATGGCGAGGACGCCGTCGCTGAACGCTTCGAGCCGGGTTGTTTTCATCTGCGCTGGCTTAACAGAGTGAGGTGCGCCGCTGCGGAAGCGAACTCTTGACCCGAACGGCTCCCAGAGAAGGCGTGAGGCGCATACCGAGCCCTGGTGGGGTGCGACCCGGCGGAACGGTAGCGCTCTCGAATGAATGCCGCCCGGTTCTCGAAAGTGGATCGTGGAATGGAAATAAGTGCGATCGATCAGTGGAGTAACGTGCGACCCGTTTCGAGAAGGCGGCTGCGAAAAAGGATAGACACACGATGGCGCGGTTGAGGATAACTGGAAGCGGCAGAGCTAACAACGTTTGTGAATATTGCGCTAACAAACGGCCGCAGGCCGCTGGGCCTGCGGAGAAGGTTTCTGTTGTTAGCTGGTCTTTTTGTCGCCTCAGTCGAATTAGCCCACAGCTCGGAAACTCCTGCTCTGATCGATCGACCTAACGCCGATTCCGGCCCGACTCAAATCTCGGTCGGCATCTGGGTGGCGGACATCAGTAACATCGATAGCGCCCAACAGACGTTCACCGCCGAGATCGCTGTCGTATTGCGCTGGAAAGATCCTCGTTTGGCTCACACCGGCAACGGAGTTGTGCGCTACCCGCGCGAACAGATTTGGCATCCGCGCGTTGGTATTGTGAATGAGACAAATTCCGTCAGCCGCAAAATGCCGGACTCTGTCGAAGTCGAACCTGATGGCACGGTGACTTATCGGCAACGTCTATGTCGGAGCCTTCACGCAACCGTTGCGATTGCAATCATTCCCGTTCGATCGGCAAACTTTTCGCGTCCAGCTGGTCGCGGTTCGGTATCAGTCCAACGAAGTAATGTTCGTACCGGATCAGGTTTGGATCCAGCGACGGGCTCAAAGAGGCTGGCGGGATCTCGCCATCTGTTACCCTGCCAGATTGGACCATAGAGAAATGGGAGCTCAAGCCGCTCGTGTACGCGCTGGCGCCGCGCCATCAGTATTCGAGTTACGCCTTTGAATTCACCGCTTCGCGCAATGTCCAGCACTACATTTTGAAAGTAATTCTGCCCCTCGTCCTGATCGTGATGATGTCGTGGGCCGTTTTCTGGATCGATCCAGTGACCTCCAACTCGCAGATCAGTGTCGCGGTGACCTCGATGCTGACGCTGATTGCTTATCGCTTCGCCATCGATAGCCAGCTGCCGCGGCTGCCTTACATGACGCGCCTCGATGCCTTTATTCCTAACCAGCACGATACTCGTTTTCTTTTCCCTGATCGAGGTTTTGGTGACGACAATCCTGGATAACAATCAGCAAACGGAGCGGGCAAAGAAAATTGATCGCTACTGCCGCGTAATCTTCCCGCGTGATCTTCCTTTTGGCTTCGATTGTTATCTTTATGCCGCTGCACGACTGGCTAGTGCAGAATTAAAGGACCGAAAAGATTGCTCACAACTGTTAGAGGCGTTAGTTGCCAAGTCACGCCGCAATTTCACAGGCGTCCGCCATTCGTAATTGTGGATGCACGTTATCGGCGAACGTCGACAATGTGATGGCGGCAAGTGTTCGCAGAATGTTTGCGCAGTTAAAGCACAAGCGGGCGATATACCGTCGATACGCACGACGATAGCCTTGACAGCATTGATGTAGTTTGCGGTATGTGACGCATGCCAATCGTGTGAAGATGACGAAATGCGGAAAACCTCAAGAGTTTCGCGCGCCCGCGCACAACAACGACTTATCCGTACCATTCTGGTTCCGGTCGACTTCTCCGACTGCTCCCTCGCAGGTCTAACGTATGCGGTTCGGTTCGCGAAGGAGGTTGGTGCGCGCATTGTCGTCGTCCACGTCGCTGATCTTGGCCCGGTTATGATGACCACGGGCCGCGGCGATTACGATTCGCCGACCTATATCGAAGCAGCCCGCCGCCGATGTGGTGATCAGATGAAAGGTTTCCTGAAGCGCGTTAGTTTCGATGGCGTTCCGGTCGATGCGTCTGCCGTTGCCGGATACTGCCCCGGCGCCATTTACGAAGCGGCTGCAAAGGAAGGTGCCGATCTGATCATTATCTCGACGCATGGCCGAACTGGTTTGCGCCGTGCGTTCATTGGCAGTGTGGCTGAAGGCACCGTGCGACATGCCGCCTGCCCGGTGCTTGTCGTGCCGTCGTTTTCACTTGAGGGGAAGCGCGGATCGAGCGAAACCGCGCGCCAACCAGCGCAGCGAACACCTGCTAAACAGCCTTCCGCGCGGTCTCGTTTGAGCAAGAGCTAACAAATCAGGGTGCCGACAAATGAACAAGCGCGAGTATTCTTCGGGACGCATCGTGAAGCAAGCCCTGCAAGACAAACTGATTGAGCACAAACATTACATCCGCGAGTATGGCGAAGACCTGCCCGAGGTTCGCAATTGCAAATGGAAAACAGCAAGAAAGGCTAGCCCTGGTAACTGATGGATACCGCGATCGTCACTGCAATGGCCGGCGTTCTCGGATCGCTCGTTGGTGGGTCCGCCTCGGTGGCGACCACCTGGGTCACGCAACGAGCCCTTAGCAAACGGGAATTGGTTCGCACCGAGATCCGGAGGCGCGAAACTCTTTACGGCGAGTTCATCAGCGAATGCTCGGCACGGATCATTGACTCGTTCGAGCGCACGCTGGAAAACCGGAGACGTTGTTGCACGCCTATGCTCTGCTGAATCGCATTCGCCTTTGCGCCTCGGACGCAGTCCTGGCGCAGGGAGAAGCCACGCTGCGCTTCATCACCGAACAATACTTCTCTCCCAATCTTTCGGTCGACGAAATGCGTAAACTCGTTCGGAAATGGACCACTGATCCGCTCGAGCCATTCGGCGAAGCGTGCCGTCTCGAACTTAAATCGATGCGCGCAGCCGTGTAGCCGTGCACCATTTTTGCTTCGTAAGACAATGGAGGACACAAGATGAGCAACGAAACTCCTGCTGCTATTGACCCGGACATGTTCGCGGCCGTTTTTAGCGAGAACTGGGACAACGCCCGTTACATCAAGAGCGAGCGCATCTCGTTTATGAACGCCTACTCGGTGATTTGCGCGGGAGTGCTGGCCCTGCTCCAGAGCGTTCAGGCTAGCGACCTCATCCGAATCGCACTGCTTTTCTTCATGACTTTATTTTCGCTAGTAGGGTTGCTCACGAGCTTGCGGCTGAAAAGTGAATTGGAGGAGTGCCTGGCAAAGATCGAGGCTATGACTGTGCAGGCGAAGGTGAGCCAGTTTGTGGCGCTCGGCCAGCTGGAAGGTAAGCCATCGCGATACCCAAGATTCCGATGGATCTTTCCAATCTTCTACACCATGACGACGGCAGGCTTCATTACACTGATCGTGTATCGGCTGGTCACCGGCGAAGCTCATGAAGTAACCGCGTCCAGTGAACTGAACACGTGCATTGTAGCTCAAAGAAACGTAGAACATCGTTGAGTTATGCCTGCTGGTTATATCAAGCCAAGAAAGATAGTCTTTCACAGGCCGCGAGTGCCGCATCAAACTTGCGGTATGAACTGGTCGCAAGAATTGCCCGAAGATTCGCAAATTTGGCCGCGAAAGCCATCGCGCCCTTCAGCAAGTTCTAAAAACCCTGCAACCACAACAATGAAATCCACGGAGGTAACCACCTATGCCATTCGATAAATTTGTAGATATGGAAACTCTGAGTGAAGAGCGGCGGAGAGCCGTCCAGGAATCTTTGCAAAGCATGAGCGTTGCTGAGCTGCGCAAGATTGTTAAAGAGCTCTCTGACTTTGAAGGTGATCCATGGCAGGAGAATTTCGTGCAGCGTGATCGAGGCGCATCCAGAGGCAAGCTTTTATCGCGCAGTCACACAGGAAGGCGCAATCATACTTTACTGTCCTGGCGAAAATACCGGTGTCTGGTTCCTGCCCGGCAGCGGGATGGGGCCACTGCCAGAGGAGGCGAAACGCCATATGAAAGAAGCCATCGCAGCGCCTGTTTCTGGCAGAAAACACACGACTTAGTTCGATACGTTGAATTGAGAAAATGAACATGTCTGACCAAAGCACTGCGCCTGGCCGCTGCCCTACTGCTTACAATCTCGAGCGGTTGTTCGCGCAAGGCGGAGCAAGTTGCTCCTCCGCCGCCGGAAGTGCTTGTGACGACGGTTACGCCACGAGACGTGCCGGTGGTGCACGAAGCCGTCGCGACACTGGAGGGTTTCATTACCGCCAATATTAACGCGCAGGTGCAGGGCTACATTATCTCGCGCGACTACAAGGAAGGCAGCGTAGTCAAGAAAGGCGATCTGCTCTTTCAAATTGATCCGCGCCCATTTCAAGCAACCCTGGATCAGGCGAAGGGAAACCTGGCTGTCGCGCAATCGAACCAGACTAAGGCCGACGCCGACGTGAAACGCGCGATAAAGTTGTTCCAGGAGAAAGTCATCAGCGATCAGGAACGCGATACCTACATCAATTCTGCGTCATCAACGAAGGCGAACGTGCAAGCCGCGGAAGCCGCGGTAAGACAAGCCGAGGTGAACCTTGGTTATACAAAGATCATCGCGCCGATCGATGGCATTGTGGGAATAGCTACCGCCCACGTAGGTGACCTCGTCGGCCCCGGGACTGGACCACTAACAACCATTTCCCAAGTCGATCCGATCAAGACGGCTGTGAACATTGGCGAGCAGTCGTTCACGGAATTCATCACTGATCATCCCGATCCAGATGAACGGGAACGTTACCTGCAAGGACTCGAATTCGACTTACGTCTCGCGGATGGAAACCCCTATCCGCACAAAGGAAAATTTTATGCAGAGGATCGGAACCTCGACACAAAGACCGGCTCCATTCGCATGGAGTTTACCTTTCCCAATCCGGGAAACCGTTTACGGCCGGGCCAGTTTGGGAAGGTGCGGGCGGTAGTCAAAGTTGCAAAAGGCGCTCTGGTCATTCCGGAACAAGCAGTGACTGAACTTCAGGGCAACCGGCTAGTCGCGGTGGTAGATAGCGAGAACAAAATAGCTATGCGCCCGGTGAAACTGGGTGAGCGCTCCGCCGGGATGTGGCAGGTAATCGACGGTGTGAAACCGGGCGAGAAAGTCGTTGTGCAAGGGACTAATGAAGGTGCCTCCTGGTAGCACTGTTACAGTCAAAGAGTGGACCCCACCGGCAGAAGAGTGGCTCCACAGACTCTCCTCCAGCCAAGGACCCTTAACGCATGTCCGAATTCTTCATCAGGCGGCCGATTGTCGCGATTGTCATCGCAATCTTGATGGTGATTGTCGGCGCGATTTGCCTCCTGGGGTTACCGATCGCGCAGTATCCGAACATCGCCCCGCCGGAGATTCAAATCCTGACTCACTACACCGGTGCGGACGCGTTGACGATTGAGCAATCGGTCGCCGCGCCAATCGAGCAGAGGATGAGTGGCGTCGATAACATGAACTACATGTATTCGATCAACGCCAACAATGGCGACATGCGGATGATCGTGGACTTTGATGTCGCGACCGAACCGAACATCGATCAGATCCTGACTCAATTGCGCGTGAACCAGGCGCAATCGCAGTTACCACAGGACGTCAACAACTTCGGCGTGACCACCTCGAAGTCGGCCGCTTCGCCATTGATGGTCCTTGGACTTACCTCACCGAACAAAACCTACGACAAGGTCTTTCTGGCTAACTACGCCTACATCAATCTCGTCGATGAGCTATTACGCCTGCCAGGTATCGGGATCGTGCAGGTATACGGAGCGGGTCAGTACGCGATGCGGCTTTGGGTAAAACCCGACCAGCTGGCCAAGTTAGGTATCACGGTGCCGGAGATCATCGGTGCAGTTCAGAAACAGAATAACGTGAATCCAGCGGGCCAGATCGGCAGCAAGCCCATGGAGAAACGTCAGAACTTTACTTATACCGTACGCGCCCAAGGCCGGTTAAGCACGCCGGAGGAGTTTGGCAACATTGTCATTCGAGCAAATTCAGACGGCTCATTCGTGCGGGTGAAGGATGTGGCGCGGATCGAGCTGGGTGCACAGACTTACAACCTGGAAAGCCGGCTGAACGGGCAACCAGCCGCGGCGATCGGTCTGTATCAGCTACCGGGTAGTAACGCCGTGCAAGCTTCGGACGCTGTTCGCGCATTCATGAAGGAAGCGAAGCAGCGCTTTCCCGCTGACATGGATTACGCCATCTCGCTCGACCAGACAGATTCCGTGCGCGAAGGGATGCGCGAGATCGTTAAGACATTGGTCGAAGCGATCCTGTTTGTGGTGGTCGTTGTATTCATCTTTCTACAAGGTTGGCGCGCAACTCTGATCCCATTGTGCGCCGTGCCGGTTTCACTGGTTGGAACCTTTGTATTCTTCCCCTTATTCGGCTTCTCGATCAATACGCTTTCGCTTTTCGGCCTGATACTGGCCATAGGTCTGGTGGTCGATGATGCCATTGTCGTAGTCGAAGCCGTCGAGCATCACATAGAACATGGCATGGCGCCACGCGAAGCCACATTGCTGGCAATGCGTCAGGTATCTGGACCGGTCATAGGTGTTGCCTGTGTGCTTGCTGCGGTCTTTATACCTACGGTGTTTCTTCCGGGGATCACCGGGAGATTATACCAGCAGTTTGCCATAACCATTGCAATTGCGGTTATCATTTCCGCCTTTAATGCACTGTCGCTAAGTCCAGCGCTTTCCGCGCTGTTGCTTCGTCCGCGCAAGAAAGCCCGTGGACCGCTCGGCTGGTTCTTTGGCGGCTTTAATCGCGTCTTTAGCAGCGTAACTAATGGTTACGTCAGTTGGTCGCGCCATGCCATTCGAAAGAGTGCGCTCAGTCTTGGATTGCTCGCGCTCTTTTTGTGGGCGCGGGATGGTTCGGCGGTAAGCTACCGCGCAGCTTCCTTCCCGAAGAAGACCAGGGCTACGTTTATATGGCGCTTCAATTACCGGACGCCGCTTCGCTCGACCGCACGGATGAGGCAGCGCGTAAAATCGAAGACGTTCTGCAGTAAGATACCGGGCATCAAATACACTACGACTGTCGTCGGGTTCAGCCTTCTTAGCATCGTTCAGGATACTTATAGCGCCTTCTTCTTCGTCACCCTGGAGCCTTGGGAGGAGCGAAAGAAGCCGGAGGAACAATACGAGGCAATCAAGCTGCGGATAAACAAGGAGCTGGCCGGTCTTACCGATGGGATTGCTTTTGCCTTTCCGCCACCTGCTATTCCCGGCGTAGGCACCTCCGGCGGGTTTACGTTTCTGTTGCAAGACCGCGCCGGCAAAGACATTGGCTTTCTTGCCGATAATTTACAGAAGTTCATGGCGGCCGCGCGAAAACGTCCGGAACTTGCGGGACTCTTCTCGACGTTTCTGCCTAACGTGCCGCAGCTCTTTGTGGACGTCGATCGCGACAAGGTGCTCAAGCAAGGCATCGACATAGGTGAGGTCTACCAAACACTACAGACCTTCATGGGCGGTTATTTCGTTAACTACTTCAACCGCTTCGGACGCACCTGGCAGACCTACATCGAAGCGGAAGGCGATTACCGCGACGACCCGAAGAATGTAGGTCAGTTCTATGTTCGCAATTCGAACAATGACCCTGTTCCACTCGACGCGCCTGGCCACGATCAGGAACATTAACGGACCCGAATTCACCTTGCGCTTCAACGAGTATCGCTCGGCGCAAATCAACGGTGTCGCCGCGCCGGGCTATAGCTCATCGCAAGCAATGAAGGCGTTGGAAGAGACCTTCCAGCAAACCATGCCGCCTGAAATGGGCTTTAACTACATGGGCATGTCATTCCAGGAAAAGAAAGCAGAGAAAGGTGTTTCGTCGACCGCAGTGTTCGGCCTCTCGCTCATCTTTGTTTTCCTCATTCTGGCTGCCCTTTACGAAAGCTGGTCCTTGCCATTTAGCGTTTTGCTTAGCACACCGGTTGCGGTGTTCGGCGCGTTCCTGACTCTTTCCTGCGGCGCATGGAGAACGATGTTTATGTGCAGATAGGTCTTGTCATGCTCATCGGTCTGGCAGCCAAGAACGCGATCTTAATCGTGGAGTTTGCCAAGGCCGAATACGAAAAGGGCAAACCGCTCATCGACGCTGCGCTGGAAGGTGCGCGCCTGCGGCTGCGACCCATCCTTATGACTTCTTTTGCCTTCATCTGTGGCTGCCTGCCGTTGTGGTTTGCCAGTGGCTCCGGAGCCGTGGCCCGTCGCGTTCTCGGTTCGACAGTCATCGGCGGAATGCTCGCCGCGTCAGGCATTGCGATCTTTCTCATCCCAGTAACCTTCTACGTTGTGGAGCGACTCTCTTCACGCCGGCACGCCACCGCTCAAGCGCCACAGCCAGAGCCACAGGGCACGCCAGCCGCGGTGGTTACCCCATGATGAATTTTGTTGAACATCCGTAACCTATTTCGCTATGACCCGCGTGCTTGCGTTGCTGGTCACCCTTTTCCCTGCTGTCACGCTCACACTGGCAGAAGATCAATCGCGGCCAAACAAATCAGAGGAATCCAATTCATTTAACGTGCGAGCTGCCGATCCTGAAGCAAGACCTCTCGGGTGACCGTTCAGCTCCCGAGGCACCGGGCGACGCGGTTGCCCGCTTAGAAACAAAATTGGAAGAAGCAAAACGCGACGCCAAAGGCGTGGAAGGCCTCTGCAAACATGAGGTGCTTTCGAAATTGGAAATGGAGCAACGGTTGTTGAACGTGATCCAATGCGAGGCAGAACTCGCAAGCGCACGACTTGCCGAGGCCAAACAGAAAATTGCCGACTTGCAGTCGGACGTAGCATCTGGCGAAAGCGCAAGGATCAGCTCGCGAGTGCCAAAGCCGCCCTGAAACAGCTGAGTGAAGCAACGGAAGCCGCAAGAGCAAAACGCGAGCGCGCCGAACTGGAAGCCGCCGAAGCAAACGTACGGCGCCAGCAACAACTGCTGAAACTCGGCCTCGCTGCGCAATCAGATGTGGATGGCGCCGAGGAAAAGCTGGCCGAGCTTAAGGCGCAGAAGAATTAATGAAGATCGAATTGGTGAATTGAACACCTTGGTCATGATAGCCTCACGTGCACGTTCGGCATGGCGCAGTAGACAGGTATTAAGAATGATGAGGATAGGAACGGCAGCTGGCGAAGTTCCCGGTTACGCCCCACTTCAGCGGCCGATCCATGACACCACGCGTACGCATCCGGAACTGGGTCCGGCGCAACGGTGACTCTCTAACACATGACCGCCCACGAATCGCGTTTCGCTGACCTACTGCGCAGGGGATCACGCATTAGGAGCACCCAAACTCCCATTCTTGTTCTCGGCGCTGTTAGCGCTCAGCGCTTGCGCGCCATTAGCACAGGTTCGCGCGATTAAGCCCAGGCTAAGGTGCACAACATGGATGCACTGCCGCAGCTTCGGCACGCCGAGCAACGCGATTGCCGAGGGCGATAATCTGCAGCGCGTGCCGATCCCACCAGAGCCATTGGCTTTTATCTTTCCGGCGTTGAATCAGCAACGAGCGAACTGCGGAAGAGTCCAAACGATCGCGTGGCTTTGCGTGATTACGACTTCGCCTTATCGCGCGTGTTTTCCGTCATTCACGACGCTCACCTCGACCCATGGACGCGCCCGTTACACGTTCCGGCGCCGAATGGAGGCCAATATTTTGCTTACCAACCGTGCAATTGCGAATCGCCTCTGGCGACCACAGGATTACGATGCTGATTCCTGCCGACGAACTCGATGTGCGCGGGAAGTTTGTTGACGTTCCTCGCGTAACTCGCGAAGGCGCAGGAGCGGCGCTTGTGGCTGTGCGCAGCGAGCAGGCGCCGCAGGGTTCCGCTGCGATTTGCTCCACCGCGTGTTTATACCGCAGTGACCGCGGTAGCTCTGTTCAGCGGACGCAAGTGCAGAGATCGAATTCATGGACCCACTTGCCACGGAGACCGTCAATTTTGTAGGATCGCACTCTGCCATCGCAGGCCGATTTCACTGCGCCGATAGCCCTGGGTCTTTCGCGCGAGCATCCAGAAGAAGATTGGGTTCGCAGCGATGCTGGACTCGGAGAAGTTCGCCCACACGGCGCGACTGATACAAGTCCAACCTTACGATCCAAACAAGATTCCGGTCGTGTTCGTCCACGGTCTTCAAGACACGCCTGTGGCCTGGGTGCCGATGGTGAACGCGCTCTGGGCTGATCCCGTTGTGCGCCGGAATTACCAGGTCTGCGTCTTTAGTTATCCGAGCGGTTATCCTTTCCAGTGCTCGGCTTTACTGCTCCGGCGCGAACTGGACGCAATTCAACAGAACTTTTCCTCATCACCGACCGATTGTCCTGGTAGGTCATAGCATGGGTGGGATCATCGTGCCGGCTCTATGATCACTGACTCAGGGGTGACAAACTTTGGCGCTACTTCTTTGGTAACCCGCCCGCGGAGACCAAACTCTCCTCGGAACGAAGGCGTTGCTCGAAGAGGCATTGATCTTTACGCCGCGGCGTGATGTGGCGCGCATCATCTTCATTTCTACTCCACACCGCGGTAGTGCTCTTGCGCAAAACTGATTGGCCGAATCGGATCGAGACCTGATCCGCAAGTCAGTGCGAGTCATGAACGCAGGCCCCGAAATCTTACAAGCATCGGTTGTTCAGGAGGACCCAACAGTTCCTTCACGAACGGATCGTGGGCGAAAGCTCCGGCTGGCATTCCATGCAAAACTCTTTCGGCTCGCTGCTTCACGTGACCGGGCTAAAGCCAACCGCCGCGTAAATCCCGCCCGCCGCAGTCCGGCGACGACCGCCGGGCAGCGGCGCATGATGTTCCAGAGCAGGCCGGTCCGGTAGTTCTCGATCATCAGCACGACCGGCCCTTGATCGATTCCGAAGTGATACGGCGTGACCCACCAACCGGTCGGGCTATCCGGCACGGCAAACGATTGATTGAACGACGGCTTGAACCCATACTTTCCCGTCATTCCCAAGTCCATTCGCGCAAAGTGCCGCACGGTCGGGATGACGATTTCAGGAGCAAACGGTAGCGAGGCGACGACAACCCACGGGGCGACAGTGCCGTCGTCGGGACCGAATGGGGCGCCTCGAGCGATATAGTCGAAAAACTCGCGTTCGACGCCGTTGACCACACGCTTCACCCAACCGGGCCCGTCGCATGCCGTGAATCCCCAACAGTGTTCGCCGTAGCCGACGAAATTCATGGGATTGCGGATCGCGTATTCCTGCTGCACAAACGTCGCCTGCCGGCTGTTCTCGAAGTAGTCGCTGCCGTGCGTCACGCATGAATTCGTCGCGAATACCGCGAAAGTCGATCCACATATGCGAGAGCTGATGCGTGAAGAGCGGCCCCGAGTAAAGCAATTCACGATCGTAGATTTTCTTCCACTGGTAGGTCGCGCAATAGGCGCGATAACTCTCGGGCGGCAACGGATGCGTTGGCGAACCGAGTCCGAGGATGTACAGCAGCAAACCTTCGTCGTAACCTTGCTAGCGGTGTTGGATGAACCCGTTCTCCGGCCGCCAGCCATGGGTTAGAGTCGGTCCACCATCCCGGGCCCAATTCCAGTCGGCCCGACGGTAAAGCGCATCGGCCAAGCTTCTGATCTCGACCTCGTCGGGCGTGTCACGGTCGAAATAGGTGCCGACCGTCAAGGCGCCCGCGAACAGAAACGCCGAGTCGATGGTGGAAAGCTCGCACTGCCAAACGCGGCGACCCGTTTCGATGTCCAGGAAATGGTAGAAGAAGCCTTTGTAACCGGAGGCGTCCGGCTCGGGACCCTGCGGGCATTCGAGCAAGTAACGCAGTCGTTTCCAGCGTGATCTTGGCGGCGAAATCTCGGTAGAGGACGCCGCGCTCGACGACGACCGGAATCGTCGCCAGCGCCATGCCGACAGGCGGCGATACTGACCGGAGCGTTCGGGTCAGTCTTGTCGCGGACCAGCCCATTGTCCGGGTTGGTTTCGTGCAGATAGTACAGAACCGTGGAGAGCTGCAGCAGGCCCAGATCTCTGTCGGTGAGCAGTCGATTGAGATCGTCGTCGGCACCGGGAGTGTCGGCCATGGGTCAGTTGCTCTCCGTCAGCCCAATTGCACGCGGACGTTGTGAGTTTTCCCGTCGTCGCTTAGCGGCACAGTGTCGTTCGGCAATCGTTGCCCGTCCAACTCGACTGATCGGACGCCGCGACCCGTGCCAGCCGAGTTGTCCACCAGAATCCGGTATGTCGCGGACCGATGGCGATAGCTCAGTTCGAATCCCGGCCAGCTCGGCGGGATGCATGGCTCGAAACGAAGTGTGCCGCCCCGCAATTGGAAACCCAGAATCGTTTCAATGGCGACGCGGTAGAGCCAACTCGCCGAGCCGGTGTACCACGTCCAGCCGCCGCGGCCCGTGTGCGGCGGGGCGCCATACACGTCGGCGCAAACCACATACGGCTCAACTTTGTAATGCTGCACCTCCTCAGCCGTCGTGGCATGGTAGACCGGGTTGATGAGGTTCCAAAGTTCCATGGCGCGGTCGCCGCGACCCTGCAACGCCGTCGCCAGGGCAACCCAAGTGGCGGCGTGGGTGTATTGACCGCCGTTCTCGCGGATGCCCGGCACGTATCCTTTGATGTAGCCGGGCTGAAGGGCGCCTTTGTCGAACGGCGGGTCGAACAGTTGGATCAGTTTGTCGCCGATACGCACCAGTCGTTTTTGAACCGCGTCCATTGCCGACTGAGCCCGCGCCGGGTCTGCTGCACCGGAAATGACCGCCCACGCCTGTGGGATGGCGTCGATTTGGCACTCATCGTTTTGAGCTGATCCCAAGGGAGTGCCGTCGTCGAAATACGCTCGGCGGTACCACGCGCCGTCCCAGGCGTTCGCCTCCAGAGCAACCCGCAACTGCTCGGCTCGCTCCCGGCACCAATTGAGCATCGTCGGCCTGGCTGCGCCGCTCAGCCAATTCTGCAAACGCGTTCAACACGCTGACGAAGAACCACCCGTTCCAAACGCTCTCGCCCTTTCCGTGGGCGCCCACCTTATTCATGCCGTCGTTCCAATCGCCGGTGCCCATGAGGGGCAATCCGTGGGAACCCAGCCGATAGCCGTGCTTCAGCGCGCGAACGCAGTGCTCGTAAACGGTGCCAGTCTGCTCACTCACTGCGGGCAAGTTGAAGTCTTCCTCCTGCTCATCGCGAAGTACCGGCGACGTGATGAACGGCACGACCTCATCTAACAAGCTCCGTGTCGCCGGTTGTCACAACATAGTGGTGAACCACGAGCGGCAAGAAATAGAGGTCGTCGGTGATCCGCGTGCGAACGCCGACCCCGGACGGCGGGTGCCACCAGTGCTGGACATCGCCCTCCTCGAATTGCCGCGCCGCCGATCGCAAGATCTGCGCCCGCGCCTCTGCCGGAGCGCTGTAGACCAGGGCCATCACATCCTGCAGTTGGTCTCGAAAGCCGTACGCTCCGCCGGATTGGTAAAACGCGGAGCGGGCCCAAACGCGGCAAGCCAAGACCTGATAAACTAGCCAACGGTTGAGCATCAGGTCGATGCCCGGATCGGGCGTAGTCACGTGCAACGCGTTCAGGTAGCGGTCCCATTGCTGTTGCACCTGCGTCAGTGCCGCATCGGCTCGGTGGGATTGTGTGTATTCGCTAATGAGTCGATGAACCTCCTCCAAACTGTCCGCCTGACCCAAGGCAAAAACCACTTCTCTCGTCTCACCAGGAGCCAGCGTCATTTCCGTCGTCATTGCCGCGCAGGGATCGAGGGCCGGGCCCGCGCGGCCGGACAGCCCGACGCGCCTCAGGGCGGCGGGCGTTGAAACCGAGCCGTGTTCCCCGAGAAACTCCGTACGATCGGCGGTGACCGACTGCGTCGGCGAACCAGAGGCCGCGAAGGCGATCTTCTTCGGCGAAGTCGCCGGCCCACGCATTCCGCGCCAATATCGCGCCGCTCTCCGGATCGCGCTCACAGACGACTTGGAGCGGAGCGTTTTCACGGACGGTTCCAAGAACCCATTCGGCGTAGTATGTCGCCGACAAACGCCGGGGCCGATCGCCATCATTTCGCACCGTTAGGCACACCAACTTAATCGGATCGTCGGTCGGGACGAAAACCAAGAGGTCCTGATAGAGATTACGACTGTCATGCGTGTAGCGAGTGTAGCCCTGGCCGTGGCGAACGGTCACCGTTGCCGCTGGTCCCAGCGGCAAGGGCGTGGGTGTCCAGAAGTCACCGGTTTCCTCGTCGCGCAAATAGATCACTTCACCTGGCGAGTCCGAAGTCGGATCATTCGACCAGGGAGTGAGGCGGTTCATTTGACTATTGCCCGCCCAACTGTAGCCCAGACCAGCCTCTGTCACTAAACATCCAAACCGCGGATTGGCCAGCACATTCGTCCAGGGGGCCGGCGGCAACGTTGGTCCGCCTGTGTGACGTGCCGTCGATGACGATCACGTACTCGCGGCCATCACGGGTGAAACCTCCGAAGCCGTTCCAGAAACTCAATCCTTCAGGCGGTCGGGCGGGCTGCGCGACAGGCTTTGTCGCGACTGCAGCCTGAGTGAATGGCGGCGGCAGGAGCGGTCCGTGGGGCAGCGCGATGATCGATCTGCTCGGTCAGCGACCCGCGATCACCGCCGAGTACAGCCCGCGCGGCGGCCGCGAGCAGGACCGCATCATCGGTCGGCACCTTATCCGCGGTCAGAAAGAACACACCGCCTGACTTGCCGAGCATCTCGCGGGCGACTCCCGTCTCGAGTTCCGTTCGTAACTGATCGGCAGGCTCGCCGGCGCGCTCGTCCAGAATCACGAGATCCAATTTCAATCCCCGGCGGCGGGTATAGATGCGCCACTGAACAAGTTGACGAACGACCGTCTCATCGTCGACCCCAGCGACTCGGACCAGCACAATTGGCAGGTCACCTGAAATGGAGTGCGGCCACAGAGCTCGGCTGTCCCAGCCGGTTGGCAGCCACGGCATCAAGGTCGCGAAGACCGGAGTTCGTGAAAATGACGGCCGCCGCCAATCGGTTGAACAGGGCGATTTCGTCCGGTTTGAGCCCAAGCTCCCGCAGTTCGCGCTGGCTGCGGGCTTTGGCGCCTGCAAATGCCTGGTCGATCGCTTCGAATTCGCGGAATCGTTCGGCTATTCCGATGGCGGCTTCATGCGTGTCAGCCGCTCCGGTCACAAATGCGATGCGAGTCGTCATTCCCGCTTCGACGCTCGACGCGCCGGCGCAAGCTGAAGATCGGATCGAGCACCGGGCCAGTGGTCCGCGATAAGCGAGACCCCGAGTCCAAGGCGGCGGGATTGGCCGGCGTGCGACCGCGTCCGAGAAATCTCATTCGATCCGTCTCGTATTCGATCTCGTCACTGGCCGAAACGCTCGCTGCCGAAGCGTGAATTGCCCAGACTGGATGCTCCTTCGCGCCGCGGGGTCGGCGTCGGGCCAAGAGTGCGCCGCACCGGGGATCGAATTCCGTCTCCAGAAAGAGCTTTGCGAAAGCAGGGTGGGCCTGATCCGCCCGACGGTCATTCAGACACACCTCCGCATAGCTCGTCAGTTCAAATTCGCGGGTGGCGACGGCCGTGATTGACCAGCGTCACCGCGCGTACCTCGGCATCTGCATCCGGCACGACACAAACAGCACAGCGGGTCTCGACATCGCCATCCCGTCGACGAAACTCGGCGCGATCGGGGTGAAACTCGAATGCAGCATTCATCAGCGGCCTTAGGCAACGGTTGAATGCCAATCGACCACATGCTTTCGTCGCTGAGGTCACGGACGTAATAGAACTGGCCCCAACAGTCGCGCGTGGCATCTTCGCGCCAGCGGGTTACATCCAGGTCGCGCCAGGTGCTGTAGCCTGCGCAGGCGGCTCGTGATCATCACGCCGTACGAGCCGTTGGAGAGCAGCGCTACCGCAGGTTGCGATCTCATTTCTTGTCCTTCCGACATCGCAATTATGTAATCATCGCTTCGGGAATGAATCGAAGCGGGCCGGTTACGTTCATTTCGCGGCGAGTGCGCTCGACAAGCAAGCCTACGCTTGTTTCGCGCACTGCCAGAATGTTTCTGCGGCCGGACTAAGCGGACCTTTGCGCGCCGCGAGACCGATGTCGATCGTCTTCGGCTCGGGTATAAGCCGCAAAAGTTTTATCCGCCGACCGAAAACATACGCGAAGCGATCGGCGGCGAGCGCGACACCGCTGCCAGCTTCGACCGCGGCAATAATGCCATCCACGCTGTCGCGCTCCTCAACGATCTGCGGCTTGGTTTTGCTCGACGCGAAGACGGCGTCAATGAAGTAGTGGTAATCGGGGAACTCTTGCGGGACCAAGCCGACGAACGGTTCGCAGGCCGCCTCCTCGAGTGGGACAACGCGCCGCCGGGCGAGTCGGTGCTTGGGCGAAACGGCCAGGCGAGGGTGCTCATGGCTCAATGGGAGAAAACGCAGACCGCGAAGCGCGCCGGGCTTCGGCGCATGAAAGATGAAGGCGAGATGGAGTCTGCCTTCGAGCAGAGCATCCACGTTCTCCTCCACTTTGCGATCGTGCAGCTTCACCCGCACGTTCGGCATCACGCCCTGATACGTCCTCAAGATGCGGTGAAAGAGCGGATCTATCGCATACGAACAATAGCCAACATGCAACTCGATGCGCTGGTGCTCGTCGAGCGCACGCACATTTCTCAGTGCTTCGTCTGTTCGTGCCAGGATCGCGCGAGCTTCATTGAGAAACAGACGCCCGGCTTCGGTCAGTCTCACTGACTTACCGACCCGTTTCAGCAAAGGCAATCCGATTTCATCTTCAAGATCACGAATCTGACGGCTTACTGCCGGTTGGGAAATGTGAAGTTTCAACGCGGCGCGCGAGACGTTTTCAGTCTCGGCCACACCGACGAAGTAGCGCAAATGCCGAAGCTCCATAGGAAAGCTAGATAGGGAAATCCTTATACCTTCTCGCTATAAAGAGGCAAGAAAGAAAGTATTTCCTGCGTGCGTTAGGCGGACGCCATACTGTGGCATGTCCGAAATGGTTGAAGGCGCTGCGCAAATTCGCACAAGTCTCACGCGCGAAAAGAGAAATCTGACCCTGACAACCTTGCCTCTCATCCGCGCGCTTCACCACAGCGCAGTCCCGACCTGCGCTTCACGCCTAACCAGTTACAATCCAGAACGGTAACGCAATGAATGCGAATGTCGTCACTGCTTTGGCAGCGCTGCTGGGCTCGGTGGCCGGCGCATCGGCAGCCATCGCCACCGCGTGGATATCGCAGAGAAGCCAAACGCGTCGTGAACTGGCGAAATCGGAAATGCGCAAGCGCGAGACGCTCTACGGCGAGTTCATCACCGAAGCGGCCCGCTTATTATCCGACGCTTTTGACCACACGTTAGATAAACCTGAAACGCTCGTGAAACTTTATGCTATCCTCGGTCGGATCCGTCTCGTCTCCTCGGAAGCCGTGTTCAACGCCGCCGAGGAATGCAGCAGTCGCATTCTCGATGTTTACGCTACGCCGAACCGCACGGTCGACGAGCTCATCGGCGCTATTCGAAGCGACGAAATGGCGTTTCTGAGGAAATTCAGCGACGCCTGCCATGTCGAGTTAGGCAAATATTCCCAATATTAAAGAACAGACGCCCTCAAAATTAACGAAATCGTCACATGACTAGTGTTTCGAGAAGCCGTCATTCATGGCCGTCGGCGCGGGCCAAATGGCGGAATAGTTTGCTGTCGACTCCTTCCTTCTGCAGCCAGCCGCAGAAAACTCCAAATTTCTAAAATGTCGTCCCGCGAAAGCTTGAGAAAGAAGTAGCCGATGAATCAACCACCGAAGTCCCGTTAGGTGATATATATGAGAGCGCTACTTTCCTTCATCGTTAGCACGACATCGTTCGGATCATCGCTCTTGGCAGGTGTCGCGGCAGCGGCCGAACCATTCAACTGGAGCCCGCAAGTTGACGATCCCATTCACACTCCGGCTGAACTGGTCGAATCGATGCACAGTGCGTTCGGGTACAATCATTGTCGAGCTGTGCATGCCAAGGGGGTTATTTTCCAAGGCGAGTTTACCCCGGATAGCCATGCCAAAGAAATTACCAAGGCGCCTCATCTGCAAGGGCCAGGCAGCAAGGTCACCGTGCGTTTCTCCGATTTTAGCGGTGTTCCAACTATTCCAGACAATGACCCGATGGCCAATCCGCGAGGTATGGCAATCAGATTCGAATTGCCCGGCGGTGCGAGCACCGATCTGGTAGCTCACAGTTTCAACGGTTTTCCCGTTTCCAACACGGATGACCTACGCGAGTTAATGCTCGCGATTGCTGCCAGCGGACCGTGTGCGGCCACTCCGACTGCTCTCGATAGGTTCTTGGAATTCCACCCGACGGCAAGAGCATTTCTTGCCGCGCAGAAGACTCCGGCCAGCTTTGCCACCATCTCTTATTACGGTGTTGGTTCGTTCAAGTTCATCAACGCCAAAGGCGAAGGTCATTATGTGCGTTATCAGCTCGTACCTGAGGCAGGCGAACAGTTACTCACGGATGAGGAAAGAGAGAAACAAAGCGCAAACTACCTGATGGAAGAGATTAAGGCCCGAGTGGCAGCTGCGCCCATTGGTTTCGCGCTATATGCTCAAGTCGCTGAGCACGGTGACAGGATCAATGATCCTTCGATCGCGTGGCCCGACAATCGGAAACGAGTTCTTCTTGGCAGGCTCGAAATCAAGAGGCTAACAGCAAACACAGCCGAAGAGGACAGAACGCTCGTCTTCAACCCAAGCAACGTGCCGACTGGAATCGAGACTGCCGATATGTTGTCCAGTTTTTATTCGAAGGCATTCCGACTATCAGCGGAAGAGGCACGAGATGTCGCCCCTGTTGCGCGAAACTGAGGGACCAACGAAAAGCCAAGCCGCCTGAAAATTAACGAAATCGTCACATGACAAACGCCGTGGAAGATCAATTGTTTTATTTTACACCGTCTAATGGTGGCAGGAAGGAGCCTTTGCTTGAGGACGAAGAATTCCCTGAGGTCTGAGCATGAAGGTGCGGACTTTCGTGATTACCACCTGCTCCTCGATGAGCAGCCGAGCAGATCTTGCTATGACGGATGATGTAGCGCAGCGAGCGCGCAAGATCGGGTGAACCTATGAACCAAGTGCTTCCGATAGTTTACCTGGCCAGGCACGGGGAAACCGCGTGGACGCTCTCGGGTCAACACACGGGACTTACTGACCTGCCGCTCACAGAACGTGGCGAGCGCAATGCGCGCCGGCTCGAGGAACGGTTGCGCGGATTGAGTTTTGCCAAGGTGTTTACCAGCCCGTTGCAGCGTGCCAGGCGCACCTGTGAGCTGGCTGGCTTTGGAGCTGTCGCTGAAATCGACCGGGATTTGGTCGAATGGAACTATGGCGAGTATGAGGGTCGCCGCACCGCTGACATCCACAGGGAGCGCCCTGATTGGCAACTGTTTCGCGACGGCTGCCCTGGCGGGGAATCACCTAGCCAGGTTGGCGCGCGGGCGGATCGCGCGATCAAACGTGTGCGCGCGATCGAGGGTAACGTGCTGCTTTTCTCCAGCGGGCACTTCTTGCGGGTACTCGCCGCTCGCTGGCTTGGTCTTGAAGCCGGGAGCTGGCAGATTCTTTCCTGTTAAGCACGGCGAGCCTGAGTGCATTGAGCTACGAACACAACCTGTCCCAGCCAGCAATTCGGCTGTGGGATGATGATCGTCATGTTGGCGACTAATTTAGACAGCAATCACCGCGGAAGGGTCATGCCAGAAACAAAAACTAAGATTCTCGTTTGTAATGCTGGCTCCAGCAGCCTCAAATTCAGCCTCTTCGATGCAGAAGACGAGGTGTTACTGGCCGACGGGGGCATCGATTGGCTCAGAAAACCAGCGCGACTAGTTTTTCGCGGAGCAAACCAGCCGGAAATCCGCGAGGAGTTGAAGCTGGAGAAACACGCTGATGCCGCGGCTCGAATCCTCGATGATTTGCAAGCTGGCGCATCGGCGGCTCTGCACAGTCTCGAAGACCTCCGAGCTGTAGGACATCGCGTTGTCCATGGCGGCGACCGTTACACCTCTGCCGTGCGGATCACTGCCGGAAGTTAAGCGGACAATCGAAGAACTGACAGAGCTGGCCCCGCTCCACAACCCAGCCAGCCTGGACGGCATTAACGCGGTGGAGCAAGTCCTGCCAAAGGTTCCACAGGTGGCAGCATTCGACACTGCCTTTCATGCAACGTTGTCCGAGGCCGCCCGAACCTATCCGCTGCCGCAAAAGTGGACGCGCGAATGGGGCATCCGCCGTTACGGCTTCCACGGACTGAGCCATTCTTACTGCAGCGGCCAGGCGGCGAAGATAATCGGTCGGCGAGGTTTGCGGCTCGTTATTGCACATCTGGGCAACGGCGCCTCGGTGTCGGCGGTCCGTGACGGCGTGTGCGTCGATACCTCGATGGGCTTTACGCCGTTGGAAGGCCTGATGATGGCGACGCGCAGCGGCACGGTCGACCCGGGCATACTCATCTACCTTTTACGGCACAAGGGACTGGACGCAGAAGAGCTCGACAATGCTCTGAACTATGAATCCGGTTTGCTCGGTATCTCGGGCATATCTTCCGATCTCCGCCAAATTCTATCGGAACTTCCGCACAATCCGGACGCGAGACTCGCCGTTGACGTTTATGTCCATCGCATTGTGAAAACAATCGGAGCCATGGCGGCTACGCTTGGGCGGGATCGATGCTTTAGTCTTTACTGCGGGTGTAGGCGAAGCGTTCGCCGGAAATCCGCAAACGGGTTTGCGAAAAGCTTAAGTATTTAGGTCTGGAGCTCGACCCAGCCGCTAACGAAACTTGCAAGCCAGACGCTGACATCAGCATGCCAGCCTCAAAGGCGCGTATTCTGGTTATCGCCACGCGTGAGGATTTGACCATCATGCGCGAGACTCGGCGGTTGGTCGGCTCGTCGATCAACGGGCGCCATGGAAAGGAACAGACCCGACCCTCTTTAATAATAGATGAAAACAAATAGACAAACGTCAGCCCAGTTGAGGCAAAAGCGGGCATCGCCCGTGAAAGGAACATCAAAATGATAACACCTACTGTTAAGATTAAAAAGCAAGTTCGTAACGCAGCACGCTCTGATCGCGGCGCTGCCAAGTCGACGGTCAAGCGTGCCCTACGCACTCCCAAAAGGCAGTCAGTAACGATGGAGCAATCTCCGCCCACGGCACCGCTCGCTCGACGATCAAGGGCGCGCCGCTCAGTCGCGACGAGTTGGACAAGATCGACGCCTACTGGCGGGCGGCGAACTACCTTTCGGTGGGGCAGATCTACCTGTATGACAATCCCCTGCTGAAAAAGCCGTTGAAGAAGGAACACGTTAAACCCCGCCTGCTCGGTCATTGGGGGACGACTCCTGGGTTGAATTTCATCTATGCCCATTTGAATCGAGTGATCAAGCAACGGGATCTCAACATGATCTACATTATCGGTCCGGGCCACGGCGGTCCCGGCATCGTCGCCAATGCCTACATGGAAGGAACCTACTCCGAGGTCTATCCGAACATCGCAGCAGGACGAAGAGGGGATGAAGCGGCTTGTTCACCCAGTTCTCGTTCCCGGGTGGCATCCCCAGCCATGTGGCGCCCGAGACTCCGGGATCCATTCACGAAGGAGGCGAATTGGGTTACGCCATTTCGCACGCGTACGGGGCTGCGTACGACAATCCCGATTTGATCGTGGCTTGTGTGGTCGGCGACGGTGAGGCGGAAACCGGCCCGATGGCGACCTCCTGGCACTCCAACAAGTTTCTCAATCCCATCACTGACGGTGTGGTGCTCCCGATCCTGCACCTGAACGGCTACAAAATCGCTAACCCTTGCGTGCTGGCCCGCATCAGTCATGAAGAGTTGGATCAGCTTTTCCGCGGCTACGGCTACACGCCCCACTTTGTCGAGGGCAGTGATCCGGAGAAGATGCACCAACTGATGGCTTCCACGCTCGACAACATCCTTGAAGATATTCACCGCATCAAGGCTGACGCCAGCCGTAACGGCGTCATGAAACGACCGCTCTGGCCGATGATCATTCTCCGTTCACCCAAAGGATGGACCTGTCCGAAGGAGATTGACGGCAAACGGACCGAGGGCTACTGGCGGAGCCACCAGGTGCCGATGGGGGAGATGCACGAAAAGCCGGCGCACATAAAGATCCTCGAAAAATGGATGAAGAGTTATAAGCCAGAGGAATTGTTCGATGAGACCGGACGGTTGAAACCCGAACTCGCAGAATTGCCGCCGAAGGGCAACCGTCGCATGAGCGCCAATCCACACGCCAACGGCGGCCTTCTACTCAGAGATCTGCGACTTCCGGACTTCTGTGACTACGCCGTCAACGTGACGAAGCCCGGCGCGGTCACGGCCGAGTCCACCCGCGTGATGGGGAAATTCCTGCGGGACACGATGAAGCTGAACATGGAAAGTCGAAACTTCCGTTTGTTCAGTCCGGACGAGAACAACTCAAACCGCTGGCAGGATGCAATGGAAGTCACCAATCGCGCCTGGATGGCGGAGCGCTACCCGTACGACGACCATTTGGCCCCGGACGGCAGGGTGATGGAAATGCTCAGCGAACACCAGTGCCAGGGATGGCTGGAAGGATACCTGTTAACCGGCCGGCACGGATTTTTTCCTGCTACGAGGCGTTTATCCACATCATCGACTCGATGTTCAATCAGCATGCGAAGTGGCTGAAGGTGTGCCACGAGATACCTTGGCGGCGCCCGATCGGCTCGCTCAATTATCTCTTGTCGTCCCACGTCTGGCGGCAGGATCACAACGGATTCAGCCACCAGGACCCCGGGTTCATCGATCACGTTGTAAACAAGAAAGCAGAGGTCGTCCGCGTTTATCTTCCGCCGGACGCGAACACGCTGCTTTCTGTGACCGATCACTGCCTGCGCAGCCGCAACTATGTCAACGTCGTGGTAGCAGGCAAACAGCCGGCCCCTCAGTGGTTGACGATGGACCAGGCAGTCAAACATTGCACGGCTGGCATCGGAATCTGGGAATGGGCGAGCAATGACAAAGGAGCAGAACCAGACGTCGTGATGGCCTGTTGCGGAGACGTACCAACGCTGGAAACGCTGGCTGCGGTAGATCTCTGCCGCCAGCATCTTCCGGCGCTGAAGATCCGCGTCATCAACGTTGTCAACTTGATGAAACTGCAACCACGGAGCGAGCACCCGCATGGCCTATCGGACCCAGACTTCGATGCGCTCTTCACCAAAGACAAGCCAATCGTGTTCGCCTTCCACGGCTATCCGTGGCTGATTCATCGACTAACTTACCGGCGTACGAATCACAAGAACCTGCATGTCCGCGGCTATAAGGAAGAAGGCACCACGAGCACACCGTTTGACATGGTAGTGAGGAACGATCTCGATCGATTCCACCTTTTCGGCGATGTCATTGATCGGTTGCCGCAACTAGGGTCGCGCGCGGCCTATGCCAAACAAGCGATTTCCGACAAGTTACTCGAACACAAGGAATATATTGCCAAGTATGGCGATGACATGCCCGAGATCACCGGCTGGCAATGGGACCATGCGAGTGCGGGGACGAAAGGGAGAAGCTCGACGGAAGGCGACAATGTCTAGGCACAACAATGTCACCTAACATCAGGCGGTGCCGGAGCGGGAAATCCGGGCGGATGAAGAGAACGGAAATCTCCGGCTGAAACGCGAAACTTAGAAAGGAACGACTGTAGTGGAAACGTTAACAGAAAGCAGGTCTGTCTCGGCGAGACCAACAGGATCCAACGAGCTATCGAAACTCATTGAACGAGTACGGTTGCGGACCGGTTCAGTTCACAGGAACGAACGATGCGCTTTATGAGCGTCACCTCGTCTTTGATAACGTTATGGATGCTGCGGCGATCGGTGACCGCGAACGTTTTGAGGCCTTCGCGCATTCGGTGCGTGATGTCCTCTCGCAACGATGGATTCGAACAGAGTGAGACCTATGATCGCAAGGATCCCAAGCGTGTTTACTACCTTTCGATGGAATTCCTCATCGGTCGTTCGCTGGCTAACAATGTTACAAACCTTCTTCTTGACGACATTATCAAAAAGGACGTTCAGGAGAAAAAGATCAATTGGTACGAGTTACTGGAGCAGGAACCCGACGCTGGATTGGGCAACGGAGGGCTTGGGCGCCTGGCGGCCTGCTTCCTCGATTCGATGGCTACGATGGAAATTCCGGCCATGGGTTATGGCCTCCGCTATCAATACGGTATGTTCAAGCAAACCATCCAGGACGGCTGGCAACACGAAGTTCCAGACAACTGGCTGCGTCGTCCTGACCCCTGGGAGGTCCGTCGTCAAAATGAGACGGTAGAGGTGCCACTCAACTGCTCGTTCAAGCTAAGTGGCGGAAGTTTACGCGCTGTCCTCGGCCAGACATCCAGTCTGATCGGT
>ERZ1370068.11233-contig-9865_pt1 | contig 28199 bp, 32 predicted proteins | sample MGYA00561227_ERZ1370068 | MGnify/ENA primary metagenome ERZ1370068 (study PRJEB38410, sample SAMEA6850437) | metagenome | study: Metagenomic assessment of the ecological functions of the soil: analysis of the soil microbiota associated with the...
GTTGTACTTCGTTCAGTTACGTATTGCTATTGTCGACGACGAGTCGCGCGCGCCGCGATCTCCGGGTGCCTGCGCACGATCGCGGCGACCTGCGACGGATGGACGAACATGCCCTTCACCTTCGTGCGTCTGGTCGGCGCGTCCCGAGCCAGCCCTTGATGCGCGCGTTGGTCCGGCCGCAAGGCGCGTGCCGGCCCGGAGGAACGCGGACAGATCGCCGGTGCCGAAGCGGATCAGCGGATAGTCGGTGTTGAAGAGCGTGCGTCACGACGACCTCGCCGACCTCGCCCGGCGCCACGGGATCGCCGGTGCCGGGACGCACGATCTCGACCAGCACACCCTCGTCGACGACGAGACCCTTCGCGCGCGCTCGGTCTCGTAGGCGATCGCGCCCAGATCCGCGCTCGCGTAGACCTGGTAGCCGCGATGCCGCGCGCAGCGAGCGCATCGCGCAGGCTCGGCGGAAACGCCTCGGCCGAGACCAGCGCCTTGCGCAGCGACGGCGAGCGGCACGCCCATGCTCGTCGGCCTTGTCGAGAATGATCTTGAGGAATGACGGCGTGCCGACGTAGCCGTCCGGGCACGAGGTCGGCCATCGCCTGCACCTGCTGCTCCGTCTGCCCGGTGCCGGCCGGGAACACACGTGCAGCCGAGCGCCTGCGCGCCGGTCTCGAGCATCGATCCGGCCGGCGTGAAGTGATAGGAGAAGCAGTTGTGGACCAGATCGCCGCGCACGGAAGCCCGCGGCGAACAGCGCGCGCGCGAGGCGCCAATAGTCGGCGCCGCCGGCCTTCCGGCTCGTAAATCGGGCCCGGCGACGCGAACACGCGCGCAATCGCCTCGCCGCGCGCGTGCGCGGCGAAGCCGCCGAAGGGCCGCGCCGCCTTCTGCAGCTCGAGCAGCTCGGACTTGCGCGTGACCGGCAGCGCGCGCGCAGCGCCGCGCGCGAGGTGACGGCGGCGGCGATCGATGCCGGCGAGAATGCTGCGCGAATGCCGGCGCGTGCGTCTTGGCGTGCGCGATCTGACGCGGCAGCGCCGCCAGCAGCTGCGCGCTCGCGCACCTCGGGATCGCGCGTCTCGAGCGTGTCGAAATGCTCGGTCACAAATGAAGCCCGGCGCCCGGCAGCCTGCGCGCCGCGAATGCCGATGTCGCGCCGAGCCGCGCCAGTAGTCAAGCCAACCGCATCGTTGCGCTGCGGCGGTAGTGCTTGACGTCGCGGAAGCTCTTGCGCCCCGCCGTCGAAAGCCCGAGGTAGAACTCCTTCACGTCCTCGTTCTGCGCGAGGCTCGCCGCCGTCGCCGTCCATCACGACGCGGCCGTTCTCGAGGATGTAGCCGTAGTTCGGCATAGCGCAGCGCGACCATCGTGTTCTGCTCCGCGAGCAGGAACGACACCCGCTCCTTGCGTGTTGAGATCGCGGACGATCTCGAAGATCTCCTCGACGATCTGCGGCGCGAGCCCCATCGACGGCTCGTCCGAGCAGGATCATCGACGGGTGCGCCATCAGCGCGCGGCCGATCGCGGTCATCTGCTGCTCGCCGCCGGACGTGTAGCCCGGCCAGGCTCGTGCGGCGCTCGCTTCAGCCGCGGGAAATAGTGATAGACGCTGCTCGAGCTCGGCGCGCGAGGTCGCGCGCGCGAGCCGCTGCGCGTGAACGCGCCGGTCAGCAGGTTCTCCTCGACCGTCAGGTGCGCGAAGCAGTGGCGCCCCTCCATCACCTGGCACACGCCCATGCTCACGAGCTCGTTGGGCGTCAGCTTGTCGACGCGCGCGCCGCGTGAACTCGATCGTGCCCTTGGTGACGTCGCCGCGCTCGGCGCGCGAGCAGGTTCGAGATCGCCTTCAGCGTCGTGCGTCTTGCCGGCGCCGTTCGCGCCGAGCAGCGCGACGATGCCGCCCTCGGACACTTCGAGCGAGACGCCCTTCAGCACGAGGATCACGTGATCGTAGATCACCTCGATGTTGTTGACCGACAGATACGCGCGCGCCGGCGGGCGGCGGCGGCGGACGATGCGAAGCGGCTCATGGGACTCGTCCGGCGGCAGGCGCGGAGCCGTCCGCAATCGCGCGCGGCGCGTCTCCCGGCGACAGCGGGATGGCGGGACGTCTGCGCGACCGCTCAGCCTTCCTTCGCGCAATCGCGCGGCGTGATCTTCTTCTCCGCGGCGTACTTGGCGGCGGTCTCCTCGACCATCTTGCGCACCATCGTCGCGGTCGCCGGCCATGAACGGCGTCGACCTGCTTGAAGCCGGTGCCGTCCCATCGCTGGAACTTGACCATGCCCGAGCCCTCGTGGTCGGCGCAGCTCGTCTTGATCGGCGGGAACAGTCCCGCGGCGCCGAGTTCCTTGATGCGCGCCTCGGTGAGGTTCAGATGCTCGAAGCCCCAGCGCAGCTGCTCGGGCGTCATCACCTTGCCCTTGCCGTACTTCGCCTGCGCGACGCGCAGCGCCTCGACGACGATGCATGCCGTAGACGACGCCGCGCGTGTACATGACGTTGCCGAGCCGCGTCGGATCCTCGAGGTTGCCCTTGCCTCGCGCCGTAGACCTTGGTCTTGATGTCCTGCATCACCGGGAAGCCGGTGCCGCTGACGCGGTGAACGACGCGCTGACGTAGCCCTTGGCGGCGTCGCCTGCAGGAATCGACGTCCTCCTCCGAGCCCGCCCACCAGACGCCGAGCAGCTTGTCGCCGCGGGTAGCCGGTCTTCGCCGCCGTCTTCAGCGCCACGGTGCTCATCACGCCGTAGGTCCACACGATCACGTAGTCGGGCTTCGCCTGGCGGATCTGCAGCCACTGCGATTCCATGCGTCTGCCCGGGCGGCGTGACGGGAATCTTCAGCACTTCGAAGCCGAGCTTCGCGGCCGAGCGCGTCGAGCACCGGAATCGGCTCCTTGCCGTACGCCGAGTCGTGGTAGAGGAACGCGATCTTCTTGCCCTTGAGCTTGTCGAGCCCGCCCTCCTTCTGGCCGAGGTAGGCGATCATCGCCGCCATCTGGTCCCAGTACGTCGTGCCGAGCGGGAAGACCCAGTCGTAGACGCGACCGTCGGCGGAGCTCGCAAGGCCGTAGCCGAACGTCGTCATCGGAATCTTGTCCTGCGCGACGCGGTCGAACAGGCCGTACGGCGATGCCGGTCGACAGCGGCTCGACGGTCGACGCGCCGCCGTTCTTCTTCTTCAGCCGCTCGTAGCACTCGACGCCCTTGGAGGCGTTGTACTCGGTCTCGCACTCCTCCCACGTGCAGCTTCACGCCGTTGATGCCGCCGGTCATGTTGACGAGCGTCCAGTAGTCGATCGCGCCGCCGTAGTAGCCGGAGCCGCCGGCGGCATACAGGTCCCACCCGATACGACAGCACCGGAATGAACTGCTCGTTTTGCGCCGCCGCCGCGGCGCGCCGCGCCGAGCAGCGCGATGCCCAACAGTGCCGATTGCATTCGCCTGTCATGGTCGCTCCTCACTCACGGTATCGATGTCGAAACGTGCCGCACTCGCGGCCGTACGCCACCGATCCGGCGCGGTCGATCCGACATCGCTGCCATCTCGCCGCATGGTACCGCCCTCGCGGCGCCCGGCAGGACGCCGACTCAGTGCGGGAACGGCCACAGCCGCAGCTTCTCCTTCGCGATCTGCCAAAGCCGCGCGAGCCCGTGCGGCTCGACGATCAGGAAGAAGATGATGAGCCCGCCGAACACCATCAGCTCGAGGTTGGAGATCGTGCTCTCGGCGATGTGCAGGTTCGAGGCTGCTGTCGAGGAAGCGCACGGTCACGCTCAGCAGCACCGGCAGCAGCGTCACGAACGCGCTGCCGAGGAACGAGCCGAGCACCGTGCCGACGCCGCCGATGATCACCATGAACAGGATCCGGAACGACAGGTCGAGGTTGAAGGCCTCCGGCTCGACGGTGCCGAGAGTACGCGTACGCGAACAGCGCGCCGGCGACGCCGCAATAGAACGAGCTCACCGCGAACGCCAGCAGCTTGGCGCGCATCAGCCGGATGCCGATCACTTCGGCCGCGACGTCCATGTCGCGCACGGCCATCCACGATCGGCCGACGTTGCCGCGCGCCATGTTCTTCGCGGCGAGCGCCATCAGCGGCGACGATCGACAGCACCAGCAGGTATTTGGCCGTCCGGCGTGGTGAACGCGTAGCCGAGGATGACGATCTGCTGCGCGGTGATCACGCCCGACGAGCTGTAGTTGCGTGACCCAGCCGACCTTGGTCAGGAACCAGAGGATGAAGAATTGCGCGGCGAGCGTGGCCACGGCGAGATAGAAGCCGCGGATGCGCAGGCTCGGCAGGCCGAACACGATGCCGACGAGCGCGGCGACCACGCCGCCGCCGACGAACGCGAGCAGGATCGGGCATGCCGGGAACGCGCAGCATGAAGTTGTACGAGGCGAACGCGCCCACCGCCATGAACGCCGCCGTGCCGAGCGAGAGCTGGCCCGGCGTAGCCGGTCAGGATGTTGAGCCCGAGCGCGGCGAGCGACAGGATCAGGAACGGAATCAGGATGCCGGTGAACACGTACGGCGTGGCGACGAGCGGAACGACGACGAACGCGACGAGCAGCGATCGAGCCCGATCGCGATCCGGTCCTGCCGGATCGGGAAGATCGCGGCGTCCGCCTGGTAGGACGTCTTGAACTGGCCGGCTTCGCGATAGAACATGCGCGATTCTCGGATGCGTTCGCGGTCAGATGCGGCGGATGATCTTCTCGCCGAACAGGCCCTCGGGCCGGATCAGCAGGAACACGAGCGCCAGCACGTACGGGAACCAGCCCTCGATGCCGCCGCCGACGAACGGCCCGAGGTAGACCTCGGCGAGCTTTTCGGACGCGCCGATGATGAGGCCGCCGACGATGGCGCCCGGAATCGAGTCGAAGCCGCCGAGGATCAGCACCGGCAGCGCCTTCAGCGCGACGAACGTCAGCGCGTACTGGACGCCGTTGCGCGCGCCCCACAGGAGCCCGGCGACCAGCGCCACCGCGCCGGCGACGCCCCACACGATCGCCCAGATCTGCTGCAACGGAATGCCGACGGCCAGCGCCGCCTGATGATCGTCGGCCACCGCGCGCAGCGCGCGCCCGATCCGCGTGCGGTTGAAGAACACCGCGAGCAGCAGTCACCAGGATCGCCGCGACGCCGGCCGCCACGAGATCGAACTTCGAGACGCTCATCCCGGTGCTTGTCGGTCACCCACTGGATGGGCTCGTCCTGCAGCCCGAGGCTCGAGGCCGCGCACGTTCGCGCCCCACATCATCTGCGCCAGGCCCTCGATGAAGAACGTGAGCCCGATCGTCGCCATGAACAGCGTGATCTGCGGCTGGTTGACGAGCGGGCGCAGCACGACGCGCTCGGTCAGGAGCGCCGAGCACGATCATCACGACGAGCGTCGCCGGCACCGCAGCCCACGAGGGCAGCCCCATCTCCAGCAGCCCGACGTAGGTGAGCGCCGCGAAGAACACCATCGCGCCCTGCGCGAAGTTGAACACGCCGGACGCCTTGTAGATCAGCACGAAGCCCAGCGCCACCAGCGAGTACATCACGCCCGAGAGCAGGCCGCCGATCAGCACTTCGAAGAAGAAGCTCATCGCGATCCCGTCCCGTCAGTGCGCGACGCCGAGGTAGGCGTCGATCACCGCCTGGTTGCCGCGCACGTCGTCGGGCGTGCCGTCGCCGATCTTCTTGCCGTAGTCGAGCACCACGACGCGGTCGGAGATGTCCATCACCACGCCCATGTCGTGCTCGATCAGCACGATCGTCGTGCCGTACTGCTCGTTGACGTCGAGCACGAAGCGGCACATGTCCTGCTTCTCCTCGACGTTCATCCCCGCCATCGGCTCGTCCAGCAGCAGCAGCGTGCGGCTCGGCGGCGAGCGCGCGGGCGAGCTCGACGCGCTTCTGCAGTCCGTAGGGCAGCCGCCCGACCGGCGTCTTGCGGATGTGCTGGATCTCGAGGAACTCGATCACCTCCTCGACCTTGCGCCGGTGCGCGAGCTCCTCGCGCCGCGCGCGGCCCCACCAGATCGCCTGCTCGAGAAACGTCGCCTTCATCTTGAGGTTGCGGCCGGTCATGATGTTGTCGAGCACCGTCATGCCGCGGAACAGCGCGATGTTCTGGAACGTGCGCGCGATGCCCTGCGCCGCGGCGTCGTGCGTGTCCATGTCGCGCCGCGCCTTGCCGTGGAAGGTGATCGTTCCCTGCTGCGGATGGTAGACGCCGTTGATCACGTTCAGCATCGAGCTCTTGCCCGCGCCGTTGGGGCCGATGATCGCGCGCACCTCGTGCTCGCGGACGTCGAAGCGAGATGTCCGTCAGCGCCTTGCACACCGCCGAACGCGAGCGAGATGTGTGTCGAGCTTCAGGATGACGTCGCCGATCTGCGTCACGTGCAGCGCGCCGCTCATCACGCGCGCCGCCTCGCGCTCTGCAGTGCGCGGCGAACGTCTTCGCCTCGGCGATCGCGAGATCGGCGGCGACCATGCCCGACCGACCGTCCTCGAACTTGACGGCGGTCTCGATGTGCTGGACCGTGCTGTCCCGGAGTACAGCGCGTCGATCAGCACGCTGTACTTCTCGGCGACGAAGCCGCGCCGCACCTTGCGCGTGCGCGTCGAGCTCGTCGTCGTCCGGATCGAGCTCCTTGTGCAGGATCAGGAAGCGATGGATCTGCGAGGCCGCGAGGTCGCCTTCGGCGGCGAGCTCGGCGTTCACCTGCTCGACGCACTCGCGGATCAGCTCGTAGACCTCGGGCTTGCCGGCGAGATCGGTGTAGCCCGAGTACGGCAGCGCGCGGCGCTCGGCCCAGTTGCCGACCGAGCCCATGTCGATGTTGACGAACGCGCAGACCATGTCGCGACTCGTCGCCGAAGGCGACCGCCTCCTTGATGTGCGGAAGAACTTGAGCTTGTTCTCGATGTAGTTCGGCGCGAACATCGCGCCGCTCGCCATCCGGCCGACGTCCTTCGCGCGATCGATGATCTTGCAGATGCCCGCCGTCGTCGATCATGCCGGCGTCGCCGGTGTGAAAGTAGCCGCCGGCTGTCGATCGACTCCGGCCGTCGCGTCCGGCCGCTTGTAGTATTCCTTGAGCAGCATCGGGCCGCGCACCAGCACTTCGCCGTTGTCGGCGATCTTGATCTCGACGCCCGGCGCCGCCATGCCGACGGTGTCGAACTTCACGCCGCCGATCGGGCTGCAGGCAGACGTACGCGCAGGTCTCGGTCTGAGCCGTACAGTTGCTTCAGGTTGATCGCCGATCGAGCGGTAGAAGCGGAACGAGATCGGGGCCGATCGCGGCGCCCGCCGTGTAGGCGACGCGGATGCGGCTCATGCCGAGCACGTTGCGAAGCGGTCCGTAGACCAGCAGATTGCCGAGCGCGTACTGCAGCCGGTCGCCGAGCGCCGACCGGCTTGCCGTCGAGGATCTCCGCGCCGCAGCGGCGCGCGACGCCGGTGAAGTAGTGGAACAGCCAGCGCTTGATCGCGCTCGCGTCCTCCATGCGGATCATCACCTGCGTCAGCAGGTTCTCGAACACGCGCGGCGGCGCGAAGTAATACGTCGGACCGATCTCGCGCAAGTCGGTCATCACCGTGTCGCCGGACTCGGGGCAGTTGATCGTGAAGCCCGGCGTACAGCCATTGCGCGTACGAGAACAGGTGATCGCCCACCCACGCCATCGGCAGGTACGAGAGGATGCTGTCGTTCGACCGTGAGGCGGTCGAACTCGCGCCGCCCTTCGCGGCGGCGATGAACGCCGCGTGCGTCTGGCACACGCCCTTCGGCTTGCCCGTCGTGCCCGACGTGTACAGCATGATCGACACGTCGTCGGCGCTGCCCTTCGCGACTTCGCGCGTCGAAGAATCCCGGATGCGCGCGGTCGAACTCCCGTCCCAACGCGCGTCAACTCGTTCGTAGCTCGATGACGTCCGTCGTAGTTGCGCAGCCCGCGCGGATCGTCGTAGTAGATGTGCGCGAGCGTCGGCACCTGCGGCGCCGCCTCGACGCAGCTTGTCGACCTGCTCCTGGTCCTCGACGATCGCGTAGACGATCGCCGGCGTCGTTCAGCACGTAGACGAACTCCGCCGCGGGCGCGTCCTGGTACATCGGCACCGGAATGCCGCCGAGCGCCTCGCGCCGCCAGCATCGACCAGTACAGGCGCGGGCGGTTGTCGCCGATGATCGCGAGGTGCATGCCGCGCTCGAAGCCCTGGCGCCGCGAGGCCGCAGGCGAGCGCGCGAACCTCGTCGGCGACCTGCGACCAAGTCCAGGTCTGCCAGATCCCGAGGTCCTTTTCGCGCGCGTGGCGGGATGGTTCGGCCCGCACCTTGGCGTGGTGCAGCAGAAGCCGCGGAAAGGTGTCGAGCCGCTCCTCCATCCTCAAGGCTCCAGGGCAGTGCGTCACGCGTTCGGGCGAGCGCGAATCGCCCCCTAGCGCCGGCGGGTAGAATTCTTCTCGGCGCGAGACTGTAAGAGCTTACTCGACTTTTCGTTGTCGTCCGGCCGTGACAATGCCCCGCCCAATCCGATGGCTACCCTCAAGGAAATGCTGCAGGCGAGCCCTTTGGGCGCGGGAGCTCCTGCCGGCGCAGCTCGCAATGGTGCACGCGGGAGACGCTCACCCGCTCTTGCGCGGCGGGCAGCCTGGGTCTGCACGTAAGGGCGAGCCGGTCGAGCACTGGATCGGCATCATCGGACTGGATTGGTCGGTAAGCGATGGGCCAACGTGTCTCGGCCGAAGGCAAAGCCGACGACATTTACGGGTATCGGCACCGGCGGCTGGTTCGGCGAGGGCTCGCTCCTGAAGCGATTTTGCCGCGCCGCCACGACATCGTCGCGCTCCGCGATTGCGCGATCGCATACATGCCGCGCGCGACGTTCATGACGCTACCGCCAGCATAGTAACGCTTGCGTTCAATCGCAATGCCGGTGATCACGCAATTGAACGATGCGGCTGGGTCAGTTCATCGGTGTGGTCGAGCAACGACCGGCCGCTCTCGCCGGATGCGCGCGGCTCGCAGCGTCTGCCTGGCGGGATTGTTCAATCCCGGGCGTGCTCTATCCAGGAAGCGGAGCGACGCTGCCGATCTCACAAGAGGAGATCGGTCAGCTTGTCGGGCTGTCCCGCCAGCGCGGTCAACCAGGCGCTGCAAAAGCTCGAGCAGGCGAGCGCTGCTGAGAATAGAGCGCGTCGGCGTCGACCGTGCTCGACTTGAACGGCCTGCGCGCGTTCGAGGAGTGAAGCGTGTGGCGCGCTATTGCACCTTGATGCCCGCCGCCTTGACGACCTTCGCCGACTCGTCGATCTCGCTTGCGCGTGAACGATTTGAACTCCGCCGGCGTCATCGGCATCGGCTCGGCGCCGAGATTGGCGAGGCGCTCCTTGATCTCCGGGCTGCGCGAGCGCACGCTCGACGTCCTTGTTGATTCTGTGTCGACCGAGTCGGTCGGCATGCCGGCCGGCCGAACAGGCCGACCCACAGGTTGTAGTCGAAGCCGGGCACGCCCGCTTCGGCGATCGTCGGCACGTCCTTCAGCGCGCTCGAGCGCTGCGCGCGCTCGACACGCCGAGCGCGACGCAGCTTGCCCTCCTTCACTTGCGGCAGCGCGGCGGAGATCGGCGAGAAGAAATACGTGACGCGGCCCGCCATCGTGTCGGTCAGCGCTTCCGGCGTGCCTTTGTACGGAACGTGCACGGCGTCGATGCCCGTCGCGAGCTTGAATTTCTCTGCGTTGATGTGCGTGCCGCTGCCGGTACCCAGCGGAGCCGTAGTTGAATTGCCCCGGGCTTCTGCTTCGCCTGCGCGATCAGGTCCGGTCACCGACTTGATGCCCGACGACGGCGCGACGACCAGCACGTTCGGCTGCCCGCCGAGCGGCGCGATCTCGACGAATTCCTTCAGCGTGTCGTACGGGCAGGTCCGGATAGATCGACGGGTTGTACGGCGTACGCCGCCGAAGTGCACGAGCAGCGTGTAGCCGTCGGGCGGCGACTTCGCGACGATGCCGGCGCCGATCGTGCCGCCCGCGCCGGGACGGTTCTCGATCACCACCGGCTGGCCCCAGTACTCCTGCAGCTTCTGGCCGAACGTGCGGGCGAGAATGTCCGTTGCGCTGCCGGCGGTGAACGGGCACGACGATCTTCACCGGCTTTCGATCGGCCAGCCTTGCGCACCTGCGCCGCCGCAGCGCATGACCGCGGCAAACGCAATGCCGCGATGCGTCCGCGATTCATCGTCATCGCCTCCTTGTCCTCGCTCGCACAATCGTTCGTCAGTCTCACCGAGGCCGTCGCCGACCGGCACGTTTTCCGGCGCGAGCGTCATGCCGGACGCCTCCGCCTGCAGCAGCAGCAACTGCGCGAAATCGTCCTCGGTCATGCCGCGGCCGATCAGCGTCTGCACGATGTCGCGCGTGAGCGACGCGAGCGGCATCGGCACTTCGAAGCGTCGCGCCGGCGTCGAGACCCAGATCGAGGTCCTTGCGCAGAAGCTGCGGCGTGAACGTCACCTTGAAGTCGAGATTGACGAAGCGCCGGCGTCTTGTAGCGCGAGAACGTCGAGCCCATCACGCTCTGGTTCATGAAGTCGAGAAACGCGTGGCGCGGCACGCCGGCCTTCTGCGCGAGCACGGTGATCTCGGCCAGCGACTGCGTCACGACGCCGAGGAACACGTTGTGGCAGATCTTGACGATGCGCGCCAGCTCGCCTTCGCCGACGTACGATGCGGCCGGCGCGATCATCTTGAGATACGGCAGCGCGCGGTCGAACGCGCGCGCGCGGACCCGAGCAGACGAACGACAGCCGGCCCGCCTTGATCACTTTCGCATTGCCGGACACCGGCGCCGCGAGCAGCTCGACGCCGCGCGCGGCCAGCAGCGCGCGCAGTTCGCGCCGAGCCCTCGAGCGAGATCGACGAGCATTCGACGACGAGCTTCGGCGCCGTCGGCGCCCGACAGCAGTCCGCGCGGCCCGGCGACGACCTCCTTCACGTCGTCCCACGTCGACACCATGACGAACACGATGTCGCACGCCGCCAGATCGGCGACGCTGCGCCGCGATCTTCGCGCCGTGCTGCTGCGAGCGGTTCCGCCTTGCTGCGCGTGCGATTCCACACGGTGACGTCGGCGCCGGCTCTTCGCGAGCCGCTCCGCCATCGCGTAGCCCATCCGGCCGATGCCGATCCAGCCGATGCTCGTTGGCCTGCAGCATCGCTTGCGGCTAGTCGCGCGCGGCGCGCTCCAGAGGCGGCGCGACCGCGTCGCTCGGCGCCGGCGACGCTCATCACGGCGCGCCTGCGTCGACGCCGAACGGCATGTCGATCGCGAAACGCCAGCTGCCGTCGGCGCTGGCGCCGTACGACCTCGACGCTCTGGCCGCTCATCGTCGACCGCTGTGCCGTCGGCGCCGGTCATCGTCAGCTCCCACTCTGACGTCACCAGCGCGAGATCGTCCGCTGCGCGACACGAGTCGCGCGGGTCAGTCGTGATCGTTCGGCCTGCGCGGCGAGAAAGGCGCCCAGCGCCTCCCGAATCGCCGCCGTTCCGGCGACCACCTTGCCCGGCGACGGCATCAGCGACGCCTGCGGCTCGTACAGCGCCATCAGCGCATCGAGATCTCCGGCGTTCAGCGCCTGCGCGAACAGAGGATCGATTTCTTCGGGAGTGCGCGCAGCCATCTTCACCTCCTCTTCCATTTAATAAGGATTGGCGATCGGCAGCTCTTCCGCCGGATAGAGCGAGATGATCTTCGGCCCGATCGGCGTCAGGATCACCTCTTCCTCGATGCGCGCGGCGGAGATGCCGTCGGTCGCCGGGACAGTACGTCTCGACGGCGAACACCATGCCGACCTTCGAGCTCGATCGGATCCTTGAGCGAATTGAGGCGCGAGATCAGCGGCCGCTCGTGCAAGCCGAGTCCCAGGCCGTGGCAGAAATTCAAGCCGAACGCTTCCATCTCGCTCGCGAAGCCGATCTCCTGCGCCTTCGGCAACGACACGCGCGATCTTGTCCGACGACACGCCGGGCTTCAGCAGCGTCGATCGCGCGGTCCATCCATTCGCGCGCCTTGCGGTACGCGGTGCGCTGCGACGGCCGTCGCGCGGCCGACGTTGAACGTGCGGTAGTAGCACGTGCGGTAGCCCATGTACGACTGGATCACGTCGAAGAACGCCTGGTCGCCCGGGCGGATCAGGCGGTCGGTGAAGTTGTGCGGATGCGGACTGCAGCGCTCGCCCGAGATCGAGTTGATCGCCTCGACGCAATCCGATCCCATCTCGTAGAGCCGCTTGGTCGCGAGCGCGACGATCTCGCTCTCCTTCACGCCGGGCTTCAGCGCTTCGGCGATGTCCTGGTACACGCCGTCGACCATCGCGGCCGCCATGTTGAGCAGCGTCAGCTCGTCGATGTTCTTGACCTCGCGCGCCATCAGCAGCGTCTGCTGGCCGTCGCGAACGTCGATGCCCAGCTTCTGCAGCTCGAACAGCATCGGCGGCTCGACGACGTCGAGGCCGAGCGGCATGTCTGCCGACACCCTCGGCGTCGAGCAGCGACTTGATCTCGCGCGCGCGCATCGCGGAACAGCGTCGATGTCGGCGCCGGTCGCGCCGCGCAAGTCCGAGCAAGCCGGCGCGGCAATGATCGTGATGCAGCCACGGCGCATGCAGCCGATGGTGCTTCGCCGCCGAGCCGAAGTCCCAGATGTACGGGATCGCCGTTGCCGGTCAGGAGCGAATAGCGCGTCAGCTTGTCGCGCGCCCATTCGCCGATCACCGTGCTCGTGATGTAGCGGATGTTGTGCTGGTCGAAGCACAGCAGCGCGCCCAGGCCCGATTGCGCGAGCGCCGCGCGCGTGCGCGCCAGCCGATAGTCGTGCAGGCGGCGGAAGTTGACGCGCTCCTCGAAGTCGACCTGCGAATGTCCGGGTGCCTGCAGCGGCCGGTCCCACTTGTAGTCCGGGTCGATGTCGTCCGGGCCGGACGACCTTCGGCTCGCGTGCGGTTTCTTCCTTCTTTCGCCATGGTCGGAGCCGCGCGGCTTCGCGTCAGCGCTTGCCGAACGCCTTGTCGTAATAGCGCGAGATCGACGTATTTCGGCCGGATCGGTCAGCGCTTTCTGCGGCGCGCCGAATCTTGCTGCGCAACTGCCAGCACGGTGCGGATCCCCGGATGTCCGGGCGACAGGTCGCGCGTAGAGACCGCCCTTGTCGGCGAGCAGGATGTCGTACGACCTGCTTCGCGAGCGCGGGCGTCATGTCGCGAATGTTGGCGACGAGCAGCGCCTCGGCGACGTCGCGGTTGGCGCGATCGTAGAGCCAGTCGGTCGCGGCCCGATACGCGCGCAGGAAGCCGACGAGCGCGGCCTCGTGGTCGCGCGCCCAGCTTCGACGCGCGAGTCCCACCGTCCCCTGGTAGGCGCCGAGCGATTCCGCGCTCGCGAGCACGCCGAAGCCGCGATTCGCGCGCCAGGAGCTCGAACGGCGTGCGCAGCAGCGTTGCATCGTGCTTGCCCGCGAATCAGGTCGCGGTAACGGTTCGCCGTCCCGCCGGCGCGCACGAACGTGACGTCGGTTTCGGCGAGCCCGTTGCGCGCGACCAACTCGCGCACGACGAACGCGTAGCCCGTCGTCATCGCGTCGACGGACAGCGTCTTGCCTTTCAGCTCGGCGAAACTCTTGACCGCCGGCGCCGCGACGATCGTCGCGAACCCGCTGTCGCCGCCCATGAACGCGAACAGATCTGGATTGTCGGGAATCTTCGCCTCGCCCTGTCCTTCCTGGTAAGCGACGAGGTTGTCGATCGCGGCGGTGCGCGAGGTCCGACTTGCCGTCGAACAGCGACTGCGACGAGATACGCCGAGCGTCGGCGTGTACGGAAAGCTGGACGGCGACGCCGTTGGCCTCGAACAATCCGTTGCCGCTGCGCCGCCCAGATCGGCAGGTTCCAGCCGCCGTCGAACGCGATCACGCGGAGCGGTATCGGCGCGGGGAGCGGGCGCCTGCGGCCGGCGACGGACGCGACGAGACACGCCAGCGAATGCCGCCATGACGCAACGAAGTCGCATCGAGATCTCCTCCGGATTGACGCTTCCGCGACTGCGGCGCGCGTGTTGTCGACCGGCGTCAACGATAGACGCGTTCCGGCGTTAGCTCGCCGCGATGGTCGGGCCTCAACCCAGCCCTCTCCACGCTTCGCGGGGCGAGGGAGCGAGAGCGGATCCCGGCGGGTGAGGGAATCACTCGTAACGGTAGAACCCGCGCTTTGCTCTTGCGGCCCAGGTATCCCGCCGCGACCATTTCCTTGAGCAGCGGCGCGGGCCGATATTTCGGGTCGTTGAAGTCGGCGTAGAACACGTCCATCACGGCGAGCAGCACGTCGAGGCCGATCATGTCGGCGAGCGCGAGCGGGCCGATCGGATGGCTGCAACCGAGCTTCATCCCGTTGTCGATGTCCTCGGCCGTCGCGAGGCCTTCCGGCGAGCGCGAAGATCGCTTCGTTGATCATCGGGCAGAGGATGCGATTGACGACGAAGCCCGGGCTGTTCTTGACGACGATCGGCGATCTTGCCGAGCCGCTCGGCGAACGCTTTGCGCCGAGGCGATCGTTGCTCGCCGAGGTCTGCAGGCCGCGGATCAGCTCCACCAGCGTCATCAGCGGCACCGGGTTGAAGAAATGCATGCCGATGAAAGCGATCGGGCGCGACGTCGCCGCGGCGAGCGTCGTGATCGAGATCGACGACGTGTTCGTGGCGAGAGCGCGTCCGCTTTGGCCATCGCGCGTCGACCTGCCGGAGGATCTTGAGCTTGAGTTCGAGACTTTCGGTCGCTGCCTCGATGACGAGGTCCGCCGGCTCGAGCGGCTGTGTAGTCGGTCGCGCCGCGCACGCCGCGACTGCGCCTGCGCTTTCGCGTCGGCCGTGAGCTTGTCCTTCTTGACGAGCCGGTCGAGGCTGCCGGCGATCGCCGCGATGCCGTGCTCGACGGCGGCGGCGGTGACGTCGAGCATGACGACCTCGAGGCCCGCGACCGCGCACGCCTGCGCGATTCCGTTGCCCATCGTTCCGGCGCCGATGACGCCGACCGTTGCGATACCCGCCATGCTTGACCTCAGTCCCGTCGCTGCCCGTCGACGGGAAAGTGTAACGGATGAGGTGGCCCCGATGTCGGTCAGGCCCGCGCGACGGTGCGGGCCCGCAGGCGGGCGCACGCGCTCGGCGGCGCCGCGGCGGATTGGCGCACAGGCCGCCCACCATCATCGCGACGAACGCCGGCGCTGACTGACGGCGAGGTCGTAGGCGCTCTTGTCGGCGACCCACTCGCGCATCAAGCCGCTGATGAAGGCGTGCAGCGCCCGCGTCGCGAGCAGCGTGTCGGTGTCGCGGGCATCTGTCCGGCATCGACCGCCTGCTGCAGTAGCCGCTCGACATGGCTCAAACAGACGCTGCGCTCGCGCCGGCAGCGCTCGCCGATCGGCGCGAGATCGGCGGTCAGCTGGCTTGCGGTCGCACAGCACCTCGAACACCGCCTGCGAGCGGGGATCGGTCGCGAGACGCGTGAGCGCAAGCACCATTTGCGATCGCAATGTCCGCAATGGATCTTCCCGCGGCGTGGCGTCGCCGCTTGCTCGAGTGAGGTCTTCGAGTGGGTAACTGCGCGCTCGCCACATGGCCGAAAACAGGTCGGATTTATCGCGGAAATGCCAGTGGCAGACGGCGCCACGGGTGACGCCCGCGGCGGCGGCGACCCTCCGCCACGCGATCGTTCGCGCCGCCCCCTGCAAGCGAAAAACTCGCTCGGCAGCGTCGAGCTAGTGCCGTCCGCGCGTGATCGCGGCGTCCTCTTGGTGCGGCGTGCCATAGGCCTAATTATAGGATGGTCTTTACAAACATGCACGATTGTATGTGATATTCTTGGGAACAATCGCGTTTGTTTCCACCCAAATTCGCATTACCCCGGAGCTTCCCGGATGCCCATCGCATCACACCCTGCACTACGTTTGCTCGCCGCCGCCTTGGCGGTTCTGCCGTCGCAGCCTGCGGTCCCGCACCGCAGCAAGGCGGATTCCACGGTTTTCCTCCGGCGGACGTGACGCTGTTGACGGTCCAGCCCAAGTCGATCCCGGTGACATTCGAGTACGTCGGCCAGGCGCTGGGCTCGAAGGAGGTCGAAGTGCGGGCCCGCGTCGGCGGCATCCTCGAAAAGCGCCTGTTCTGGCGAAGGCGCGTCGGTCAAGGCGCGGCAGACCCTTTTCCTGATCGATCCGAAACCGTACGAGGCACAGGCGGCGAGCGCCGAAGCCGATCTCGCCCGACGCACAGGCGCAACTGTCGCAAGCGCAGCGCGAAGCGACGCGGCTCAAACCGCTGGCCGAGCGCAAGGCGATCGGCCAAAAGGAATACGACGACGCGGTCTCCAACAGCGAACTCGCCGCCGCGTCGGTCAAGGCCGCCGAAGCGAAACTTCGCGAGGCCCGGCTCAATCTCGGCTACACGCGCGTCGCCGCGCCGATCATCGGCCTGTCGAGCCGCGCCACCAAGTCCGAAGGCAGCCTTGTCACCGCCGGCAGCGACAGCCTGCTGACGACGATCTCTCAGACCGACCCGATGTGGGTGCAGTTCAACGTGTCGGAAAACGAGCAGCTCCGCATCGACCGCGCCGTCGCGGACAAGAAGCTCGACTGGCCGAAGCGACAACACGATGGATCGTCATCGTGAAGTTGGCCGACGGCACGACGCTCGAGCGCAAGGGCCGGATCAATTTTTCCGACACGCGGATCAACACGGCGACCGGCACGTACGAGACGCGCGCCGAATTCGCCAACGCCGACAACGCGCTGAAGCCGGACAATTCGTGCGCGTGATTCTGAACGGCGCGGCGCGGCGCGACGCGATCGCGGTGCCGCAGGTGGCGTGCTGGAAGGGCCGCAGGGCAAATTCGTCTACGTCGCGGCAAGGACAAGGACGGCAAGGACATCGCGGCTGCCGAAGCCGGTCGTGCTGGCGAATGGACGACCGGCGCCAGCGCCAATCAATGGATCGTCGAATCGGGACTGGCGGCCGGCGACAAAGTGATCGTCGACGGCATCGCCAAGCTGATGCCGGGCGGCGCGATCAAGCTCGCCGGAGCCGGCGGAGCGCCCGGCGCGCCCAGGCGCCCACTGGCGGCGCGATATCGGCGCCCGCACCTGCGGCGCAAGCCGAAGGCCGGCGAGGCTAAATCCGCTCCGACCGAAGCCGCGCCCGCGGCAAGAAATAAGCGCGAAGGAACTCACTCATGTTCTTCGCGCTTCTTTATCGACCGCCCGATCTTCGCGGCGGTGATCTCGGTGTTCCTCGTGCTCGCGGGCCTGTCCGCGATGCGCAACCTGCCGATCTCGCAGTACCCCGAAATCGCGCCGCCGGTCGTCACCGTCACCGCCGTCTATCCGGGCGCGTCGGCCGACCGTGCTCGAGGAGACGGTGGCATCGCCGCTCGAGAATGCGATCAACGGCGTGCCGCACATGCTCTACATGAGCTCGAACTCGTCGTCGCAAGGCGTCGTGCAGATCCAGGTGACGTTCGAGATCGGCACCAACGTCGACGAGGCCGCGATCAACGTCAGCAATCGCGACAAGCAGATCGAGCCGCGGCTGCCGCTGGAAGTGCGCCGGCAGGGCGTCGACGGTCGAGCGCGGACTCGTCGGCGTTCCTGCAGGTGATCGCGTTCTACTGCGCCCGACGGCAAGCTGCGACGACCTGTTCATCATCGAACTACGTCACGATCAACGTCCTCGACCAGCTGAAGCGGCTGCCGGGCACGACCAACGTGCAGATCTTCGGCGCGCACGACTACGCGATGCGCATCTGGCTCAAGCCCGACCGCCTCGCGCAGCTCAAGATGACGCCGATCGACGTGATCGCGCGCGGTCAACGAGCAGAACGCGCAGTTCGCCGCGGGCAAGGTCGGGCCAGGCGCCGCTGACCGACGCGCAGGACCTGGTCTACACGATCACCGCCGCAGGGACGCGCTCGCCGATCCGAAGGAATTCGAGCAGATCATCGTGCGCGCGAATCCCGACGGCTCGACGGTGCGACTCGCCGACGTCGCGCGCGTCGAGCTGGGCTCGAAGGACTACGAGTTCATGGGCCGCGTCAACGGCAAGCCCGGCGACGCTCGTCGGTATCTTCCTGTCGCCGGGCGCGAACGCGCTCGCCGTCGCGGAAGACGGTCAAGACAACGATGCAGGAGCTGTCGACGCGCTTCCCCGAAGGCCTCGCCTACGCGATTCCGTACGACACCACGCGCTTCGTCGAGGTGTCGATCCGCGAGGTGCTGAAAACGCTGGGCGACGCGATGCGTTCTCGTGATCCTCGTCGTGTTCCTGTTCCTGCAGAACTGGCGCGCGACGATCATCCCGACCGTCGCGGTGCCGGTCTCGCTGATCGGCACGTTCGCCGGGCTGCTATCTGCTCGGCTACTCGATCAACACGCTGACGCTGTTCGGCATGGTGCTGTCGATCGGCATCGTGGTCGACGACGCGATCGTCGTCCTGGAGAACGTCGAGCGGCACATGCGCGAGGACCATCTCGATGCGCGCGAGCGCCGCGATCCAGGCGATGCGCGAGGTCACCGGACCGGTCATCGCGATCGTGCTGGTGCTGACGCGCGGTGTTCGTCCCGATCGCGTTCCTCGGCGGGCTGACCGGCGAGCTCTACCGCCAGTTCGCGGTGACGATCTCGATCGCGGTCGTGATCTCGGGCCTGATCGCGCTGACGCTGACGCCCGCGCTGTGCGTGCTCGATCCTGAAGCGCGAGCATCATCAGCCGGGACGCTTCTTCCGCGGCTTCAACACGCGTGTTCGACCACGTGACGCGGCGGCTACACCGGCGGCGTCGCCTGGATGCTGCGCCGCGGCTTGATCGGCGCGGTGCTGTTCCTCTGCATGGTCGCCGCTCGCGATCGTACCTGTGGCGCGTCGACGCCCGGCAGCCTCGTGCCCGACGAGGACCAGGGCTACTACATCAGCCGCGGTGATCCTGCCCGACGGCGCGACGCTCGAGCGCACCGTCAAGGTGCGTGAACGAAGGTCGAGGAGGCGATCCGCTCGAACCCGGCAACAACCAGGACATCGATCGCCTTCACCGGCTTCGACTTCATCGGCGGCGGCTTCCGCAACAACGCCGCGACGATCTTCGTCACGCAGAAGCACTGGGACGAGCGCGAGGTCACGGCGTCGCAGCTGGTCGGCGAGCTGTTCGGCAAGACGACCGGCATCAAGGAGGCGCTGGTGCTCGCGTTCAATCCGCCGGCGATCTTCGGCCTCGGCACCGCGGGCGGCTTCGAGTTCTACATCCAGAACCGCGGCGACGGCGGCGCGAAGCGCCTGCACGAGGTGACGCAACGCGTTCCTGGCACGCGCCAACCAGCGATCCGATGCTCGGGCGGCGCGCAGACGCTGTGGCGCGCCACGGTGCCGCAGCTCACCGTCGACGTCGACCGCGAGAAGGCGAAGAAGCTCGGCGTGCCGATCGACGACGTCTTCAGCACGCTCGCCGCGACGCTCGGCACCTACTACGTCAACGACTTCAACAAGTACGGCCGCACCTGGCAGGTGCTGATGTCGGCCGATGCGCCGTACCGCACGCGCCCCGACGACATCGGCGCGGTCTACGTGCGCTCGCGCGACAGGGCGCAGATGATTCCGCTCGTCGTCGCTGGCGACGGTCCGCTATACCGTCGGGGCCCGACTCGCTCGACCGCTTCAACAACCTGCCGGCGGTGAAGATCATCGGGCAGGCGCGCGCCGGGCGTCGAGCTCCGGCCAGGCGATCGCGCGCGTCGAGGCAGATCGCGAAGGAAGTGCTGCCCGCCGACTTCAGCTTCGACTGGGGCGGCACGTCGTACCAGGAGAAGCGCTCGGGCGGCGCGTCGACGTTCGCGCTCGGGCTCGCGGTGATCATGGTGTTCCTGATCCTCGCCGCGCAATACGAGAAATGGTCGCTGCCGCTGTCGGTGCTGCTCGCGCTGCCGTTCGGCACGTTCGGCGCGCTGGCGCGCCGTGCAGATCTGCGCGGCATCACCAACGACGTCTATTTCCAGATCGGCCTCGTGACGCTGCTCGGCCTCGCGTCGAAGAACGCGATCCTGATCGTCGAGTTCGCGCTGCTGAAGCACCACGAGGGCATGTCCGCCGTCGGCGGCGGCGCTCGAAGCCGCGCGGCTGCGGTTCCGTCCGATCCTGATGACGTCGCTGGCGTTCATCCTCGGCGTGCTGCCGCTCGCGATCTCGACCGGCGCCGGCGCCGGTGCGCGCACGTCGGTCGGCACCGGCGTCATGGGCGGCATGCTCGCGGCGACGTTCCTCGCGATCTTCTTTGTTCCGCTGTTCTTCCGCGTGCTCGAAGACCTCAAGCTGATCGGAGAAACGCTCGAGAGGAAGAGCTTTTCGACGAGTGTCAAACACGCGCAGCGGCAAGCGGCCCACGCGGCGGCGCCCACACCGGGCCACCCGCCGCAGGTACGGAACGAAAGGCCAACACGATGAGCTAAGAGTCTCCTCGCGCTGACGCTCGCCGCAGCGCTGGCCGGCTGCACGACCACGCCGACCGCGCCGCCGCAACTCGACCTGCCGCCGCTCACCGGCAACGCAACCGGACGTCGGCGCTCACGCGCTGGTGGACGGCGTTCGGCGACCCGACGCTCGAGCAGGCTGGTCGACGAGGCGCTGGCGAACAACTCTCGACCTTCGGGCGGCGATCACGCGCGTCGATACCGCGCGGGCGCAGGTCAAGCTGAGCGCAGGCGGACCTCTATCCGAGCAGTCGACCTCGGCGTCGACGCGAATCGCAGTCGCTTCTCGCAGCAGGCCCGACTGCGCTGCCACCCGGACTCTCGCCCTATCATCAACGATTACCAGGTGGCGCTGCAAGCGTCGTACGAGGTCGACTCTGTGGGGCAATTCCGCACCGCAGACCCGGGCGGCGCAGAGAGATCTCGTCGGCGTCGCAATACGCGCGCGAGACCGTGCGCACGGTCGTCGCCGCGGACACTCGCGCGCTTCTACTTCAACCTCCTCGCTGCCGACGCGCAGCTCTGGCTGCTCGAAGACACGCTGAAGACGCGCGTCCAGTCGGTCGACCTCCAGACAGACCGCTACCAGGCGCGGCATCATCGGCGACTACGACCTCGGCACGGCGCGCAAGCGGAGCGCGCCAGCGTGGCCGGCGATATCGCCGTCGCCAAGCGCGCGGTCGCCGGAATTCGAATCCGCGCTGGCGGTGCTGCTGGGCCGCTCGCCGCGCGAGAGTCTTCACGCCGCAGCTCGCGACGCAACGTCGCGATGTCGTGGGGACGACGGCGACGCCGCCGATCCCTCGCGAACCTGCCGTCGGATCATGCTCGACGCGACGTCCCGGACATTCGCCAGGCCGAAGCGCAACTCGCCGCGGCGAACATGCGCGATCGACGTGGCGCGCGCGGATTACTTTCCGCCGCTGTCGCTGACCGGCCTCTTCGGCTAGCGAGTCCGCCGCGATGACAGAACCTGTTCAGCGGGCCGGCCGCCATCTGGACCATCGCCGCGTCGCTCGCGCAGCCGTTGATCGGATTGAAGGCGATCGAGGCGAACGTCGATGCGCAAGACGGCTGCGCGCAACGCAGCTGGTCGTCGCGGCTATACGAAGACCGTGCAGGGCGCGTTCCACGATGCCCACGACGCACTGTCGCGCGAACGAGACTTGACGCGGGCTGCGCTCGCGGCGCAAACGGAGCGCAAGGACAAGCTTTCGCAGCGTGCTCGGATCTGTCCGATCTTCGCTACCGCTCCGGCTATTCGCCGTACCTCGAAGTGCGCTTGACGCGCAGCGCCAGCTGCTGCAGGCGCAGACGTTTCAGATCATCGCGGCGCGGAATGTTCAGTCTCTGCCGTCGTCGATCTCGCGAAGGCATTGGGGGGCGGATGGGAGGGCGACGCCGCCGCCGGCAGCCGACCGGCGTCTCTGGGACTCGGCAGCGGCGCGGCGCGCTCGACTGCCGCGGAATCACTTCACCGCAGTTGCGGCTTTTTCAGAGGAAATCGCCGCGATCGGCGGAACGGACTTCCGTCCGCGTGATGCGCGCCGTCGCGCGCGTAGCGTCAGCGGAACCGCCGTGCCGGGCGGTCCCAGGCGCCACACCTTCCGATACAGGTCCGCGAGTCCGCGGCGATGTGCTCCGCCGATGTCGACGACGACGATCGCCTAAATGCACGCCGGCCGCGTCGGCTGGCACCCGTTCCTCGCCAAGCCGTTGACGACGAGGTGGTTCCGCGACTTCAGTCGTGTACATGCCGAGCCAGGACGCGCCGTTTCGCGCCGAGCTTCCGGACCTGAGCGAGATCGTCGATGCACGGGATCTGAGCAGGTGCGACCGGCACGAACATGTTGCCCTGCACCGTGTTGTCGCCGACCGATTCCTGCACGAGCAGCGATCCGATGCCGAGCAGCCGGCCCGCGTCGTCGAGCAGCGCGGCGCCGCTCCGCTCGGGATGCGCCGGCGCGGTGGAACAGCGCCTCGGCGACGCGTATTCCCAGTAGCCGGCGAATTCGCGCTTGGCGATCACGCGTGCTCAACGCATGCGGTGTCCGCCGTGGCCGACGACGAAACATCGTCGTCGACCGCGACCGACGCCGCGCGTGCCGCGCTACGAGGGGTGATGCCGCAGAGCTTGCCCAACGGCAACTGCAAGCCGGAATCCGGTCGCGAAATCGTAGGCGAGCGGCATGGCCGGCCACGGTCGTCCCGCTGTTGGTCGTCAGCCACACCGATTCGGCCTCGGTGATCAGGTAGCCGATCGTGAGCGTCAAGACCGTCTTCGCCGGATCACCACGCCGTTGCCGCCGCGCTCGGTGCCGAGAATCGACGCGGTGAACGCGTCGTCGGGAACGACGGACCGCAGCACGGCGACCGCGTCCAGCGTGGGCTTCAGATCGAATGCGACGTCGCTCGCGCGGCGGTTGCAGCTCCGACGGAAACGACCAGTGAGTGGATTCGGCCATGGCACGTCGACGCGCGCGCGCGCGGCTTCGGAGAATCAACGTCAGTGTGTACTCTCCTCGGCCGCAGTGTCTTGCGCGACGACGGGCGCGCGTGGGCTTCCGGCGCGCGACCTCGGTAAAGCCCGCGCGATCGTACATGCTCTTCGCGCCGAACCACATGGAAGTCGTCGCGGTCGCGTGTGCGCGCTTGTCGACCGGATACGCTTCGACCAACCTCGCGCCGTGAGCGCGCGCATAGTCGATCGCACCTGCGAGCATCTGCCGTCCGCGACGCGCTCGCCGCGCGCTTCCTTCGCCGTGTGAGAAGCAGACGCTACCGACCAGACACGGCTTGTCGTCGACGGCTCTCATCACCGTCGAGCGCGCGAGCTTCTCGAAATCTTCGCGCGGGCCGAGCGAGACCCAGGCGATCGGCTTGCCCTGTCGCGATAGCCGATCAGCTCCGGTAGCGATGCGCCGTGTCGACCAGCGCCTTGAGCGAGGACTTTGCTGCGCTCCGGCGTCGCATCGTTCCCGGCGGCACTTCGCGTCGTCGCCCGAGCTGGCGGTAGTACATGCACCAGCAGCCGCAGACCTGCGCGCCTCCGCGTGGCCGCTGAATCAGCGTCTCGACGTCCTCCAGCGCGCCTTGGCAGCCGAGCGGACGAATTTCCAGCGCAGCGTGCTTCTCGATCGCTGCAGTTGGGAATTAGTAGCCACCGACGGTCCAGTACTGCGACAAAAGTATACATCCGGACGTTCGCCGCCATGGTGTTTCGTTTCGTCGCCTGATCGCCGAGGCGCCGTGCTCTCGGCCCCATCGATGTCCCGATTGCGGGAGCCCGGACGACCACCGGCCTCGCGCTCGCGCTGTGGCTTCACCACCAGCGTAGGATCTCTGCGTCACATCGTCGAAGCGAGGAAGCCCTGGCTCACGGCACTGATGTTTCGTGCGGGCGCTCGCTGCCGTGCATGCGCGCACGCTCGAGCTCTATCCTGGCAGATGATCAGCGCCCGCGGCACGCACGATCGATCGAGCGCGGGCCTCGCGTTCACCGGCGCCAACTTCTGGTCAGAAGGCCGGCGCGTCGCGCGCATCGAATCTGGGCGCCGCGGGCATGGGAGTTCAGCCTGTTTTCCTACCGTGATCAATCTTTTCCGCAGGACGAAGGCGACGAGCGGCTGCTGATCGAACGCCTCCACGCGCGGTGGGTATCGAGGTCGAGCGGCCGGTCAGGGCTCTCCACGGCGTTCTGTTGACCAAGGGCGAGCGCGTCGTCGCGCGGCTGCGGCGGCCGGAGGGCACCGAGGAGACCTGCGAAGCCAGGCGTATCCGCGGGCTGCGATGGCGCCCGCTCGAGCGTGCGCGACCCTCCTGGGGATCACGAGGCTCTCGTGGGCGGGACGTATTCGCACGTGTCTCTACGTCGCGTGACGCGGCGGCGGCCGGTCCCGTCGTGGATCACAGCGAAAGACTGCACGTGGCGCCTCGACGACGCGGATTACCATAGCCGCAAACGTCTTCCCAAGCTGAAGGGCGACGGCGCATGCGCGGTTCATCGGTACCGTGAAGCGGGAGGCCGAAGAGCGGCACGGCGCAAGCTCGGGGCGGACGATGCGGTGGCCTGGGCGTGATCGCGCACACTGGGCGGACGTGAAGCGCATCGTCAACTGGTTCTCCACCTATCACGTGCATCATCGCGTCGTCACGCAGTTTCGCAGGCGTGGCCACGTCTTTCTGGCAGGCGATGCCGCGCATATTCACAGCCCGGTGGGCGGCCAGGGTAGCGAAACACGGGCATCGGCGACGCGATCAACCTGCGTGGAAGCTCGCCGCCGTCGTGCAGGCGCGCGCGACTCGCCGGCTGCTCGACACTCTACGAACCGGAGCGGGTGTTCGCGCGGCGGCTGTCGCGCGTGAGCGATCGATCGCGCCTTTCACTTCGTGACGAGCGTGACGGCCCGCTCGCGGCGTTCGTGCGCACACGCATCGTCCCGCTGGTCCTGCCGCGCGCGTTCGGGTTGCCCAGGTGTTCCGCTTTGATGATGTTCCGACCGTTTCGCAGACGATGATCAACTATCACGACAGCGCGTTGAGCAGCGGTGCAGCCGGAAAGGTTTCAGTGGTGACCGCTTGCCGTGGATCAAGCTGGAAGCCGGCTCAAACGCTGACAACTATGCTCCATTGACCGCGCTGACACCGGTGTGGTGCATGTATATGGCGCGGCACCTTCTGCCCTTGTCGATGCGTGCCATGCGAAAGGGCTGGCGTTGCATGCATTCGATTGGCGGGACGCGATGCACATGGCGTCTCCCAAAGCGCGATGCAGTCTATCTGGTGCGGCCGGATGGCTGGGTGTCGGATTCGTGGATGCCGTGGGAAGGAAGCGCGCAGGGAAGGTCGGTCGATATTCGACGAGAAGTGCTCGGATGCCACGAAGACCGCGCTCGGCGTTCTAGCGTACTGAGTCGGAAGTTCCGAAGCGTAAAAGGAGCGGATGGAATCGGGGTCAGGCAAGACGCGAGGCGCACGCATACGCCGATACCGGCGACGAAGCTCTCGCACAATACATGTTTTCCGCGATCGGAGTGCGAGCGATGTCGCGGACGAAGATTCATCTAGTGGTCGCGACACTCGTAGCGTCCCTGTTCGACCGTTGCAGGGCACCGCAGCGAGCGACGAATCGTTCGCGCGCGAGCGGCGCCAGATGGTCGACGAGATCGCATCGATGGCGCGATCGACGCGGCAAGAAACCGGCCGCGAGCGTTTCGCCGCCGCGTGATGGACGCGATGGGCAAGGTTCCGCGTCATCGATTCGTCCCCGAGCGCGCGTGGCCGCGTGCGTATGGCAACCATCCGCTGATCGGCGAGGGGCAGACGATCTGCAGCCGCATCGTCGCGCTGTCGACGGACCCGGATCGATCCGAGGCCGGAACATGTCGTACTTCCGAGATCGGCACCGGGTCCGGTTACCAGGCTGCCGTGCTGAGCGAACTCGTCAGGCAGGTATTCGATCGAGATCGTGGAGCCGTCGGCAAGAGTGCGCAGCGGAGCGCCTTTTCCGCGATGGGGTGCGGCAACGTGGCCGCGCGAATCGGCGACGGCTACCGCGGCTGGCCGGAAAGACGCGCCATCTGACGGCATCGTCGTTACCGCCGCGGCCCTGTTCATTCCCGAGCCGCTGATCGCGCAACAGCTTCAACGGCAAGATGGCGATTCGATCCAGCGCCGCGGCAGCGGGAGCTGGTACTGGTTGAAAAGAAGTCCGACGGCACGATCTCGCAGCCCGGGTCGTGCTGCCCGTTCATGTTCCGTACCGATGACGGTGCAGTGGCGTCGAAGAGCGCAAGCGGTGATCACGTGGCGGCGCGTTTGGACGACGCTCGGGTGATTGCGAGGGCGACCACGCCTGCCGCCATCACCAGCAGGCCGACGCGCCTGGCGTCATTGCTGGCCGCGTACGTCACGCTGGAGTGGGAACAGGAACGCGCAGGCCGCGCAGAACACGAGCGGACGTCCCGGATACAGCGGAACGCGAAACGGCCGGACGGCGGAGCCGTCGCGCGCGCGAAGCACAAACAGCCCGATGCCGACGAGCAGCAGGAAACCCAGAACACGGGCGCGGTGAAATTCACCATCGCCTCGAAGCCGTCGTGCTGGAAGGCCCCGAAGGCGATCAGCGACAGCGCGACCTCACCTTGGAACAGATGGCCGCGCCCGCGGTGCGGCGCGCGCAGGCCGTCCTTACGTGCCGAGCATCCGCAGGGCCGTCCAGTCGCGCCCCATCGCGTAATTGCTGCGGGCGCCGACGATCTATCGTCGCGCGTTGATCGACGCCGGCGTCGCGGCGGCGACGAACAGCGCCAGCGCATGCGCGCCCCAAGGACCGAAGGCCCGGCCCATCGCGGCGGCGGCGGGCGCCCCACTGGCCGCCAACCCTGCGACCCCGCAGGGCGGAGAGCAACGCCCCATTCACCGCGCGAGATAACAGGTTCCGACGATGGCGATGCCTCGCGAACAGCGCGCCGACGATCGCGCCTCGACTTTTGCTCCGCGGAAATGTACGCGCCTTCGTTCCATCCGCCGTAGGTGAGCAGGACGAACACCATCGCCGAGCCGAACTGGGACCCGCGACGGCATGGTCGTAAAGGGTCTCGGCGCCGGCAGCCGCGCGCGTTCCGCCGATCGATCCCGCAATCACAACCGCGACCAGGGCCGGCGACCCGATCGCCGTCAGTACATTGCATGCGCAGACTTCGACTTCGGCAACGCCGCGACATTGATGGCGGTCATGCGCGATGACTGACCAGCGCCGCCCACTTCGCGGCGGAGTGCGCGTCGCGAGCGTGACGATCGTCGAAAGATAATCGCCGAACACGAACGCCAGCAATGCGATGGGAGCCCGGGTTGATGATGATGGCACGCGCCCACGCATAGAGAAACACCGATGTCGCGCCCGAATGCCCGCGTCAGGAAATGGTAGTCGCCGCCCGCATGCGAAACATGGTCGCGCGAGCCTGGCGTAGCAGAGCGCACCGACGAAGGAGAAGGCAGCACCCGCGAGCCACGCGACGATGATCCATCTGGGATCGCCGAGGACGCCCGCGACCATCGAGGGCGCTCTCATGATGCCGGCGCCGATGACGATTCCGACGATGATGGCGATCGCGCTCAGTGCGCCGCAGAACAGGTATGTGGAGCGTCGGCGCACGGGCGCGATCTGGCACGCGGGGGCGAGATCGATGCGGTCGAGCCATCGTGGCGTTCCGCCGGTACTGTCCGCCCACTTCGAACAGCGCGTTCGTGATCTGACCGAGCGAGCACACGCGCACCGAGTTCATCAGCTCGGCGAACACATTGCCGTTCTCGATAGACGCACTTGTTTGAGGCGGTTGAGTGCCGCGGGGGCTTCTTGTCCGCGTGACGCGCGTGGAAGTCGGCAAGGCGCGAGAGCTGCGAGTGCTTTTCCTCTTCGGTCGAGCGGGCGAGGTCGATCTTCACCGGCGGCGCATCGCTGTGCGCGGCGCGAAACGTGTTGACGCCGACGATCGGATAGCTGCCGTCGTGCTTCTTGGCGCTCGTAATAGAGCGACTCTTCCCTGAATCTTGCCGCGCTGGTAGCCGGTCTCCATCGCGCCCAGCACGCCGCCGCGCTCCGAGATGGCTTCAGCAATACGTAACTGAACGAAGCATA